>Ga0307486_1003483_pt1 | contig 10102 bp, 9 predicted proteins | sample CBIW02metaG_FD_203663 | JGI IMG/M metagenome (GOLD analysis project Ga0307486, IMG submission 203663) | Sea-ice brine microbial communities from Beaufort Sea near Barrow, Alaska, United States - CBIW 0.2 | ecosystem: Environmental > Aquatic > Marine > Coastal | place: USA: Alaska | collected... | reverse complement strand
TTGCCATTTTTTCTGCTAAATCAGCAACCACCTTATCCGCCGATCCAATAATGACCAAGGTCGGTTTAGTGGCTTTTTTCAGTAGGGTTGGTGTATCCATACGTTCATCCGCGCGATAATAGCTAACAAAAGCTTCGGCTGTAGCGTTGGTATCTTTACAGTAGATAAAGTTAACGTGCTTCAGGACCGTATCGCCTTTACCGGCTTTTACCAGTTTTTCAGCACGCGCTAGGAGCGGCTGTAATGCAACATGATATTTCTTCTCATAATCGTTGTGTTCTGCGGCATTTGACCAAGTTTGCGGTGCCACTAAAACAACCTTTTTAATCAAGTCGCTATCGTGTTCAACGCTATACCAAGCCGTTTGATTCCCACCACGAGAATGTCCCATTAAAGTGATTGATTTTGCGCCTTGTTTGGCAAGCCACTTTACCCAAAAGTCGATCTCAGCCATCGCATCGTCATGAGTATGGCTTTGCAACGTTGTGCAGTCCACTTCACCATGCCGATCATTCACGTCTAAACTTAGGTTAGGTGCGACTGAGCTAATGCCATTTTCCGCTAAAAGTTTTTGGATGCTTTTATAGGTTTCACGGCCATTATGGGTCGTTGTGCCATGTATGAATAACACGACTTCATCCGCTAAAGTTTTGCCATCAGCGAGCACCACATTAGCATTCACAGTCAGCCCGTTATAGGTGCTCTTCATCTCTTTGGCTTGCACTGTCTGAATTGAGAAAGATAATAAGCCAGCTAACAATGAGAAGCTGAGCGCAACTATTTTTGAGTTTTTGAATAACATGGTGAATTCCTTATTTAAATGTAACCTTATTCTTGACAATTATAAGGCTTTAAATTTACTATTCAACTAATTGGTTGAATATATTGCAGCACATGATCAATGAGCGAGTAAGTGGTGCAAAAATTGGGTGTTATTATCCTTATTGGCATGATATTGGAGGAAATGAGAACGATTGAAGATGGATTTAATTGCTATCTTATCCGTCATTTACTTAAAAATATTCATAGAATTCGTGGCAATGACTGGTCTGATCGCCAAGAAGCTACTTTTAAAAGAAACACCTGAATAAAAAAATACATTATCGTAAAATGGTGTAATGGCATTTTGGTTTAGATGCTTTTAAACAGTCACGATATACCCTAAAGCATCAGTAGAAATATAGGAAAACGAATGTCGACACAAGCAGAATTTCAAACCTTAAAAAAGTATTTACAAACCGTTATTGTCGGCCAAGAAGCCTTGCTCGATAAGATGATGATTGCCTTGCTGACGGGTGGACATGTTTTGCTGGAGGGACCACCAGGCCTGGCAAAAACCACAGCGGTTAAAACTTTGGCGAATGGTGTGCATGCTAGTTTTCAACGTATTCAGTTTACCCCCGATTTAATGCCCGGCGATGTGATGGGTTCTGAAGTCTTGGATGTCAATAGTGGCGCATTGAGTTTTGTTAAAGGCCCTATTTTTAACGAAATTGTGTTGGCGGATGAAATCAACCGTGCCCCGCCTAAAGTGCAGTCAGCCTTGCTCGAGGCGATGGCTGAAAAACAGGTGACGGCAGGTGGGCAAACGCGCCCGTTACCGGAATTGTTTTTAGTTATGGCGACGCAAAACCCATTAGAGCAAAGTGGTACTTATCCTTTACCAGAAGCGCAATTAGATCGATTTATGCTACATCTGGAATTAGAATATCCTACCGAAAACGAAGAGCTCGAAATTTTACGCCGTGATCGTTCTCATCACTTTGGAGGCGATAAGGAAAAAATGAGTGACTTCCTAACGCCTGATAACGTCATTCATGCGCGTCGTCAGGTGGCAGAGCTGCATGTATCAGAACCCGTTGAACGTTATATGGTGGCATTAGTCGCTGCTACCCGCAAGTTGGGGCAATTAGACTCTTCTTTAGAAGGTATTATTGAAGTCGGAGCTTCACCGCGAGCATCGATTGCTTTGTTGCATGCCGCCAGTGCATACGCTTGGTTACAAGGGCGTGATTTTGTAACGCCAGATGATGTCTTAAAGTTGCTACCAGATGTCTTACGCCACCGTTTAATTATAAGTTTTAGCGGGCGTGCACAGCAGTGGACCGCCAATTCAATCATTGAAAAAATTGTCGACCTTGTGGCCGTACCTCTGACGCAAACAAATGTTTAGTCCGATCTTAAGAGTGTCTTCTTTTAAGCCTTCTTGTTGCAAATCCGTTAAGGTTTTTTAATTTGTCGCTGCTCTCTTTATTAAAAAAACTATTTAACCAAACCGGACAGGTCTTCTCTGCTTGGTTGTCTTCGAGTGGCTTTTTAAAAGCTGTCGAAGCCCGAACGGTTCAGCATCAGCCACTATTGTCGGAAGCCGAAATGGTGGTGCTTGCAGATGAGTTGGCTTTAATTACCCAGCGTATTGTGGCGAATCCTAAGCTCAGCGAAGCGCTTCGTCAAGGTGAGCAAAGTAGCCCTTTTATGGGGGCGGGGTTGGAGTATGAAGAGAGTCGTCCTTATGAGATGGGCGATGAAATTCGTCGCATTAACTGGCGACTGATGGCGAAAACGGGTCAAGTTTATACTAAGTTATTTCAAGAAGAGCGTCAGGAGAGCTGGGTCATTTTAGTCGACCACCGGCAAAGTATGCGTTTTGGTACGCGAGTACGTTTAAAAGCCACGCAGGCATCACGTGTTGCCGGTTATTTTGCCTGGTTGGCGCAACAAGCCAATATCCCGGTGGTGGGCGCTCGTTTAGCAGAGTCGTTCACGTTAACACCCAGTTTCGAAGGCCGAGGCACCTATTCCCATTTAATGGAGAGTTTCGCCGCGGCATGTCCTTCATTATCTGCAGAAGCGGTTAAAAATGAACCGCATATTAATGATGTCTTACTGGCCTTAAAACAACAAATACAGCCGGGCTCTCGTTTAATCCTCATTAGTGACTTTCATGATATCAATCAAAAAACTACCGAGATTCTGACCGCATTGCAGCAAACCGCGATGTTGAAAGCCATTGTGATAAAAGACCGTGTTGAATTTGAACTGCCTAATGTAGAAGGTTTACAGCTGCAATCCATTACCAATCAACACATCCATCAGCTCACAACCGAATCGCAACGTACCAGCTACCAGGCCTGGTCAAAAGGTTATCATCAACGTTTGCATCACTATCTTCAACAAGCAGGTATTGATCCTATCGTGATCATGGCGGATGATCCGACCACTGCGCTGAAAGCGGTGCAAGGCCAGGATCAATCTTCCGCTGGAGGACGCTATGCCAACTGATCAGAAGATTGTCTTAATTCAGAATGCAACAACGGGTATCGCAAGTGTGCCAACGCCAATCTCTTCTGAATCCATCGTCGAGCCCATGCTTGAACTCGCGACCCCCTCCATCAATATAGATCCGAACCTAGGTCTGAATTTAATGGATATTGAAGCCCCGCAAGAGCCTGGCTTTGACTGGATGCTGTTCACAGATTATGCACTGTGGGTGATAATGCTATTACTGATTTTGGTGGTTTTATTAAAATTTAGTCAACGATTTTATCAACCTGTTGCTTTGCGCTGGCAGCTCCGTCGGTTGGCCTCAAGATTAGATGATGCCGAGGTTAGTGAAGAAGTGATTACATTTGACCAGGCCTGGTTACTTTACGCCTGGTGTCTAAAGTTGCAGAAACTTCAGCAAAAATCTTCTCCAGCATCAAAGCATTTAACTAAAATGACTTCTTTAGCTCATTCCGAGTTAGATTCATTACTGGCTAGGGTTAATCAGTTAAGTTTTTCAAAACAGCCTGTTTCACGTGAAACCTATATGGCCTTATTACATGATGCCGAACGAATTTTACGGGCCAGTAGCGGTTGGCTCTCTTTTAAAAACCGTTTAGTGGCCTTATGGAAGACTTTAAGGACGGGTAACTCCTAATGGAAGCACTATTGGTTACTCTTTCAGCTAATCTATTCGGAATTGAAGGTTTGGAATTTGCCAATCCGGCAGGATTATGGCTCCTATTTTTATGGCCTCTGTTATGGATTTTGAGTGGTTTAAACCAGTTGTTTGGGGGCGCTCAGAACGATGACTTAACACAGTTACAATCACAGCGACAACTTGTCGTTAAGCATGCACTTATTCATAAAATGCAGTCTGTTGGTTCTACTAAAAGAGTTCTTAAATGGCGGTTTTCGGTTCTTAAGATGGGTTTGAATTTGCTTCGTGGCGTTATCATTATGAGCCTCGCCATCGCTTTGGCGCAACCTGAAAAAATTCAAGCTTTAGCGCCTTTACCGCAACAGAAAACAGTTCGCGATATTGTCTTTGTGATTGAAAGTTCAGCTTCCTTTTTATTACCAGATTACCAGGTTGATGGTCACCCCGAAACGCGTATGAATGTCGTTAAAAATGTACTTGATCAGTTTATTTCAGGGTTAGAGGGCAATCGTTTTGGTTTGGCCATTTATGCTGAACAAGCCTATACCCTTATGCCGTTAACGGCCGATCAAACGGCGGCTCGGTTAAATTTAAAACGTCTAAAACCTTATTTGGCAGGGCGTACTGACGGAGCAATGGGTGAGGCTTTGGGTTTGGCATTAAAACAGACGAGTGAAAGCTCTCAAAACGGACGGAGTCAGCAGGCAGAAACGGACACCCTTAAGCGTGTTGTCGTTTTAATCAGTGATGGTTTGAGTCAGCCAAGTCGACTCGCGCTTTCGGAAGCCATTAATTATGCACAACTTTTGCAGGTACCCATCTATACGATTGGTGTAGGAACCAATAGCCAGGCGGCGGATAAACGCTTGTATACAGGGCTTCTTTATCAGCCTTTAGAGTCCGACTCGCTTAAAGCGATCGCCTCTGAAACGCAGGGGCAGTACTATGAAATAGGCAGCGGTCAGGACTTGAATCGAGTGTTGCAAAAAATCAACGAGGCGGAAGGTGTGCCTTATGAGACACCGCCGCGCCCACCTCGCCATATCGCATTGTATGACTTGCCTTTAAGCATCTCTGTCATTAGTTTGCTTTGTTATCTGTTTTTAAGCTTATTGCTGGCGAATAAATTACGTTCTTCTTCTGACAATCAGGCGGTTCACTAATGGACTTTTTTAGTCAGGATTTCTTTGATGTATTCGGCCTATTCTTACAGGGTGATATAGCCTGGCGTGCGCCGAATTGGTTATGGGCTTTGTTATTACCGATACTCTGGTGGGTGTTAAAGCAATTTGGCCAGAAACAACATCAACAAGCCTATGCCGACAGCCACTTATGGCCGTGGATTGCGACTGAAAACACACCTATAGCGGCGCAAAATGACTCTTTAACTGCAACGTCTGCTATGAATTCATCCATTTTGACCAAAACGGGTCTACTCCGTAGAGCAATCCGGTCTTTGGCGGCTTCTATCGGTTCTTTTGTAAACTCACCAAGTCGACTGATCACCTTGGGTTGGTTGTGCTTGATTATTGCGCTGGCGGGGCCAAGAAGTCTGATTTCCGCGCCAGATTTGCAAAGCAGAGAAGGCGTGGATATTTTAGTCTCAATGGATTTGTCGCAATCAATGAATGCCAGTGATGTCTATCCGAGTCGTTTTTTATTTGCTAAATCATTGATCGAATCGATGTCATTCAAGCTGCAAATGGGAGATCGCTTGGCGCTGCAAGGATTTTCTGGACAAGCGTTTATGGTAAGTCCATTAAGTTACGATCGCGATCTGTTTCGTCATTCATTGAACTTACTTGAACCAGGCCTATTGCCGATCCAAGGAAGTCGGATAGAACTTGCCGTGATTGGCGGGTTAACGCACCTGTCACAAACCGCGGGTAAGGCGAAGGTCATGGTGTTGTTTACCAACGGAGCACCTCAATTTTGGCAACCCGTTGAGTTGCCGAAAAGTGCCCAGCAATCGAAATTTGCGGAATTGCAAAAATTGAGTGATACCGGCGTTAAAATTATTTTGGTGGGCGTTGGAAAGCCAGTCGCCACCACGTTGCCGGACAGAGAGCATAAATCAGGTAAATTACATGCCAATGGCTTATTGGTGCAAAGTCGTTTAGAAGAGAGCGGTCTTAAAAAAATGGCGCAAAACGTGCAAGGCGTTTATTTACGCGCAGATGCCAGTGAAGAATTTATGACAAGACTTTTAAAAGAGATGACGCTACCTGCGGCCAGTCGAACACAACCACAGGAAAATCAGCTGTGGCGAGATTACGCTTGGCCCTTTATGTTGTTAGGTCTGCTTTTATTGTTAATGGCGTTCTATCTACTGGGTCTTTTCAAATCATTGGCGGGTCAGCTTTTACAATCAAAGGCTAGTAAAGAGATCAATGGCTTAGTGGGATTAAGCGGTACTCTGGTGTTGTTACTCTTGCAGAGCTATCCCCAACCAGGTTTTGCGCAAACTCCCGCGGCTGATGAGCATCATTCTTTTGAGAGGATTTCAGAAGCATACCGTGCTTATACTGAAGGGAACTATGAACTATCACGCTCTTTATATGACCAAAATTCCAGTTTTTCAGGTTGGTTTGGCGCGGGTTCCGCCGCTTATAAGTTGAATGAGTTTGAATCGGCAATTGCTTATTTTAGGCAAGCGGCTTGGACAGCAATCGATGATGAAAATCGTTCAAAAGCCTTGTTTAATTTGGGCAACAGTTATTACCAAACCAATTTATTTGCCCTGGCCGTTGAATCGTATCAGCAAGCTTTACGTTACCGTAAACCTTACGCTAAAGCTGAGCATAATTTGAGCTTAGCGTTGCAACGCAAAACCATTGAAGATATAGCTCAGCAGCAGGACAAAGAAAAAAAGGCTGAGGGAGAGGACGATGGCGGCTCTGGACGCGAGAATGAAGGGGCTTTTTATGGCGGCCAAAAACCCAATGCCTCAAATAATAATGAGCCAGGGTTTGGTACGGATGGAGACGCCCCAAAAGGTGATAAAAGCGGTGATTTGACGCCTTTACCGAATACGGGAGATGAAACGAATTATCGCTTGTCAGGTGGGAGCGATAAAATGACTATGAATCGTACTAATGGCTCTGATAGTCGTGCAACTGCGATTTTAAATCATTTACAACAGCGCAAGCGTGCTGACCAGTTTGAGTATGAATTGCAGTTATTAGAAGATGATCAAAAGACACTTTTAAAACGGATGTTTGAGCGAGAAGCCGGTTTTCATGCGGCACAATCAGAAGCCCATCCTATTCCTGGAATTCAGCCATGGTAAAGCAACCACAGAACACCCTAGGCCACTTTCTTAGCCTTTTTATACTCTCGATTGTCGCTGCTATTAGAGCGAGGAGTAGAGTAGTAATTCCTGTGATGATTGTCCTGCTCAGTTCATCACTGTGTTCGGTCGCGCAATCATCTCCTACCAGTGAGGTCATTAGCTTCTCTACACCAGCCTTAGCAGATGTGAATCGCTTAATTACCTTGAGTATTAAACCTACTGAGGTGATGTTAGGAGAGCCCGTTACCGTCACGATTGTCGGAGAGCATAGAGCTAATTTATTTACAGGATTAGATTGGCAGCGATTTGAAAAAAACTTCGTGCTGTACGATGTTGACTCTAATTCAGAACGCATTAAAGTCATGCTGTACCCCTTTCAGGCCGGCTTATTAAAAATCAAAGGCCAAACTGCTGGCAGAATGGTTCTGCCGGATATTGACATAAAAGTGACGTCCAATCCGGAGGTCTCCATACATTGGTTTGGGCCAAGCTCGACCAAAAATTCCACGAGCATGACTTCTTTGTACCCTCACCAGCAGACAGTTTGGAAAGCAGAGGTTCAAGTAACTGATACGGCACATAAGGTCTCTTATGAGCAAAGAGTAAAGGCGATTAATTCATCGGTAATGACCTATCTGCAACACTTACCCGTGAGCAGTCAAGTAAAGACGCCTTCAGCAAAAATTGAGACCTTAGTGGCCAGCTATGAAGTGAAGGAGTGGCAAAATTCTGAGCCACAAAAAGTGCTTTTACACTCTCCGGTCGTTGTCGTAAAAAACCGTTCAAATAGACGCTGGTATTTCTTTGATAAACCGAGTTCGGTGATTTATAAACCTTTGCCGAATTTTTTACCGCGAATGGTTCCGGTTGGGACTCTTGAGTGGCAGAGCGAGCCGATCGATAAGATCCATACGGCAGGTGATTTACAGTATTGGACTTGGCAGTTGCAAGGAAAAGGTTTAACCAAAGCAGATATGAACAGCGTAGCATATCAATTAGTGGCCCAAATCGGTCATAATCCGCAGATTGAGTGGTTATCGGATTCGCGAGAAACGAGTATGAGCTTCACTGGTGAAGGAATGTTGAGCACATTAAGTCTGCGTTTACCCTATCGGGTGATAGAATCTGGTCTGGTCGATTTTCCGGCCTTACAATTGCGCTATTTTAATCCTCAGACAGAAAGGCTAGAAGTGGTTCTATATCCTAAGACAACGGTGTTGGCGGTGCCAGCCTGGATGGTCTGGATTGGCGAGTGGCTACTGCTCATGTTGTGTGTTTTGGCCATTTATATTGGTATGTTAAGTATAAAGCAAGCCTGGTTGAATTGGCGATTGCAGCAAGCCATTAAACAAGCCACTTCAGTGAATACCTTGTGGCAAGGTTTGATCGATTGGCGTCAAAACCACTCTTACCAGGCCTGGTCGATTTTAAAATGGCCGCAAAATGCCGCAGGAAAAATACCTTATCAAGACATTTCTAAGCAGTCCTTAGGCCAATGGTCATTATGGTATATTGAACGTTTTGGGGACAGTTCAGAGTTTGCAGAATTGGTGGAAGAGTTGAATTTCATGCTCTATGCACAACGCGATCAAATCGGTTCAGGGGAGTGGCAGAGGCTTTCGGAAAAAGCACACTGTTGGAGCCAATCGTTGAGTTGGTGGAAGGTGCCATTGATGGCCATGAAAACTCGGTTTAAGTAAATTTAACCACTACTGTAGTTTCTTTACAGCAGCTCCCTATAAATTAATAATTAATCTTTGGGAGGCTCTATTTGTTATAAATTTCATCAAACGGTTTGATAATTTTTTGGTATTTTTTAAACGCAATAAAAAAAGCATAACCTAGGGCGCCTAAAATAACAGCATCCCCTAAATAAGCCAATCCTATAGAAAATGCATTCTCTCTGAAAATACTTGGAATGATGAGCAGTACGCCTATGATTAGTCCTAACGTGACTGTTTTAAAAGCGACTTTTAAAATACCTTTAAGAAGTAATTGTTTGTGTATTCTTGAACCTAATTCCATTTACAGATAACTCTTTCTATTGAATATATTACGGGAGGGCTTTAGGGATGGTTATGTCTTAAAGTTATGTTTGTCATGATTAACCTGCTTACTCAATGTTCTGGTTGACCCATTGTGTAAAGCCTCCTAAGTCCATAGCACCCGAGACTCTAGTGACCTCTTTACCATTTTTGAAAATAGCCAAGGTCGGAATTGAACGGATATTAAACTGGGCGCCGATTTGTTGCTCAACTTCGGTATTGATTTTAATGAAACGCGCGTTAGGCTCCATTTGCGCTGCCGCTTTACTGTAGGTCGGAGCAAAACTTTTACAAGGGCCACACCATGGTGCCCAAAAATCTACGACCAATGGCTGATCGGTTTTTTGTAAGGCACGTAAAAACTGCTCTCCTGTCATTTCTACTGGAGAACCCGTAAAGAGGTTGCTTTTACATTTACCACAAGTCGGCTGAGTTGAGAGTTTTTCATCAGGGACACGGTTCAGGCCACCGCAGCTGGGACACATAATAATCATGGCATTTTCCTATAAAGAGATCAGTGGAAAGTACTAACGTTGATAATATTTTAACCTAACTATATAACTTTATATCATAACGTTTGGTCTTATTTCAAGGTCGAAAAAAGAATGATTAGCACAAGCATCTGTGGGCATACAAAGTTTGGCGTTAGTGTGTCCTGATTTTATTAACTTAACCAAGTCGGTTTCGGACTCTCTTCCCCGCTGGCTTCAAAACCGTTATCCACATAACGATGTAGAGTTTCATCATGACATCTAATTAATTCAATGAGCTTTGGATTTGCAGTGGTTAAGATGGCCTCCACACCATTCTCAATATTACGGTATTCCATCTTAATTTCAT
>Ga0307486_1003482_pt1 | contig 10105 bp, 6 predicted proteins | sample CBIW02metaG_FD_203663 | JGI IMG/M metagenome (GOLD analysis project Ga0307486, IMG submission 203663) | Sea-ice brine microbial communities from Beaufort Sea near Barrow, Alaska, United States - CBIW 0.2 | ecosystem: Environmental > Aquatic > Marine > Coastal | place: USA: Alaska | collected... | reverse complement strand
CCAGTATCCCTGGCCGGGTGCCGCCGAGGTCGTGTCGGTGCGCTGTGCGGCCAGGACGCCATCGACGTACAGGAACATGCCGGCAGAGCCGACGGACGCGACGACGTGGTGCCATTGGCCGTTGTTGTAGGAGGCGGTTGTGTTGACCGTGCGGAGCACGCCCGGCTTGACGCCGAACCAGAGACGGCCCGCGTTGTCCATGTAGACCTGGCGGTCGTACGAGGTCGAAGCGCCGGTGGCACTGCTGCCCAATCCGATGATCTTGCCGCCCTTGCTCGTGGTGGTCTTGACCCAGGCTTCGACGGTGAAGGCGCCGCGAGGAGTTTCGAAGGCCGATGATGCCGCTGTTCCCGCCGTGGTGCCGCTGAATCGTGACGCGGTGCCGGAATCTCCGGCGAGCGCCCCGGTGACGTTGCGGGTGACGCCGCTGCCGGCGGTCTGGTTTGACGCAGCCGCCCAGTCGTAGGCGGTGGTGCCGCTGGGTTCACCGAGTGGCCAATACGAAGAGGGCGAGTCGCTCTGCACAGTTCTGGCGTAGGCGGAGTACGCGCCGGAACCCGAGACGGTCACGCTCGCCGGGTTGCCGGTTTTCACATTGCCCAGGGAATCCTGCACGCGAACGCGGTAGCTGTAGGTCTGCCCCGGGGTCAGCCCGGTATCGGTAAAGCCCATGGCCGGCCGGGACCAGTCCGTCGACAGTCCCGTCACCGTGCCCACGGATACGCCATCGCGCAGCACCTCATAGCTGAGCTTTTCGTTGTCTCGATCGAAGGCGGCTTTCCATCCGATGCGCGCGGTTCCGGCCGACAGCGAGTCGACCGTCGGCACAAAAGCGGATGCCGCAAAGGCCGCGTTGGCCACCCGTGGACCTTCCTTGTTCGGAGCGATCGCGGTGTTCGCGAAACGCGCGAGCCCCTGCTGGCCCTTGTTGTTGACGTTCGTGAATTCTCCGCCGTACAGCAGGTATTGACTGTTCGCGGTGATGGTCCACGGCCCCTGCCCCTGGCCGGTGAACGTGCCGGAGTTGATCTCGGGATAGAAGGTCAGAATGCTCGGGCTGGGCATGCCGGTGAAGCTCACGTAGCTGCCGACGGCATTGGGAGTGAGGGTGCCCGTGGCCGCCGTGGAGAAGGTCATGGTGCGGTGGTACGAGCGTGGCGAGGTCTCGACCGGGCCGCCCATGTTGCCGCAGTAGTGCGTGTGGCCGGTGGTGTAGACGGCCTTGCCGACCGGAACCGCGGAGTACGTATCGCCGTGGCAGTCCTCCATCCACGCGATCGATCCGTCGCTCCAATTGGCGCGGAATGTTCCCTCAAAGTTCGCCCCACTGCCATAGTCGTATCCGGTACCGAAGGCGCCGTCGGCCGAGGAGGTCAGGCTCGTGATGCTTCCGTTGGTACCGGCATTGCGGATCACCGTGTTAGCCGCCCAGGGCAGCGACGCGCCCGTGACCGCGTTCGTGGCGGCCATGCCGTAGCCGGGCGAGCTCGCATTGTTGTAGGAGGTGAATGCTCCGCCGATGAGCACCTTGGAGCCGTCCGGCGAGATCGTTATTGCGTTGACGGATCCGCCGACGGGGTCACCGCTCCAGGCTTGCACTGCCCCATTCGACACGGCGAACGCCGCCATTTGGTTGCGGGCAACCCCGTTCGCTGAGGTGAAGACGCCGCCGACGTAGACGGTGCTGCCGAAGGTGGCGAGCGACTTCACCGAGGCGTTGACCGTGGGTGCCCAAGAGGAGATGAGCGCACCGTTCGCCGTGTCGAATGCGGCCAGACGGTACCGGCTGACCCCTCCCACCGTGGTGAAGTATCCGCCCGCGTAGAGCCGGGTTCCGTCGGCCGAGGCGACCAGAGCGCGAACGACACCATTGACGTCGGGATTGAAGCTGGCGTCGAGCACCCCCGTGGTGAGGTTGTAGGCAAGCAGGTTGTTGCGCACGACTTCGTTGACCCCGGCGCCTGAACCGGCCGGCCTGGCCCTGGTGAACTCTCCGCCGACATAGACCGTGTTGCCCACGATGACCTGAGACCAGACGACGCCGTTGATCTGAGTGGTCGGCAACGAGTCGGCAGCGAAGGTCACCGGCGTGGCGGCGTCCGTGGGGGCAGTGTCGGCCTGCGCAACGATCGGAGCCGTCAGAACTCCGGCTACCACGGCGAGAATCGTCAGGAGGCTCCGCCAGCCGCCACGCATCGAAGCGGGTTGGGGAAGTCTGGCGGGCGCCGAACCGGCAATCATATCGTTTGATCGGTTCGACCCGACAGGGTCGGCGGTGCGGCAGCGCGGGGCGAGGGAAAATCGCACGAGGATTCCTAACTCGGATGAAGTGCCGGGCCGGCAGATGGCGACCGTATTCCTCGGAGTATAGTGAGAATGATTCAGGAACGGATGCCCCCTTTCCGGGGCACACTTCCTCTTGCCGCCGGCCCGTCCGAGCCGACCGCATCAGCCCGCTCCAGCCCGCTCCAGTCCGTTCCGGCCCAGTTCAGCCCAGTTCAGCGCGGTTCAGCGCGGTTCAGCGCGGTTCAGCGCGGTTCAGCGCGGTTCAGCGCGGTTCAGCTCGGTTCAGCGCGGTTCAGCTCGATCCAGCCCAGTTCAACGCGGTTCAACGCGGTTCAACGCGGTTCAACGCGGCGCTGCACCCTCGAACAACACGATCGGCACGCCCACGGAATAGTCCACGGCGATGCGCACCTGGTCGCGCTCGTCGCTCGGCACGGTGAAAACGAAGGTCCCCTGCTGGACCGACCCCGGCGCAACCGATGCGCCGAACGCAGCACCGCCTGAACCCGTCAGTTCGGTCGCGGGGCTCTGCTCAGCGCCGTAAAACAAGTTGACCACCGTGGAGGTCAACGAGACCGCGTCCTGGGTGTCGTTGCGCACGGTCACGGTGAAACGCAGGGCGGGCCCACCGACCTCGCCCGGTCCGCGCGCAACCCCGCTAATGGCTTCGAGAGTCCCGATGCTGAAAACGACGCCGGGAACGGCAGCTACGGAGTCGGTCAGCGGAACCGGCGCCAACGCGGCGGGCGGGGCCGGTTCGGCCACGGGAGCCTCGTTCGAAGCGGGAGGAGCGACTGCGGGGGGTGTGGCTGGGGAGGGCGACGGCACCGCGCTCGGCGCCGCAGACGCGAGCCGGCCCGGCGAAGCACTGGCACCGATTCCAGCCGGGTTGGAGCCGCCCCCCGTGCCGCCGGCGACCGCGGCGACGACAAGAACGATGATGAGCACCGTAAGCGCAGCGGATGCAACGATCCACCAAACGCGCCGCCGACGGGCTGACTGCGATCCCGAAGGGAGCCCGGAGGTGATATCGACAGGGTGGCGCATGGACATGGCAAAACTCCCAGCTGCTCGGCGGGTCGCACGGTTGGGGCACATTTATGATGCAGCGCTTTAATGCGATGCAGCCATTAATACACGGGGGGCTGCCACATTCCTAGGGGCGGGCGAGCCCCCTTCGGGGGGTAGGGACACGCGCTGTTACAGTGTGAAAAACCGGTACCCGGCCGGAATCCGGCCACTATTCCACAGACGAGGCGCAAGACATGAAAATTGCCATTTTGCACGGCAGCAATGATGCCTACGGCGCCTCCAAGGTGCTCGTCCAAGAGGTGGAATGCCTGGTGAGCCTCGGGCATGAGGTTCTCGTCGTGGTTCCGCACAGCGGTCCGCTGGCAACGGATTTGGCTCAGTTCGGCGGCGCCGTGTCGGTCGTCGTTGACGCGTCGTTGGTGGTGTTGCGTCGCAGCAAACTGACTGATCTGCTGCACCCGCTAACGCTGCGCCAGGACGTTGCCCGTGCCGACGTTGTCGTGCTGTGGACGCTGGCGCTGAGCGCCTATATTCCCGTACTGAGAGTGCGCCGCCGACGGTTTTACGTCTCGGTGCACGAGCTGCTGCCGGGTCGCGTGGGCGGCTTGCTCGTGCGAACGCTGCTCGCGTCTGGCTCTTTTCCGGTGTGCGCGTGCAGCGAAGCATCGGCGGCCTGGCTGAACGGGCACGGTGTCACCCGGGGGCGCCTGACGGTGACGTGGCCGGTGTTCACCGCCGTCGATGCGATCCCGGCCCGTCTCGTGCACGATCCGCTGACGCTCGCCGTGGTCGGTCGGGTCAACGGGCACAAGGGGCACCTGGAGGTAGCCCAAGCTTTTCAATCGTCAGCGCTGTCCGGTTCGGGCTGGCGGCTTCTACTCTTCGGGGCGCCCTACCCTGGGCAGGATGACGCCTTGCAGGCCGTGCAAGCGCTCGTGCACCGCGACCCGCGCATCGAATACCGCGGCGAAGCGGCCTCCGTGGCGGCAATCGCCGACGAGATCGACGCCGTGGCCTGCTTTCCGTCAACCCCGGAACCGTTCGGCTTGGTTCCGATCGAAGCCTGGCGGGTCGGTGTGCGTACGGTGGGCTTTGCAGACGGCGGCGCGGGAGAAGTTCTCCGTGTCGTCGGCGGCCTCGGCGTGCGTCGAACCGATTCCCCCGACCGCGACATCACGGCCGCGCTCGTCGAGCTGGCCCTGTCCATGCGGACTGCTGCTCGCCTGCCCGACCCCGCCGAGGTCAACCCGCTTTTATCCGGGGATCGCCGCCGCACCCTCATCGCCCAGGTCGTCGCGCAGAGCCTGGGGGCCGGTGCCCGGTCAGCCTAGAAGGCTCTCGATCGATCGAATCCGGGTGCCGGCTCGATTCTCAACGCGCCGCGCTGCCCTCTAGCCACGCCGCCCTCTAGCCACGCGGCGGGATAAACGTTAGGATTCCTCATTGTCTCCTCCCGTCTCTCCCACCCGACTCTGCCGCGCTCGCGCGGCAGCCTGAGAGAAAATCTGAGCACCCAATGGCCGCAGAAACACCCCTGCCCATCCGTTCCGCCGCCGACTCTTCGAAACCCCTCCGCATCGGCTACGCCGCTGGCGGGTTCGATCTCTTCCACGTCGGGCACCTCAATATTCTCAAGCACGCCAAAAGCCAATGCGACTATCTGATCGCCGGTGTGGTGTCCGATGAAATGATGGAGCTCACGAAGGGGGTCACCCCCGTGGTACCGCTGCTGGAACGTCTCGAGATTGTGCGGCACATCTCATTCGTGGACGAGGCCGTCGCGGAGGTTGTCGAAGACAAAATGGAGACCTGGCGTCAGCTGCGGTTCGATGTCTTCTTCAAGGGGGATGACTGGCGCGGCACCCCCCGAGGCACCCTTTTGGAACGTGAGTTCGCTGCTGTCGGTGTCGATGTCGTCTATTTTCCGTACACGGTCAACACGTCGAGCACGATGCTGCGTCGAGCGCTCAATGCGCTGACCACCCCGGGCACGACCACGCGCCGGCACGCACAGGCACACGCACAGGCACTGGCACTGAACGGATCGTCGTAGCCGCTCGCCATACCCCGGTGCGCGGCTACTCCGCCGGTGCGGCTACTCCGCCGGCTCGCCAACGATGAATTCATCGAAGGTGGCCGTTGCCCGGGCAGCCGACTCGCCGGACAGGAGCGCGAGGGCAACATACCCGCCCGACTGCAACGCCGGCGCCGCGTCGCTCACCGTGACCTGCCAGTCCGCCGGTTCCGCAGAGCTGACCTTCCACACCTTGGCCTGGATCAGGGTCGGTGACACCCCGACGACCTGCATCCTCACGCGCAGCGGCTCGCCGGCAGCCTGGGTCAAGCCGGTCGCGCTGCTGGAGGCGAGAGTTCGGTTGGCTGCGCCGGCGATCCGAAGGCTCACGTCACCGGCGGCGGTGAATTGCACGCTCGCCCGGTACTCGTTGGATCCGATCTTGCGACCGACAACAATGACGGATGCCGCAGCCGGGGAGGTGAGGACCGTTGTCACGCTCAGGTCGACATCCGTCGCGGAAACGGCGAGGAGCCCGGCGCCGGAGACACCTCCAGGATTCGTGCTGAAGCGGGCGACGCCGTCAGTGACGGAGTAGTTGCCGGACGACCCCAGCGTCGCCCACTTCCCTCCGGTGTCGGCAGTACCGAGTCCGGAACCCACGGTGCGCCCGAAGTCGTCCTGGGCGTAGATCACATTCGGTTCCGGCGCCGGGCCGGGTTCATCGACCGGCGCGGGGACTGTGGGTCCGGTTGTTGTCACCATAACGGCGGCACCGGTGACGGTGTTGCCGAACGGGTCGATGGCACGGATTTTGTAGCTGTAGGACGTGCCGCCGGCCAGCCCGGTATCGGTCCAGGTGATATCGGGCCGATTCCAGTCCGTGGAGAGCCCGGTCGTGGATCCGACCACGACGCCATTGCGCAGCACGTGGTACGTGAGCTGTTCATTGTCGCGATCGTAGTTGGACTTCCAGGTGACCGAGACGGTATTGGCGCTCGGGGTCGTCAGTGTGGGCAGAAAGCTCGTACCGCTCACTCGTGGGCGCTCCTTGTTGGGCGCGATGTCGGCGACGGCAAACCGGGCCAGCCCCTGCTGCCGTTTGTTGTTCACGATGTTGAACTCCCCTCCGTAGAGAACGTACTGGGCATTCGCGGCCAGATTCCACGGGCCTTGGCCTTGCCCGGTATACGTGCCGGTGTTGATGTCGGGGTAAAACGTCAAGAGGCTCGGGCGGGGCTGTCCCTCAAAGTTGTAGTAGCTTCCGCCCGTGACATTGCGGGTTATGGTTCCGGTGCTCGCCTTGGTGAACACCAAGGTGCGGTGGTAACTGCGTGGTGTCGTTTCGCCGAACCCCCCGATATTGCCACAGAAGTGTGCGTGGGCGGTGGTGTACACGACGTCGCCGACCGGAACCGCGGAATAGGTGTCCCCGTGGCAATCCTCAATCCACACAGTGTTGCCGTTCGACCAGCTGGCTCGGAAGGTTCCCTCGAACATTGCCCCGGCACCGTAGTCGTATCCCGTGCCGTAGACGCCGTCGGCGTCCGAGGTCAACGACAGAATGGCCCCGTTGGGGCCGGCATTCTTGATCAGCTTGCCGATATTCCAGGTGAGGGAGGCACCTGTACTCGAGTTGGTGGCCGCCATGCCGTAGCCCGGGGTGGTTCCGCCGTTGTACGAGGTGAAAGATCCTCCGATGACCACGCGATCGCCATTCGGCGACACGGTCAGGGCATTGACGGCGCCGTCGGGCACAGTTCCTTTCCAAGTGCCCAACCGGCCGGTCGCGCCGTCGAACGCAGCGATCTTCTGGCGCGCCTCCCCACTGGCCGACGTGAAGCTCCCCCCGGCGTACACCACGCCCCCGAAGGCTCCGAGAGCTCTGACCGTCGCATTCGCCGTGGGCTGCCAGGTGGACAACAGCGCACCGGTGGCGGTGTCGAAAGCCGCGAGGCGGCTTCGTGATTGTGTCCCGACTTTGGTGAATGCCCCACCGACGTAGATGCGGGAGCCGTCCGAGGATGCGGTGATCGCCCGCACCGTGCCGTTGAGGTTCGGGTTGAACGATGTCATCACGCCGGTCGACAGGTTGTAGGCCATGAGATTGTTGCGCGTTACCTCGTTCGTGCCCGCCGAAGCGCCGGCCGGACGAGCCCGGGTGAACTCGCCACCGACCACAACAATGTTTCCCACGATCACCTGCGACCACACCACACCGTTGATCTGCGCCGTCGGCAGAGAATCGGCCGCGACAGTTTTCGGCAGGGAACTGCTCGGCGGTGCCGTATCGGCGACAGCCGCTTCGGGGCCGGCAAGAATCGCCCCGACCAGAGCTATAAGAGCGATGAGTGAAACCATCGGTATACGCATCCGCCACATGTCAGATCCCTCTCAGCACTCGTCGGGCGTCGGGCGTCGGGCGTGGGGCGTGGGGCTGCCACGCCATCACCCGTCGCTCGCACTTTATCGAGATTTCATCATGTTACGGGAATTCTGCACACTTTGGCGCAGTGCTGCCCGAGGTGATGAATCGTGAAGTCAGGCTTGCCGACCCGTCGCGATCGCGGTGCGTTGCGGCGCAATCACCCAGGATCGCACCGGCACCGTGAAGACACCCGGAACCTGAAGAAGCCACCGGTGCAGCACGAGAGCCAGCCCAATCGCACCGGCACAGAACAGCACCGGGAGCACCGTTGCGATCATCATCGGAACGTGCACATCGAGCGCGACCAGAATGGCCACCCCCGCCGTCATCGGCAGGGTGTGCACGAGGTAGATCGGCAGGGTGCGCGATCCGAGTGAGCGTACGAAGTCGAAGGCGGGCATTCGGGCGAGCACGGCCGAGACCGTGATGCCGACGCACACGGCGAGCGCGCCCAGCCCCGGCAATACGAACGGAACCCGGGTCAGCGTCAGCTTCGTGGTGACGACGACGAGAGCGGCGTACCCGAGGCCGATCAGCACGACATGCCACCACCGTACGGATGGAACAAGGCGACGCACGAGCGGTCCCAGATAGATGGCGACGATGAAGAAGACCAGATACTTGCCCATTTTGTCCCAGGGCGAGCCGGTGTGCAGCAGCTGGGCGCCGAACAGCACCGCGATGAGTGCGGTGAGTGCAACCTGCAGGAGCGGGTGCCACCGACGCATCAGCCAGGCCAGAGTGAAAAACACCGGCAGCGCGTAAATGAACCACAGGTTGGAGCTGGGCCGAACGAACAGGGTGACCAGACTCGCCCACGTCGCGTTCGGCGTTCCCGATGCGCCAAACGGCGGCAGGGCGAGCAAAAAAAGCGTCTGCAGGGCGACCCAGACGACGTAGAGATACAGCAGCAGCGACATCCGTTTGCGAAACAACTGCCAATAGGGCAAGCGGATGGCCGACGCGGCCAGAATTCCCGACATGAAGAAGAACAGGGGCATACGAAAGGTGTCGAGCAGCGGGTTGAGCGGGGCGAGCGCGCCCGCCAGCCCAGCCTCGTCGAGGTACATGATGGCGTGATAGAGCACGACCAGGGTGATCGCGATTCCCTTCGCGACGTCGATCCAGGCCTCCCGAACCGGCAGGGCTGCCGGCGTCGCCGTCACCTCGGCTCCGCACTGGATCGGAACGGGCGAAGTGACCGGCCGCGACGATGGTCGAACTCGGTGACACAGGGTGGCGGCTCGTAGGCGTAGCGCAGCCAGCTCCGCATCGCGAACCGGTGGAGCGCGAGGGCGAGCAGAACGGCCGTGACCGCGAGAATGGGCGGCAGAACGGGCCCGACAACGGAGACGGCGGGGAAAAGCACGGGCAGTGAGAGCACGAAGGAGATCAGGATGACGATGGGCGTGTGCGCGAGATAGATGGGCAGGGTTATGCGCCCGATCATGCCGAACCAACGAGCACCGCGCAGCGTGCGACTGAAAGCGATGCCGCCGACCACGCCGACCAGACAGTTCACAAAGTACAAGCCGAAGACGTCGCGCAGCCCCAGCAGCGCGACGGCGGCCGTCACGGCCACCCAGAGCATCATTGCCGCTCCGATCACCAGCCGGCGCTCGATTGTTCCGATGCGGATGATCCAACTGCGCAGATAAATGCCGGCCAGGAAGAAGAAGAAGTACTTGAGCGAACCGGACCAGCCCACATTGGTTGTCTCGAGGCCGCTCAGCGCGACGAGCGACACGGCGCCGGCAATCACCAGCTGCAGCCGCGGATCGACCCGCCGGCTGAGCTTGGCACAGACGAAGAAGATCGACAACGCCCAGATGAACCAGAGTTCAAACCGCGGCAGCACCGGTGACAAGACGAGGCCCAGAACGGCTTGACGCAGGCCGAAACCTTCGCCCTTCATGGTCTGGCCCAGGAGAAACACGATTGAACCGATCACTTCCCAGAGCAGGAACACCCAGAGGTAGAGTCGCACCTTGACCGTCCAGAGGTCCCGCCACGGCTTGACGAGCCATTTGGCGGCGAACAGCCCGGACAAGACGAAGAACAGCGGCATGCGCATTGACGAGAGGGCATCATTGATTTCTCGCCAGTAGGGAATGTCGAAACCGGCGCCGAGCAGCCAATTCGCCGAGTGGAACAGGGCGACGAGAAGGATGGCGAGGCCCCGCCCGGTATCAACCCAGCCGATGCGTTCAGTCGCCGAACCCGCCGCGCTCACCCGCGACGCCGAACCGGCATCGGGCGCAGCAGCGCGGTTTGTGGTGCGTGTGGCACGGTGCGCGTGATGAGCAGGCCGAGCACGAGCACGAGCAGCACCGAAGAGCTGTAGA
>Ga0307486_1003479_pt1 | contig 10112 bp, 6 predicted proteins | sample CBIW02metaG_FD_203663 | JGI IMG/M metagenome (GOLD analysis project Ga0307486, IMG submission 203663) | Sea-ice brine microbial communities from Beaufort Sea near Barrow, Alaska, United States - CBIW 0.2 | ecosystem: Environmental > Aquatic > Marine > Coastal | place: USA: Alaska | collected... | reverse complement strand
ACCCTTAAATGCCGGTATACATGGCATTGCACCGCATAGAGTTTACCTGGTTTCACTACAGCATTACCTGTACATACTTTCTGTTGCACTTGTCCTGATCTCACGACCGGTGGGCATTACCCACTATACTGCCCTATGGTGTCCGGACTTTCCTCCAGTTCCCGAATAAAATCCGGAAGCCAGCGATAAGGCGGCCTACTTTTTTGCAAAGATACGCTTGCTCTTTTAAAATACAAGCATCTCTTTTCTAAACAATCTAAATTGTTAAGAAAAAGTAAAATCATTTCAAATATTAGGAATTTAGATTTACATCTTCGGGTTGGTATTTCTATATTTGTTTTTTAAAATCTATTCATGGAGCATTTTGTTGTATCGGCACGTAAATACCGTCCCCAAACTTTTAACGATGTTGTGGGCCAAAAGTCAATTACCAATACGCTTTTAAATGCCATAGAGCACAATCATTTGGCGCAGGCTTTGCTTTTTACCGGTCCGCGTGGAGTTGGTAAAACAACTTGTGCCCGGATCCTGGCCAAAATGATCAACCAGGACGAATTTCAAAAGCCAGATGAAGATTTTGCTTTCAATATCTTTGAACTGGATGCCGCATCAAACAATTCTGTAGATGATATTCGAAGTTTAAGCGATCAGGTTCGTATTCCTCCGCAGGTTGGGAAATATAAAGTTTATATTATTGATGAGGTGCATATGCTCTCTGCCTCTGCCTTTAACGCTTTTTTAAAGACTTTGGAAGAGCCGCCAAAACACGCCATTTTTATCCTTGCAACTACCGAAAAGCACAAAATAATCCCAACCATACTTTCTCGTTGTCAAATCTTCGATTTTAAAAGGATCACCGTTACCGATGCCAAAAATTATTTGGCATATATAGCCGATCTTGAAGGGGTAAAGGCCGAAGATGACGCTTTGCACATTATCGCACAAAAAGCTGATGGAGCGATGCGTGACGCACTTTCTATCTATGATCGTGTGGTGAGTTTCAGCGGTTCAAATTTAACCAGAAAAGCGGTTACCGAAAATTTAAATGTCCTGGATTATGAGACTTATTTAAATGTCACCCAACTTTTACTGGAAAATAATATCCCGGAATTACTGATGGAATTTAACGATATCCTCTCACAGGGTTTTGATGGACATCACTTTATTGCAGGATTGGCTTCACATTTCCGAGATTTGATGGTTTGTAAAAACCCAAAAACCATCAGCTTGCTGGAAGTAGGTGAAACAACTAAGATGAAATATTTCGAGCAATCGAAACAAACCGGGATGGAATTTTTGTTGCGGGGAATTGATATGGCAAACCAATGTGATTTAAAATACAAAACAAGTCGTAATCAACGACTATTGGTCGAATTATGCCTGATGCAATTAGCCTCCATCACTTTTGATGGAGAAAAAAAAAAGTCTGAGTCCTATATAATTCCTGCAATTCATTTTAAAAATAGTGTTGCGGCAGAGATCAAGCCTTCAGCTGAAGAAAAACCACAACTTCCAGAAACGCAGTCTTCAAAAGAAATTGCCTCAGCTTCTATTGAAATAAAGAATTCAGATTCACAAATTTCTGAAGATAAAAAGGAAGATTTAGCTACTTCAGAATCATCCTTGAATTTGGAGGAAACAACTTCAGAAATATCTGCAGAAGTCAATTCTGAAAACATTGATAAAAACCTAATAGCTCCAGAATCGACTTCGCATCCGGAAATTACAATCTCAGAAGAATCTGAAAAACATAATTCTGAAAAGGTTTCTTCTGAAAATGTTTCTTCCAATAATGATGCTTCTGAAGATGTATCTTCTGAAAGTATTTCTTCAGAAGAAAACAAAGCTGAAGAACCAACCACTCCCCTTTCAGATTCTTCAAAAGAAAAAGTTTCGGGATTGTCCATTACAAGTATTCGAAAAAAAAAGGAACTCCTCGCAAAGCAGAAGGGAAATCAGCCAACTATTGCCGAGGTAAACGATGAAAAATTTAACGAAACACAATTACAAGCCGCCTGGGATGAATATATTCAGCGGATTAAAAACAAAGGCGCAAAAATCCTGGCTTCTATTATGGAGTCGGATATGCCAAAACTCAATGGGAAAATTATCACGATAGAATTGCCTAATGAAACCATGAAAAATGATATGCAACGAGGGCAAAATCAGTTGATGGCTTTTTTAAAGAAAAAATTACAAAACACCCTGATCACCTTAGAAATTAATGTAAATGAGCAGGCTGCGAAAAAATTCGCATTTACTGATATTGAGAAATACAATAAACTAAAAGAAAAAAACCCGCTGATAGAAAAATTGCGGACAACCTTTGATCTGGATATATAATTATGCTTGGTTTAAAATTACCTACAGACCCTAGATGGGTTGAAATCGCAAAAAAGAATATCGGGGAAATCCTGATAGATCACGCCTGGTGCGAACAAAAAGCTGCTTCTACTGCAGTTTCATTAATAGTGACTTTTCCGGAATATTCAGAATTGGTCACTGCCATGACAGCACTTGTTCGAGAAGAAATGGCACATTTTAAAATGGTTCACGATAAACTTTTGGAAAGGGGAATTAGCCTCGGTTGGGATCGCAAAGATGAATATGTAATAAATTTGCGGGAGTTCTTTCCTAAAGGCGGAAGCAGGGTAACTCAACTCGTACACCGACTTTTAATTGCTGCTTTAATTGAAGCAAGGAGTTGCGAGCGATTCCGATTGCTTTCTGAGGAATTACAGGAACCTGAACTAAGAGAATTTTACCGGGATTTAATGGTTAGCGAGGCAAATCACTACACCTTATTCTTAAATTTTGCCCGCCAATACGGAGATAGAGCTGTCGTTGATCAAAAATGGCAGGAATTATTGACTTTTGAAGCCGAAGTCATGAAAGACCTCGGGAAAAATGAAAGCATTCACGGTTAATTTTCAAAAATATTTTCCTGATACAGTGATTTTATAATCCCATCTGAGAGTCCAATTTTGGGGACATAAATTCTTCTTGCCTTGGTCCATTTCATCGCCGAGAGATATATTTTACAAGCTGGAATAATTACATCGGCACGATCCTCATTAAGGTTTAATTCTGTGATCCTTTCTTCATAAGTAAATGAATTCAAAAGCTGATAGTAGGAACTCAAATAAAGAAAGCTTAGCGGTTTTCCCTCCGATTTACCACTACTTTTAAATATGTTGTTGATATTCCCTCCAGACCCAATCAGATTTATCTTAGAATATTCTTTGGTCACTTCCTTGATCCAGGCTTCAGTTTCCTGCCAAATTTGGTCCTTTACCATATTTTCCAAAAGTCGTACTGTTCCAAGTTTGAAAGATTTCGACACAATTGTTTTTCCCTTTGAATACAAAGTAAACTCTGTACTTCCACCACCCACATCAACATACAAATAAGTTTTATCACTTTTTATCAATACGTTCAGATCGGTAGCGGCAATCATAGCCGCTTCATCAGTTCCATCTATTATATTTATTTCTATCCCTGTTTTTTCGAGGATGAGTTTTGCCACTTCCTCCCCATTATCTGCTTCGCGCATGGCTGAAGTAGCACAGGCTTTATATTTTTCGATTTTATGCGATTTCATAAGGAGTTTAAAAGCTTCCATTGTGTCCTTCAATCGCATTTCATTTTCTGCGGAAATCAGTTTGGTCATAAATACGTCCGCTCCCAGCCGAATAGGAACCCTTACCAAAGATGTTTTCTTGAAAATAGGTTCTTTTCCCTCTTGCTCAGTGATTGTAGAGATCAATAATCTCACGGCATTGGAACCTATATCTATAGCTGCGTATTTTTTTTGTATAATCACACCTTGATATTTTCTAATTTGTTTTGATAATATTCATATAATGCAAATTGCGAGCGAATAACCGGTTTATCGTTTCTCCTGTAGGCATTATCCTGATTAATGGAGTGGATTCTTGCCTTCACATTGTCGTTCCAACTAATCATAAAGGTTTCCATTATTTCCCGCTTAATATCTTCATCGTAAATTGGGCAGGAAACTTCTACCCTGTAGTCCATATTTCTCGTCATCCAATCTGCTGATGAAATATAGATTTTTGAGGCTCCATCATTTTCAAAAATATAAACCCTTGGATGTTCCAAAAATTTATCGACGATGCTTATTGCTTCGATATTTTCACTCATTCCGGGCACTCCTGGTATAAGTGAACAAATTCCACGAACCAAAAGCTGAATTTTCACTCCCGCCCTACTCGCATCATATAATTTATCGATCAAAGTGAAGTCGGAAAGACTATTGATCTTCAATTTTATTCCTGAAATTTTTCCACTCTGCGCATTGTCAATTTCAGTTTGGATCAATTTTATTAGAGCACTTCTGGTATAATGTGGAGAAACCAACAAATGTTTATATCTGCTGACTTTATAATTAATCTCAAAGAAGTCAAATACTTTATTGATTTCCTTCAATATTTCCTGATTGGATGTAAACAAGGTATAATCTGTATAAATCCTGGAAGTTGATTCGTTGAAATTTCCGGTGCTGATAAATCCGTATTTATGAAGTTTAAAGTTTTCCTCCCTTTCAATTACGCATATTTTAGAATGAACTTTTAGGCCCGTAACCCCAAAAATCAGATTCACCCCTTCCTGTTGCATTTGCTCGGCATAACGAATGTTTGCCACTTCGTCAAAACGTGCCCTAAGTTCAATTTGCACGGTTACTTTTTTACCGTTTTTAACAGCATTTATTAAGCAACTTGCAATGTGAGATATTTTGGCAAGCCTGTATATAGTGATCTTAATAGTCCTGACTTCAGGGTCAAGAGCTGCTTCCCTTAAAAATTTAACCACATAGGAAAAGGATTGGTAAGGAGCATAAAGCAGATAATCTTTTTTTGCGATCCTCCCAAACAAACTTCCCTGCAAAACCAGTCCCTGAATAGGTAGGGGTTCAATAGGTTTATATAGCAACTTATCATTTCCCAGACTTGGAAAATCCATATAATCCCTTCGATTGTGGTAACGACCGCCCGGGATTATACTATCTGTTGAATCAATTCCCATCTTCCCCATCAAATGACTCAAAGTATCTTCTCCAATATTCATGTCATAAATAAATCGAACAGGATCTCCCTTGGTCCTATCCTGAACGCTCATAGAAAGTTTTTCGATAAAACTCTTGCTTAAATCACTGTCTATATCCAATTCAGCATCCCTGGTAATTTTTATCATATGAGCCGATATGCTTTCATATTCAAAAATATTGAAGATAGTCTTTAGATTAAATCTGATAAGATCGTCCAGTAAAATGATGTGTTTTTTATCGTCATTTTTTTCTTTCGGAAGAACCACAAACCGATTGATACTTCTGGGAATTTCAATTAAAACATATTTTTTATCTTTGACATTGCGGTGAAGCAGTTTTGAAATCCCCTGTGGTTGTACGTCACTCTTCATCACCATCTTAACGGCCAAATATGCAGCGCTATCCTTCAATCTGGGAACTTTTACCAAATCATTTAAAATGATCGTGACTAGGGCCGGGCTCACTTTGTTCAAAAAATAATTTTTTATAAACTTTTCCTGAGATTCCGATACCTGTTTTTCATTAATGATAAATATGTTGTGATCTTCCAGTTTTTTTTGAATATCCTCCAGCACTTCCAGACTTTTTGCCTGCTGTTCAATTACAATTTGAGTAATTTCTTCAAGTAATTTTCCGGCTTTTATTCCTCGAAGAACACTTTTGGCGCTTTTTCCTGCCAGATCTATCCTTTTAATTGTGGCATAACGAACCTTAAAAAATTCATCTAAATTATTTGAAAAAATCCCTAAGAAACGAAGTCTTTCTATCAATGGAACTGTATCATCCTCAGCTTCCTGAAGTACCCTTGCATTAAATTGAAGCCAACTAAGTTCCCTGTTAATATATTGGTTGTTATTCATAGAAATTAACATAAATCTTTTGGGAATAAATTCAAAGTAATTTTGCCTTTTTTCAGCTCTTTCCAATTTTCAGTTTCTAATTCAATTACGGTTAATCCAGTAGTTGGAATATTTTCGAAATATTTATTTCCAAGTTGATTAACCAGTTCTGTCATTGCTGGATTATGACCGAAAACCATTAATGTTTGTACTTGAGGATCACAACTTTCTATTTGTTTAAGCAAATCATCTTTGTCAAAAGTGTATAATCCTGTTTTTATAAAAAAATCGCTGTCTTGAATATTCAATTTTTCCTTAAAAATTTTAGCCGTTTCTTTAGCTCTTACCGCCGGACTCGACCAAATAATTGTAGGATTAGTATAAAACTGTTCATAAGCCTTGGCTACCAATTCTCCGTCCTTAATTCCCCTTTCCATAAGAGGTCTTTTAACATCGGGTAACTCATGTTCCCATGAAGATTTTCCATGTCTTATAAGAATAAGTCTTTTCATGTTTTTAAATTTTGTGGACTCTACTTTGCTGTCAACGCTTTTCTTTTTTAAGGTGCCAAACGTTTGGATTTCCAGATTCCCTGATCCTTACTAAAGAATATCCTATCATGCAATCTGTTGGATCGGCCTTGCCAAAACTCGTAAGTTTCGGGCTTAACCAAAAATCCTCCCCAAAATTCCGGTTTTGGGATATCTTTATCCTTATATGTTTCTTCAAGTTGCCTAAGTTTATTTTCAAGAACTTCACGCGATTTAATTTCACTGCTTTGGTGGGAAGCCAAGGCACCCAACTGGCTTCCCCGAGGTCTGGATTTAAAATATTCGTTTGCTTTTTCTTCCGAAGTTTTTTCTGCTTTTCCTTTAATTATTACTTGTCGCTCCAGGCCTGCCCAAAAAAATGATAGACAAATATTCGAATTTTGTGCCAGGGCAATTCCTTTTTCTGAAGTGTAATTCGTGTAAAAAATAAATCCGTCGCTATTGAATTCCTTTAACAGAACAATCCTGCTTTTTGGAAAACCATCTAGTCCGATAGTAGCAACAGTCATAGCATTTACCTCGGTTGAATCATTTTTTTCACGCTTGTATTTTAAAACCATTTCCATTTCTTCAAACCAAACCTGAAATAGTTCTAAAGGATTTTCAGGAATTTCCGATTCCAGAAGTTCGCCTTTGATGTAGTTTTTACGGTAATCGGCTAAATTTTTACTCATAAAATTTACTTTGGCGCAATTTACGGGATTTGAAAGAAAGACAGAATAAGATTTATAAAAGTTTCAGATTAATTACATTTTAAGTAATTAATGTAAATATTAGGGATTTACAGTTTAAAGCTCCTATAAATCTTATTTAAAAAATGGCTGCTTCATTTAAATTTTTTGTCAATCCAATTTTTTTGGTAGAATTTTATGCATTTCATCCCTTTAATTAGTTTTTTGTCCTACAAAACACTAATTATTTATTTTTGATATTCTAAGAAAATTTATTCATATCCAACCTAAAAAGAGTACTTAATTCCTTTCAAAAACTAGTTATAAAAATTCCGACCATTCTCTGAAAATTAATATTATTAATGAATAATATGTTTATAAAATTCATATTTTTTTTCGTAACAATTAAATCGTATTATCTGTTATCTTAAATCAGTATTAAAAGGTTCTAACCACTTAGTACATCAAGTAAAATAGTCGATTTTAAGGCAAAGTTGATGTTTATATTATTGCGCTAATCATTTAATTTTCAAGTGATGATATTTAGATTGAGTTTAATTTTATCAAAATGCCTTGAATGAAATTACCAAGGATGATTTTACAAATTCTACCTTAAAAAGTAAATAAAAATTTCTTTAAGCAGAAGTGGAAATTACCCAGTTTCCCCTATTGATATTTTCAAATATTCTTACAAAAAGGGATTTTTAGAATTAGAAATGGGGAAAAACCCCCATATTTCATGGAAGAATCGTGTATTTCATACCATTAAATTGGTCTTATGTCTAAAAAGATATAGATTTCTTTTTTAAGCTATCATTTATAATAATATTTACAATCTGAATAATACACATCCAAATTGGCTCCAAATCGATTTAGACCTAGATTCTTTCCGAAAATCTTCTGTATTAATTAGAATTGTTAGAATACAATAAAACAATTTAGATGGTAACCCTAATTACCATTTCGTTACATAAGATATTAAAATATTATAGTATTCAATAAAATGTATAATTCAAAATTATAAATTATGGTTTGGAAAACTACTCTACCAAAATTTGAAAATGAAAAAAGATCCTTTAGAGGCTTACCTTCCATTTCACTTTATTTAATAATTGCCTTCTTGTTTGTTGGTATTTCTGAAGTTAAAGCGCAATGTATTATAACTACTACAGATACAGGTATTGATAATACTTTTACTGCTGGTGAGTTTTTAACTTATGCAAATGGTTGTACAGGGAGTATTACCATACCTTCTGGTTTTACTGTTAATATAGGTGCCGATATATCTATTCCTGCAACCGTTAATAGAATTATTATAGAAGATGGAGGGCAAATTTGGTTTGAGGGTAATTTTCTGCTTCATTTGGAAGAGAATACAGCTATTGAAATTGAGAACACCACAGATCTAGATAGTAGCACCTCTGCTATAGGTGGGAGCAGTCCTTGTAGTAATAACACCAAAATTGAGATTGGAACAGTTAAATATTCTGTATGTTCTGGAGGTAATGCTTGCGTTACATTTAAGGAACTTATTAAAAAAGGAGGTACCATACAAATTGATCCAGATTTTGTGGAAATTACCGGTTCAACAGATGAAGTATGTTTTGGTCCTGTTGATGTCAATATTGCTCTTAACGGATTTATTGGCAGTACGGATATATCATATGCATGGACAACTGTTTCTTCAGTTCCAACTGGAGGAACAGCAATATTCAATACAGCAATAGACCCTTCGGACCCTACTAAAACTGTAACTACTATAACACCTTCTGCTCCGGGTGATTATGTGTTTAATATGGCGGTTACGCTTCCTTTAAGTAATAGTTGTACAACCACTTATGTTACAGTGAATCAAAATGTGCCAATTACATTTCGAGAGGGTTTAAGTGGAGCTTTAGTGGCTTATATTCCTGGGGCAGGAGGAACATGTAATAAGGTAGTTGATTTTGAGGGTACTACTTCAAATGGAGGTGAGAATACCACTTATTCATGGGATTTTGGAGATGGTAATACTAGTGACTTGCCAACTCCAACTCATACTTACGCTACTAATGGTGATTATGATGTTGAACTGACTGTAACCGATAATGATTATCTGACTCCTTGTAATGTTGTTGTTGTTTCTCAAACCATCAAGGTTGAAGATTTAACAGATCCAACGATTAGTTGTGTTTCAGATAAGACCAAATCAGCCGATGCAGGTGTATGTTATTATACTGTTCAAGGTGATGAATTTAATCCAACAGCTGCAGCAGATAATTGTAGTATTATAGCATCAGTTTTGAATGACTTTAACGTAGGTAATACTTTAGCTGGAGCACAAATCCCAGATGGGACAGAAATTACTTGGACTGTTATAGATGGTTCTGGTAATACAGCCGAATGTAGTTTTACGGTAACGGTAACGGATGATGAAGCACCTTTTGCAGATACAGCTACTTTAGCTGATGTAACGGCACAGTGTGAGGTAAAAAATTTAACTACTCCAACGGCTACAGATAACTGTGGTGGAACAGTAACAGTTACTAATGATGCTAGTTTACCAATTACAGCTCAGGGAACAACAGTTATCACTTGGACTTATGATGATGGTAATGGTAATACAAGCAGTCAGACTCAAAAAGTAATTATTGATGACACCACTCCACCAGTTACGCCAACCTTGGCAGATGTGACGGGTGAATGTAGTGTTACTCCGGTAGCACCGACTACAACTGATAGTTGTGACCTAAGTACAATTACAGGAACAACAGGAACAAGCTTTCCAATTACTACCTTAGGAACTACGACTATTACCTGGACTTTTACAGATGCTTCAGGAAACAGTACTAATGCAGATCAGGATATTATAGTTGAAGATATCAATATGCAAACTTCATTCACCAATGCAACTTGTAACGGTGAAGCTGATGGAACCATTACTGTTACAGCAGTTGAAGGTGCAACAATCACGATAGATGGTGAAGCTTATGATGCAAACGCA
>Ga0307486_1003475_pt1 | contig 10123 bp, 10 predicted proteins | sample CBIW02metaG_FD_203663 | JGI IMG/M metagenome (GOLD analysis project Ga0307486, IMG submission 203663) | Sea-ice brine microbial communities from Beaufort Sea near Barrow, Alaska, United States - CBIW 0.2 | ecosystem: Environmental > Aquatic > Marine > Coastal | place: USA: Alaska | collected... | reverse complement strand
GTTCGAATACCGCTTCAACCGGCGCTACGACCTCAAGGCCATGCTTCCACGATTTCTGACGGTGGCAACCCGGACACCACCGATGCCTTACAGGCTGTTGAAGATGGCTGAAGCTTATGCGTAATCCGGTAGCCTTTTGTTTGGCCGCCTGTCCACGTTTGTCGTAGGTCTGGGTCGTGCTGAGACTGACGTGGCCCATGAGATCGCGGACCACCAGCACGTCAACGCCGGCCTCAAGCAGCCGGGTGGCGAAGGTCCGGCGTAAATCGTGCGGCGAGAGTGACCCGTCGATCACGCCGCCGGCCCGGTGTTTCAGAATGACGTAAACCGCTTGGGCGGTCATGGCCTGCTCGGTCACGTCATCGCCCCGGCGGATACGGTAAAACAAAGGCCCGGGATACTCGCCGCGGATCAGGTCGACCCAACGGCGCAGGGCCTGCACCGCATCCGGCGGCATCGGCTGGCAGCGTTCCTTGTTGCCCTTGCCAAACACGCAGCTCATTGTCTGTCCAGGACAAAGCCTCATAATTCAACGCCACCACTTCGGCCCGGCGCAGGCCGCACCCGAGCATCAGTGCCAGCAGGGCCAGATCCCGGATAGACCGGGCGTCACCGTTTTGGCAAGCCGCCAGCAAGCGCTGAATCTCAATATCGCTCAGACTGCGGCCGGCACCGATACGCTTGCCAGCCGGGCGTTTGATCGTCCGGATCCGCTGGTACTCATCCGCACTGAGGTCGCCACTGAGCCAAGCTTCACGGCTGACCGCGCGCGCCGCCGACAAATAGGTGCCGATTGTGTTCGGGGCCAGGTTGGCTTGCGCCAGTTTTTCCCGCAGCGCAAAGATCAGGTCGCGGGTCAGCATCGACCAAGGCATGGCCATCATATCCCCGTAACCGCAGAGTCCCGCTATACGAGTCAGGTAGGAACGCATCACCCGTCGGCTTTCCGGGGATTCCAGGGACATCAGATAGGTTTGGGCCGCATTGGGCCGCACTGACGGGCGATCCGCGACGAGCAGGGGCAAATCTTCAGGCGCACCCATCCAGTCTGTTTCCTCTAATCAGATGAGTCTGAGTTTGTATTTTAACAGACTGGCGGGTCGTGCAAGGGTTTTCAAGAAGAGTGGGGCCAGCGGTGTGCCTCTGTATGCGGGCCCGGTACGCAACGAAAGCGGTTTGAGGGGGGATGAGGCAGGAAATTTCAGGCCGTCATGGCCGGCTTCGCCACCGGCAGCAGACGAAAACCCTGAACCGTGCGGCGGAAACTCAGGTGACGCGGATTGGCACTGTGTTTGGCGGCCGTGCGAGCAATCAATCCGTGGCTGCATTGAAACCCCTGGTAAGGGCTCAAATCAGCCGGGTGTCGGAGTGTTCGTGCGGCATTTTTAATGCACTTTTATTCTTTCTGCAATTCCCCTCAACGTTGTCTGCACACAATGTTACGGGTTGAGGTCAGGCTATAGCGGGGATAAACCGGCTGATCACTGGCATCGCTCATTGAAGACCGCGGCCCGGCCTGGGTTGGCCACAAGAAACACCGTTTTGAGATCCAGCACCCAGCGCTCTGCATTCAGGCCATTTATACTGCTGGTGCATTTTGGTCAGGATGACCAGTTGCTCAATCCGGAAACGCTGGAAAACGTACAAGAAGGACAACAGAGAAAAGCTGCTTAGCAGTAGGGTCTACGCGACAACTGACTTGACAAACACCGAGATTGGGAATGCATTAAGGACAATTGATACGTGGTACCCCGGCGCAGAAGAAGTTGGTCCGATCGCGGTTGAGCCTTATGGTTCGGTGACCAACCGTGGTACGGCTTATCGTCAACCAAAAGAAAAAGCTGATTTTTACCATCTGTTGGATAGCTGGATAACGAAAGATCAGGTGCCTGAGTCGGAGCAACAGCACTATGTTATCGCTGCACTCATTCGCGGTGGCGTCTTTGGCAAGGCAAGCTGCGGAAGTGCTATGAATTACTACATTGATATTCGGGTCTTACCCGACCCGGAGTTCAGCACAGCAACGCTGATGAATGCGGTTTACTCCAAGCTTCACAAAGCGCTCGTAAGCTCGGGACAAAATGATATTGGGGTTAGCTTTCCGGATGCCGCAAAGTCACCAGGTGCGCTGCTCAGACTGCACTCTGGCAAAGAGATCCTTGAGTCTCTGATGGGCCAGAATTGGCTAAAAGGTCTACGTGACTATGTCAATGAGACTGCTATTACTCTGGTACCTGATCAGGCAGCGTTTGTCAGAGTTAAGCGGGTGCAGTCTAAACAGTCAGCGTCCCGGTTACGGCGCGCGGTCAAGCGGAACTCCCTAAAAGAAGATCAGGCCGATTTAATCCTGGCAAACCGCTTGCCATTGAAAAGGCCATACTTTCGTTTGCAAAGTGGCTCCACGGGACAGCATTTTCCTCTGTTTATTGGGCAAAGCAAACCGCAAAAAAAGGCGATTGAGGGAATCTATAGCGCTTATGGATTAAGCCAGACGGCAACAGTGCCTTGGTTTTGACCCTTCTTGAGAAAGAATTTAAATTTTCATAATAATCAGTTTCTTGGCAGGTGCTCGGAAAAAAAGGGTTTTGCCTTATTTTTTATTCTAGTTCTTTATAAACAAAAGTATTTTAGGTAAATTTATCTACTTCACTGCCGCACAGGCAGCTCAGAAATGCTATGTGGGCGCACCTGAAGCGGATTGTTACTTCACTGCCGCACAGGCAGCTCAGAAATAGCGCCCTCCTAACTTTACGTGCAGACTTCTCTTCACTGCCGCACAGGCAGCTCAGAAAACTGGGAATGTACGGGTGTAGCCACACGCTGACTTCACTGCCGCACAGGCAGCTCAGAAACGGAATATTTTTTGGAGCTTAGGCGAGTAAGCCTTCACTGCCGCACAGGCAGCTCAGAAATAGAAAATCGCTTAGGTTGCTCATCTAATCACCTTCACTGCCGCACAGGCAGCTCAGAAATCTCTGGTAGTGCTCATCAGTAATACCCCTGGCTTCACTGCCGCACAGGCAGCTCAGAAAGATTCAATGCAGACCTTCCCGCAGCTTGGGCACTTCACTGCCGCACAGGCAGCTCAGAAACGTAGGCCCAACACCTGAAGACCTAGCAAAAGCTTCACTGCCGCACAGGCAGCTCAGAAAAACAGGGAGCAAGAATGATGAGTTTTATCCGCCTTCACTGCCGCGCAGGCAGCTCAGAAACTCAATACTATTCGCATCCATCTGCCACGATCCTTCACTGCCGCACAGGCAGCTCAGAAAAGGAACGGGTAACGCCCTTTCATGTAGTTTGACTTCACTGCCGCATAGGCAGCTCAGAAAAGGCGGATCTCGCAGCCGATAACCTGAAAGAACTTCACTGCCGCATAGGCAGCTCAGAAATCAGATGTAGCACGAAACATGCACGAAACATGCACGAAACATGCACTTAGACATCGATGGCACAACAGGTCAATCTGGCCTACTACAAACTTGGTTAACCCATAGGCTCATATCGAAGCCGTTAGGGTGTTTAGGAAAGTGGGCGCGGATACTCATCAAGGCCAGAGGTGACAGAGACAACTCGGGAAAGGCCGGATATATGGCAGCAACCTGTCCCTGACATCAAGTTCTGTGTCTTGCAAACGAGGAGGAGACCATATATGGGTGAAGGCCAAAGGCCGCAACCCATCAACCGTCACCAGACCACTCCCAAACAATCCAAACTCCATCATGCCGCCCCCACATCTACCCAGCCGCCCCCAACCCGATAAGCCGAAACCTCCGGCGCCGCCCAAAATGATGGGTTCAAAATGATGGGTTACAGCCGGAGGCTTTCACCCATCCTATGGAACCGTCAGGGCAGGGGCGTTCGCGCCAGGGCCCAGACCAGGACCGGCTCGGCGCCGGCTGCTTTCAATACGGCCGCCAAATGCTCGGCGGTGGCGCCGGTGGTGACGACGTCATCGACAATGGCGACTCGTGGCGGTGGTGTGCCCCGGATTTTGAAGGCCTGTTGGAGGTTTTTCAGACGCTCGGCCCGACCGAGGCCGGTTTGCGGTGGCATGGCCTGGGGCCTTTGGCAGAGCTGATAGTTCACCGCAATCCCAAACTCAGCGCCAAGTCGCGCGGCAATCACCGCGGCCTGGTTGAAACCACGGCTACGGTAGCGGCGGGGATGAATCGGGCAGGGCAGAAGTACATCGAGCCAGGGTCCGCCATCGTTACGTTACGCAATTTTTCCACCAGCAGGTTAATCAGCGGCCAGGCCATTGCCTTGTCACCCTGGTATTTGAAGCGGCTGATCATGGTCTGTCCCGGATAACGATAAATGAAGGCGGTTTGAACCTGATCGAACGCCGGGCGACGCTGTTGGCAGCGCCCGCAGCGGGGGGGCCGGAAAGGCCAGGGGCAGGCGGCTCGAAGTCGTGGAAGATCTGCATCACAGCCCTGGCAGAGTCTTCCCGGCGCCGCCGGCGCCAGGCAGAGGATGCAGCGATCGGCCCGCGGCCGGCCGTTGTTAACCAATTTCCACAAATAGGTTGACAGTCCCGGGGCGGGCTTTATCATATCGGTCATTGCGAGACGCCGTCCTTGGGATGTCGCTGTGGCATCTGCGTCGCATTATCCAGCGTTTTGGCTGTTAATGTTTTGCGCTGTTAGCGAATCGGATCAAGAATCAGATCAAGAATTGAATAAGAAGCCGAATAAAAACCCAGGTAAAATCACGATCAAAACGAACAGCAGGAGCGAAAAACGCATGACCGTTGCCGCCGTCAGCCAGAACGTCAGCCCTGAAGCGAGCTCTGAGGAAAACAGCCAGAGCCGTCCCTCGTCCGCCGTGACGCCGCTGCGCCACGACTGGACTCTGGATGAGGCCCGGACGCTGTTGGGAATGCCCTTCAACGACCTGCTGTTTCGAGCCCAGACGGTCCATCGGCAGTATTTCGACCCCAACGAGGTTCAGATCAGCACACTGTTGTCGATCAAGACCGGCGCCTGCCCTGAGGACTGTAAATACTGTCCCCAGAGCGGTCATTACAATACCGGGCTGGCGAAGGAAAAACTGCTGGAAGTGGAGAAAGTCATCGCCGAGGCCCGTAACGCCAAAGACAAAGGCGCCTCGCGCTTCTGCATGGGCGCGGCCTGGCGCAGCCCGACCGCAAAAGACCTGCCCTACGTGCTGGATATGGTCCGGGAGGTTAAATCCCTCGGCCTTGAGACCTGCATGACTCTGGGCATGCTCAGCGGTGAGCAGGCCGGCGCGCTGGCCGAGGCGGGCCTGGACTACTATAACCATAACCTCGACACCTCGGCTGAGTACTACAGCCAGATTATCACCACCCGCACCTATGCCGACCGGCTGCAGACCCTGGCCCATGTCCGCGATGCCGGCATGAAGGTTTGCTGTGGCGGCATCATGGGCATGGGCGAGTCTAATGACGACCGTGCCGGCCTCCTGGTGCAGCTGGCGAATTTGCCCCATCACCCGGAGTCCGTCCCGATCAATATGCTGGTCAAGGTCGAGGGCACGCCGCTGGCCAATGAGGCCGACCTGGAGCCGTTCGATTTCATTCGTACCCTGGCGGTGGCGAGGATCATGATGCCTGAATCCCATGTCCGCCTCTCCGCCGGCCGCGAGGACATGAACGAGCAGATGCAGGCGCTGTGCTTCTTGGCGGGGGCCAATTCCATTTTTTATGGTGAAAAACTGCTGACCACGGCCAATCCGGAAGCCGACCAGGACCGCCAGCTGTTCAAAAAGCTCGGCATCCGCCCGGAGCATCGCGAGCAGGCCCATTCCGAAACCGGGGAGGCCACCGCGCTGGTCGAGGCTATGGAACAGGAGCGCAATGCCCATCTGTTTTACGATGCTGCTGCCGGTCATTAGATCCCCTTCACGCGCCCCAGTAGAGGATACTCCCTATGCGTGACTGGGCCGCCCGGCTGCAACAACGCCATGACCAGGGCCTCTACCGGCATCGTCGGCTACTGTCTTCGGCCCAGGGGCCGAGGGTTGAACTGGATGGCCAGACCTGCCTGAATTTCTGCAGCAATGACTATCTGGGTCTGGCCAACCATCCCGCCGTGGCTGCCGCACTGCGCCAGGCCAGCGAGACCATGGGCACCGGCGGCGGGGCCTCGCACCTGGTCTGTGGTCACCATCAGGCTCACCACGACCTGGAGCAGGCCCTGGCACGTTTTACCGGGCGTGAGGCGGTGCTGCTGTTCTCCACTGGCTACATGGCCAACCTTGGGGTTATCAGTGCGGTGGCGGGGCGCGGCGACCTGATCCTTCAGGACCGGCTCAATCATGCGTCCCTCCTCGATGCTGCCCTACTCAGCAGAGCAGTGAGCAGTCCCAGGCTGCAATCCGTCAACCCTCGACCAGCCAGCGCTTTATCGTCACTGACGGCGTGTTCAGCATGGATGGGGATCTGGCGCCGCTGGGACAGCTTGCCGCCAGCGCGCAGCGCCATGATGCCGTGCTGATCGTCGACGATGCCCATGGCTTTGGTATCCTCGGACAGGGCGGGCGCGGCATCGCCGATCATTACAGTCTCGGCAGTCATGAGCTACCCCTGCTGATTGGCACCCTGGGCAAGGCCTTTGGCACCGCCGGCGCCTTTGTCGCCGGTTCCCGGATCCTGATCGACTACCTGATCCAGTTTGCCCGGACTTATATCTACACCACTGCCATGCCGCCGGCGATTGCCGCGGCCAGCCTGGTCAGCCTGCAGCTTAGCGAAACCGAAGACTGGCGGCGTCAGCACCTGCGTCAGTTAATCAAGCAGTTTCGCGCCGAGGCGCAGGCGCTGGGTTACACACTGATGCCCTCGGAGACCGCGATCCAGCCGATCCTCATTGGCGATAGTCGGCAGGCGATGCGCCTCAGTGCCGCGTTGCAGGCGCGGGGTATTGCTATTAGTGCGATCCGGCCGCCGACCGTGCCCGAGGGTTCGGCCCGGTTGCGGGTCACGCTCAGTGCCGGTCACAGCGAAGACGACCTGGCCCGCTTAATCGAGGCCTTGGCAGCGGAGCGCCCACTTTTGGCGGGCGCCAGGACAGAAACAGGAGCCAGGAATGAGTGAGCTGCCGCTGGTGCTGATCGGCGGCTGGGGGGTACCGGTTACCACGGTACTGCCCCTGGCCGCCCATTGGCCGGGCCCGGTGTTCAGCCACAGTCTGGATGATCGGGCAATTCGCCCGGGCGGGCGTCCCGATGACCTGGTTCGCAGCTGGCTGGAAACTTTGGACGGCCCCGCCGTCTGGGCCGGCTGGTCACTCGGCGGCCAGTTGGCCATGCGCGCCGCGGCGCTGGCGCCGGATAAGGTCGCAGGGGTGTTCACCTGCTGCAGCACACCGTCGTTTCTGGCCCGGGAGGGCTGGGCGTCGGGTATGGCGGCGGCTGAGTTTAGCGCCTTTAGGATAGGTATTGCCCGCCAGACTCGGCGCTTCTGGAAACGCTTTTTGCTGCTGCAGGTGCATGGCGACGGTCAGGAAGCGGCCGGGCGTGAGGTGCTTAAGCCCTGGCTTCTAGGTGGACCGCCATTCAGCCGTGAAACCCTCTTGGCCGGCCTCGATTGGCTGGCTGAGCTGGACCTGCGCCCGGACTGGCGTGAGCTGGATCTGCCGCGGCAGCATTTTTTTGGCGAAAACGATGGTCTGGTCAGCCGCGGTGTTCTGCAGGCATTCACCGCGGCCGAGTCCGTTTCCCATCTTGTGCCGGGCATGGCCCATCTGCCCTTCAGTGATTACGCCGAGGCCCTGGCCCGGCAACTGGCACTGTTCGGTAGCACGCTGGCGATTCGAACGGGCGACGGGGCTGGAGATCAGGATGGAGAGCAGGACGGGAAAAGGCAGGGTCGCCCATGAGCGAATCCTCAAGCGAACGCCCAAACGAACGCCCAAACGAACGCTCAATCGAGCTCTCAAACGAGCTCTGGACACCCCATAAAGCCCGGGTCGCGGCTGATTTTGGCGCGGCGGCGGCAACCTACGACCAAGCGGCACAACTGCAGCGGGCGGTGCTGGCGCAGTTGCTGGCACGGCTGCCCGGGGCCGGCGGCAAACCCCGGACATTGTTGGACCTGGGATGCGGCACCGGCTTGGCATTGGCCCCTCTAGTCAGACATTTTCCGGGCTCCCAGCTGTTGGCGCTGGACCTGGCGGAGGGCATGATTCGGCACGCCCGAACTGGGACTGGGACTGGGGCTGGGGCTGGGACTGAGTCGGGCGCCAAGGCGTGGCTGGTAGGGGATGCCGAGGCGCTGCCCTTGGCTGCGGGATCCGTAGATCTGGTGTTTTCGAGCCTGGCAATCCAATGGTGTCAAAAGCCGGCAATTCTGTTTGCTGAACTGGCACGGGTGCTGGCCCCCGGTGGCCGGTTGCTAATGTCGACCCTGGTGGATGGTACGCTGGCGGAGTTGCAGAATGCCTGGGGGGCGGTAGACCCCGGCCATCGCCACGTTAACCAGTTTTTGTCGCCAGCGGAGCTCGGAACCGAGGTCCGGCGGTTGTTTCCCCAGGCCCGGATTGAGGTGCTGCCCATCCAGCTGCGGTATCCGGATCTGATCGCGCTGCTACGGGAACTCAAAGGACTGGGCGCGCGCTACAAGGATGACCGGCAACGCCCCGCTGCCACCGCGCCGGGCCGCCTGCGGGCGCTCGAGCGCGCCTATGCCAGTGATGCCAGCGCTGACGCCGGCTTGCCCGCGACCTATCAGGTCGCCGTTATCGAGAGCTGAACAGGAACTTCCATGGCCCGTAAAACCTATTTTGTCACCGGCACTGATACCGGTGTCGGCAAGACCCAGGTGACAGCCGCGTTGTTGTATGCCGCCCGTAATGCCGGACTGCGTACGCTGGCCATCAAACCGGTGGCCGCCGGTTGCGAGGAGACCGCCGACGGCTTGCGCAATGACGATGCGCTGCTGTTGCAGCAGGCGGCAACGGAGCCGCTCAGCTATCAGGAAATCAACCCGTTCGCCCTGGCTGAGGCCATAGCCCCGCACGCTGCCGCCGATAATGCGGGAATTAAACTCAGCGCACGGCGCTTAGCCGGTTTTTGTAGCGGCGTGATGGGAAAACCCGCCGATCTCTGTCTGATCGAGGGCGCCGGTGGCTGGCGGGTGCCGTTGAATAAACGGGAAACCTATGCCCGATTGCCCCAGGAGTTGCAGTTGCCGGTCATCCTGGTGGTGGACTTGCGCCTCGGCTGTATCAATCATGCCCTGCTGACCGCCGAGGCGATCCGCCGCGATGGCCTGGTTGTCGCCGGTTGGGTGGCCAACCGTGCCGGTGCCGAGCGTATGGCGGCCGAAGCACAGACCCTGAACTACCTCAGTCAGGCCCTGGCGGCGCCACGGTTAGGCAACCTGCCGTTCCTGCCTGCGGCCAGTGCAGAGAGCCTGGCCGCCCACCTCGACCCTGCTGCCATCGCCATGCTGATTGAGAGACTGGTTGAAAATTAACCAAGGCTGTGCTGTACTGTCGTTAAGTTAACCAGGTTGAAGCGAGGGAGTAGCCATGGTCAACAACCTATTGAATCTCGGTCTTCAGGGTGTCCAGAAAGGCCTTGTGGGCATGGTCACTGATTGATCTGCGCCTCTACGAACGCAATGTGCAGGCATCCTCCCAGGTCGTTAAAACCGCCAACGAAATGGTCGGTACGCTTTTGGATGAACGCGCCTGAACGGATCAAACCGCTGACCCAGAAATCTCTGACCCGGCGGGTGCCATTTTTGCCACAAAGCCATTTTTTACAAAAAAAACAAAAACAGCGCCCATCCAAGCTGAACTTCCCCCTTCGCGTCCATGCGGTCTAAGCCCTTACCCGCTGCCTTCCGGTGTCTTTCGGCACCCTCAAACCCGCTATTAAAAATATCTTCCAGTTGAAGTTCCAGGCTTGACAAGATCCAGTAGCAAACGTATGTTTCAAACAGTCGTTTAAATACGTTCAGGCTTTGTCTGAAAAAACGGTAAGGTTTTGCCTGGGAATACCAGGGTCCTAGGAGTCTGCGCGGTAGAAGTTTTCTGGACGGCTCTCCAAGTCCATCCCGCCGCTTCAAGTCGCCTTATTTCAGAGCGGCGGCCTGTAATGATTCGCTTCGCTTCAAAATATGGCCAATGGA
>Ga0307486_1003473_pt1 | contig 10125 bp, 13 predicted proteins | sample CBIW02metaG_FD_203663 | JGI IMG/M metagenome (GOLD analysis project Ga0307486, IMG submission 203663) | Sea-ice brine microbial communities from Beaufort Sea near Barrow, Alaska, United States - CBIW 0.2 | ecosystem: Environmental > Aquatic > Marine > Coastal | place: USA: Alaska | collected... | reverse complement strand
CCCGTCATTCATCCTTGGTGTCGGCGGCTACTTCTCCTAGCCTCTGCTCGTCTGCGACGGAGTCCGCGCGACCCCGCTGGACATGGTTGACGGCGAGAACACAAGAGCCCCGAAGCTCTGAGGTCTCGGGGTTCTTCTCGTGACGCGCGTGGAGTTCGATTCTGACAACGTAATCTGGATTGGGCAACTGGGGGATTCCGGGATCCTCTCCCGGACTACGACAAAGTGTTCTTGGGCGTCAAAGAAGTCTCGGAAACTTTGTTGTCACGTCGACGGTGAAGTGGAACTTCGCTTTCACGATCCTTTGCGGCGGAGACGCGTGGCCGGCCAAGTTATCCAACGCGATTTCCTCTTTTTTCTCTCCGGCGACCTATGGAATCGACTCGGTCGCGGAAGATCGACGACTGGTCTTGGATCAGCCTGAGGCATCCGCCGAATTTCGCTGACTCTGGGAAACTGACACTGCTGGCGGCTAGAGGACATCCTTTTCGGTTTGGGCCCTCTCGCTTTGCGCCTTAGCTCACGAATTGTTCGCGTTACTCGTCACAGCGTGGAACCTACGCGGAGTAGGAAATCGACCCAGGCGACGCCAGCACCTGCCAATGCCGCAGCTCCGCAGGCGACCCAGAGCCCGAGCCGGGCCCGGGTGGCGGCGTGAAAATTGCCGTGCGTCGAGGCGAGGGCCCAGGTGACTCCGCTGATGATCATGATGAGCACCGCGATGATGAGCACGAACGTCAGCAGGACACCGACGATGCTCTTCAGCTCTGAAGCACCGCCGACGGCGCCGAAGTCGGGAAAGACATCCATTTCACGCCACTGGGCATCCGCTTGTTGCGGACGTCAGGTCGGCGGCGCCATGGGCCGCCAGCCAATCCATAGCATTGACAGCCGGTTGGCTCGACCCACCCGGATGGATCTCGAGGTGCAGGTGCGGCCCGGTCGACTTGCCGGCGGAACCGACGTCGCCGATGTGCTGGCCGGCGACGACACTGTCGCTCGCTGCGACGTGCATGCCCTGGTCGTAGATGTGCGCGTAGTACGAGGTGACCCGCTCGCCGCCGACCGTGTGCTCGATGGTAATCAGCCCGCCGTAGGTGCCGCGCTGCCCGGCGAAGCTCACGACGCCGTCGGCGATCGCGAGGATCGGCGTGCCCAATGGCGCTGCCAGATCGCTGCCCGCGTGAAAGCGCCGCTCGCCTGTGTAGGGATCGATGCGCCACCCGAAGCTGTCGGTGTTCGTGTACGAGCCAGCGCGTAGCGGAAACACGATCCGCGATGACTCGATAACGCTAGAAGAACGAGTCAGCGCAGCCAGAACGGTTTCCGCGACCGGCTCAAAGTTTGCGTACCGATCCGGATAGGCACTGACCTCAACCGCCTGTGCCGCTGCGCCAGGATCGAGCACCTGCCATCCACCGACATCGAGCAGCCCGCGAGGCGATCCGGTATTTGGCCCCGACACCCCGCCGAAGAACGCACGCGCCTGATAGGCAGGGTCCATCAGCTCAGCGACGGTTCCCCAGCCCGACGACGGCCGCATCTGAAACAGCCCGAGCGAGTCGTGATCAGTACCGACACCATCGTGGGGGTAAGAAGCAGATTCCGGATACGCGCTGGTGTTAGCCAACAGACGCAACGTCGATTCCGTGAGCGCGGCCATCAAGGCGACGACCACTCCCGCGCGCCCGACCTCGGCCGTCTGCCCGCCCACAGTGATGATCGTTCCCGCGTGGGTCAGCTGCTGCCGATCCAAAATGACCGATCGGCCGTCTAATGTCTGAGCGGTGAGCGAGTCAGGAATCGCCCCGACGACCAGCGATCCGCACGACCTCGCGACCGTGGTCACCAGCGCGGCCACCCCCACCAGACCACCGAGCGGGCACGCGACCATGAGAACCACGAACAGGCCGATGAGTTTCTTCATCGAACTACTCCAGCGGATGGTCGAGCTTCGACAGCCGTAGCAGCGTGCACGACTCCTGACCCGGGCACACCACGAATACAGTGAACGACACCTGCCGCTCAGTGCGCATCGCATCGGTATCGAACGTTCCCTCTCGATGACGTGTGCCCACCACAGTTAGCGCTGCAGCACCCCGCGGAATCTGCCCGGCCGCCGCCTGCTCTAACGCGGTCGCCCACGCGGCCGGCACGGTCACCGACTCCACGTCGAGCCATTGCCGCGTGCCGTAGGCAGCGAGCCGCTGCCACATCTCGGCACCGGGTAGGTAGTCCCGCACATCGGCGGCCACAGCCGCGGCTTCCTCCGCATCGGCCACGTCCACCAGTACCTGCGCCCAGTCGGCGAGGCCAGCATCCTGACGCGTGTCCCAATCAAAGAGCGCGTGCGCAACACTGCGAGCAAACAGCTCCGGGCTCGACGTTTCGAGCACCGGCTGCGGCTGGTCGGTTGGCACTACCGACAAAGCGGATGCCGTGGGCGCCGGCCGCGCTGGCAGGCCCGATTTCGCAGGCCCGCGGAGCAGCCCAAATAACCCGATGACTGCCAGCACGATCAGGACGAGGCCAGCGCCCGCGATCGCGATGACAAGCCGACGGCGGCGAAGAAAGTGCATGGTGGGCTCCTAACGAATGCGTGAAATGGTGGCGGAGACCGGCGCGACGGTGGGGGAGTCGCGGAGGGTGCGTATCCGCTCGAAGAAGGCAACGGTGCCGGCGAGGGTTGCGCTGAACTGCTGCCATTGGTCGTCGGTGACTTCGGCGGCGACCTCGGCGTCGTCGTAGCGCAGCCACCAGTCGCGCAGGTCGTTCCAGAGAAAGACGAAGGAACGCACGGGCAGCTTCGAGTCGGACGCAGCCAGAGGGCGGGTCTTCTTGGCGCGCGTCGCTGTCTTCGCGCGAGCGAGTGCCTCCCGGGCCAGCTGCTCGAGGTCTGCGGAACGCCCGGCGGTCGGCAGAGCGGGAACCAGCGAGCGAACGGGAGTGTCGGCCGCGACGCGGTCGACCTCGGCAGCGATCCGACCATGCGCAGCCGCCACTGATCCGCCGTTCTGAATCACCGCCAGTTCCTCCCTCGCGCGACTGCGCAGCGTCTCGTCGAGACTCTCGTCGTCCGCATCTGCTGCAGGTGGCCGATGCGTTCTAACGTTGTATAGGAGCGCCGCCCGGTTACGAGAAGGGCTGCCTGAGCGCGCACGTAACCATCCGGTGGCGGTGCTGCCACCGTGGCAGCACCGTCTGATCTGGGCTTTTCCGATCCGAATCGCGTTGCGGCTTGGCGCCGCTGGGCATCCTCAGCGAGAAGCATCTTCACCTCGCGATATAGGGCGGCCGCTTCGGTGGGGGCGAAGGCCTTGTGCAAGGCGTTGTCGTCCTGCTCGGCGAGCAGTTGGGCGAGGTGGTCGGAAATGCCGGAGCGTACCCACACGTTGAGCTTGCGCACACCGAGCTGCCGAAGCGCGGCCAGGCGGCGGGCACCGCAGATGAGGGTGCCGTCGGGCGTCACTGTGATCGGCTGCAACAGACCCTGCCGCTCAATTGAGGCGGCGAGCGCGTCGATGTCGCCCAGATCGGTGCGGTGCCGCGAACCGATGCGGATGGAGTCGATCGACCGCTCCAACTCGATGTGCCCCGGGGTGATGGTCATGCGAACACCCGTGGTGAGTTCAGAACGATGTCGGAGACCAGGTCGTCGTCGCCGAGCAGTGCGTGCAGCGGCTCGCCGACCAGCAAGCGCAACAGGATGCCGCGCCCGGCGGCGGTGTGCGCGTGCAGCGGGTTGCCGGATCCCAGAAGTGTGCGCAGCATGCTCATCCAAGCCGGCTGAGACACGTCGAGCAAAGCACGAGCGGCGTAGTCGCGGCGCAGCGACTCGAAGGCAGACGGGCGAGACGGGGCATCCGCTAACCGGTTGCACACATATTCGACGCCATCGCGGGCGCGGTCTGCCGGCCAGCCGAGCAGGGTGAACAGCGAGATCGCATTCTCAACCGCGAGAGACACCTCGACCAGCGGCTCCGCTTCCGAAAGAGCGTCCGCCGGACCGACGCTGAACGCGGGATGGTATTCCGGCAGGGCGTGCTCGCGATCGCTGAAGCGTTCGGCGTCGTGAAATACCGATACTTGGGGCCGACGCGCCTGGTGTACCGAGCACAGGAGACCGCGGGCGCGTTCCTCGGCGATGCAGGTCACCTGCACGGCTCGGGTGACGATGGCCCACGGGTCGTCGGCGCGCAGCGTTGAGGGCGCGCGCATCGCGTCATACGCGGCGGCGGCGGCCTCCCACGGGTCGAGGGCGTGTTTGCGCGCCAACCCGGCGTAGCGCTGGGCGGTGAACTGCATGAGTTCGGAGGCCTCGGGGTCGCTGCGCCAGCGGGCGCCGCCATCCGCTTGCAGTCGCGCGAGCAGTCGGCGCAGGCCTTCGGATTCGCGAAAAGTTATCACTGCGGCACCTCCCGTCGAGTTAGTGTGTGTTGCCGTGTTCAACAGGATGCTCATGGTCAGGCCCGTCCGAGCGTGTTGCGGCCGATCTGTGGACGCTCCCGCACCGCTCCGAACTCGGAGAGAGGAGCCAGCCGGGCGGCCCGCGTGCGAATCGCCCGGCTGGCGGTGACGGGTGCCCGTCGAACCTGCCGCACGGCGTTGGCTTGAACGTCGATGCCGCGGCCGGCGATGCGCCCGGCGCCCAGATTGAGCAGGTCCGCCGCGCGAATCCAGGTGACGGCGGGGCCTGAAGAGACTGTGCCCGTTGTCAGGGTGCGGCCTCGCGTGCGCGTTGAGAGGCGCGATTTCTCCTCCAGCACGGCATGCAGCGGATGCCGATCGCCAACGGCATCGACACCCGTCGCGCCGTGTGACTTATCGAAGTCGTCTACGTCCATCACTTCATCTCCTTTGGGTTTGTGATTTCAACAGAGCCATTCATGACAGGCAGGGCGGATCGCCGCGTCTGGTTCCCGGATCGGCGCGATCGAATGCTTGCGCCCCGACCGCAACTCGACGGCTCGCCGAGGCGATGGTCGCGATGATCTCGCGCTCGCCGAGGCCAGCGGTCTGCGCGGACGGGCCGAGCGCAGCCTCGACGTCCGCAGGCGCGAGGCCCGCCTCGACCAGTCGGCTGGCCGCCCAGAACAGCCCACTGTTGCGCTCGCCCTCCTGCAGGTTGCTCACCCATTGCGCTAGCCGGCCCGGCTCCGGCGGTCTGGTGGGGGTTGCCCGCGTACCCACGCGCGACGGCCTCGGGTCGATGAAGCTGCGCAGTGCAACGGCGTCGACCGGCTTGGCGTCGGCCGCCGACAGCGAATACAGCCGATAGCTGGCTCGACCGGTGTCCGTCGCCAGCGTCGAGGGCGGCACAATGACATAACCGCCGTCCCCACGAAAGTCGATGTGCGCGTTCGCCGCCTGCCAGCAGCGCTGCGGACGATCTGCGATAGCGGCAAAATACACGTGCATTCCTCCCGACGGAGTGCGCACCCGCGCGAGATCGCCGTCGACCATCCCGGCGGCCGTGGCGCGCTCGAACGTGGCGAAGCCGGCATCCGTTTTGGTTACGTCGATGTCCACGACGTCGATGCCCGATGTGCTGCCGGTCGGCATCCCGATGTTCGCACCCGGCCAGCGCGTCCACCACGCCCGCACCTGGTCGACGTCGCGGCTCGCGTCGTGAAATCCCGCAGGCGTGAGCGGATGCTTGCCAAACGGCACACAGGGAAACACCGGAATCCCCGTCCGAGCGAAGGCAACCGCGGCATCCCGCACCGGCAGCCGGCTCGTAGCCACCAACACCTCAGCGACGCTCATCAGACACTCCGAACGCGGAGCCAGACGTGCCAATTCACAACAATCACCTTCCCGAAGGACTGCCACGCAGGCGTGGCCCGATGACACGGAGGTGCGTCTCGCTTCGCTGATGCGTTCGGCAGGGCAGCTCCGTGTTGAGCATGCTCAATTCAAGTTCAGGATCTGTTTTAGCACCACATTTGAGCATGCGCAACCCTTGATTTGATCATGCGCAAAGAGTAGATTGAGCATTCTCAATTAACTGAGGATCCATCGATCCGAGGAAGGCACATGATCGACGACGAGAGCACGACAGCCGCGGAGGATCTCGCAAAGCGCCTCCGCCTGCTGCTTGACGTCGCCGAGGCCGAGACGGGCAGCGAGCCGACGTTCGCCCAGATCGCCGCGTTCCTCGAGCACCGCGGCACCAACCTCTCGCGTTCACGCTGGACCTACATCATCAACGGTCACCGGTACGTGCAAGACCGCGCGGTGTTCGAAGGCCTCGCCGCTTTCTTCGACGTTGACCCTGAGTTTCTCGCCGGAACCGGCAGCACCGAAGTTCCTGCCAAGGTCAGCGCCCAGCTCGATCTCGTGCGGTCGATGCGGGCCGCGCGCGTGAAATCGTATGCGGCCCGCACCCTCGGCGACATCTCACCGAACGCGCTCCAGGCGATCAGCAGATTCCTCGACGCGGAGGTCTCATCAGAAACACACGAAAGCAAGTCCGGAGGGGAGTGACGAGGCAGTGAGCAGCGTGGTGAGCGTGTCGACGGCGCTCGATCAACTCGCACTGGGCGAGACCTTCACCTTTGACCAACTCGTCGGCGCCGTGCAGCGAAGGCGGGGGCGGCGACTGCGCATAGTCGAACTCGCGGGCGTCACTGGTCGCGACGGACTGTGCGCCGTCTGGTTTGAAGCGGGCGGCGACGATGTCATTCTTCACGCCCAGAGCGATTCGGTGCTGCACGCCCAACAGTTCGTGCTGCACGAGTTGGCCCACATGATCCTCGGCCACGCGGTCGACAAGGACTCTGACGTTCCTGACATCCTGCTGCCGGATATTCCACCCGAGACTCGTCGCCGATTGCTCCGCCGCCAGGACCTCGACACGGTCAAGGAAGTTCAGGCCGAGACTCTGGCCGATCACCTCGCTGCAGCAATCAGGGGATCCACGATGCACCGGTCACGGTACCTGGAGGTCTTCGGATGATTGTCGTGCTGGTCGCCGCGTTCATGTGGCTGCTCGTCGCGGCCCTGCTCATCCTGCGGCGGGGTCGGGCCGAGCGCAACATCACCTACGCCGCGCTGACCATCGCCATCGCGATGACGCTGAACACAGACCAGGCCTATCGGCTACTCGACAGGTACGCCGGCGGCAGTAACCTGGTCACCCTCGTCGCGGACGCAACGCTCATGATCGGCATCTTCCTCCTCGGTCGCGCAGTGATGAAAGCTACCGATCACCAACCGCGGGTGGTGCAACTTGTCCTAGGACGGCTGACGCTGGTGGCCGCGCTCTTCGGCGGGATTGGTACGTTCCTGCTCATCGACCGCGGCAGCACCACCACGAGCTTCATGCTCGAGCTCGGCGAGCAGCCCGCGGCCGCCGCCTACTCGATGATCCAGTTCAGCTACTACGCGATCGTGCTCTCAGCGATGGCCGCACTCGCGGCGAGGCAGCTCCGAAGCAGCGGGGGCGCTCAGCGGATGCCGCCGGCATCGCTGCTCCTCGGCAGCATCTGCGGGGTCGCGCTCAGCATCGTCGTCATCGCGATGGATCTCGCTCATGTGGTGCGCAACCTCAACCTGATGGCCGCTGTCGCCGTCGCCTATGAGCCCCTGCACCTGCTGACGTTCCTGCTTCTCTGCCTTGGGTTCGCTGGCCAACCCGCTGCGCGTACCCTGCAGGCACGATCACGCGACCGACAGACCCGCATGCTCGTGCATGATCTCGAGCCGATCTGGGCCGACGCGACGACGGCGCGTCCGGGGATTAGCCACACCGAACCTGCCGTGTTTGGTGCCGCGGACCCCGAGACGCATCTTCATCGTCAGGTCGTCGAGATCCGAGACGCAATGATCGACACGCGGGTGGAATTTGACCTGAACGACCACGACCGGCAACTCATCGAGCGCGCAGAACGACATCTGCTGGGAGTCGGATCGATCGAGGCTGAACCTGCGGCGTCTCCAACTCGACAAGGCCAGCACCACTGATGAAAGTCGTGTGGGCGCTGGCGGGCGTTGTAGTCGGCACCGGTGTAGCGCTCGGGGGGCTCGGCTTCGTGATTGCCCGGCGCCTCACGGCCCCGGTAAGCGGGCGAAGGTACGACCTCACAATTCGAGGTGTCGACAACTCGGGGGAGCGCCCCGTCGTCATCCTCGATCGCACGCCCTCCACCGCCTCTCCCGGCGATTACAATCTGATCCTCGAAAACGGCGGCTGGGTCAAGCTCGCGCCCCGAGTCGAGGACCGCGGGCCGGGTCTCGTCGGTCGCGAGGTCGTGGGCGAGTCGGGACCCGACTTGGCTGCCGGCCAGCGGGCATCCTGGAGCGGCATCTATTTCCAGAGCCCAGCGGATGCTGGCCTTCAGTCAACGAATGTCGAAATACCAACGGATGTCGGCCCTGCGCCTGCCTGGCTCATCACGCCCCAAGGCCCCCCGTCAACCACCTGGGCTATCCACATCCACGGACTCGGAAGCACGCGCGCCGGAACGCTGCGTGGCGTGCAAGTAGCGTCGGAGGCCGGGTTGACGTCGCTCGTCGTAACGTATCGGAATGACGGCGAAGGCCCCGCGGTCGGCGCCGGCAGGTCCGAACTCGGTTCTGCTGAGGCCAATGACGTACGAGCGGCCGTGGACTACGCCCGCGAGAATGGCGCAAGAAGCGTGATCCTCTTCGGCTGGTCGATGGGCGCCGCCATCGCGCTGCAACTCGCCGCAGACCCCAAGTTTCGCGACATAGTTACCGGGCTGGTGCTCGATTCGCCCATCCTTGATTGGGTCGCGACGCTCAAGGCGAACTGTGCGCGGGCGGGCATGCCCGCTTGGGCCGGCGCGCTGGCCGTGCCCTGGCTCGGGTCTCGGCCGCTCGCTCGACTAGTGGGTCTCGCCAACCCCATCGATCTGCGCAGCTTCGACTGGATCGCGCGCTCCCAAGAACTGACCGTGCCGACGCTCATCCTTCACGGAACCCTCGACACGTCGTCGCCGTTCGAACTCTCAACGTGCCTCAGAACGCTCCGCCCCGACGTCGTCGATATCGAGTCATTCGATGCAGAACACACATTGAGCTGGAACTCGGATCACGAGTACTGGCGATCAATCATCACCATTTGGCTAGCAGCCGCGCCTGCGGCAGATGCCCTTCGGCAATTCGGATGATCAATTGGGAGTTCCCCAGTGCGGAGCGACGTTCTCTCGAAAGTGGCACGCGCGTTGTAGGCAATAACCTTCAGCGGTTCTGGGAAAATGATTCTTACAGCGATTCGAGGGACCGACGAGCTAGTGCGCCTGTGGCGGTAACATATTGAGATGTTATTGCCGGTCATCGAAGTCGACTTGTTCCTAGCTCGAGCGGGAGGCTGGGCAACTCTGATTGGGTCGATCGGCGCGCTTGGGACCGCAGCAGTCGCCTTTGTAATCTCTCGGCAACTGAAGACCCGCGAGCGACGGCAGGCGATAGCAAGCATCCACTACGACCTGACAACGGGCGAGGCCGCGTCGGCCCGAGATGTTATTGGGACGTTGCTCTACGGAAATGGCCTCGATGCGGTCCCGAAGCAAGACGCGATAGCTGCCTTGTTCAGGCTTTACTGGGCTATTCAGCGTGCAGAAAACACCTATCGCGTGCACGAACTGGATCCGGTCTCATCGAAGAAGCTGAGCGGACAGCAGGAACTCTTTTTGAGCTGGAACTTCCGTGAAATTGTTCAGAACATTGTCGCCTTTCATGATGGCTACGGTGAGAAACTTTGCATCGAGGACGCGGACGCATGGAACTCTTTCGAAGACCGACTCAAGGTGAGTTCACCAGACCTGTATGAGGAATTCTTGGCACACCGACCGTCCGTTCGATGGTCCGGCACTCGCACGGCATAACCTCAGACGGTGCACGTGCGCGTCATCGGCACCGCGGAAGGGCCCTGAGCCGGTCTGCAATAATGAACCTAATCACGGCGGCAGATAGTCCAGCGCTCTAGCTGACAGAGGTGGTTGCGTGGGGGAGATGCATGCAAGAAGATTCGAATCACTGGGTCGCTTTCGGTGAGCCTGCTACTCCGGCCGAAGGCGTAGCTCTCGATATACTTCGTGACCTTCTCCCAGACGCCGCCGGTATCACGCACGCCTGGGCCAACCTCACGTTCGTCAGCGA
>Ga0307486_1003472_pt1 | contig 10126 bp, 10 predicted proteins | sample CBIW02metaG_FD_203663 | JGI IMG/M metagenome (GOLD analysis project Ga0307486, IMG submission 203663) | Sea-ice brine microbial communities from Beaufort Sea near Barrow, Alaska, United States - CBIW 0.2 | ecosystem: Environmental > Aquatic > Marine > Coastal | place: USA: Alaska | collected... | reverse complement strand
TAAATTGTGTTGATGTGTTGAAACTCAAAAGGGTAAATCCTCAGGTTCTATATCGTTATTTTTTTTATTGGGAGTTAAAAGGTCGGAAGACATAGTTTCCTGATCGTCATTTTGAGGATTCGAATAAGGACTACTCTCATTTCGCTGAAAATCTACCGCAGATTTGATTTCATCCTTTATCGGTAACTCGCTGATGTTTACGACATACGCACTGGTGCTATTTGAAGCTCTTCCACGGGCCATTCTTGTTCCTTTTACATCTTTTATCCAGGAACCGTCTTTCTTCAAGATATCCATCATTATACCCTTTGCAGGTGCATTGTCTATATACTGCAAGTACCACTGTCGGGAAACCCGGTTATAGCAGTTGGTAAAATTGAAATACAGTTCATCTCCGGAGAGTTTGAAATCACGGCCTTCACGAATCTGGTCTGTCGGCGTACCGCGCATAGAAGCCAGGAAACAATCCCACCAACGGTTAATTATACTGCTACTGTTCATTTTATTCATTTGCTTATCAATGGTTTCTTCAAAATGAACCATCATTTCTTCGTGGGTAAAGGTGAAAGGCATCACATCCTTAAACAAATGGTAAAAGGTGCCCAATACAGCAAGGTTTGAGATCATTCGTGAAATCGCATCAGGTTTTCGCTGTTTCAATGTTGACTGGAATTCTCTGAACTTAGACTTGAAATTTAACTTCACTGAATCCCGGTAGTTTAAAAACTCATCTGAAAAAGAGCTAATCCCCTTCTTCGTCATATCGTTGAGTTTTTCATATTCCTTGGTCTCCTCCTCACTGAAAATTGTTTTGTCCATAAATTCCCAAATTAATCGGGTTATAAGGGATTCCTCATCCGGTGCATAATTTCCGGTCATCAATACTGCCGAGAGAATTGGAATACTTTCTGTCCCAACGTGGCTATCTATGTTTCCACGTTTGTATCCACGCCTGTCCCATAATCCTTTTAAAACTCCGTTGAGTTTCGCATCCCCGTTCTTGTATTCTGAAAGCTGTGAGATGGTATTGGAGAACTGAGCAAACTCACGCACCTGGGCTTTAATCGTGCTAACGCCCCCTTCAAGATTTATGGCTGTCTGCGGATTTCCGAAAAAGCTCTGACATACATCTGCTAGCTGGTCTTTTCCGGAAGACGCTGGGCCAAAGAGGAAAAGCATCGGGAACATATTCAGCTCAGAAACCACAATGTCCTGGAAAATACTGGCCACAGAAAATAAAATCCCCATCATCCCATGGTTTCGGTGAACCTTAAGTACTTGTGAAGTATAATTCTGAAAAGTCACTGTAGCTTCTTTACTTTTTACTTTTTTCTGTGCCTCATATTTATAAGGATTCGAACGGTAAATGCTGTTGGCCGAAGGCACATAATAACAAATCTGGTCTTTCTCAAAAACGCCGTTTTCATCAATGATTATGGCAGTAGCATTGGGATCTGAAATTTTATTGTTCCAAACCCAAAATCCTTCAGGCTGCCAGCCCAACACATCAATTTTACGCCCGTTTCCCATTCGGTCAAATAAATAAGTTTTCAGGAGCTCGTGCTCATTACGGTTTCCTTTCCACCGGAAGTTTCCGTTGGCGGTTACCGCATTTTCAAATGCCGTTAGGGAGTTCATATCTGAAGATGGCATATCAAAAATACGCTCCAGTCCGTGGACATTTTTAATGCGCACCAACTTCATTGGGAATTTTTCATCCTGCATGTGCTGAATGATCTCTATTGAAAAATTGCTAACTGATTTGAAGGTATACGGCGGTCCGTCCTTTCCCTGAACCCAAATTTGATTATTAGCCATAAACAGCTGGTATTTTTCTATTACAGGACGTAGTTGGTCCAAAGAATCTTTTACACTAGATGGAAGGCGGTAAAATTCATCATTTTCAGATGGCAATGCTTCCTGAATTTTTATCTTAGGTAACTTCATGTAGCCTTTTATCTGGGGAAGTTTCACACAACTTTCTTTTGATAGCCATTCAGTGTAGATCCCACGCATAGCATCATCTTCAATTTTAGCTATGACTTCTGCTAAATTTTTAGTTTCCTTGGCAATATCAACTCGGTCTTTTCCTTTGAAGCTTTCCTTCATCAGGAATTCAAAACCATCCTCCCTAAATTCTGTGTTGGTACCCAATTCATCCAGTCCGTATTTTTCTACGGAAGAATCCCAAAACCTCACAAAATCATCTGGATCTAAATTAGGAGATAAGAAAACCATTTGCACACGGAAACCCTGACGGATAAATTCCGGAATGTATTTCAACATTGCTTTTTTTCCGGCATCATCAGGATCAAAACAAAAAACAATTTTGTCACATAATTTTTTCAGAATTTGCATTTGTTTTATGGAAATGGCAGTTCCGCAGGATGCAATAGTATTTGGAATACCATTCCCCTGCCAGGCAATTACATCATTATATCCTTCTAGAATCCAGGCTTCGCTTCTCTTAACGATTTCCTCCCTGGCTTTATCCATCCCATACCAGAAAAGTTCCTTATTATAAAGTTTACTATCTGCGGAATTCATCCACTTGGCGTACTTCTTTTCTTCCGTCAATCGGCGTCCCGCCATTCCTATGGGGATCAGCGAGGTGCCTTTACGATCGATTAGTGGATAAATAACACGATTATAATATTTGTCGTTGTTTTTATTGATTAGGCCAAGTTCTATCGCATCTTCGATCCTACCTGAGGCTAAACAAAGGTCATAAATAAATTTTCTGCCAGGTGCATAACCAATGCGATAACGGTCAACGGTCTCGGGTGTATAATTCCTCTTTTGGTAAACTTCAATTTTGGCAGGATGGTTTTTAGGTAATTTTTTAAACTCCTCTTCATATTTCCTTATGACCGATTCCAAAAGCTGAAGTAACTTTTCCCGTTTCTCTACTTTTTCCAGGTTTTCTCTGGAGTATTGGCTGTCATCATATTCAATCGCTATGGAATACTTTTTTGCCAGCCACTCAATAGCCTCAATAAATGATATGCCTTCTTTTTCCAGCAGAAAACTCACCGCATTGGTGCCACCTTTACCTGAAGAAAAATCTTTCCAAATCCCTTTTGAAGGTGACACCATGAAACTGGCGGATTTCTCCTTTATAAATGGACTTAGTCCTTTTAGATTGGCTCCTGATTTTTTTAGATCCACAAATTCACTAATAACTTCAACCATATTTGAAGTTTCAAAGACTTTTTCAACTATTTCAGATTTTATATATTGCATAAATTGCTCGTATTCTATAAGTTAAAATAAATTATTTTTGGTAACGTATAGAGAAACAAGCCAGAACACCTATCTTTATGATGTGAAAATAAAGGGGACTTATTAAGGCTTTGTTTCCCGATTGGGTCAAAGTCTTACCTAAGTCTTTTTAAGCTATCTTCTACTTCAGCTCTTTTGTAAAAAATCCGAGCACCTAAACCATATCTAAATAATTTCCCTTGATCTGACCATCTATCCAGTGTTGCCGTGGTTATTTTTAATAAATTAGCGACTTCTGAACGTGTGAGAAATTCTTCAGGTGTTTTTGGTTGGAATTCTTTTTTTAATTCTGAGACTAAGTTAGTTCTCAGTTGATTTAATTTTTGTTCGATTCTGTTTTCGAATTCTTCTGAATCTTGGATGATTTGCATTGCCATAACTTTTTGTTTTATTGTTATGGGTAAATGACGGTTAAGTAATTTTTAAGTAATTTTTAATTTTGCTCTTTACGGCATTATGAATCCTCTTTAGACATAAATTTTCGAAGAAATAGCCGTTGTAACTACGGTTTCGGACTTTGCTTAATTTTTTTTCAACCCATTGACAATGAGGCATCTATATACTAAATGGGACAAGAAAGTAAATATTGGATATGATAATCCGAGAATGGATTTTTTTGGAAAGTAAAGCATTAATCTTCATAACGCTAAAATGTTATGACCTCTTGGCAACGGTTGACCGTTAAAGATTGCTTTTTAGGCTTACGCCTTAATGTAAATGAACATCTTGCACCTAGTTAATGCCCTTATCGCTTTTAAGACAGGCTTAACCCTAACTATACAGCTAATACTGGGGTGCAATACTATTTCTTAGCTTCTTTCTTCTTTTTAGGAATAGAAGCTTTTAGAACATCGTTAAGAGAACCATTTATTTTAAGCGGTTTCTCTTTTTTAGATTCTTTTGGTTTTTCTTTATTCATGATATAAATTTAATATTTTTTTTTAATTTTCCTTTAAGAAACTATACTTTTTCTATATTTGGAAAATTTTTATATGCAATTTCCAAGAAGTATTATCTATATATTATCAACCCTTATTACGATAGTGTTATTATTCTATTTCGGGGTTATAGAATATATTCTGAGAGACCAGTTTTACAAAGGCGTATTTACTAGTCTAGCGTCTGCTATTTTACTTACGTTTTTAATATTTTTAATATTAAGGCCGCGAGTTTCTATTTCTCCACAAATAGCACTGCGTAAAGATAGTGTTGCTAAAGAATACTATACTTTTAAATTTATTAACACTTCATTATTTTCAGCTTTTGATGTTCATATAGAAGCTTACGTCTGTTATGAGACTGGAGCAGTTGATAATGGAAAAGGTTTAAATGTTTCCACAAAAAAAGTTCCCTTAAGAAGATCTAAATGGATACATTTGAGTTCTTGGAGACATGTCATTCAAGATACACTTCATGCTCCTCATTGCGTAAAAGTTAGCACTAATATTAGGGAAGAGCTTGATGATAGTTTTGTAATTGATTTAAAAAAAGAGATAGATAATAATTCTCATTATATTGAGCTAAGAATAACTTTAAAACATGCCTTTTCAAATTTAAGCAGTACTTATAGAAAACGTTATAGCACTGTTAAATGTATAGTGGAAGGAGATTTTGAATTTGGTAATTCATTTAAAATAGTATAAATTAGTATAAAACCTGTAAATTCCGTCCTATGAAAACTTATAATGATATTGAATATTAGAAATTAAAAACATTTTATAAACAACCCTCTTATTTTTTAAGGGGGTTTAATTTTTTTAATTAATAAGCTTTTTATAATTCAACACACTCTCGCTCTGCTCTAAAAAGCTCACAAACCTTGCATTAGAAGATAATTTTCGAGTATTAAAACGTGCACTATACTCGTCTAAATAACGCTCTAAATGCTTATCACTTACTTGGTGGTAAATACCATATAAACCACGCTTTAACACACTCCAAAAGTTCTCTATCGTATTAGTGTGAACCGCCCCTTCAACATAAATATTCAAAGCATGTTTTACGCTATCATGGGTGTACACCTTTTTAAGTTGCCTATAAACTGGCGCTTCATCTGAATATATGGTAGCATTAGCCGGAACGTGGTTTTTTATAAATGAAACCATATTCTTAGTATCTGCTCTCGGAACGTATTTTAAAACTACTTGACCGTCTCTCTCAATCAACCCTACAACAATCTTTTTAGCTTTGTAAGGCTTTCCTTCATTCGTAGTAAATCCATTCTCTGAACGTCTTTTATTAATGTGTTTGTTAGATTCTACACCACCTATATAAGCTTCGTCAACTTCTACCATTTTTTTCTCTCCTAACATTTGCGGTGCTTTCGCTCTCAACATTTCTCTAATTCTATGTAATACAAACCAAGCGGTTTTCTGAGTTATACCTAAGTCTAAAGCTAATTGTACGCTACTAATACCTTTTTTATGAGAAGTAGCTAAATAGATCGCTGCAAACCATATTCTAAAAGATATTTTAGAGTTTTCGAAGATAGTTCCAACCTTAACGGTAAACTTTTTATGGCAATCACTGTTAGAGCATTTGTAACCTCTATTAGTTTTATATGGGTTCTCACTTTCGCAATGAGGACAAACAGCATTACCATTCCAACGAATATTTTCATAATACTCGATGCAAGTAGCTTCGTCTTTGAAGTAATCTAAAAGCTGTGGAAGTGATTTAAAGTTCATGTCTCAATTATTTATAGCGCTAATATATATAAAATTATTAATACGTCATAGCTAAAGGTAGAATATTTAATTATTTTAATATATATTTGTCATATCTAATGGTAGACTTAATCAAATGACATTAAAAAATATGTACACAGAATTTCCTGAAAATCTGGATTGTGTGAGATTTATAGAACTTTTAAGATGGAGCGATGTCCCGAAATGCCCTTATTGTTTATCTGACAATTATTCTGAAATGAAATTAAGTAATAGATATCATTGCAATAATTGCAATACTGCATATAGTGTAACAGTGAATACTCCTTTTCATAAGACTAAAGTAGATTTGCAAAAATGGTTTTACTCAATACATAGAATTTTAAATTCTACAGAAACAATTTCTTCACGTGTTTTAGCTAAAGAAATAAACACAACTAAAGACACTGCATGGAGAATTATTGATCAAATAAAAAGGGCGATTTTAGATCAAGATGAATTAATTCATAAAATTTATGATCATGGAAAAAATTAAAATTCTTAAAGCCACTCATGAAGGGACGCTTAAATTAGGCGAAACATTACTAGATGTTGCGGTCTTGGAAGATCAAACTAGAGTAGTTACACAAGCAGCTGTTTTTAAAGCGTTAGATAGACCAGTAAGGGGTACAACTCGTGTGATCAATTTACCTACTTTCATGGATGCAAAAAACCTCAAACCCTTTATTTCAGAGGACTTGATGGGTGTGATCAATAAGATTAAATATGAAGATACGGAAGGTAGGACTCAAGAAGGATATAACGCTAAAATAATACCTTTAGTTTCTGACTTATATCTAAGAGCTAGAGAAGAAAAGGTATTGCATGCAAGTCAAGTTATTACGGCTAAAAAATCTGAAATTTTAGTTAGGAGTCTGGCGCAACTTGGAATAACAGCATTAGTTGATGAAGCAACAGGATACCAAGATGTAAGGGTTAAAGATGCTTTACAACAGATATTCGATAAGCTTCTATTAGAAGAAGCTAAAAAATATCAGGTCACATTTCCTTTAGAATTATATAAGCAGTGGTTTAGGCTTAATGGCTGGCAATGGAAACCAGAAAATGCACAAAAGAGACCGGGAGTTATTGGCAAATGGACTAATAAGTATATATATGATCGAATGGCTCCGGGTTTATTAAAGGAATTAGAACGAAGAAACCCTAAAAACGATAAAGGTTATCGAGAGCATAAACACTTTTCATTTTTAACTGATGAAATAGGAGAGCCTAAATTAAGAGAATTTTTTGGTGGACTTATAGCGTTAGCAAAAGCTTCTACAAGTTGGAAAAAATACATAAACCTTGTAGAGCGAGCTTATCCTGCTCACGGTGATCAATTAACAATGTTTGCCGATGAGGAATAAATATTTTTGTCATATATCGTAATATTTCTCAAAATATAACATATATCGGCATATATGACAATCTATGAACAAAAATCTACGTAAATTATATGTTGCTATTCAAGATGACAAGGTATTGTTTGCAGAGACTAATCTTAAGAGTTTTGTTGAAAGATTAAAACAGAATGATTCAGGAACTACGCATAGTAGGAATTGGTTTTCATCACAATTTAATAAACATCCACGATTCAGGTATTTGAGCCAATCTAATAATCTTTATTGGCTTCAGAAAGTAATTTAATTTATTACCCTTGTCCCACAATGTATATAGATGCCGACAATGATTTGTCTAAGCGGACTTTTTAATAAAACCGTAAGCTTTAAAAATACTAATGAATCAACCCATACTTGTCAGTTGCTGTTTTTGATTTTGAATCCCCACTGAGTAAGCTGATCCTGTACCTTTGGTGCTGTCTTTGGAGAATAATAAGGGTTTTTGCGGTTTATAATTTGCGAATTGCTTTCCATTGAATTTAACCCCGATTGCAAAAACTTTTCTCCGGTCAGAATGGAAAGCAATTTTGCAAGTTTGTTTTCTGATACATCTGGATTCTGTTCTTTCAAAAAATCGATTATTCCAGTTTCTTTGAGATAAATTAATTTTTCGCTCCCTTTGGCATTAAAATATGAGTCCGGTTCGGCATTATAGTCAATGGGTTCATCGAATTTGAAATCCTCTTTTAGATCAATCAAACAACCTATTTTATTTGCTTTGACAAGAAGGAAATTAATCTTCATTCTAAAAGAAATATCTTGGTCGTATTCTTTTTTTGGTAATTGTTCCAATTGATAGTCATCAAACTTTTCTCCTATACCATTATCCCAACCTTCGATGAACTCGGCGTGTGTAAGTTTATTTTCCTCTAAAAACTGTAGAAATATTTTATCTAGCATAATGCGAAATTCACTGTTTCTATGTTTTAAGACATCCAAGGTGGTTCTAATAAATTCCTTTTCTATTTCTTCTATTTGTTGTGGATCTATATTATGATCAAAGTCCCCGAAATGATCGAATTTATACTGAATCATGAAACGGACTAAAGAAATGTCATATAAGGCTGCAAAAGTTGTAAGATCGGATTCAATAAATAGGTGGTTAATTTGGATCTGCTGGTTATTATTTTTCTTCATTTTTCTGTTTCATTTGATTAGCATAAAAATCGGTTATCTGCTGTGCATAATCATAGGAGGATTTTCCTATGTATTGAAGAAACATTTTTTCCGTTCCGTGTGCGGTTATTTGCATTATTAAAGGTGTTGGTAGTTTTCCGTAGGTATTAGTGGCGAAGCTTCTTCTGCATACATGAGAAGAGATAACTTGATGTTTTGGGAAAGTTCCTAAAAGCTTTCTTTTCTCACCCTTTTCAACATATTTTCCTTTATCATTCTTCTTAATTTCCTCTCCTTTCTCATTTACCATGGTAATTTTCCCGGCAAATATCTTTTCATTAATCTTTGCTTCCTTACAAAGTTCTTTTAGTTGATTATTAAATTTCTGAAGTGATATTTTATATGGAAGACCTTCTTTGAGGATTTCTTTTGTAGTAGGGAGAACCGGAATGGTTACTTGTTTACCTGTTTTTTGTTGGGTCAATTCAATAAGATCTAGGCCATTTCGAGTAACAAAATTATTCTTATTTAAATTAAGTAGATCCTGCCCTCTTTGGCCTAAGCTACAACCTAAAAGAAGCCATTTCCTGGCGTTTTTTAGAGCTTCACTTACTAATTCTGTATTTTCTATTTGTTTCAGTTCTTCAGGGCATAAATAAATAATTTGACCGTTTTTAGTCTTACCTCCCTTAACTTTTTTTAATTGAGTGTTAACCTTGAGACCGTTGATTTCGGCATCCCCACACACTGTCTTTAAGTCATCAATTTTCTTTTTGGAATAACCTTCTGAATAATTTCTTTTATTGAGCATCCAACTAAGAAAAGATTTACCGAAACTTATATCTACATCTTGAATTTTAAATTTCCTTTTCCCCTGGTAATCTTTTAAAATACGCTGAAGGTTTTTATAAGAATTAATACGACTTTTAGATAAACCCAATCCACCTTTTGAATTTTCACGTACATTGGCCGTATCAATAATATGTTGAATGGAATCCGTGATTAGTTCACTCTTCTGGCCTTCAGGTAAGAGATCTCCATTAAATAGATCAATTTGCTTTTGAAGCCAATCCCCATCTATGGTTCCATTAGGTGATTCATTAAATGAATCAGTAATCTGAATTCCCAAATCCCTAAGGTCTTTTGCTAAATCCTTAAGTTCTGGGGTGCGCAAAAAAGGTTTTTTCGTTCCGGGATTCCAGTTTTTTGGATCAATTACTTTTCCGGTTTTCTTCCAAAGATTGTGTTTATTCTCATGCCTGAATTGTAGGTAGATCGGGGAAGGATTTCTTACACCCTTTAAGCGAAAAGTTACTGTGGCCATTTAATCGAAATTTTATCAAATATAAAACTTTCTCCGTAGCTTCTCCGTAAAAATGTAGTTTTATGTAGATGTATGATGTTTTAATGATATCGGTAATGCCTATAATATTAAGGATTATAAGGGGTTTCAGAGATTTTGGTCTTTATGAAACAATTTGAGAAACAACAAAAGTAGTCCCGCTCCGAGTACTCTAAACCCTGTTAATCTCTTGATTATCAGGGTTTTTTGGTTTGTATAAGGAGTAGTTTCCCCACACTTTCCCCGCAAAATGACTTTCATTATCCATTTGTACTTCAGTT
>Ga0307486_1003471_pt1 | contig 10127 bp, 10 predicted proteins | sample CBIW02metaG_FD_203663 | JGI IMG/M metagenome (GOLD analysis project Ga0307486, IMG submission 203663) | Sea-ice brine microbial communities from Beaufort Sea near Barrow, Alaska, United States - CBIW 0.2 | ecosystem: Environmental > Aquatic > Marine > Coastal | place: USA: Alaska | collected... | reverse complement strand
CAGCCTGAGACCGTTGGTGCGTTGCCCGTCGCAGTCGCTTACGCCGAAGGGATCCTCGTCGGTTACCTTCCGGGCCTAGCGATGCGGCGCATCGCTGATCTGCACGCCGGCGAAGCGAAGACCGATGTGTTAACCGAACTAGTCGGGCTCTCCCGGGAGAACCGTAGGCGGCGCCGGTTTGCATCGGCTAGGTTCTGTTCTCATGGTCAACGAAGAGAACGTTCCGCGGGTACTGTCCGAGTTGGTGGTGCCGCCGTCGGGTGCGCTGAAGGCCACCGGAAATCCCTTCGAACCGTATCGGCTGGTTGACGGCGCCGGTGAGACGATAGGGCCGGCGGCTGCCTTCTTCGCCGAGCTGGTAGCCTGTGGGCGGCCGACGACGACACTGCGGTCATATGGCATGGACTTGTTGCGTTGGTTTCGATTTCTCTCGGCCCTCGAAATGGTGTGGGATCAGGCAACCCAGGTCGAAGCGCGTGATTTCTGCCGTTGGCTGCAGGTGGCGCTCAAGCCGGTGCTACCGCATTGGCGATACTCCGATGGCGGCGGGCCGGGTTCCGACGCGACGCCCGGAGCGGATAGGGAGGATCCGGGGCCGGGCAAGGCCCCGGACGGCGACCGGTATGCCGCGGTAACGGTTGCGCATTGTGAGAGCGTGCTGCGTGGCTTCTACGACTTCCACTTGGAAGCGGGCACCGGGCCGATGCTCAACCCGTTTCCCCTGGCCCGTGCCCGCGGAGGCACCCGGGCGCGGGCGCATCACAACCCGATGGAACCGTTTTCCGGGCAGCGCCGCGGCCGCTATCGGCCCAAAGTTGTGACCCGGTCTCCACGGGCGATCCCCGATGACCAGTTCGATCGGTTGTTCGCCCAGCTGGGGTCGCATCGGGATCGGGCACTGGTCGCGTTCTGGGTCTCGACCGGCGCCCGGGCTTCGGAGCTGCTGGGGGCTACGGTGGCCGATGTTGATCCAGGGCAGCAATTGATCACCGTGCTGCGCAAGGGCACCGGTGCGTTGCAGCCGTTGCCTGCCGCGCCGGACGCGTTCGTCTGGTTGCGTCTGTATCAGGCACAAGTGTCGGCCTTGGTTCCGCCGGGCAGGGATGAACCGTTGTGGTGGACGTTACGCCGCCCGTTCCGAGCCTTGACCTATGACGCGGCGCGGGCGATGTTCGATCGGGCGAATGCATCGTCGGGCACGGACTGGTCGCTGCATGACCTTCGCCACACGGCCGCTTACCGGATGGCCCAGGATCCGAAGATGCCGCTGACCGACGTGCAATGGGTCCTGGGTCATGCATTCTTGTCGACCACGCAGCGGTATTTGAATCCGGTGACTGAGGACGTGATTGCCGGAGTGCTTGCCTTTCATGCCCGGCAGCTTCTGCGTGACCCGGTGCCCACACCTGCACCCGGTTACCGGCCCGAAAGTCTGCAGATCCTCTTCGGAGGAAACCAGCCATGACGGGCAGCGAACAATTACTCGCCCCGCCGGTGGTCAGTGATGCGGCGGCGGCTGCAGTGGGGCAAACCGGGGCGCAGCTGATGGCCGCGTTCCCCGCGCGCGGGGTTGACCCGTCGTGGCCTTCGACCTGTGAAGATCGTTCCGCGGTGCTGGCCCGCGTGCTCGCCGCACCGTTCAGCTTGGAGAATCCGAACAGCCAGCGGATTCGCCGGACGGGAGTGCTGGCCGTGCTGGGCTGGCTGGCCGATTTCCCGGGAGTGAACTGGCAACAACGATGGCAGGCCAGCGGTGCGGAGGCTGCCGGCGACTGGCGGGACTTGTTCATTGGCGAGTCCGTCGGCCGGCGGCGGAACGCCCCTGGCGAGCCAGCACCCCACCTGAGCATCGGTCTGATGGTGCTGATCTGCGCTGATGTGATCCGTCCGGGCCTTGACTGGCTGTTGGGCTTCGCCCCGGCGCGCCGGGCATTGGCCCCCGAGATGGCCCGCACCCGCGACAGCACGGCGTTCGCCGTCCTGAACCAGGCCTGCACCGAAGCACACCTGGGGTCGCAAACCAGCCAACAGGCCCTGACACGGATCGCGATCATCATGGCCGCCAAGGGAGGACCGGTCTCGGCGGTGCGGGTCGGAGACTGCGTTGAGCTGCTCGCGACCGTCACCGGCACCGACACGGGGTCCCAGACAAACGCCCGCAGCCCGCTGTTCTATCAACTGCTGCGCCAGCATGGTGTTTTGGGCGAGGATGCACCCGCCGCCATTGAAATGTTCTCCGGCAACGGGCAACCCACGTGCGAGCAGCTGATCGACCGCTACAAAATCAAGTGCCGGCCGGTCCGGGACGTGCTCGTGGACTACCTGCGGGAACGCCAGATGGCGATGGACTTCTCCTCGCTGCAACGCACCGCTTACCTGTTGGGCAAATTGTTCTGGGCCGACCTCGAAGCCCACCAGCCAGGGATCGATTCACTGAAGTTCTCCCGCGAGGTCGCCGCGTCATGGAAGAAGCGGGTCATGACCCGTGCCCGCACCAGCACCTCTGCCAACGGGGAGCAGATCCAAAGGACGTCGGCACGACTGGATGGGCGCAGCGTCTTTTCTGCCGTGCGCGCCTTCTACCTGGACCTGGCCGAATGGGCCGATGACGACCCTGCACGGTGGGGGCCGTGGGCGGTGCGTTGCCCGGTCAGCGCCACTGATGTCTCCCACAAAAAAGACCGGTTGGCCCGTAAATCACGCACGGACCAACGCACCCGCGAACGGCTGCCGGTGCTGCCGGCACTGATCTCGTGGGTGCAGGCCGAACGGGCACGCACAAGTGACCTGCTGGCGGCCGCCGAACGCACCGCCGCGGGTGAACTGTTTACCGCTGCAGGCCAAACGCTGCGCCGCACGGCCATGAAAACCGAAACCACCAGCCGGGTCTGGGCCGAAGACCCCGAGGGCGGACCACGCCGCGATCTGACCTTCGAAGAGCATCGTGGTTTCTGGACCTGGGCCATGGTCGAGGTGCTGCGTCACACGGGCATCCGCATCGAAGAGCTCGGAGAGCTCTCACACCACAGCCTGATCCAATACCGGCTCCCCGACACGGGGGAACTGGTTCCCCTGCTGCAGATCGCCCCTTCCAAGACCGACGCCGAACGGATACTGGTCATCTCACCCGAACTCGCTGACGTGCTCTCCCAGATCGTCTCCCGAATCCGCGCCGGGCAACCCCACGTCCCGCCAGTAGTGTCCTACGACAAAAACGAACGCGTCTACAACCCGCCCCTGCCCCTGTTGTTCCAATGGCGGCGGCGCCTGGACAACCGGGCGGTTTCCGAACGGGCCCTACGCCAATACCTCGACCACACCCTGCAGAAACTCGGCATCAAAGACGGCGGCGGCAGCCCGATGCGCTACACCTTCCACGACTTCCGCCGGATCTTCATCACCGATGCGATCATGCACGGCATGCCACCCCACATAGCCCAGCTCGTCGCCGGACACCGCGACATCAACACCACCATGGGATACAAGGCCGTCTACCCCGAAGAAGTCATCAAAGGCCACCGTGAATTCATCGCCCGCCGCCGCGCGCTACGTCCCAGCCAGGAATACCGCACCCCCACCGATGCGGAATGGGCCGAGTTCATCGGCCACTTCGAACACCGCAAGGTTTCCGTCGGTGACTGCGGCCGCTCCTACGACACGCCCTGCATCCACGAGCACAGCTGCCTGCGCTGCCCGCTGCTGCGGCCCGATCCCACAGCCAGACCCCGCCTGGCACAGATCCGCGACAACCTCATCGAGCGCATCGCCGAAGCCGAGTCCCACCGCTGGCTCGGAGAAGCCGAAGGCCTCAAAGTCAGCCTCGCAGGGGCCCGGGCCAAACTTGCCGAAATGGACCAGATCACCGAGCGCCGAAACACGACCCAACTCGGCATACCCACCTTCACCCAAGCTGCCGGCCGCACCAACATCAGTCCACCCGACCCCAGAAACGGCAAATAATATGGACCATTTCCCCGCAATTTCTTAGTTCGGAGAAGATGCCCGCGACGCTGCGATCATCGCCGAAGCGGCCCGGACGCTTCCACATGCTCTGCGGGCAATCCGCCTCGAGGACGAGCAGGTCGCCGAGCTGTCTTTGCTCTGCGGATTCGACGACGACCTTGTGGGCCAGATGACCGCCACGAGTAACCGGATCCGGGGGCTTCTGATGCAGATCCACCCCGCGTTGGAGCGGGTTTTGGGTCCGCACCTCGACCACCCAGCTGTCCTGGATCTCCTCCAGAAATACCCGACACCGACAGCGATGAAAGCCGCCGGCTTGGCTCGGCTCGGCACGCGTCTGCTCAGGCTCGCGCCGAGGATTGGACGCCGGCTGGCCGAGGAAATCTTCCAAGCCCTGGCCGAGCAGACCGTTGTCGTGGGCGGCACCCACGCGACGCGGGCCGTGCTGCCACGCCTCGCCGAGCAACTCGCGGCCCTCCGTCGCCAGCGCGCGGACATTGCCGTGGAGGTTGCTGCGCTCGTCGCCGTCAACCCTTTGGAGCCCATCATCACCAGCATGCCCGGGGTGGGTGTTCGAACAGCCGCGCGCCTCATCACGGAAGTCTCCGGCAAGGACTTCGCCACCGCGGGCCACCTCGCTTCCTACGCCGGCCTCGCTCCGGTCACCAGACGTTCCGGATCATCGATTCGTGGCGAGCACCCCTCGCGGCGAGGCAACAAAGTACTCAAACGAGCGCTGTTCCTCTCCGCTTTTGCGGCGCTCAGCGACCCGGTCTCCCGAACCTACTACGACCGTAAGATCGCCCAAGGCAAACGCCACAACCAAGCCCTCATCGCCCTGGCCCGACGCCGCTGTGACGTTCTTTATGCCATGCTCCGTGACGGCACCATCTATCAAGCCCAATCACCCGTCGCAGCTTGACGAACCACATAGGGGCACCCCGTTACGAAGCTGATCGGCTACTCCCGAGTATCGACCCGATCACAGTCGACCGACCGACAAGAAACAGACCTCCTTGCAGCAGGCGTTCGCCGCGATGACCTCTACATCGATCAAGGCGTCTCTGGCGCTCGCGCGTCACGCCCACAGTTCGACCGTGTCGTGGACGCGCTCGAGGTGGGAGACACTCTCATCATCACCACTTTGGACAGGCTCGGGCGATCCACCCAGAACATGCTCGACTTCGCACAGACACTTCGCGAGCGCGGTGCTGGCCTTCGGGTTTTGAACCTCGGCGGTGGCGACGTAGACACCTCAACGCCTATGGGCTCGATGTTGTTCACCATCATGGCCGCGCTCGCTCAGATGGAACACGACATTAAGAGCGAACGCAGTTCCGACTCGATCACCAAGCGACGCGCAGCGGGCGGCGACCTCGGCGGTCGACCGCGCCGCATTTCTGACAGCCAGATTCGGAGCGCTCTGCTGCTAGTTGCGGCAGGAGATCCTGCAGCGCAAGTGGCTCGCGATCTTGGGATGTCGCGTGCGACTTTCTACCGAAGGTCACGACCGGTCTCAGACGACTCACCGAGCTATTAGCGCTCGCGTCTTAGAATCGGCAATGGCGCGGTCCCGCTCGGATAGTTGGTTCGTCAGGTATCGAGACCGGAGTAGTGGACTCCCGCGAGACTCGCTGCCAACGACTCCACTCCGTCGCTCATGGGTCCTAGATCCATAATTTCATAGCGGTCATTAATCATTGCAATCATCTTCCACGCAACCAAACTGGCCGCATCTCTCTTGGCCCTCTCGATCTCTTTATGGTTCAAAGCTTGCCCCCAGAAATGTCCCTGACAGCGGAAGAGTCCTACCCATAACTGAGCGTCTGCCTTCCTTGATCCCACCCAGAGGCCATGATGGGTTTCGCTCACGATGTGGCAAGGCAGGTCAATCCGACCGAACTGGAGTGCGGTTAAGTCCTGGGTCGCGTTTGCAACCTTAAGCCTCGTCGCTTGCTCACCGCGGGAGGCCATTTTCTCGAAGAAAACCATCTTGCTCCAATGCTCAATATGATCATGCCTATTTCTCAGATTTCAAATAGACCCCGGGAACGATCGATTCCTCCACCACGCATATCACGTCGCTCCATTTTGATCCGAAATTTTCTCAATGATACTGGGATGCCGCACGCTCGCAATAGACCCGCTACAGGAGCGTAGCTAGGCAACGCGGAACTTCGATACTCGTGCTTAGCCAGCATCGGAGGGTGAACGGTAGAATCGTCGTTGCGTGGCCGGACGCCCTCAGAGGGAGCTTTCATCATCGGCACGAACAAGCGTTACGCGGAAAAGATAGATCGGCGCATGAGTGAGCAGGTCGCAGAAACGATTATGCGCGGCGAGCCATCTTCGCTCACTGACGATGAACTTGAGTTGGACGTTCAGCCAATCACTCGCACACCGGTTGCTGTGTCGGCGGTTGCATGGGTTCGTTATGGTGCGGTTGCTTTGAAGATCCCGGTTGAGGTTGTCGCGTGGACTTCTCGTGCTGTGGCTGTCCGCTGGAAAACCCCCACAGGCGGCATCCACAAGGCCTGGGTGTGGGCCTCTGCGGTTGAGCAAGGCCGATAGGTATTCTGTGCACATGGCACTCTTGAAACACCTCCCCTTGTCAGATATTGCGCCCTATATTCGTGACGAAAAATTCCTCAAAGAGCACGACATAAAGGAAGCGATAAGCAGAGCTTTTGAGGTTAGCGCCGAGGGCTTCCCCAGCAGGGATGCCGATCGGAAAAACTCTGGCGAAACGTCGTGGTGGATTTCAGACGCGGCATTCTTGCTGCAGAAGACGCTGCCTATCTGGCTACATGAAGACGAAGAATTGAAAAGTGACGAAATCGAGCTTGGTTACGGCGACGAGTCGGATGGGCGCATTTGGCTGTTTGACGGACGCGTGTACTACACCGCTGATAAAGAACTAACAGCTGAGGATGTTCGAGCGCTTCTCAATGTCGACAAGAACAAGCGACGGCTTGTGCTCGAAAAGGCGCATGCTTTGCAAGCCATAAGCGATAACTTCGAAACGCCGAAACGTCGAGAGTCCATCCCGCAGGTAGTGCGCGTCGATGTTTGGCAGAGAGACGGTGGCCGTTGCGTTGAGTGCGAAAGTCAAGAGAAGCTGGAGTTTGACCACATCATTCCATTCTCCATGGGCGGCTCCAACACCACTCGCAATCTCCAGCTACTCTGCGAAACATGCAACCGCCGCAAGGGTGCATCTTTGGGCTGACCGACGCGTGGCGCGCGACGCGGAGTTCGCCGCCCCCTCCCCTCTCTTAGAGCTTCGCAAGGCCGCACGAGAGGCGCTCTCAGAGCTTCACGAGGCCGCCTGAAGGACATTGCACCGTAAAACGAGAATTGGACTCAAATCAATGTTCGCGCGCCCAAAACCCACGCGAGATATTCTGAGCCGTTTTCTGTATGAATTAAGAACGACTGCCATAAACGCGAAGCCTGGAACGTAATCCAAGACCGCTACGCCCGCCCCCGCTTTTGCTTTTGCTTTTGCTTGGCGAGGCTAACGGCATACACGACGAAGAAAGCTGCGGCCGCGAGATCGAGTGGCAGCCAAACCGCCCGACTCAGATACACCGGAATCACGGGGTTCCACAATAGTGCGATCGGGATTAGCCCAAAGAGCCATGCCTGATCTCCGCGTCGAACAGAAAACACGATCAGCGAAATTGCGGCAGCAGTGAGAACAAGCCGAACGAACATGTAGAGACCCGAGGGGAGATCAAGAATTGCGGCGAAAGCGATTAGCGCGCCAGCCGCGCTAACGCCGAACTCAAGGCGATTGTTCATCAGAAGTTACGCTCGACCGCAACCGGGATTGCGAGAAGCATGAAAAGCGTCGTCAAGGATACGGCAGCGATTGAAAGAATGAAGCCCGCGAGGGCCAACCCTCGCCCCTGCTGGCCGGAAGGCATCACCTTAAGTGCCTTGGCCGATTGAACCCACCCCACGATTCCTAATGGGAGGCACACGAGAGGAATCGGTGTAGATAGCGCCGCGATCAAGCCAAGAACGAAACCGGGGATTCTTCCCGGGATAGACAGGGCCGGCTGAGCTGAATACGGTTCGCTCCAAGCAATTCCAGTCCACCAGCGCGCAGAACCCGCACCATCTCGATACCACCCCGGCGGGGCTGTCCGAATGGTGGCTTCTTCGGGAACAACTTTCGGCCTAGCTCCGCCAGTCCAAGTCTCTCCATCCCAGTAGATTTCTTGGGCGGAATCGTGAACATTCGGGTACCAACCTTCAGGAGCTGAACTCATGAAAGGATGCTCTCACATGCCTGGGTTACGAACAAGAAGTCGAGTGAAAAGTGCCGCTGATCGTAACTGCACCCAAAATCCGCCGCCGGACAAACAGACCGTAACGCGTCAATCACGATGACCCCCGTCATAATCCTGTCGACAAGGTATAGCGAGGAAATTCAGATACCGGATCTACTGCCACCGCAAGAGCCTTGATGCTGTGAATCACGACGTGCGAGCGAGCTAGGCATAGTCGGCTCGAATGTCACAACGTCGAGGTACTCTGCCGATTTAGCCTTTTATCTAAGGGGTGACCAATGATCAACAAGCAACCGAAAACGACCGCAGCTACAAATTACGGTTTCGAGGTCCATGCAACCACTCAGAACGATATCGAAGACTTCGCTAAGTCAATCGCGGAGAATGGCCTCGAGTGGTGGGAATTTACTATCTACGCGCAGGCATATGACGACGACGCGACAAGCGACTTCGGGAAGCTCGGTGACCCGATCCCTGTGGGCGGAGCACGTGTAGCGCTGAGCCGCGACGTGGACGTTAGCGGAGTCGACTGGCTCGATGCGTTCGATGACCACACGTTCGACCTGAGCATGGCTGCCTCGGACCTTCGAGAAGTGCTCCGGAAAGATCCCGAATGGCAATCGAAGCACGACAATTGGATTCTGCACCTCGCCGTCATCGACCGCGTGGATATTGTGGTCGATTTCCGCGGACAGGGCCTCAGCAAGCTACTCGTCGATGCAATCCAGCGCATGTTCGGCGAGGCGCTCATCCTCCTAGTTCCATCAGATCTGGATGAACGATCGTCCATCGCCGACTCGGCCGCGGAACCGGATGGTCCAACCCGCACGCTCCGCTCCAAGAAGAACTTCCAAAGTCTTCAGAAGCACTGGAAGTCGGTGGGGTTTAGGGAACTCGCTGGCAAGACCATGTACCTGCCGCGCTAGTACGAGTGCGAGATGCCCCGAGCGCAGTAATGCACTCGTTCAGCTGCCAGAGTTCAAGCGCCGGCGACAAACGCTCGCGCGGCGATCATTACGCTGCGGACTTGATCATCGGCCAGGGACTCGGCCGGAGAGGCATCCTCTAGCTGCGAATTCATGCCCATGAACCATGCCCGGATAGTGTCATCGCCTTCCGCTGTGGTGAGCAGAGCATAGACCTTGTACGCATTACCGAGCCGGCGTTCATCTTCGGCTGATGGCACTGACTCGTCAGCGAACCAATCCTGCAGTGAGCGCACGCTCTTGTTCAGAATGGCGGCGAGTAGCTGTCGGCCGAGAACACGTTCAAGAGTTCCGGTGATGTCTTGAGCGCTAATTGGCGTAGAGAGATTGGGCGTGCTGGTGCGAGGGTCGTTGCTTGGAGTCCTCATGAATTTTGTCACTGCTAAGTTCCCTCTTTCGTGTGGACAGAGTGTTGCATGGATTCTACGAGTCTCGAATACGTCGTGCTCGTGCACACGCATAGAAGTGATGGCCTTGACCCCGCTGAGTGGACACGGGTTAAGCGGCGAGTTGGATCTCAGCGGCCTGTGATGAGTATTGCATCTCGAAATCCACAGGTGTGACTTGCCCGTAACTAGTCAGGTTCTTTTGGGGCGGTGGGTTTCCCGGTTATCGGCGGTTTAAAAATGTTTCGGCCCTTGTGGCTGCAACGATGGCGTGATGGTCAGGGCCCCCACGCACGGCGAGTTGCTTCGCACGGTCGCTGACCTGATGAAAGAGAACAATGCTCTGCGAGAAGAGCATCAGGCAACAGTCAGTCGGCTGGAGAAACGGGTCGATCGTCTCGAGCAGGAGAACGCGACGTTGCGTTCCCGGCTTGATAAGAACTCGAAGAACTCCTCGAAACCACCCAGCAGCGACAGTTTCAGCAAGCCCGCCA
>Ga0307486_1003470_pt1 | contig 10130 bp, 5 predicted proteins | sample CBIW02metaG_FD_203663 | JGI IMG/M metagenome (GOLD analysis project Ga0307486, IMG submission 203663) | Sea-ice brine microbial communities from Beaufort Sea near Barrow, Alaska, United States - CBIW 0.2 | ecosystem: Environmental > Aquatic > Marine > Coastal | place: USA: Alaska | collected... | reverse complement strand
ACGCTCCCGCGTTGAGTCTGTTCGAGGTGACCGATGTCTGACTCACGCCGTCTCGTCGCCAAGCTCGTCGCCGGGAGCAACGTGCTCCGCGACTCGGGCGTCAACATGTACGAGTACACCGAGCAGTTGACCTACCTGCTGTTCCTCAAGATGGCCGAGGAGCGGGCCACTCGGCCGATGAACCCTGAACGGGTCGTGCCCGAGGAGCTCTCCTGGCATCGGCTGCTCGGACTCTCCGGTGAAGCGCTTGAAGACACCTACAACCATGTCCTGCGCGGGCTGGCCAGCCAGCCCGGGGTGCTCGGCGCCGTCTACCGTGGCGCGCAGAACAAGATCTCCAACCCCTCACACCTCAAGACGCTGATCGTCGACTACATCGACAAGGAAAACTGGTCAGCCGCTGGCGCCGACGTCAACGGCGACGCCTACGAGGAACTCCTCGAACGCAGCGCGGGCGACACCAAGTCCACCGCCGGGCAGTACTTCACGCCGCGGCCGCTGATCCAGGCGATGGTCGACGTCGTCCAGCCGAACATCGAAGACACCATCGTTGATCCGGCGTGCGGCACCGGTGGCTTCCTGCTGGCAGCACACGCGTACGTCTCCAAAGACGCCGCTGGCTTCACGCCGCCGCAGCGCGAGCACCTGCGCGACAAATTCGTGACCGGCGTCGACATCGGTGCCACCACCTCGCGGCTGGCCTCGATGAACCTGCTGCTGCACGGGCTCGGATCCATCACCGGCGACTCGCTGATCGACCAGAAGGACGCGTTGGTCGCCGACCCCGGTCGGCGGTGGAGCGTCGTCCTCGCAAACCCGCCGTTCGGGCGCAGCTCGTCGGCCGACATCGGCGGCGGTGACGACGATGGCGCCGAGATCTTCCGGCAGGACTTCGTCGTCACGACCTCGAACAAGCAGCTCAACTTCCTGCAACACATCATGACGATCCTGGACATCAACGGCCGCGCCGCCGTCGTACTCCCCGACAACGTGCTCTTCGAAGGCGGCGCCGGCGAGACGCTACGCCGCAAGCTGCTCACCGCGTTCGACTTCCACACTCTAATGCGCCTGCCGACCGGCATCTTCTACAAGCCCGGCGTGAAGGCCAACGTGCTGTTCTTCGACAAGAAGCCGGCAGCGGAGCAGCCCTGGACCCAGCGGCTCTGGGTCTACGACCTGCGGACCAACAAGCACTTCACCCTCAAGAAGAGGCCGCTGCGCCGCAACGATCTCGATGACTTCGTCGAGGCCTACGTTCCCGGCAAGCCGCACGACGAACGCGTCGCGGCCGGCGACGAGGGTCGCTGGAAGTCGTTCACCTACGACGAGCTGATTGCGCGCGACAAGGTCAACCTGGACATCACATGGCTCCGCGACGAGTCCCTCGAGGACGCCGACAGCCTCCCCGCGCCCGAAGTCATCGCGCGTGAGATCGTCGAGGACCTCACCGCCGCGCTCGCCGAGTTCGAGGCCGTCGCAACCGCCTTGGAAATGAAAGCCACTCTTTAGCCACCGGCCCACCGCCGCACTTCCCGACTGTCCCCGTTCTGTGCTGCCGCCACCTGTGCCCGTACTACTCGTCGACGATCACCAGCGGCTCCCTGATCCACCCTCCTGATCGGTTCTCTCGCCCTCCCAATCAGTCGGCACGCATGCTACGAAAGTTCGTAAGGGAATCAGCCCAGACGTTCCCCCTGACCAGCGGATATGCGGTTATCAACGGTTGTTGACGGAGGTGTTCAGATGCGCGGTGGCATGAAGGTCTACCGGGGAGCACCCGCTGCTGCGCGGCACTACGTCGAGGCCGACCGCTCTCGGGCCGATGACTACTACCTCGCCGAGGGCAGCGGCATCGCGATGCGGTTCGTCGCCACGGCCGACGGCGTCGAACAGCGAGCCGACATGGACGGCGAGACCTACGAGCAATGGGTCGCCGGATTCAATGTCGAGACGGGACAGGCAAAGGGCCGACTCCGGTCCGACGACCAAGCGGTGCGATTCGTCGAGGTCACCGTCAACGGGCCGAAGACCTGGTCTCTCGCGGCCGCGTTGCATCCCGAAATTGCGGCAGCGTACGACGTGGCTCAGATGAAAGCGGCTGAGGAGATCATCAGGTGGTTGGCCTCTCACGCCACGACGCGTGTCGGTCCGCGGGGTCGGCAGGTGCAGGTTCCGGTGGAGCAGATCGAAGCCGCAGTGGTACGCCACTTCACCTCCCGGGCTGGTGACCCGCACCGTCATCTGCATCTTCAGATCAACGCCCGCGTATTCGCGGACGGCAGGTGGCGGGGCATCCACACAGTTGGGGTGCGGGACAGCCTGGAGGCAATCAACGGCATCGGCCACGCGGTCGTGATGACCAACCCGGCGTTCCGAGCTGTGCTGGCCGCTCGTGGGTTCACCCTCGACGTCGAGACCGGCGAGGTCGCCGAGCTCACGCCGTACGCCGGGGCGTTCAGCGCCCGGGCCAAACAGATCGAATCGAACGTCGACACGTACGAGGCGGGGTGGCGGGTCGAGCACTCCCGCGAAGAGCCGGGCCCGGTGTTGCGGCAGGCATGGGACCGGCGGGCGTGGGCGGACGCGCGTCCGGACAAGGTCGTGCCGACCTCCGGCGAGGGCCTGCGGCAGCGATGGGTTGAGGAGTTGCACGAGCTGGGTTACCGGGCGCCTGCGATTGCATCGGAAATATCTCCATTGCGTCCAGGTTCGCTGGACCGGGATGCCTTGGTCGAACTGTCCTTGGCTCGTCTCGGCGCACACCGGTCGGCATGGAACGCTGCCGATGCCCGGGGTGAGGTCGAGCGGCTGATTGCCGCCACGGGCGGCGTCATCGACGGCGGCGTCCGACGTGAGTTGACAGAAGACCTGACCGCCCGAGTCGTGGGTGCCTCACAGCCTCTACTCGGCCGGTCCGATGTTCCGGAGCACATCCGAGTACTGACGTCGACCGACGTCCTGGCGGTTGAACACGAGATCGTCGACCGGATCACTGAAGGCGCCGAAGCCAAGTCCGTCACGATCGTGGAGGGAGCCGCCGGGTCAGGCAAGACCACACGACTCGCCGCCACCAGCACGGCGTTCGAGGAGGCAGGCCATCAGATGATGGTGGTGACACCAACCAGGAAGGCCGCCCAGGTCGCAGCACGCGAGATCGGCACGAGCGCGCACTCGGCCGCTTGGCTGCTCCATCAGCACGGATTCCGATGGGATGACGACGGGCGCTGGACCCGCGTGCAATCCGTCCCTTCGCCCTCAGCCCGACTCCAGCGCGGTGACCTGCTGGTGGTGGACGAAGCCGGGATGCTGGACCAAGACACCGCCCGAGCACTCCTCCAACTGGCCGACGAATCCAGCGCCAAGGTGGTGCTCGTCGGTGATCGCCACCAGCTTCCCGCCGTCGGGCGTGGCGGCGTGCTCGACTTGGCGATCAGGTACGCACCGGACCGGGTCACCCAACTCGACCGGGTGCGCCGGTTCAATGATCCGGCCTATGCAGAGTTGTCGTTGCAGATGCGCTCCGGCGAGAAGCCAGGCGAAGTGTTCGACGAACTGATGCGCCGAGGCGAGATAGTCGTCCACGCCAGCGACGTCGAACAAGAACAGAAACTGGCAATCCGGGCGACCTACGGCGAGCTAGTAATCGCTGATACTCGCGAGCAGGTCGGAAAAGTGAACTATTTGGCCCATCAGGTCAGGAAAGCCGTCGGCGAGGTTGCTACGGTGTCGTCACTGCATCAGGTGAGCGAATCGGAGTCGGAGACAAGATCACTACCCGCCGCAATGACCGGCGCACCGACGTCGCCAACCGGGAGAGGTGGACGGTCCTCTCGTGCCACAACGGTGCCCTCACTATCCGCGGCGATGCCGGCACGCGAGTGTTGCCGCCGAGCTACGTGCAACAGGACGTCGAACTCGCGTACGCCACGACCGCGTACGGCGCACAGGGCTCCACCGTGCCGATCTCCCACGTCCTGATCGGCGACCACTCTGGCGCGGCCTCGGCGTACGTGGGCATGACCCGCGGACGGGAACGAAACGTTGCCCACCTCGTCGCCGAATCGGTCGAGGACGCCAGGAAACAATGGGGTGTGGTCTTCGGACGCGACCGCGCCGACCTCGGGCCAGCTCATGCCGCGAACGCTGCCGCCGAAGCAATCGACCGCTACGGACCGAATGCCACGCGACCCGCACCGCGCCCAGCAAGACCGCGTCGGCCCGAAGAAGAGTTGGGCTACCGACGTCCGGCATCGTCGCCGGGTCGAGGCATCGGGTTCTGATCCCCATCGGACGGCTACGCCACTGGGCCGTACCACGGCCGAGCAGGCGGGCCACTTCCCGCGACGGTGGCTGCCGGTTGCCACGCCTGGCGGATTGGCTCGGGAACCTCCGGTTCGTACCAGCAGTCACGAATGTCTCTCCACAATCGTCCACTCGCCGGCCAACCTGTGGCCTTTCGGGAGCAACACCAACTCGGAGGCACTCTATGTCCACTCACACCATCGCCCACGCCACACCGTTCCACGAACGGCATGACGACGATCTGTTGACCCTCAGCGAGGTCGCGCAGATTCTCATGACATCTGAGAACACCGTCCGCTGGTGGCGCCAGATCGGCACTGGCCCGGCGTTCTTCAAGATTGGACGCAGGCTCTACACCACGGTCGGAGACCTGCGCCGGTGGATCCGAGAGCAGCGGCTCGCCTCACGACCCGTCATCGCCACACCGAAGGTGAGCTGAACGCCATGGACTGGATCGACGACGGCCCGGGCGATCCGCGGCACGTGTTCCTCCACGCGAGCGACGTGTTGAGCCGCTATGGCTGGGGCAAAACCAAGGGCTACCAGAACCTCAAAGACCGGGAGTTGGTGCCGGCGCCGGTGATGACCCATCCGGACCGCTGGCGCCTGGACCAGTTGATGGCCTGGGAAGAACGTCGCATGGCAATTGCCGAGGCGGCGCTGGAGGCGCTCGTTGCCCCCGACCGGAAGCGGACGACCGTCACCGACCTGCTCCCACAGCCCAAGCGAAACCGTCGGACCGCATGAGTAGATTTCTACCGTGAGTATCGATATGTGGTGGTTCGACGCGGCCGAGGCCATCGAGGCCGCGCGCGAGGTAGTCCACCACGATCCTGACTCCATTTGGGAGCGCATGCCGATTCCGGCGGATGCCGACGCTGCTTCTGCGAGTCTTTCTGCGCTCGCCAACGAGTTCCAGAAGCTTCCACCGAGCATTCGCGGTGCGTTGGGCCGCGCCACGGGGAACGCGGCGCAACTCTCGGACGATCGGCTGCAAGGGCTCGCCGAGCTCTTGCAGAATGCGGACGACGAAGGAGCCGACACTGCCTATTTCTTGGTTGACGACGACCGACTACTCTTCGGGCATAACGGGAGCGACTTCACCCTGCCTGACGTGTGGGGACTGACGATTCCGTGGCTCAGTGAAAAGACGGGCCAGGCCGAGAAGTTGGGGCGGTTCGGCATAGGCCTAAAGACCCTCCAGACGCTCTCCGAGACACTGGAAGGCCACAACGGCCATTTCCATCTCAGCCTTGGGCGAAGCTCCTTGCAGACCGCCGACGCCGACCCAAGGTGGCCGAACAAGCCGGAGGATGCAACCACCGTCTTCGTCGTGCCTTTCCAGCACGGAGCAACCACAGAACTTGAGGTATCCGACTGGCTCAAAACATGGAGTGACGCCGGATTGCTCTTCCTGCGGTCGCTCCGCTCGGTGACCCTCCTCGATGGGAAAGGGCACCCGGTGGCGCGCGTGGGTGTAGGTGTAGCAGCGGACGAATCGCAAGTGGTCGAACTTGCTGGCGGCGAGACCCGCCGGACCACAGTGACGGCTGACGATGGCCGGACCTGGCTGCGCTACTCGCGGAACGCCAAGAGCCCTGACGGCCATCGCGCCGGGAAATTCCAACATGAAACGACTCCCGTGGCCATCGCGTTCCCAAGATTCGACGGGGACACGGGGCACGTCTATGTAGGCCTGCCGGTGCGATCAGTTGGCCTGCCCTTCCGCTTCGCTGGGCAGCTCGATCCGCTCGCCAACCGCCGCGACCTAGCCGACAGTCAATGGAATGTCGATCTCATCGGGCTCGTCGCTGACCTGTGGCTCGACGCCGCGCTGGACTTGTTTCACATCGACCCCGCAAGCGCTTGGGCAGCCGTGCCACTCGTTGACGACTACACAGCCGACCCCTTCGCGGCGAGCGTTCTCGATGAGGCGCTCATCGACCGGCTGATGACAACCGCACGACTCGCATTCGCAGAAAGACTCCGTCTCGAAGGGCGTGACGGGGACGGGCACCGGTTGCGCGACCTGGCCTACGAGACGCCGGACCTCGCCGACGTACTTACGGAAGACGACATCCGCGATTTGGCTAGCGCAGCCGACGCTGTCATAGCGCGCAACAGGTCCGACGATGACCGATGGCGTGCCGTTATCGCCGACTTTGATGATCTCGGGTCAGAGACGCCTACGTTGGTCGACGTTCACAGCGCCATCCAGCTCCTGAACGTCGAGGATCGAACAATCGAGTTCGTCGCTGACTTGACTGCGGCCGTCGTCGCCGTTGCCACATTCACCGACGAAGAAGATGAAGACCTCGCTGCTGAGCTCTACGCCTCGACCTGCGTCGTTCTGGAAGGTGGTCGCCGCACGAGCCCCGAAGCTGCAACCGGATTAGACATACTCCTCCCGCGCGAAGCATCCCAACTCTGGTCCTCGCTAGGAATCGGGGCCCATCTGCACCCGAACTACACGGAGCGACCGACATGGTCCGTTATCGCCCAGTGGCTCTACGACTCACACGTTTTGCGACGCACGGCAACGGACGAGGACGCGCTCCGGGTGATAGCCGAAGCCGGGCGGATGGACGTCGAGTTGCCCGAGCCACTGACGGATGAGCAGGCCAACGTCATCCGTGCAGCCCTTGAGACGGCGGATGAGTCGGTGCGCCCCCGACTCGCCGCTGGAATCGGCCGTGCCATCAGACTTGAAGCAACTGTGTACGACCCCAGCGGCAAACGGATCCAGGTGTTCGCCCGGCCGGCAGACGCGTACTTCATCGAGAAGGAGCGGAACAGCTGGTCGAACGCCGCCAAGAGGACGCCCGGGCTGGTCTGGCTTCATCGCCGCTACTCGGAGGTCTTGCGGGCACCTACCGGCCGCGCAGGAATCGGAACGCAACGACTCTTCCGTCTCCTCGGTGCAGAGAATGTTCCGCGTCGAGAGCGCTTTCCCGACAGCGGCGCCTACTACAAACAGTTCACTTACCACGGGTCTGGCCTGTGGAGGGATGCACCGGGCTCATCCTCACGACGCGTACGGCAACTGAACGAGGTCGGGGGGCAATGCACGCTTGATGACCACGCCGCTCCCGATCTTGAGAAGGTTCTCGCCGACATCTCGGCCGAGAAGAACAGCCAACAGCGACGAGAGCGGGCAAACGCTCTGATCGGCTGTCTCACCCGAAACTGGGACCGCCTCGAACCGCACGCGAAAGTCACCGCCGCCAATCCCTACAACGGTTGGATCAACAAGGGAGGTGTTGACGCGTGGTGGATCAGCAATGCAGCGTCAATCCCGTGGCTTGTCAACGGCCGAGGACGACCGACAGCCCCCGATGAGTTGCGAGTCAGGACCCCAACCAACGAGGCGATGCACGGCACAGACCCGGCGCTCTACCTCGCCGATGCCTACGACTTACCCGCGCATCGCGAGGTGTTGTCAGCTCTCGGTGTGGAAGGCAACCCGACAGTTGCTGCACTCATAAGTAGAATCGAGGAGATCCGGAACCTGCACCAGTCCGGACGACCCGCAAGCCCGGAGGTGCCAGACGGCCAACCGATGACGGCGCAGGAAGCTGCCGACTTCGCCGCGCCGTTCTACCAAGCACTGTCCGACGAAGTCGGCAGTGGAATCGCCCAGCGCGTGGGCAACATGCAAGCAAGCGTGTTTCGCAACCACTTTGACCGCGGCGATGGGTTGGTTATCACGAACCACGGGTGGAGACGCACGTCTCTGGCGCGATCTGGCCCTCCGATCTTTGGAGACTTGGTCGCATTCGTCCCGGCAGTCAGCGGCACAAAGCCCCTGTGGGCCGCACTGGGAGTGCAAGTCCCGACAGTCGATGATGCGAAAACCGTCATCAAGAAGCTCGCAGGAACTCGCTCCCTGAGCACCGATGAGCAGCAGATCATGCTCGAGGCCCTGCGGATCTTGGCACGAACTTCACCCGAACGCCTCGGTCAGCTCCGTCGCCAGCCGGTGTACATCGGCAGCGGCTGGTCAAGCAGGCGACCGGTCTATGCGGTTGAGAATCCACTGCTCTCCGAAGGGCTCAGGGCGAAGGTCGCGATCTGGCAACCGGGCGGACAACTGACCCAGCTCAAGTCGCTCATCGATCCGCTCGCGCTCACCCCCCTCGATGAGACCCACGCACATGTACTCCATGAGGGTTCGGCCATTTATGACCCCGACCTCACCGACGTATTCAGACGCGCTGTGCGAAATCTTCAGACCGACCTGACCCAGAGCGCACCGAAAACTGCTGAAGCCATCAGCCTCACCTGGGAGGAGCTCGCCGTCTTCCAGGTGGCAGTGCTGTCCGATCTTCAAGTCCAGGTCGCCATGCCAGACGGTGCAGGCCATCGAGTGGCGCTGCCTGCTTGGTTGGACATCCACCGAGCGACCTTGTTCGTCAACTCCCCCGAAGAGACCAGCCGGGCGCGGAGCGGTGGGTACGCGATTGCGTCCAGCTTCGAGACCAGCCCGCGCGAAATCGCGCACGCATGGCTCGCGGCTTGGGCCGACGCGGAGGCGGGCGCGCAGGCAGAGCTCGTAGTCTCTGCAGCCGCGCGTGCAGCCGAAGAGAAACTCCGTCGAGAGAGGAGCCAAGCGGCGCTGAACGCCCTGCCGACTTCGAAGCAGCAGACTGCACGGCCTGCCCGAAAGCCGAAGAAGGGCGCTGCCGGCCAAGGAACTGCCGATAACGCTCCGCCACCCGCGAAGGCACGCACCCTCGTCGACCCCGCCGATCTGGTCCTTCAAGACGCCGACGGAGAACTCATCGTCGGCACCAGTCGAAACGACGTGGACACGGGTGAGTCAGGCCCGACCGGCGGCTCCGGATCTGGCACGTCCAAGTTGAAGGACCCGAAGCCCGACCAACCGAAGCAGCCCGGCGGAGGAGGCAGAGGACCGCTCAACTACACGCCTCAGGAACGCGAGGACCGGGGGCTCGACCTTCTGCGGATGGTGCTAGTTGGCGACGAGTGCACACTGACGGACGTTCGACACCAACCCAACGTGGGAGCAGACGCAGTCGACGATCGGGGCAGGTACTACGAACTCAAGGTTCACCTAGGCATGATCCCCGACACCGTGAAGCTAGAGGACAGCCAGATTCAACGAGCGATGGCGGCGTCCGAAGACTTCTTCCTTGTGCTCGTGGGCAATGTGGAAAATGGACAGGGAAGTCCCGAGGTCAGGATCATCCACGATCCCCTTCACCACCTGACAGTCCAACCGCAAGGCGCCGTCCACCTCACGGGCGTCCGTACGGCCGAAGTGGCCCGATCCTGGACGTTCGGGCAGGCAACGGCGGCGATCGAACCCGACCCGGAGCTGAGCGGCTCAGAGTAGGGCGAGCCGTACTCACCTAGATCAAACGAGACGACGACGGACGACCTAACACCAGAAGAGCGGATTTCTCGAAAATACTCATCCTCCACGAAATGCGGAACTCCGCTATTATTGAGAAATGGCCGAAGTTCTGCGCACGATCAGCTTGCCCACCGAAGGGTACGGCGATGAGCCCAAGAACGAGTCCGACGTGCTGTTGTCGGCCGCTGCGCGGGTCCAGGCAGAACTCCCCGAGGGTTGGACGGTTCAGACCAAGACTGACGTACGCGGGCTCGACTCACGACTCTCGCTCGTACGCGAAGGAAACGACGTGGTGACATACGTCGTTGAGACCAAACGCACCATGACGTCGAACAATCTGCTCCCCGCCATCAATCAGCTCCTCGCCCTACAGGGCGACAACTCGGCCCGAATGCGGCCGATGCTGGTCGCTCGCTATCTCAGCTCTCAGCAGCAGCGTGTACTCCAGGAA
>Ga0307486_1003469_pt1 | contig 10133 bp, 10 predicted proteins | sample CBIW02metaG_FD_203663 | JGI IMG/M metagenome (GOLD analysis project Ga0307486, IMG submission 203663) | Sea-ice brine microbial communities from Beaufort Sea near Barrow, Alaska, United States - CBIW 0.2 | ecosystem: Environmental > Aquatic > Marine > Coastal | place: USA: Alaska | collected... | reverse complement strand
CGGGGCCAGAGTAGTGGCCTGTGGTGAGCTTCTGACGCTGCATGAGAACGTCATTGAGAAGGCTGGATGCACCGAAACGGAACAGGTGCGGCTGAAGCCACTCCTCGCCAACAGTTTCGGCAACAGTCACCAGATACTTGATCGCATCCTTGGAACTACGGATGCCGCCGGCCGGCTTGACGCCGATCTTTTCACCGGTGAGCAAGTGCCAGTCGCGCACGACCTCAAGCATCAGCAGGGTGACAGGCAGGGTGGCTGCTGGCGACACCTTTCCTGTGGAGGTCTTGATGAAGTCTCCCCCGGCAAGAATCGCCAACCACGATGCTTTGCGCACGTTGTCGTACGTGTTGAGTTCGCCCGTCTCAAGGATCACCTTGAGGTGGGCGTAGGTTCCGTTTTCGCGGCGGCAGGCCTCCTTCACTGCGACGATCTGGTCGAAGACGACCCCATACCGGCCGGAGAGGAATGCGCCACGGTCGATGACCATGTCGATTTCGTCAGCGCCGTTGGCAACGGCCTCTTTCGTGTCCGCAATCTTGATGGGAAGCGACGAGCGGCCACTGGGGAACGCCGTAGCCACAGCGGCAATGTTGATCCCGTTGTCTGAACCGTTCGACCAAGCCGAACCCAGCGCATCTGCCGCATAGGGAACCATGTCACCGTACACGCAGACAGCAGCAACCTGTGGGGTGCTGGCATCGGACGCGTCAGGCAGCACAGCCTTGGCAGCGAGTGAACGGATCTTGCCAGGAGTATCTGCACCTTCAAGGGTGGTGAGGTCAATGAGCGTGATGATGGTCTCGAGAGCCCACGCCTTAGACGTGGTCTTGATCGAGCGTGTACCCAACCCCGCGGCACGCTGCTCGAGCCCGACCGCGTCGACGCCCGAGAGGCCCTCAAGGTGAAGCTTGAGAGACTTCTCGGTCAGATCTGCTCCGATGAGATTGACCGCGCGCTGCGCAGGAGCGAGCGCAGTGGCCGATTCGATTGTCATGTGGTTTCCTCCAGAAGTGCGTGTGCTGTGGCCTCATCGGTGACGATGACGGAACACAATCCACTCGTAACGACGGCGCGCGCGACGTCATGCTTAGCGTCGCCCGCGACGACAAAAATTGCGTGCTCTGCTGCACGAAGCTCATCAAGACCAATGCCGACGGTGCGTTCATCCAGAGCAGAATCAACAATTGCACCATGGCGATCGATGTAGCGCCCAACAACATCGCCCACGGCGCCCTTGACCACGAGAGCGTCGACATCACCCTCGGTCAGATAGCCGCTATCGACGTGCACAGAATTCGCCCCAGCAACACCAGCGCTATACAAATATGCGGATGCCGAAGCACCAAGCGCACGAACGCTAGCAACCGTGCGGTCACGCTCAATCGCACGTTTCGTTTCGACCTGCTCAAGAATTGCGGGGAGAGGCAACAGTGTTGCCTGACCGTGCCCCTTCTGCGCAATCGTCACCGCAGTCTGTGCTGCGGTGCCCTGCTTGCTATTGAGGCTCACCCCACCATTGATCTGCACAACCTGCACCCCAACGGTCCACCCTGGTGCGAGCACGCGTGCAACCTCATCGAGCGTGCGGCCCCAACTCACCCCCAGAGTGCGAGGAACAGGTCGCACTGCTGCCAGGTAGTCGGCTGCAGCTTGGGCCACGCGAAGGCTGATCTCTTCGTTCTCGGTCGGTAGCGGAACAACGACCGCATCTTTGAGACCGAAACGGTCTCGGAGTTGTCGTTCAACATCCAATCGCCTGGCGCGAGGGTGCACGATCTCGATGCGCACAATTCCCACTTCACGAGCGCGTGTGAGGAGTCGACCCACTTTCCAGCGGGTGATGCCGAGCAGGGCGCCGACTTCGTCTTGAGTCTTGTTCTCTTCGTAGTACAACTCGGCAACGCGCACGGCCAAGAGTTCGGTTGATTCGTCCACTGCTACCTCCTACCTCAACGATAGAGTCACAGCACTCACCGTGCAACATATGCAGCAGTATCCGCTCAGATGAGCAGAAGCCGCAGAGCAGTGGTGCGTACGTTCGAAGCCAACACCCTCAAGCTGAAAATAACACGAACAAAACCCTCCGCCCCCAGAGCGCGCCCCGAACCCAATAAGGTGGATCCCGTGACCACCACCACATCGAATCTTTATGCCCTCGCCATCGACATCGGGGGAACAAAAGCTGAGGCTGCGCTCGTCGACCCAAACGGTGTCGTTCTCGTCTCGAGCCGCTATCGCGCCGCCACCGGTCGCGCCTCATCGAGCGAACAACTCGCAGATAGCGTACTTACCATCGTTCGGCAGTCAACCGCAGCATTGCCGGATGGTGCTGAACTACTCGGCGCCGGCATCGGCAGCGCCGGCCCCATCTCTGTTTCTCGTGGCGAAATCTCTCCACTGAACCTGCCCGCATGGCGTGATTACGGTGTGCGAGCCCTCGTCGAGAAAGAACTGCCGGGACTCACAGTCTCGCTGCGCGGCGACGGCAACTGCATCGCGCTCGCCGAGCACTGGATCGGGGCAGCGCAGGGCGTGAAGTACTTCATGGGGATGGTTGTCTCGACCGGTGTCGGCGGAGGACTCATCCTCGACAACCGACTCATCGATGGACCGACCGGAAATGGCGGCCATTTCGGGCACGTTGAAGTCGGCGGAGAAGACGTCGCCTGTGGCTGTGGTGGAACAGGCTGCGTCGAAGCCGTCGCGTCCGGACCGAAAACCGTTGAATGGGCGCAAGCGCGCGGCTGGGCGGGAACCACGGGAGAACAACTGGCAGCAGACTATGCCGCCGGAAACGACATTGCCGTCAATGCTGTGCGCCGCTCGGCTCGAGCGGTCGGCCACGGAATCGCGGCAGCGACCGCTCTCGTCGACCTCGAACTCGTCGCGATTGGCGGAGGCTTCTCTCACGTGTCCGCCGACTACATCGACCTCGTCGCCGAAGCCATCACCGATCGTGCACCGTTTCCGTTCATCACGAAAGTTCGTGTCGTGGCGTCCGCGCTCTCCAGCGACGGGCCGCTCATCGGCGCCGCAGCACTCGTGCACCACCCTGAACGACTCAGTGAGGTTGCGCGAGCCTAGTCAGACGGCGTCGGAACGGCGATAGTTAACTCGTCTTCGACGAATCGCGGCCGAGTAAGCAAGATCGCACTAATAATGCCCAACAAGCTTGCTGCGAGTAAAAACATAAGCGGCGCAATCCAGCCGCCAGAAAGTTCACGGACCAACGCGACAGCGAAAGGACCGAGCGCGGCCACCGTGTAGCCGAGGCTCTGGACAAAACCACTGAGTGCGGCGGATGCTTCGTGGCTGCGGGTGCGCAGGTTAATGAGAACGAGACTGATCGGGAAGGTGATGCTCCCGATGCCGACGAGGATAACCCAGAGCCAGGTCAGCGTGGTTGGCGCGAACGCAAGGCCGAGGAAGCCCGCCGCGCCGGCAACGACTCCACCCAGGATGATCAGGCCGACGTTGGAGATCCGGTTGACCAGAATGGGAGACACAATGCCGAGTGGGATCCCGATCAGGCCGAAGAGCGACAACATTGCGCCAGCCTCAACGTTAGTCAACCCGGCCGACTCGATAAGGATCTCGGGCAGCCACGCAAAGAATGAGTAAAAGCTAATCGACGACACAGCGAAGGCAATGGCGATCGCCCAGGCAGTCGTTGATCGGGCGATTGACCACACAGAGATGCTGGTAGTGGTGGGCAGAAGGGCTGCTTCACGAGCCACCGCGCGACGTGGATGACTTCCCCGAACCGCCAAAACGAGCCACGGAACAAGCGCCGTAGTCGCAAGCACTGCCCACACGGAAACCGACACACGCCACCCGGCGACCTCGGCTACTGGGGCCGCAAAGAACGCGGCGAGAGCCGCGCCCATCGAGATGAGCATCACGTAGCCGCCGGTCACCGTTGCCAGGCGATCAGGAAAATATTTTTTCACGGCCGGCGGCAGCAGGATGTTACCGATGCCCATTCCCCCCAGCGCGATAATGCTGCCGAGTGCCAGCATCACGTAGTTGTCGCTGACCGCACGGATGCCCGAACCGAGCACCATGGCGATGGCCGCGATCAGCAAGCTCGCGTCAAGACCGCGAGCGCGCGCCACAGAGGGCGCAAAGATTCCGGCGAGCGCAAACGCTATCGGCGGAAGCATCCCGAGCACTCCGAGCCCAAGACTCGTGAGCGGAATGTCATTCTCGATCACACCAAGAATCGGAGACAGGGCGGCAACGGCGGTGCGCACATTGAGGGCAATAAGGAGAATCCCCAAGAGTGCGAGGGTGCGCCCTCTCCAGAGAGTGCGCGCGCTAGTAGTCATCCACACAAGTTTAGGTGCCACTAAACCCTCACGATGCTACTTCCGGGGCATGTCTTTCGCGGGCACACCCAAGATTTCTCGTACGGCCAGTTCATCGAGACACATCTGCTCGACGAGGGCATCGATCGTTGAATACTTAACCATTCCGCGAACGTACTCGACGAACTCGACTTCGACGCGCTTGCCGTAGATATCAAAATCTTGGTCGAGAGCGTGAGCTTCGACCTGCTTTTCGGCCACACCCTCAAAAGTGGGATTGTTGCCAATAGAGACGGCCGCAGCAAACGGCGTGCCATCAATCACCAGCCACGCCGCATACACGCCATCCGCAGGAATAAATCCTTCCGAGTTCGGCTCAAGGTTTGCCGTCGGGTAGCCCAGCTCTCGACCACGCTGCTGCCCAAGCACCACAATGCCGCGCACAGAATGACGCGCTGTAAGAATTCGGCCAGCCTCAGCAACCTGGCCATCTGTCAGCAATTCCCGCACGAATGTCGACGAAATACGACGGCCACCCTCAAGTTCAATGTCGTCAACAACAACAACGTCAAAACCGTGCTGCGCACCCAGCGAACGCAGCAGTTCGATGTCGCCAGCGCCCCGCGCGCCGAACCGAAAATCAGCACCAACAAGAATGACGCGAGTCTCCAGCGCACTAGCCAAGACTGTTGTGACAAAATCCTCAGCGCTGAGATTGCTCAACGCTCGGTCGAAAGTAAGCATGAGAGTTGCATCAATGCCCGTCGAACCTAGCCGTTCCAACTTCTGCTGCTTGCTCACAAGTGGTTGCGGGCATGCCTCAGGGTTCAACAAACTCATCGGGTTGCGATCGAAAGTCACCACAACCGAACGCAGTCGACGCTCGGCAGCAATCTGCTGCAGTTGCGCAAGCACCGCGCGATGGCCACCGTGCACGCCATCGAACTTGCCGATCGTCACTGCGACGGGGCCAAAATTCTCCGGCACAGCGTCGATCGATTCGAACAAATCCATGTCAGCGATTCTCCTGAGAATTGCGCACCCGATACAGCCAGATCAGGCCAAGAATAGGAAGTGCGAGAGGCACGAACAGGTAGCCAGCTCCGAACGATGACCACACCGTATCGGCAGGAAATAGAACAGCATCCACAAGGCTCAACGTGCCGATCGTCAGAACGCCGACGAGCTCGAAAATGATCGCAACTACGGCGACCCGAAACCAGAGCGCACCGGAGCGAACTAGAGCAACCGTTGCCACAATGTAGACAACGCCTGCGACCCCCGACAGCAGATAGGCAATCGGCGCCTCGTCGAACTTGGTCGCGATCTGAAATAGTGACCGTGCGGTAGCACCCAGTGCCATCACCGCGTAGACAGCGATCAGCACACGGCCAATCCCCGTTGAGGTAGAAGAATCCTTGCTAGTCATCGCCTCAACTTTAGACGCTCTGGACTAGGCCAACTGCACAAACCAGATTTGGCTCATCCGATAGACCATCACTGCGATCGACAGGCAAGCGACCCCCAGCACAACATTGCTCCAGCGATTGCGTTCGATGAGTCCCCAGATGACCGCTGCGGGTGGAATCAGGATGGCCGACACCAGATAGACCCAGAACTCTAAGCCACTACCGGTCGCGACATTGCCAAACGCGGGCGCAATGATTGCCAACACCAGTTGAACTACCAGCAATGCCTCAACGAGCAGGGTGGCTCCCAGTGTGTAGTCGTTGGGTTTCACCCCTGCGAATCCAACAACTATCGCGGCCAGGCCAGCAAGCACGGCAATGACAATCTGTACCCACACAAACCACTCAACCATCGCTCCGCTCACCCTCCTGCGAGACTACTGCCGCATCCGCGGGAAAATTAGACAGGATGCGAGTACGTCCGTCAACGACCTCGGCGAGGCCAATGAGGCGACCCGAAGGGTTAACAACGGCAATTGGTCCTGTGCCCACTTCGCCAAGCGGAATCTGTCTGCCCCGTGACAACTCGAACGATAACTGATCATCGATTTCGACACTTTCGAACAGTGTGCCGGCAACCTGTGCTGGCGCAATGAGACATGCCTCAAGGTCATCGCCGAGTGTACTGGCTGTCTCGACGGTGAATGGGCCGACCTTGGTGCGGCGCAACACCGCGAGGTGGCCGCCAACACCTAACAGGTCACCGAGATCTCGGGCAAGAGCCCGAATATAGGTACCAGACGAACAATCGACGCGAACCTTGACGTCGATGAACTCGTTGCGCGCAATCTCCAACACGTCGAATGCTGACACCGTGACGGCACGTTCGGTGAGCACTACCTCTTCGCCCGCGCGAGCCAGTGTGTACGCTCGCTTGCCGTCGACCTTGATGGCGCTGACGGAACTTGGTCGTTGCATGATGGGGCCGGTGAACTGAGCAACCGCCGCGAAGATCGCGTCGTCCGTTACCGCGGTGAGGGCGGCAGCATCCGCGGCAACCGAGAGTTCACCGTCGGCGTCATCGGTGTTTGATGCGGCACCCAACCGAATCGTGGCGGTGTACTGCTTGTCTAGGCCAACCAGATAGGTCAGGAGCCGAGTCGCGTTGTTCGCGCCGAGCACGAGCAGACCTGTCGCCATCGGGTCAAGGGTTCCCGCATGTCCAATTTTGCGCGTGCCAACGGATGCCCTGGCCCGCGCAATCACGCCGTGACTGGTGATTCCTTGGGGTTTATCAATGAACAAGATTCCACTGGCAGGATTACGCGGAGGCTTAGCCACGACCGCACCTCCCCAACCCGGCGGCCCCGGATGGGCAGCGCAACAATATTAGCCAATTCTCTCGCACCTCGCCGACCCATCGACACCGCCGGGTAGCCCCCAGCGGATTGCTCCATGGTGCGCTTAGACTTTGGGTATGCGAATTGGCATCATTGGGGCGGGTGCCGTTGGCGGTGCCATTGCGGCGTTGCTTGCCCGCGCCGGCAACGACGTTGAAGTCACTGCCCGCGGAGCACACCTTCACGCCATCCGCTCATCTGGCCTCTCTCTGACCGGCGAGTGGGGCGAAAGTACATCGCCGGTGGGCGCTGGCGCGACACTCACGCGTCTCAACGAGCTTGTGGTCGTGGCAACGAAAGCGCACGACGCTGAAGACGCGCTTCGCGACAACATTAATTACCTCCGCCATGTGCCGGTCGTCATTTTTCAGAACGGGCTCGACTCGCTCGAGACTGCACTACGCGCGTCACCGAGATCGGATGTGATCGGTGGCCTCGCAACCTTTGCGTCATCGTTTCTTTCCCCGGGCAAAGTGCATGTCACGGCGGCAGGCCCCAGCTACCTCGGTGTTGCCGGGGACAACGATGTGCCCGCCCGATACGCCGCAGACATCCTCAATGACGTCATGCCAACTTTTGCCGTGCCAAACTTCCGTGGTGCCCAGTGGACCAAACTCATCATCAATCAGGTCAACGCTCTCCCGGCGATAACGGGGCGCAGCGTGCAGTCCGTAGTGGGAGATTCCGGACTCCGCCGCGTGATGACGGCGAGCATGCGCGAGACCGTTCGAGTCGCTCTTGCCGATGGCATTCACTGTGAAACGCTGCAGGGGCTCAGCCATCGCCGTCTGCGCCTTTTCGCTCGACTGCCCCTGTGGCTCGGCGAACTACTCCCCCGCCTCATGGCGACCCGGATGGGTCGCATTCCCAACCCTGGATCAACGCTCCAAAGCATCCGACGCGGACGACCAAGCGAAGTGGATGCCCTCAACGGTGCCGTGGTTCGCTCAGCGACCACCCTCAATCGCAGCGCGAAGGTGAATGCGCTCATGGTCGAACTCGTGCACGCCGTCGAATCGAGTGGCACATTCTTCACCCCTGATGACGTCGTCGCCCGCTATGCGGCACTGTCGCGTGATGCCTGAAACATCGGCCGCTGAGCTGGGTACACTTTCTCGCCTGATTCGAGAGTGGTTCGGCCAGCACGGACGCGATCTTCCCTGGCGTCAGGATGACTTTGGCGCTTGGGGCATTCTGGTCAGCGAAATCATGCTGCAACAGACGCCCGTGGTGCGGGTGATCCCTCGGCTTGAGCAATGGCTTGCCCGATGGCCTACACCAGAAGCCCTCGCCTCAGCTTCGCCTGGAGATGCTGTGCGCGCCTGGGAACGCCTAGGCTACCCGCGCCGCGCACTCAATCTGCACGCCGCCGCCACCATGATCACTGAGAACCATGGCGGTATCGTGCCTGAGGATGTGGCCTCGCTATTAGCCCTGCCAGGTGTTGGGGATTACACCGCTCGCGCGGTCGCCGCTTTTGCCTACGGGCACCGGCATCCCGTCGTCGACACCAATGTGCGACGAGTGATCGCCCGCGCGGTGCTCGGCCAAGGGCACGCTGGCCCACCGTCCACACAGCGAGATCTCTCGGCCATGGAAGAACTTCTCCCAACCGACGTCGCAACGGCTCGAGCCACTAACGCTGCGGTCATGGAACTGGGCGCACTTGTCTGCACCGCCAGAAAACCACTGTGCGACGAGTGCCCGGTGAAGCAGCTGTGCCAGTGGCGTGCAACCGGCTACCCGGCCTATGAGGGAAAGCCACAAGCGATGCAGAAACGGTTCGAAGGTTCGGACCGTCAAGTGCGCGGCTTGATTCTCGCCGAATTACGCGCAAGCGATGTGCCAGTGACGGCAGCCGAGATAGCTGACGTCTGGCCCGATGTCGAGCAACGTGTTCGAGCCCTCTCCGGACTAGTGACCGACGGGCTGATCGTGCACGTCGGCTCTGGCTACGAGTTTCCCTCGTCGGTTTTGCTTTCGTAAACCGCGTCGTTGTCTGCGTCGTCATCGTCATCAAAACCGGCTGCTTCTTCTTCGGCAGCGAAATCTCGAGGTTTGATGTACGGGTCTTCGTCGCCGGCGTAGGTTGCGTTTTTCTTCAGCGAACCGATTGAGGCGTCACGCTGGTGCGCTTCGGTAAGGAGAGAATCGATCAGCGCAGCGTTCTCAGGGATGCCGTCGGGGATGAACTCGATCGACGGGGTGAGTCGTGCGGTGAGGTTCTTGCCGACTTCGCGACGGACTAGGCCCGTAGCCGACTTGAGGGCGGCTGCACTGTCGAGACGCTCCTCGTCGGTTCCATAAACGGTAAAAAAGATTGACGCGTGCTGGAGGTCGCCGGTCACCCGGACATCAGTGATTGTGACGAATCCCAGTCGCGGGTCTCTGATGCCACGCTCCAGAGTTTTCGCAACAATGACTTTGATGCGGTCGGCCATTTTCGCCGCGCGAGCTACGTCAACCATTCTTACTCCTTCTTAGGGCTCTCTACTCTTTCACGCTCTGTGCTTTCACACGCTCTGTGCTTTCACACGCTCTGTGCTTTCACACGCTCTGTGCTTTCACACGCTCTGTGCTTTCACACGCTCTGTGCTTTCACACGCTCTGTGCTTTCACACGCTCTGTGCCGCGAGGATAGCTGAGGCGTTGACGGTAACCCGGTCAGGAAGCTTGCAAAGCTCCGCTTCCTGACCGGGTTACCGTCACAAGCCAAACGAGCTACACCCGCGGCTTTTCCTTCATTTCAATTGTCTCGATCTCGTCACCGATTTGGATATCGTTGAACTTGCCCAGTCCAATTCCGGCTTCGAAATCGGTCCGGACTTCAGTGACGTCATCCTTGAAGCGACGCAGCGAGTCGATCGCCAGGTTGTCGCCAACGACGACTCCTTCGCGAATAACTCGTGCTTTGGCGTTTCGTGTGATTGTTCCCGAGCGCACAATGACACCAGCGATATTTCCGACCTTGGAGGAGCGGAAGATCTCGCGGATCTCTGCAACACCTGACTGCACTT
>Ga0307486_1003468_pt1 | contig 10140 bp, 10 predicted proteins | sample CBIW02metaG_FD_203663 | JGI IMG/M metagenome (GOLD analysis project Ga0307486, IMG submission 203663) | Sea-ice brine microbial communities from Beaufort Sea near Barrow, Alaska, United States - CBIW 0.2 | ecosystem: Environmental > Aquatic > Marine > Coastal | place: USA: Alaska | collected... | reverse complement strand
GAATACATCACCGAGATCAACAACCGGCCACGCAAAATACTCGGCTGGGCAACACCAAACGAAGTCTTCCAGGAACTAACATCAAACCAAACCACACAATGTTGCACTTCGAACTAGAACACGGGCACCCTCTCTGTCAGGCTGGTGTGAGATACCCTGCGGGCGCCCACGAACCCGACCCGAGCGGGTCCGCGGTGACAAGGCCTACTCCTCCCGAGCGATCCGCGGGCACCTGCGCGACCGCGGCATTCAGCCCGTGATCGCCGAACCGGGCGACCAGACAGGGCATCGCAAACGTCGCGGATCCCGAGGCGGCAGACCACCCGCGTTCGACGAAATCGACTACCGCGAACGCAACGTCATCGAGCGAGCGTTCTGCCCACTCAAACAATGGCGAGGACTCGCCACCCGCTACGACAAGCTCGCCATCACCTACCGTGCCGCCGCCGTCCTCCACGCCACCATCACCTGGAGCGCTCATTTGTCAGACATGCCCTAGTTGACTTCTTAGGAATCCATTTATATAGCTTTGATGTCGTCGGAGACAAAAACGTTCAATGAGCGCACAATCTGAACCTGCGACAGACCGTAACCAATGACGACGAGTGTCCCGAGAGGTCGCTCGTCACCGTGCGCGAAGTCCACGCTGTCTGGAGGAAACACCATCGACCCAACGCCGTTTATGGATATCCAACCACGATGATTGGGAATCGCGACTTTAACCCGGAGTATTGTTCTGTCTTTAGCCTGCAGGAGACCGATGAGCCACGTGCTCAACGCTAGCCAACTCGTTCCAAACGGTAATTCGAAATTTAGCACCTCGGGGTGTGCGTGGCCGGATACTTCAGCATAATCATCCACGACCTGCTGAAGCCGTCCTGATGCCTGCTTGATTGCTCCGGGGCAAGTAAAATCGATGACCACGGTGTCGTGCTCTCTCCGTTGCTGAAAGATGTCGATAGTATGGTTCGCGTTGACCACTGCTTTTACAATCGCAGTACGTTCCTCTAGTGGGATTGCGTCTGTTTTGGTAATGACACAAATATCCGCCACCGCTAGCGATTTGAGGTCCTGAGTTCGCAGCTGCCCTGCCTCGCGATCCGAACCGGCATCTAAGAAGTAGACAAGTGACTCTATTTTTAGCTGATGAGTCAGTTTTGGGTGCGAGCTTACAAGCTGAAGAATGGTGGCAGGATCTGCAAGCCCTGATGTCTCTAGAATCAGTGAGTCAAATTCGCTCTGAGGGCGCTCGACAAGCACGTTAAGCAAGGCGATGAGCTCGTCTTGTCTTTCGCAACAAACGCAGCCGCCAGGGAGAATAGTTAGCTGGGAGGAGGGAACATTGAACGCTCCAACGAATCTGTCGGAAGCTCCAACTTCGTTCACTATGAAGTAAGGCTTTTCAGCTCCTAATTGTTCAGCGAGAAAGGGAAGTCCAGAAGTCTTCCCCGATCCCAGATCCCCAGTCAAGATGATGAGCGAACGAGTTAAGGAATTTGTCGTCTTCAATTACTTTCCTCGAGCGACAAGAGAACTCTGTTCTCCAGCACATTGATCTCTGTGCCAATCAATTTTTCCGCCCCCGCCCAGACATGACGAATGCCCGCAACAATGGTTGAGCCGCCCGTGAGGTTAGTGAGCAGAAAAGTATCGCCAGATGAAAGCTCCCGAATTGCGATGCCGTAGGCACCTAAGATTCTCTTCATCATCACGGACTGAGCGTTCCGCTGAAACGCCCTTTCATCCTGCGTGGCGTTCGCCCAGATTTCTCCTCGCCCGGGTCCGTTGTCTACTTCGCATCCGCGGCACATATTTCGCTTCCTGTGGAAAACAATGTCCAAGTCGTATTTAAGGGCAATGTCCGTCGACCAGAGCCTGGCCGACGGACGTTGAAAAAGCTCTCGTTCCTAGGGCTAATCCATGCGAGCGATCTTGGGGTTCACGTTCTTCGCGAACAGGACAAGAATTCCACCGACGAGGATGGGAACAACTCCCCAAATCATGGCACTGTCAATCCACGAAGAACCAGCTGTCAGGCTCGCAGTGACGCCGACTCCAGCAAGAATGGCTCCGACTTGCCCTCCGGCATTGATGATCGCGCTTCCTGTCGCGCGAGTATGCACGGGGAAACTTTCACCGGTGAAAAAGAGGAGTGCAGCAAACGGACCAATCAGGAAGAACAGTCCAGCGCTGTAAAGCGCAATCGTCAGACCGCCGCTGCCGCCGCTGGGAGCAAGAAGCATGGCTGCGAATGAAATTGCGGAAAAAACCCAACCAATTGCAATCGTATTGCGGCGCCCGATGCGATCTCCAAGCCATCCATGAAAGAGATAGCCCAAGAACGCTGTTGCGTTTGAAATTATGAGGATTACAAGTGCATCGCTAAAATCGATACCCTTACCGTTCTCTGCTGTGAGAATCGTTGTCCCGAGAATGACAAAGACCAGGACACCAAACCAGCTAAGGAGGAAGCCCAGACCAACGAAGATAAGGGCGCGTAATGACTCGCCATGGAATACAGCGCGCAGGGGAGTGGCACGGTCTTCGATGTCCACGCCAGCTTCTGCAGCAAAAGCTCGCGCCGCGTCGACTCGGCCTTCTGCGAGAAGAGCGAGGGCAGTACGACGGTTAACAAACTGCGGGCTTTCCTTGAGCCAGCGTGCGGCGATGAGGATAAAGATTGCCGGGAATACCGCAACGATGAATGCGAGCGCCCATCCTCCAATCGGGAAGAGAATGTACACAGACCCGGCAGCGAGGACGCTACCGATTGGCCAGCCGGACTGAACCAGCGAATAGATGAAACCTCGACGTTTTGCCTGAGTGGGGTCTGCATAGACCTTAGAGAACATTTCATTGAGGTACGTGGCGTTGATCGACTGTTCAGCGTAACCCAAGCCCGCAAAGGACCGGACGAGAACTAGGAAGACAACTCCAACCCCGCCAACGAGACCAATAAGTGGTCCCGCTACAGCCGTTAGGAGCGATGCAACTGCTGCACCGGTTACGGCAATGATGATGCCCTTGCGGCGTCCAATGCGGTCAACTATTGGTCCGATGCCGAAGGCTACCAGTGCCGTTCCGATTGTCACCCAAGTGTTGATGTTGGTTGTCTCGGGCGCTGTCCACCCCATATCGGCAGAGAATGCAGGCAGAAGGTTGCCAAAAAGTACGAAGTCGTAGACGGCGAAGGTCCACGCGAAGAAGGCAATCCATGTTGCCCTTTTCACATCCCGAAGGGTGACTGTAATCACCTTGGGGAGAGTTGAGTTGGACGTGGTCATAGGAGGAACCTCTCTGTTCATGTTTTCTGCTCTTGCAATGGTCGTCACTGACTAGCAAGTGAGGGTAGAGCGGAGTTGATTGAATAAAATATTTTGTGAAATATTATATAAGTCAATCTAACGAGGCGACTTTACAAAAGTCAACATGCAAATATTGTTTGGATCAAAACGTCACATCGATTCCATTGAGAATCGTTCGATTATTTGCTGTCGAGTTGCGCCCGCTCGAAGGAGCAGCATTAGGAGGATTCGAGCTTTGAGCCCATCCAGCGTTCCGGCACCGATAAGGCCGCGATCGAGAAGATCCTTTTCCGAACCAGCGAACCCGTACGTCGTGGTGAAGACTTCTCCAGCACCTGTTCGAGATGTGAAGAGCACGGGGATTCGAGCTGCGAGTTCGGAAACATGATCGACATCACCGCTTGGTAGGTGTCCGCCGCCGAAAGCTTCAATAATCAAGCCTTGATACCCGCGGAGATCAAGGTCCCTGAGAATTTCAAGGTCATCGCCTAATCCAACTTTTACAAGTGCGACTCGAGGTAACGGGTAAACGTCTGAGGTCATCGCGTCAAACGCGAGAGTTCGTTTGTTTGGCCTGAGCGGAATCCTCGTCTTGCCCTCTGTCAACCAACCGATGGGGCCGGCATTCGGCGAAGTGAACGCTGCGATGGATCCGCTATGTGTCTTGCGAACGAAACGGGGCAGGTGTATCTGATCTGCAAAGACCACGAGAGGGCCAACACCCCACGCGTCTTTTGAGGTGGCAACTTGAACAGCTGCCAGTAAGTTTGCTGGACCATCCGCTCCAGCCAGACCCGCATTCCTCATCGCTCCTGTGAGGACGATTGGCTTCTCTTGACGCGTCAAGAGATCAAGAAGGTAGGCCGATTCTTCTAAAGTGTCAGTCCCTTGAGTGACAACTACTCCGTCAACTCCATCGTTAAAGCAGTCGGCGATAGCCTGGGCAAGATCCTGAATGATCTCAATTGTTAAGTCGCCGGAAGCTGTCTGACAAAAGGTTCGGGTTTCGAGCGTGGCCAGACCATCTAGCTGGGGCACAGCTTTCACCAGCAGGTCAGCAGTAAGACTGGGGACGGCCTCACCTCCTGCTCTTGTGGGAATAGATGCGATAGTGCCGCCCAGGGTAAACAGAGCGATTCTTGGCAAGGGCAGGTTCATGAATTTGTTCCTTTCGCAATGGCTGCGAGTGAGTTCGTGTCGATGCTGACACCGGTACGAGCGTCGTGTAGAGAAGGGGTTGGGGCGCAACACTTCCGTTGCGTCCCAACCCCTTGATTTGTTGTTCCTAAGCCATGTCCCGGTCGAAGGGGTACAACTTGTTCTCCTCGAATGGGAAGCGCTGACGGAAGTCGCTAGCGACATCCTCAAACTTTTCAAACGTTACCCCGGGGTGACGTTGAATATGGTCAAAGAGCCTCTCCAACATTAAGAGCACCTGTGGGCGCCCAGAGACGTCGGGGTGAATTGTGATGGGGAAGATTGCATAGTCGTACTCGCGGTAGACCCAATCAAACTGATCACGCCAGAGTTGTTCCACATCGTGAGGGTTTACAAACCCGTGACTATTGGGGCTTCCCTTGATGAACATCATCGGCGGCAAATCATCGATGTACCAGCTGAAGTTAATTTCAACGAGGTCGATTTCTGTGCCGCGAACTAGCGGCTTCATCCAGTCGGCAGCATTCTTGGAATAGTCAATGTTCGTCCAAGTGTCCCCAGTCCTTGCATAAAATGGCTGGAAGTCATGGAATGCTTGGCTGTGATCATACGTAAACCCATTCTTCAAGAGAAGGTCAGTCGTAATTGACGACAACTCGCACCAAGGCGCAATGTAGCCCCTCGGTCGCTGGCCCGAGAATTTTTCAATAAGAGAAATGCTCTTGTTGATGACGTCCTCTTCTTGCGAAGCCGTCATAGCAATGGGGTTCTCGTGCGTATACCCGTGTGCCCCCAACTCGTGTCCAGCTTCAACGATCTGCTCAATGCGGTGAGGGAACGTCTCAATCGAGTGGCCCGGAGCAAAGAACGTGCAGTAGATGCCATATTTCTCAAACAGTCTCAGAAGACGTGGAATACCAACTTCTCCGGCAAACATTCCTCGCTGAATATCTGCGGGTGAATCTTGGCCCCCGTAAGAGCCAATCCATCCGGCAACTGCATCGATATCGGTACCGATACAGACCTTAATTTCCTTAGCCATCATTTCCTCTCTTTTGCTACCGAAATAGCTCAGATAGAGCAACTCTCAAGTAGCAAACCTTCCTCGGCAGGAATGGCCGCCGAGGTAATATCTCAGTGTTTTGAGGCACTCCGAGAAACCAACTGCGAAACAATCACGTTTCGTTGGATTTCGTTCGTGCCTTCGCCGACGATCATGAGCGGCGCATCTCTGAAGTAACGTTCGACGTTGTACTCCGTTGAATAACCGGCGCCGCCGTGTACCCGAATTGCATCAAGGGCAATTTCCATAGCAATTTCGGAAGCAAACAGCTTTGCCATCCCAGCCTCCATATCACAGCGCTCGCCGCTGTCATATTTCACTGCAGCATGGAGAGTCAATTGGCGGGCGGCTGTGAGTTTGGTGGCCATATCGGCAAGCAAATTACCGACGGCTTGGTGTTTCCATATTGGCTTTCCGAAGGACTCGCGGTCTTGCGCGTAGGTTAGTGAGTCCTCAAGTGCCGCGGCAGCTACCCCTAGTGCGCGCGCGGCAACCTGAATACGGCCCGTTTCGAGACCCTTCATCATTTGGCCGAAACCTTGACCTGGTGTGCCGCCGAGGATTGCCTGAGAAGAAATCCGATAGTTGTCAAAGGAAATCTCACAACTTTCGACGCCCTTGTAACCAAGTTTTGGCATATCGCGTGAGACGGTCAAGCCATCACCGTGCTCAACCAACACAATTGACATTCCGGAGTGACGAGGTGATGCAGTCGGGTCTGTCTTGCAAAGCAAGGCAATGAGGCCTGAACGACGGGCGTTCGAAATCCAAATCTTCGATCCGTTGATGACCAAGTCATCGCCGTCAGCTTTCGCGACTGTCGTCATCGCCTGGAGATCCGAGCCACCCCCAGCTTCTGTGAGAGCCATGGTCGCGCGTAGCGCACCCGTTGCCATTCGTGGGAGATAATTCTGTTTCTGCTCGTCGGTACCAAAAATGCCAATGAGCTTTGCGACGACGGAATGCCCGCCCATGGCTCCGGCTAAACTCATCCAGCCGCGTGAAAGTTCCTCTGTCACGCCCACGTAACATGCCATGGAAACAGGCGACCCGCCGTATTCCTCCGAGATGGTAAGGCCGTAGATTCCTATCTGCTTCATGGCTTCGATCCATGATTCCGGATATTCATTGGCGTGTTCGACATCACGCACGGCTGGTCTGACATCGCGGTCTATGAAAGATCGGACGGTCTGGACGAGGAAGAGTTCTTCTTCGTTGAGCTTGGACGACATAAATTTCCGTTCATCTTTTCTGTAAAAGTTCTTGAAGGTCGATTGGTTCGGAGTTCATTACGCTCGGCCTACCCGCGTCTAATATAAAATATAGTGGCTTTGGGTATGGTTTGCTAGTTTTTATTTGATTGATGAGATGTGTCCGTGCGTGATCTCGACAGGCATGGAAGGGCGACTCAGCGAGTCACTTTCCCGAATAGGGCAGCAACCGGCCTGATGAAGAGCGGCCGTGCCAGAGTCCACGTCGCCACGAGTGCGGCGATAGAAATAGCAAAGACAACGGCGCCGGCCCAGCTGTCTCCATTATTCGTGGCGTACATGTGATTCAAGTTTTGGCGAGCACCGGTAGCCATAACGAGAGTGACATGCACGATTATGAATGCAGCAAAGTAAACCATCACTGAAACGTGGATTGCGCGCGCCACGGCCACGGGGTAGGCGCGTGACAGGAAGCTGTTGGAAGCTGGCCAAGCAGGAGACATTCGGATTCCCGAGGCGATGGCTAAAGGGGCCGCGACGAACACTGTTACAAAGTAGAAAAGTAGCTGCAGCGCGTTGTAGTTGACCCAGCCATTTTCCACCGGCCAGGTGAGGGAAGCGTATTGTAAGGCTGCCGAAACTGCGTTGGGAAAGACATCCCAAGTTGTGGGCACAATGCGTGCCCACTGACCGGTTGCAAAGAGGAGGACGAAGAAAAGAACTCCGTTGAGGACCCACAGCAGATCTAGCGAGAGATGTAGCCAGAGGGTAAGGGATATCTTGTGAGGGGGAGCGCCTTTGGCCACTCTTTTTGATGTCCAAAAACCTTGGACGCGTTGATTCGTTCTCACTTGCCAGCCGGTTCGGATTATCAGCAAAATGAAAATCGTGTTGAGAAAGTGTTGCCAGCCCAACCAGGCGGGAAAACCTATCGGCGTCTCTGCAGGCAGCGTTGACTCTCCCGGGAACCTGGAAATAAAGTCTTGAACGGCCGGGAGTTGACGTAACGTCTGGGCAAGGACGATCAGTAGCGCCAGAGCGAAAAGTGCCAGCAAGACCTTCCAAAGTACGCTTAACATACGTTTGCGCGTGAAATCAATCTTCATCTGACTAGCCTTTTCTTTTCGCTAGTTCTTCAAGCAACTGTGGAACTACCTTGAAGACATCGCCCACAACCCCGAAATCTGCCACATCAAATATGGGTGCTGACGGATCAGTGTTGATCGCTACGATAGTTTGTGACATTTGCATGCCTGCTCGATGTTGGATGGCGCCTGAGATGCCGAGAGCGACATAGAGCTCCGGTGAGACTGTCGTGCCTGTTTGTCCAACTTGCGCACTCTGAGCGACAAAACCAGCGTCAACGGCCGCTCGGGAGGCCCCTACTGCGCCGCCAAGAGCTGCCGCTAAATCTGCAACGACGCCAAATCGTTCTTTGTCGCCAAGACCTCGCCCTCCGGAGACAACCACCTTAGACGTCGCCAGCTCGGGACCCGTATGGTCTACTGGTCGCACAATGATCTGGTCAATTAGCGCAGTTACTCTTGAGGCGCTGGCTTCAGTTACGGTGACAACTGGAATCCGTGGTTGTGGCGCACCGCTAACAGAGGCCTGTCGAAGTGTCATGACGGAGATTCCGGCTCGAGCCTGTGCCCGAACTGTATAGACACCTCCGAATACGGAGTGGGTAGCTACAACGCGATCGTTTTCTCTTGTCACGGCGACCACCTCTGTAAGCAAGCTTGCTCCGTGCCGAATCGTAAAACGCGCTGCGGCTTCCTTGCTTTCAATTGAATTCGAAGTCAGAACAGTGTCAGCCTTCGGGTAGTTCTCAAGCGCTGAATCTAGAGCCGCGACCTGGGGACTAACTAATTCTGTGAGCACGGATTCGCCAGCATAAACGTGAATATATTCCGCACCGAGATCGCCCAACTCCGATATGCGTTCCTCTGACATCGTTCCTGAAGTGGCGATCACAGCAACAGGTGATCCGATCATCTGAGCGGCAACGAGCAGTGATTTCGCTGTATTTTGGAGCTGACCTTCAGCGGAAAGCTCAACAAGTACAAGGATGTTAGTCATGGTCTCTTTTGTCCTTAGATAAGTCGATTGAGGGTCAGGAAATCTGCGATTTTGATGCCTGCGTCACCTTCATCGACGATTTTGATACCGGCAGTCCGTTCCGGACGGGCTTCGACGCTCAGGACACATGTCCCGCTGAGCGCTGGTGCCTCACTCGTTGCTTTTGCCCCAACTGACATCAGATTCTCGCTAACAATCGGCTTCTTTTTTGCCTTCATAATGCCGCGGAATGTGGGGTATCGGGGTTCTGCGGATCGCTCGGTTACGGAAATGATGGTCGGAAGCGCCGCGCTCACGCGAATGGATCCAGACTGCGTGCTCCGTTCCCCACGAACTTCCGTTTCTTCGATTTCGACCGCATCAAGCTGAGTGAGATGGGGAATTTCGAGGATCTCCGAAATCATTGCTGGCAGCACCCCGCCACCCCCGTCGGTGGACTTGTCGCCCGCAATTATGAGGTCGAAGCTGATTTTCTTGAGCGCTCCGGCAATCCCCTGTGCTGTCTGAACGTAATCGGCGCCAATCAGCAATTCATCTTGGATATGAATTGCTGAATCTGCACCCATGGCGAGTGACTTTCGGATGGTGTCACGGGCCGATTCTGGGCCCATCGTAAGGACGACAACTTCCGCATTGCCAGCATCCTGCTGAATAAGAGCCACTTCAAGCGCGCGCTCGTTGATCTCATCAATCACATTTTCACCGGTACTCCGATCAATGCGACCTGACTGGACAACAAGCGTGCGCTGACCCCACGTATCAGGAACTTGCTTGATAAGAACAACGATTTTCATGAGCTGGCCCTTTACGTTTGTCGAGGTCTCAAGCGAGCGGAGGCCAAGAATTGCCAGTGCTGAAACCAGCACCTCGGAATCAGCGACAAGTTGAGAATGATCTATTCATAAATACTATATTCCATATTTGATAGTAATTGCAGTATTAGGCAACCACAGTCCAAAGTCACTAGGGTTGCTCAGATTCTATGTACGTTAGATCATCTTGTTGGCGATAAAACCAGTGACGCGGCGGGAGTTGTCTGCTGCGCCCTCTATCGTCACGCAAGTCCCTCATGTACTTGATTGAGTATTTGCGTTTCTGAGAGCCATGAGTATTGCCGTTGAGAGCCACCCGTCCGCGTTTCAGTGCGCCCTCGTGTGAGGCGGTGAATATTGTCGGTGAGAGCCACTTGGTTAAGCTCCTTCAGCCGCGTGCATAGGGCACGCGGCTGAAAAGAGGGAGTAGCCGCCAATGGCTCGAAGGATCAAAACGAAGCTCGTGCTCGAGCTCCGCGCCCAGGGGATCACGGGGAGAATGATCGCCC
>Ga0307486_1003466_pt1 | contig 10152 bp, 6 predicted proteins | sample CBIW02metaG_FD_203663 | JGI IMG/M metagenome (GOLD analysis project Ga0307486, IMG submission 203663) | Sea-ice brine microbial communities from Beaufort Sea near Barrow, Alaska, United States - CBIW 0.2 | ecosystem: Environmental > Aquatic > Marine > Coastal | place: USA: Alaska | collected... | reverse complement strand
GACCCTTGGGTAACGCCCTAAAAAATTAACCTGGCACAAATAGCCTAAGCCTTGATTTCTTTTATTAAATCGTCATAAGTGTAAAATGCTTTATCCATAAGGTCTTTATGATATAATAAACTAACGCGGATAGCTTTTAATCCTGTTACTGCTTGTAAATCTTGTAGTTCAACAATTTCCACATCGGTATCCAAGTAATTTTTTGATTGTAAAAATTTAATATAACGCAGGTACTCCAGTTCGTCTTGTTTTTGGGAATAAATAATACTGATTTTTCCTTTTTGGGTCACCCGTTCTTTTGTGCCTTTTATAAAGGCTTTGTCAACGCGTTTTTTTACGATTTCATAGCGTGCGTTATACGTACCATCTACGTCAAACTGCTTTTCATCCATTCTGAAACTAATGGATAGCGGCTGGTTAAACACTAAAATCATTGAGGCCACATCCAATCCAATAGCGAATGTTGGTTGCATTTGGTAATAAGCATTTTCCATTTCGCACATAACCTGAAGCTGCCACAACCTTAAATTATATAAATAGATAGGGTTGAAGCTTTCCTTTTTGGTAATAGCTTCACCTATGTACATATTGTGTTCTACTCCATCAGTTTTAAAGCGTTCAAAATAATGGGGATACATTTTTTGTGCTTCTATTTGCTTTTTATCAAGAAGTGAGGCCATTTTTTTGTTGATTCTTGAAATAGTATCATCATAGTTTTTTCGGTGCTTATATAAAGCACCAACCTTGGCATCAATGGATTCTTGATACCCTACAATAATTGGATTTAGCTCCTCAAATATTGATAAATGAGTCAATAACGGATCTATATCATGTTTTAAAAACTCCGAAATTTGCTGCTCACTATCCACCTGAAAATGAACATTTAAATTTTCTAAATAATTATCTATTTGAAACAGGAATTGCTCATATATTGGGAAGGCTTCTTTTTTAACAGCTGCATCTAAAATAGTTCTCACGCTATTAAGTTGCAATGTTAAATCTTGTTGAGTTGCCCAATTTCTGGCTTCAGAAGAGCCTTTAATATCTATTTGACCATACAACGGATAAATATCTTCAAACGAAATTTTATTGAATACGGCCAGATTGCCTTTATATTGTTCTTTAATAAAATTTTTGGCTTCTTTTTCGAACTTCCATGAAACACTTGAGTGTATTGTTGTGCATTCTTGTTGAATAACAGCTTCTATTAAATTTTCCTCTTCCTTTTTTGAACGTAAAACTGCCGAAATTATATGCGGCATTACATCTATTAATTTATTGGCATTGATACTGTTTAAAACCTTGACATTGTTGGAAACGATTTCTAAAATACCAAGCAACTCATTATCATCCGCAATGGGCGCCAATATAGCACTTTTGATACCTTGATTTTTCAAAACCGCAATTTGAGGAGATTTCCCTCGAGATAATTCAAAATACTTATCGACATCTGAAATGCTGTAGAATTTTTTCTTCTCGAGCAATTGCTTATAAGACCAACCACATAAAACACTTTTACATGGGTTGGTTTCATTATCCTTCAATAAAAAACTACGCATGCCTTCACCATAAATTGGCTCGAAGGTAGCTTCTTCTTTATTAAAAATTGAAAAACCGACGCGAATATCCTTAACCCGTAAAAGCGAACTAAAAACCTCTTGAAATCTTTCTATAAAATTTTCGTCACGGCGTTCGTTTTTTGAAATAAGGTTCGATTTTACATTTGAAATAGACTGATCGTCGGTGACATCAAAAATATTTGATATTACAAAACCTTTAAACAAGTAACTGTTGGGCGGAAATTTTTCTTTCCAAAGCGCTATGTCTTCAAAATTATCCAACAACTCGTCATAATCTTCTTCGGAAATTTTCCGGGCCTTCTCAGTAGGGATTATCTCGCAAAAATCGACATTATATAAAATTTTATAATACCTTAAAATACCATTTTCATCTGGGATTTCATAAAAAACAGGACGCTTTAAATTCAAATTATATCCGTAACAAAAATTTAAAATAACGATACACGTCTCAATATACGTCTCGTCTTCTGGCATGTTTTTAATCTTTAAAACGAAGTCGTCCCCAGCTTTTTTAATAATATTTTTAAAGCGGTTTGAAGCATTAAAAAAGATATTTTGAAACGGAACCGTTGCCGTTTTAATTTCATTATTGGTTAAAATAGGACTAAAAGAATCTTGAAGAATACCTGCTATTTGCTTTTTATAGGTTTCTAGCAACGATAAATCTGTAAAACCTTCCCTTAATTCTGGATATGGTTTTTGGATTTCTAAAATTCGTTTAGCTTTCGCCGCAATAAATTCATCATCACTATTAGCAAGGACCTCGTAAGTTTTAAGAAGTTCATTAAAACTCATTTTAAAAATCATTGGAGATTCAAGATGCTCGTATTTGTCCATGCCATTGAATTTAAGAAAAGTAAAATTACAAATAATTTGTTTGGTCCTTATTTTATCAGATTTATTACAAAATAAGAATTTACAACTTTTAGTGGCTAGGGGCTTAAATAGTGTCGTAGAAATTGAATTAATTTCTTTGTTTCAAAATGAAATGGGTCAAAAAGGAAGCTCGCACAAAGAAAACCATTATTGCTTCGCTATAAATTGGGCTTTAGGGAATTTGGAAGTACTGAAGATTTCGGCTATTTAATGCGGAAAAGGACATAAATACAAATTCATTTTATTGAATTTAAAGAGCTTGACCCAAGCGAAAACTACGGACTAGGGGAGGGTAGCGGTCACGAAATCCTATAAAATTATGACAATAGCTTGATAAATTCTGTTCATTTTTTCCACGATCAGGACTTTTTTAAACATCGTAAAATTTTATACCGGAATTAAGATCATGATCTTCAATCCTTTTCCCTTTTCAGTTTCAAAAGTAAGTTTTCCGTTTATGGAAGAAATACGATTTTCCACATTTTTCAGTCCGTTGCCGTTTTGAATAGCTTGCCTGGTGGTGCCTTCACCGTTATCAGAATAGTCTATTTTTAAATGTTTTTTCCCTTCAGTAAAAACCAGAGCCACTAACGATGCCCGACTATGCTTTTTCATATTCACCATAATTTCCTGCAAAACCCTATAAACCACGAACTTTTTTTCGGGATTCAAATAATTCAAGGAAATGGTCCTTCCGCTTATAATTAGTCTTGCATCCTCTGGACAAATAGCCGAGAGCAATGCCGTGAGGTGTTCCAAATATCCCGGTCCGGTATCAATCTCCATGTTTTCCCTGGAAATATTTCGTGTGCGGCTATAGATGTGCTCCAGTTTGTCCATCATTTCTGCCGGGGCAATTGCTTCCAAACCGCTCATAACGTTGTATACATCATTGGCCAGCTCGTCGTGAATTACTTTTGAAATACGGGTTTCGGTATTATAAATTTCCCTTATTTTTTCCCTTTTATGCTTTATTTGAAATTTATAAATACTGTAAACCACCATAAATATTGCGCCCATTATCAAGAGCATAAACCACCAAGTTTTCCAAAAAGGCGGAAGTACAGCCAATTTTAACAACGACTGTGTATAACTTAAACCAGTGCTTTGATCCAATACTTTTAAGGCAACATTATAATTATTGGCAGGTAAATAAGGCAAGAATATTTCGGGTTTAGAGGAAGGAAGACTCCAGCTTTCATTTGCATTTAATCGGTATCGATAAGATAATTTATGGGGGAAAGGATGTGCGTTTGTGCTAAATTTGAGCAATATTGTATTTTCATTGTGCGCCAAATTTATTTCCTCTTTAATGGCATATTGTCCCGAAAGAAATTTATTGTTGTTGACAAATATTTCTTTTAGATTTAATTGATTTACCAATGGCTTTGAATTGCCGACCACTTCAAGATTTATGTTATAATACCCGTTATTGCTTCCAACAGATACTGTATTTTGATTTACTTCGGCACTCAACAAAGCCTGTTTTAGCCCTTGTTCCTCATCTAAAAATATAAAACGGTTGTCTTTAAAAAGCGTCAATCCTTTTTCTGTTCCAATTAATAAGGTTCCTTTATATTCCTTCAAAAAAGAAATGGAATTCCCCTGAATTTTGGCCCGTGGTATTTTTTTCAAAAGTTTAAATGAAGCTTCATCATTTACGATAAACACATCGCCAAACTCATTTGAAATTGCCATATTTTTTCCTAAAGCCGTAATGTGTTTTAATTTTTTTTCTTTCCAAATTCCATTTTGTAAATAGGACTTAAACCCATTATCTTTCCATACAAAAAGGCCTGAAAATACAGACAAAAAATAGGTTTTATTTCCCTGTTGCAAACTATTTACCACCATTGTGGGCGTTTGGGAATCTTCTTGTTTAAAATGGGTATATTTAAAATCGTCCAAATCGCTATACATCCTGGCGCCGCCATAAGGATTTGTTTCGATAAGATTTCCAGCTTCCGTAAAATTGATTTCTTCTGAATGCAACGGTAAATAACGAAGCAATTCCCCTGAATCTTTAATGGCGAATAGTCCAATATTGGTATTTACCCAAAAAATATTACCGGATACTTTTATATCATAAAATCTGATATTCTCAGCCAGCTTTGCGTAGTCCAATTCATAAAAAGAATCTTGGTGTTTTGGCAAGGGCAGCTTGGTGTTTAAAATATATCTTTCCTGCCATTTTTTAAGTTGTGCCAAATTAATTGTGCGTTCATTTTCAGCACTTTTTAAAATGATGGCATCGTTTAATAAAATTGCGGTGGCGTTTTTTGTTTTAGCAAATGCGATGACATTTTTTCCTGGAATCTCGTTGAATTTTATTTTGGGATTTAATTTGATTTCAAACAATCCGGCATCTTTGGTTCCTGCATATAATTTTTCAAATTTTTTGTCATAAGCCAATGAAATTACTTCCCTGCTCAAAACATTAAAATCAGAAGCCCTGGAAATTAAATGATTGCCAACAACTTCATAAATCCCTCCATTACTGTCGTATATCCCCCAAGCTGCCGCAAATATTTTATGGTCACCACTTTTAACATAATCCCAAATAATGGAATGTCCAAGTTTTGTTAATGGAATAGAATCCTTTTCATTCACATAATCACCAATCTTATTTTTTGTAAAAAACCCCTTGTTACTGCTGTAAATACTGTCATTATCCACAAAAATGGAATAAATGTATTTATGGTTATTCACTTTAACCAACGCTTTTTCTTCATTCTTATTAATAATTTTGAAGGTCCCTGAATTATAAGTGACAACGTAAATTTGATTCTTGTATTCGAAAAAGTCCTGAACCCTAAATAGCTCATTATTGGAGCGTGTATTTAAAGAAAGCACTTTAAAAGAATTGACGTCAATCATAGAAACACCATTGCTGGTTCCCACAAACATAAAGTTTCCATAAGAAAACAGCTTGGTAATTTCATTGTGAACCAATCCCTCTTTTTCTGAAATCACTTTAAATTTAACACCATCATAAATGCTGACACCTTCGCCATAGCTTCCAAACCATAATTTCTTGTTTTTATCTTCTGCAATGGCCCAACAACTGTTTAAAGCCAATCCATCCTCTTCAAAAAAGTTTGTAAAAACGTCATTTTCCTTTTTAACCACGCCATTTTCAGTACCAATCCAAAGAACATTATTGCTGTCAACCAACAAAGATCTAACGGCATTATTTGGCAATTCGTTGGCTGCAGAATAATTTTTACCGGGAAAATTTTGGGAAAACGCAACAGTAATCCACAAAAAAAAGAAGAGGAAAAGTTTAATAATTTTGTAGGATGGAATTGGTGAATTTTTCTTCATTTCAAAAAGAACCAGGAAGTTACTCTCCATTGGTTAATTCAACTTCCTTAATTGCCTTATTGTAACTAACCGCATAATTTAAATTAATGGTGTAGGTTTTATGAATTCTTTTGAAAGAAGTGGTTGGAAGTATTTCTTCAACATATTTTAAAATTTTTGTGGCCATTTAAGTGATGCCTTTCTGTGATTACTGCTTTTAACATATCATAAAAGTACAATTAAAAGGTGAGTTGCTAACCTCATTGTGTAAATGTAAAGAAACTTGAATTCAACCTATAAGGTTACCGATAGAACTAATATGTACGGTTTTCTGCAAATAAGAATGTATGTGAAATCAATGAAAATAATAAACCCTGAAAATCAAAAGATTAACAGGGTTTTGGTGTATACCAAGTCTATATTTCAGACTTTAAAAGATGTTTTAATGCAAATAAAAAAGGTTTTAAACTAATAATAGCTTGAAAACCTTGGTATTAAAGTAATCGCAACACGGTCACTGGCCTATTTCAAACCCCCTGTATTGCTAAAGAATTTCAGTAAGTTGAAAAATTTTGTTGACCGATTTGTGAACTTGTCAAAAAAAAAGCCCTTGGTCTTACCACAAATAGTTCTAGGGATAATTTTTTTTTTCGCAAATCCTTTAATTTTTTCCGAAAAGTCCTTAACGTAAGAATTTATTTACATCTATCATTCTCATTTTTTCTGTACTTTAGAGAAGGAACAATTTAAAATGTAAATTATGAGTAAGATTAAGGCCTTCGCGGCCCACGATGTAGCGGCTCCTTTAAAACCATTTGAGTTGGATCGCAGGAAAGTTCAAGAGAATGATGTCTATATAGATATTGAGTACTGCGGAGTATGCCATTCCGATCTTCATTTCGTGAAAAATGACTGGGGAATGAGCCAGTATCCATTGGTACCGGGCCATGAAATCATTGGCCGCGTCCTTAAGGTGGGAAAGAATGTGACCAATTTTAAAGAAGGGGAACTTGTGGGAGTGGGTTGTATGGTAGATTCCTGCCGGCACTGCAGTGCCTGTGAAGAAGGCCTGGAACAATACTGTGAAAAAGGATCAACGTTTACCTATAATGGGCCTGACAAATATATGGGCGGCATGACCTTTGGAGGTTATTCCCAGAAGATCGTGGTCGATAAGGATTTTGTGCTGCATGTTCCCGAAAATCTGGATGCCAAAGCTGCCGCTCCGCTTCTCTGTGCAGGGATCACAACATATTCCCCGCTAAAGCACTGGAATGTCAAAAAAGGGGATAAGGTAGGGGTCATAGGTTTGGGAGGCCTGGGACATATGGGCGTAAAATTTGCCAATGCCATGGGAGCCGAGGTTGTTGTAATCACATCCTCTCCTTCAAAAAGTGAAGATGCCAGGGCACTCGGTGCACACCATGTACTGATCTCGAAAGATGAGGCCCATATGGCAAGGCACTCCAATTCTTTTGATTTTCTGCTGGACACCATCCCTGTAGGGCATGACCTCAATCCATACCTGGGTTTGCTCAAACGCGATGCCACTATGGTAATTGTGGGCGCGGTAGAACCCGTAGCACCCGTGCAATGGAGGACAGCTAATCTTTCAGAGAAAAAGATTAGCCGGCTCGTTGATAGGAGGAATTAATGAAACCCAGGAAATGCTCGATTTTTGTGGGGAGCACAACATTGTTTGTGATGTGGAGCTAATCGATATGCAGGATATTAATATCGCTTATGAGCGGATGCTTAAAAGCGATGTCAAGTACAGGTTTGTAATAGATATAAAGTCTTTGGAAAAGAAATAATAGGTTTTTTTACTTAGGTAATAAAAAACCAGATGTTTTTCCGACTCATATTTATCGTAATAATGAGGTGAAAGGGAGTTTGAATCGGTTCATCAGGTAAAATAGAGATTGCATTTGCGTTCTCTGCGGTTTTTTTTATCGCTACGGTTGTTAAGGTTTCGTACAGAACACTGAGTTTTTCTTAGCGTTCTCTACGGATTTTTCCTTGCACCCTCCGCGGTTGATTTTTTTATCGCCACGGTTGCTAAGGTTTCGCTAAGTAGGCAGAAAGATTTTCTTTATTATTTTAATTTGAATATATTTGAGCCGGGGATTTGGATTTGGGTTCCCCCCGATGTTTCGGGGGCCTCGGGGTGGATTTTGGAATTTCTACCTTGTCACTTTTGCGATATCGTATGACAGAAACCATCTCTAGAATAACCTGTTCCAGGATCTGTGGAACAGGGCTTTAATTTTGTTCCTGATACGTTTAATCCCTCATTGAGGGTTTAATTCTCCGAACCTTGCCTTGAATTTTTAAAAATATTTTCCAATTCATATCTAGTGGGGCTTGCCCCGAGGTTTTTGATTTCCATACCTTAAAACGCCGCCTTTGGTTTTCCTTTTAAACGAATTTCAATTTTTTTCTTCTTTGCGGTTAAACATTTCATTATTTCCATGAGTTCAGTATCTTTTGATTCCTTATAAATCTCGTTTAAAGCTAGTATTAAACGTTTGGCTTCTCTAGTTGCAGCCACTCTGTCGCTGGTAGACATGTTGCTCATTTTTGATTTCTCAAATTCGATGGCTTCATTTATTACGTCCATAATATTACAAATTGTTTATAGCCGCATAATTTACTAAATAAATAAGTGTTTTTTAAATATTTAATATCTATTGTTATGATCTTAAGATAGGTCTGGCCTATCGTAAACTGGATAAGAGAGAAAATTTTTCAATCTTAGTAACAACTGTTAAGACGGTATAGTCCTCTCCGGCTAGTTTTCCTGAATATTATTAGCTTCCAAATGCCTGAGTTATCTTTTAAATCTAAGCTATATACTATCAAGTGTGAACTTTATAATTTTCTGTTACTTTGGTATTGATGAGCTTTGTTGGCGTTTCGGGTATCTTGAACCTCAAATTAAAGATATTATCTTCCAAACCCAATCCTTTTTACCTCTGGATTCCCACCAAAAAGTTCCACATCACAAAAACCAGTGATCTCCCTGAAATCTATTTTTGTTCCTGCATCATTATCTTTCGGCACAACTTTGCTTTTTCAAAAAATGGTATAGGCAAGATAGGAGGGGAGATGAATCAATTGACAAGGTGGAGTTCCAACCGGTTCCGCTGGGGCGTATCGGGATAAAGGGGAATGTGCTGAGGGGTAATGATCTAAAAATTAGGTTAGTGGTTTTAATCAGACTTTTATTACCTGATTTCTGTGAAATCTACTTTATAAAGAATCACTTTTGTGGACACAAAACCATATAAAATTCCAAATCCAGTATTCTTATAGTATTTGTTTTTTTCGATTCAAAAATTAAATTAAAAATATTATTGTATATTTACAATGATATAAGCGTAATAATCCAATTATGAATGTTAAGACAAAATCAGGAGATTCAAACAAGGAGAAGACTGTAGTAAGAGCCAGTGTTGCTAAAAAAGGAAGCAATCCAGTTAGTCCTGCTAAATTCTCACCTTCTTGGGTTGTTTTACATTCAAAAGATGCTCCAGGATATAAAATTGAATTAATAAGTCGCATCAGGGAAGGCGTGAAAAAGACAGATTGGAAGCAATTGATACATTATACTGGCTCTACAGAGAAAGAGTTTGAGCATATTCTGCCGGCATCTATTAGTAGTATGCAAAAGAAAACAGTTTATGGAAAGGAAACTTCAGAGCGAATTTACGAATTGGCGAGATTATTTGGATTGGGATATGAGGTCTTTGATTCTAAAGAAGACTTTAAGAAATGGTTGATGACTCCATCAAAAACCCTTGGGAATAGAATTCCGTTTGAACTTCTTGATAGTAGTTTTGGTTTTGAAATGGTAGAAAGCGAAATCATTAGAATCCAATACAATGTTTATAGCTAATGATTGTTTATAGAGTTGCTAATGTGAATTACAAAGATTTAACACTTTCAGGTATAGGTGCTGAAAAGGTAGGCGGTAGATGGAATAAGGTTGGCACACGCGCTGTTTATTGTTCAGAAAATATTTCATTGGCCTTGCTAGAGTATTATGTTCACTCTGAAAACATTGCATTTTTACCTAAAGAAATATTAGTTTCCAAAATTCAATTTCCAGATGACTTTGTAATAGAAGAATTAAATGAGCTTCCAGAAAGATGGAATCAATACCCATATTCTTCAAAAACAACAGAGGTTTTTACCAATTCAGCAAAAGACCGAAATTTTTTTGCATTACGAGTTCCTTCTACTATTGTTGGTTTTGAATCAAATATTATCTTAAATCCTTTATATAAAGAATTTGGGAAAATAGAGATTATTGAGTTTATTGAATTACCTATTGATGAAAGACTTAAAAAGGATAAACGAGAATAATCAAGTATTTTAATTCAATCTTTTG
>Ga0307486_1003465_pt1 | contig 10154 bp, 13 predicted proteins | sample CBIW02metaG_FD_203663 | JGI IMG/M metagenome (GOLD analysis project Ga0307486, IMG submission 203663) | Sea-ice brine microbial communities from Beaufort Sea near Barrow, Alaska, United States - CBIW 0.2 | ecosystem: Environmental > Aquatic > Marine > Coastal | place: USA: Alaska | collected... | reverse complement strand
ACCAGGCAACAATCAGCGTTACGCCAATGCTCGACAAATCGAGCATCTTTGGGTTCGAAGTAGCGAGCTCAGCCAGACCGCTGAAACCAGGTTTGATCAAGAATGCGGTGAGGCCAACGCCGAGCATAGCCACGAAAGCGATGCAGTTCATGGTTTGGCTGAAGGCTATCGCTCGCATTCCGCCGAACCACAGAAACACCAGCAGCAGAAGCGCTGTCACGATGATCGACGCGTAAATGGAGAGATCGGTGAACGCGGCTAGCGCGGACGCAAACGCGATCGCGGTCGCAACAGACCACATCGGGAACGTAAATGCTGTGATGAGGCCAGAGATGATTTGTGCGAGCCTGCCGAACCGTTCCCCGATCATTCCAGAGACGGTCACTACAAGTTTTTCCCGTAGTGGTTTTACCAGGAGAAGAGCGATGAGTAGTACCTGAACGGTCTCTGCCACGCCGTACCAGATCGCCGAAATTCCCGTCTGATAGCTCAGTTCGAGGATCGCAATGTAGGACGACCCGGAGAACAGGCCGGTGATGCACACCGCAACGATTAGCGGGCTGAAGCTGCGGCCACCGACGAAAAAACCTCCAGCGGTCTGAGGCCGACGTGCACTGCGATGCTGAATAACTGTTCCTCCGGCGGCGAGCAGCGCGGTGTAGGCAATCGCGAGGCCAATGGTCCAGAGTCCCGCGTCGGTCATGAGCGGTACCGATCGTCCGAGAGCGGCGCAAATGATTCAGGGGAGAACTGCCACTGCAAATCGAGCGGCACTTGGGCATCCTTCAGCAGGTTGGTGGCCGGGCAGCGTTGCTCTACAAGGCGGCGAAGGTCACCCAGCTCGCCCTCCGCAACGGGGGTGACAATCTGTACTAGCAGGCTGTAGTCCTTGAAGTGTGGGGAGACATCCGCGGTGCCGTTGAAGCCGCGCACATCCATGTGGGCCCGAGTAAGTGTTTCGATGTGCTCGATTTGGATGCCCAACTCGGCCGCGACGGATTCGATAGTCACCGTGATGCACCCGTTCACCGCTCCGGCGACAAATTCCATTGGCGTGGGTGCCTGGTTCTCGCCACCTTTAACCACGGGCTGATCGATAACAAATTCAAACTCACGGATAGCAACGCGCGTTCGCTTGGGGCTCAACCACGAGCCTGCCGCACGCACGGATTTCACCCAAGAGTCCCGGGCGGGCTTAGCGTCTGTGGCGATGGATTCTACGCGCTCTCTTACGGTCATGTCCCACAATCCGTTCTGGCTGCGCCCTCGAAACGGACAGCCAAGGTGAACTCAACTCCATGGGAGAGCCACGTGCAATCAGAGCCGTAACCCAAGGTCACATAAGGCACGCAGAGTTCTGACTTCATGGCCGACCATCGAAGAAGAGCCCGTGTCGCTCAGGCGTCGCTTGAATTTATGAACTGACAGTCGGACCACTCCAGATGAATACCCCTGAGACGTTTACCTCCCTGTTGTGGCGGGTTCAAGAGCCCTTCACCTGCATTGCACAGGATTGAGGTCACCTGACACCGACATTGAAGGCGAGATCACATGAACATGAACGGGAAGACCACCCCGGCTGCCGCAGCCACCTCAGTGGTGCTACTGGCCACCTCGGCAGTGCTGCTGGCTGCCTCCCCCGCGGCATTCGCCGCTGGACCGATGGATTTTGATCCGATCAACGGCACGCCATACGGCGCGGCCAACATTAGCTGGCAGGAACCGCTCGGTACCTCTATTCCACAAAGGAGGTCGGCTCCGACGGAGGCTTGAGCGTCGTGGATCTCAAGACCGGCGAGGTCAGCGAAATGATTCGTGGCGACGACTGGAGTCGGCTCGACGGTATCCGCTGGACCCCTTGGGGCACGCTGCTGTTCGCCGAGGAGACCAGTGGCGGGCGCCTCTTCGAGGCCTACCTCGACCCCAAGGATCTGACGACGGTTACCAGGGTTGAGGAGCGCCGCGAGGTAGGCATCATGCGCCACGAGGGCATCGAGGCCACGGAGGACGGGACCGTTTACGTGATCGACGAATTGAACGGCGGCTCGATATACAAGTTCGAGCCGACCAAGCGCGGCGACCTCTCCGAGGGTCAGCTCTACGCACTCAAGCTCGACGGTCTCTCCGATGCCGAGCAGAAGTGGAACTCGGACACGTTCACCGACAAGGCAGGAAGCTTCGAGTGGGTGCCGCTGGACATGGACCAGGTGGTCGTGGACGCCGACACTGCCTCTAACGAGGTCAATGCCACCGAGTTCGGTCGGCCCGAGGATGTCGAGGTGATCGGCAAGACGCTCTACGTCAACAACACGAGCGAGGACCGCACGGTCGCCATCGACCTCAACGAGAAGAGGCTGTCGTCTTACGTTCTCGCGGGCGAGAACGTGCCGGCCGAGAACCGTGAGTCTGGCATGACAGGGTTCAACAATCCTGACAATCTCGCGCAGGGTCCGGATGGCAGGCTCTGGATCGCCGAGGACAATTTCATGTCGGACATCTGGGTGGCAGGGAAAGATAAGGATCACGACGGTCAAGCCGACGACGTCAAGCAGTTCGCCTCTCTGGTGGACTCCGGGGCGGAGATCTCCGGGATCTACTTCGGCAAGGACCCGAAGACACTCTTCCTCAGCATCCAGCACCCTGACAAGCCACTAGCCGACGGGGTCTGGAAGGTCACCCCATGCTGAGCTAGCGCCTCACAACATTCCTGGAGCCCCGGCAGACCACACGGTCGCCGGGGCTTCACCGATCTCTTTCGTTTCAGCTCCCATTGGGGCTCCTCACGATCGAGTGTGAACAGTTGTGCCCCCACTCTAAGAAGCTCAGCTTGGTGAAGTGAAGATTTGACAGGTATCCTCCAGCTTGGCAAACATGAGGCTTGTAAGGTCCCGCTCCCTGTGTCACCGTGATGTTATGAATTGGCGTGTTGAGCACGTCTCGCGATTTATGGCCGCACACCCGACCGCTGTGTGCGCTGTCGCGGGCGACCCCGAGCAGCTTCCTCGTTGGGCGGCCGGTCTGAGCAGTGGGGTGCGCAACGAAGCAGGGCGGTGGGTAACGGAATCTCCTATGGGCCTAGTCGAGGTTCGTTTCACCGGGGAAGCCGCTGAAGGAATACTTGACCACGATGTGACTCTTCCGCAGGGCACGGTTGTGCACAATCCCCTCCGAGTGCTGCCCAATGACGGCGGCAGCGAAGTCGTGTTCTCGCTGTTCCAGCGTGACGGGATGACAGATGATGAGTTCGCGCGGGATGCCGAAGCAGTGCGAGCGGACCTTGAGCGTTTGGCCGCAATTTTCGATAGCTAGTGCTGGCGAGGTGCGCACCCCGGATTCTCTCCACTGATGACTATTAGTCGCTCGACTACGGGTGCAACACGATCTTGCCGACGTGGGCTCGGCGAGCAAGTTCTTCCTGGGCTTGAGCTGCATCCTCAAGCGGAAACGCTGCGGCGACGATGGGCGTGATTTCGGAGCGTCGCGCCATGCCCATGAGCAGCTCGAAGTGTTCGGGCGTGTGCATCGTGGAGCCGATGAGCTGCAGGTTGTGCAGGTAGAGGTCGCGTACGTCGAATCCGACCGTGTGACCTCCGAGCGCTCCGGCGACTACCCAGCGGCCGGCTTTGCGCAGCAGAGGCAATCCATCGTGCACGAGATCTCCGGCGACAACATCGAGGGCGACGTCAATGCCATTGGGGGCAGCTGCGCGCACCTGCTCGGCAACGTCTGTCGCGCGGTCGACGACAACGTGCGCACCGGCATCCAGAACCGCCTGAATTTTGGAGCCACTGCTGATGGCGATCACGCGGGCACCGCGAGCACGCGCCAATTGCACGAGGGCAATCCCGACACCGCCGGATGCCCCAGAGACCAACACGGTCTCACCCGTTTGAAGTCTGCCGCGCTCGACCATGCCGAGGGCTGTGCCGTACGAAATGGGGAGGGCGGCAAGCTGGTCGTCGCTGAGGCTCGACTCCGTCACATCGTGGATGCGGTTCGCTGGCGCCGTGACATATTCGGCGTAACCGCCATCACGTTCGCTGCCCATCAGCCCCGTGATGTTCGCGTCCGGCTCGTCTACGTCGTAGACGGCGGGGTCGATAACAACGCGTGAACCGAGGATGCTCTCGTCGACGCCATCGCCAACTGCGGCCACATGGCCGGCAACATCAGCGCCCTGGATGCGCGGAAAGTCGAGCGGCCCACGCCATCCGGCACGCGGACCAGGCATGCCGTATTCACCTTCGCGCGTCCACACGTCAGTGTTGTTGAGGGCGGCAGCGCTCACCTTGACAAGAACTTCTCCGGCCTCCGGAATGGGAGTTGCTACTTCGGCCACTCGAAGAACCTCGGGGCCTCCGTGCTTGGCAAGCTGTACGGCACGCATGGTGGTGGCAACGTCCATTGGGGGAGACTCCTCGTAGGTATACTGATCTGTGAACCTGCTCAACTGTACACCGATCGGTAAAGGAGTGTCGAATGTCGGAGACGAAACCGATGACTGCCGCGGGGCACCGCATCCTGGATGCCGCTGGCCACCTCTTCTATGGCCGCGGGATTACGGCGGTTGGTGTCGATCTCATCGCCGAGCACTCCGGCGTGACCAAGCGCACCCTCTATAACCAGTTCGGTTCAAAAGATCAGCTCGTGGTCGCGTACCTCGATGAGCGCGAACGGCGCTGGCAATCACTGGTTCGCGAGACAATCGCTGCCGCCGATTCTTCGGTCGAGGCAGTGCTTGCGCCTCTCGAAGCCCAACGCACCTGGAACCACAGCAATCCCCGCGGATGCGCCTTCATCAACGCCCTGGCCGAGCTGCCCGACCCGGCACATCCCGCGCACCTCATCGCGACGAAGCAAAAGCTGTGGTTGCTGGAGCTGTTCACCGAGCTCGCCACTGAAGCCGGATGCGCGACTCCCGCGGCGCTCGCCGCGCAGCTACTCGTGCTGCACGAGGGTGCTCTCGTCACGCAGCTGCTCTCGCTCGACACGCTCTCGGTGAGTATCGATCTGGCGCGAGGACTAGTCCGGGCGGCTGTGTCAGCGCAGTCCTAGTCGTCGAGCACCACGGCACGCACTGGTGCGCCGTCAGCGTCGATCGGGAGTGGGAAAAAACCCACGCGCAAGTGCTCTCGCAAGCCAGCGAGACCGGTGATGTTTTCAATGATTAGCCCGTCGCTTCCCAGAACAACCTCGTGCACGGGGAAGTCGGTCGAGCCTTCGCCAGTGGGGTCGGGGCTGAGGGTGTCGACCGCGAGCAGGTGCATTCCTCGGCGCATCAACTCGGCTGCAGCATCCGGATGAATCGCAGGATGGTTCAGCGCTTCGTCAGAGCCGAAGTGTTGAGCCCAGCCGGTGTTCATGATGACGATGGAGGGCACCGTCAGTGGAAGGTCACCCAGAGCACTGCCGATTTCGTCAATGCCGTAGATGGCATGGGGTGTCAGCGGGGGAAGGTGCACGACGAGAGCGTCACCGACGAGCTCGTCGAGGGTGATCGAGCCAGTGGTGCGCCCGCCAGCGACGGTGTGGGAGGGTGCATCGAGGTGGGTGCCCGTATGCGATCCCAGGTGGAGCAGGCTGACATCTACGCCGTCCTGCTCCACGCTGAGGGCACTCTCGACTGAGACCACGGGGTCGCCAGGGTAGACCTGCATCCCATTGCTAATTCGGTGGCTCAGTTCGCGCATCATTTACCTACATTCTCAGTTCTGACAATCGGGCGAGGTTAGGCTGCGGGCGTCGCTACGACATCCTCGTCAACTTCTTCCGCCAAGTGCTGGCTGCGAACAGCCTGGTGACGGCCTCGCTCGGGAAGCATCACTGCAAGGTAGAGCACAAATGTGAGAACGAACGCGGGAATTGTGGCGCCGATCGGGAGCGGCCACACGTACGCCCAGACATAGGACATGCTCGCTCCGATAATCCAGATTGCGACGGCGAACCAGTTGACTCCGGCTTTGTACCAGTAGCGGCCACCGCGAGCGGCGAGGATGTCCTTCGTGTACGCGCGGCGTTTCACGATGTAGTAGTCGACGATCATGATCGCGAACACGGGAACGAAGAACGCACCGATCACGACGAGGAAGTCGGTGAACTGGTTCAGCAATTGCAACCAGGTTGATCCGATAATCGAGATACCGCCGAGTACGAGGGCAGTCGGCAGGAACTTCAACTTGCTTCCGACCTTGGCATTGACCACGGAGGTCACCATTCCATAGACGACCATCGTGTTGGTGGCCATCACGGAGAGGAAAATGATGATCGCGAGAGGTGCACCGAAAGCGGCCACGATTGTGGTCGGGTCAAACGCGGCGGCCTCGTCGCCAGAGAGCAACACGTAAACGAATGCTGTGAGGCCGAGAGTCATCGCGGTAACTGTTGAAATGGTGTAGCCGATACCGGAACCGATTACGCCGGCCTTGGTGGTGCGGGCAAAGCGGTTGAAGTCGGCGGAAAGCACAGTCCAGGAGATTGCGGTGGCGATCACAATGTCGAGAACGATGATCGGGCTGTAACCCAGGCTGGCGTCGGGAGCGACCGACTGGAAGTCACCGAGGTTGAACGCAGTGAACGCCGTGATGAAGACCCAGGCGATGATTGCGAGGATGAGCACTGCGAGCCACGGCTCGATCTTCGAGATGCCCTCGTGGCCAAGAATCGCGAGAATCACGACGATGCTCTGGCAGATCACCGAGAACAGGATCGGGTTCGAGTATCCCGTCGCGCTCTCGACCAAGAAGTTGACGGTTACGCCGGCGAGCATGGCCTGCACCCAGCTCCATCCCATGAGCACGATCACGTTCGCGGCCACAGGCAGGAGGCTGCCTCGCGTTCCGAAGGCACCGCGGGTAATTGCCATCGTGGGCAACCCGGTTCGGGTTCCAATTGCACCGATCGCGGTGAGCACGACAGCTCCGGCGAGGGTTCCGACGACGATCATCAGGAACGCGGTGGCGAAGTCGACTCCAGGAACGAACAATGTGCCTGTAAGAAGTGTTGTAACGACGAGGTTGGCAGCGAGCCAAATCATGCCGATCCTGAGGAGCGAATACGTTCCCTTGACGGGTTTTCCGCCATCCGATTGGGCTTGAGTGTGGGCGTTAAGACGGGAATAGAGCGACATTGCTTCTGTCTCCTGAGTAGGTACGGTAGGGATTGAGTTGTTACGGGGCGGGGTCAGGAACTGGCGAGAGGTGTTCGTGCACGGCGAGCAGTTCGTCGTTGTCGAGGCGGAACACGATGGTTTCCCGTTCGCGGTAGGAGTCTTCACCGTCGCCGGTGTCGACGCGCGTGAAGACGTTGTGGCTAAAGACAGCGCCACCGGGGAACGACTGAACTGAGGCATCTGATGATTCGCAGTCGAGCACCTTCCAGCCGCTGTCGACCCAGCCGGCCCACAAGCGTTCGTACTCTGCTCGGTCGCCTAGGCGAGCCTGTTCGGTGTGAAAGATGAAGGTCGCCTCGGGCGCGAAACCGCGGAAGTAGCGGTCGCCGTCGGTGGCTTTGAAGGCATCGACGATGGTGGATGCTGCGTTCAGCACGTCATCCTCGTTCGGTGTTTTGCTGCTCATCGTGCGCTCCTCTTAGCTCTCAGGTGTTTCGGTTGCTTGATCGGTGTCGGGTAGAGCCATGGCGCTGATCAGCTCAGTCCGCTATCGGAGGGAACACCTACGATTGCACTGTCCGCGTGCTCGACCTTGTCGAGGCGTGGAAGGCGAGCAAATGTGGCGATACCGGCAAAGCGAGGGACAATACTTGCATCGACCCGGCTCACAAATGGTTTCGTCATAGTAAACTTTCGATAATCAGCAGTAAACGTGAACTCACAGTAAACCCAGAGGTCCTCCTCGTCAACCCCGCTTAGTGATGGAGTAGAGCTATGAGACCGTTGTCGCCGTCCCCCAGCGCCGAAGCGCTCGCCATCGGTGCGCGCATCCGCAGTGCCCGCAAAGCTCAGGGTTTTACGCTCGAGCAAGTCGCAATATCCGCCGGGCTTACTAAAGGGTTTCTTAGTCGGTTAGAGCGTGACGAAACCTCTCCCAGCGTCGCCACACTCGTGCAGCTCTGCCAGGTGCTGTCGCTCGAGATCGGGTCGCTCTTTGCTGAACCCGAGGCGGTGAAGATCTCGCTGGCCGACGCGCCTCACATCAACCTCGGCGGTCAAGGAGTGGATGAACGGCTCATCTCACCGCGCAATGAGTCGCGGGTACAGGTAATCCGCACCCACATGCAGCCGGCAGCCAATGGTGGCGACGCTTTCTACACGATCAGCTGCGAAGTTGAAATGCTGCACGTAATTTCGGGAGCGGTCACCCTGCGATTCGTGGACCGCGAGATTCCCCTTGAGGCCGGCGACTCGCTTACCTTCCCTGGCCGCGAACCCCACAATTGGAAGGCCGACGCTGAGCGCGGCGCCGAAGTCGTGTGGACGATCGTTCCGGCCACCTGGCGCGGCGAGTAGTTCAGCGCACAGCGTCGGCGCAGTGCCGCTCAGTGCCGCTCACTGCCGCTCACGCAGTTCGAATTGTGCGGGAATGTCAGTGCCTCGGAGTATGTTTAAAGAAAGTAGGGCGACACGCCGAGACACTACATCTGGGGTAATGACATGGGTGTCATTCACCATATATAGTGAAATATCCGACAAACCGTCGGCAAACTTCGAGAAGACTTTAAGGAGGATCGAATGGATAACGACAACGACAACGTCGGCGGATATGCAATTCCCGTCGACCCAATGGATCTTCTGCAGTGCGACAGCTGCCAGTAAAAACTTACTGAGCTCGCACCTCAAAAGATTCCTGAAGCCCCGGCAGACCGTACGGTCACCGGGGCTTCACCCCTTAACCAGCAACAATGCCTAAGCTGGTAACTGTGCCAGTAAATCAAGAGCTACAAGGCCGGGTCTTCCCGCCAACATCCCCCTACCTTGTCGGGCGTGAAAAAGTGCGTGAGTTCGCTCGCGCAGTCTTCGCACAAAGCCCCCACAACCACGACCCCGAAGCCGCACGGGCCGCCGGATACGCTGACGTCGTAGCCCCGCCCACCTTTGCCGTCGTTGTGCAAGAAGCAGGCCTCGCCCTCCTCCTTGCCGCACCAGACACCGGCATCGACTTCTCCCGCATCGTGCACGGCGAACAAAAGTTCAGCTACACGCGACCCATCGTCGCGGGTGACGAACTCACCGCCATCCTCACCGTCACCAGCATCAAATCACTCGGCGGCAACGACATGATCACCGCCGAAACTGCCATCAGCGACAGCACCGGCGCCCACGTCGTCACCGCCACGTCAGTACTCGTCATGAGAGGCACCGAATGAGCGACCTCGTCGTCGGCCAAGAACTCACCACCGGCAAAGTCACCCTCACCCGGTTCGCCCTCGTGCGATACGCCGGAGCATCCGGAGACTTCAACCCCATCCACTACCGCGACGACGTTGCCGCATCCGTCGGCCTCCCCGGAGTGCTCGCCCACGGCATGCTCACCATGGGCCTCGCCGTACAACCCGTCATCGACTGGATGGACGGCCGAGGCGAAGTCGTCGAATACGGCGCGCGCTTCACCCGACCCGTCGTCGTCGACGGAAACGGCGGCGTAGAAGTCTCCGTCACCGCCAAAGTGGGTGCCATCGAAGAAGACGTCACCCGGATTGACCTCACCGTCAGCGCTGCCGACCAGACCGTCCTCGGCAAAGCCCAAGTAAGGGTTAAGCTCCACCAATGACCGACAGCGCCTCCAGCACGCTGCTCGCCAACCTCACCACCATGCGAGTCGGCGGACCAGCACACACACTGCTGCGCCCCACCACCGAAGACGAACTCCTCGATAGTGTGCGCGCCGTCTGGGAACGTGGCGACGACTGGCTGCTCATCGGCGGCGGCTCCAACATGGTCATCAGCGATGATGGATTCGACGGCACCGTCATCCACATTGCTACCCGCGGCATCCAAGTTCTCTCGCAAGACGACACCTCACTGCGAATTCGAGTGCAAGCAGGCGAGTCCTGGGACGGCCTCGTGGCGCGCCTTGTCGCCCGTGGCTGGGCCGGAATCGAAGCACTCAGTGGCATCCCCGGATCCGTTGGTGCAGCACCCATCCAGAACATTGGAGCGTACGGTCAAGAAGTCGCAAGCGCCCTCGACGGCATCGACT
>Ga0307486_1003464_pt1 | contig 10155 bp, 10 predicted proteins | sample CBIW02metaG_FD_203663 | JGI IMG/M metagenome (GOLD analysis project Ga0307486, IMG submission 203663) | Sea-ice brine microbial communities from Beaufort Sea near Barrow, Alaska, United States - CBIW 0.2 | ecosystem: Environmental > Aquatic > Marine > Coastal | place: USA: Alaska | collected... | reverse complement strand
TGCCATTAAATTATATAATGAAATAAGATTACACTTATCTTTAGACTATAAAACACCGAATATGGTATATAAATTAACAGCGTAAAAACCAATTTTAACCTGTAGCCATATTTCAGGACTAGACATTTGAATGCAGCCTAGGGTATCAACCTAGATATAGTTAAAACATTTTATAAAACGTAGTTACTATAACCCCTTTACAATCATTTAAAATAACGGACAATAATTGTTTTTCTTCTTTTATCTTAAAATTAAATGGTGGAGCTAATAAGTTTATACCACTTTGTTTTTTTATTCTATTTCCTTGTCCTGAAATAATCTCTTTATTGGGTACAAAATCTCCATCAGGTAAATGTTCTGTTAAAATAACATATTTAAAATCGGTTAATTTATTCACTATTCTTTGTATTTCTGCATTCGATAAATGTTGTAATACTTGTCTTAATAAAGCACAATCCCCGGAAGGCAAATCATCCAATGCGATATCCAAACAATGGAATTCTAAATTTTCTTCTTTAAATTTTTCTTTATTATGCTTTATCAGGTTTTTTACTATATCTACCGCAACATACATCTTAGTATGCTTTACCAATTCTTTTCCTACATTAAAATCCCCACAACCTAAATCACATACGCTAAGAGGACTTTTAAAAGATGTTAAAAATGATGTTAAAACATCTATATATGGATTTACTATTTCTGGATGATGCGATCCTACACCCGAATAAAAATCAGATTTGTTACCACCCCAAAGATTCATTTCATAAACCTGTTCCATAGCATCTTTAGTTGGCCAAGGCTTCTTTATTTTTTTAATTCCATTTTCTTTCTTCTTCATAAACACTCTATTGGTCTACAGAAACAATAAAATCATAAGTATATATTCAAATATAAAATTCAAACAAACGTACAAATTATAGGTAATAACATATATTAAAAAACTGACAACTCATAAATAAATAACGCTATACAACATAGGTTACCGGCAAATAGCAGGTATTCCAGTGAAAAGTAATATTTTAGACACCAAGCAACAAACAATCAAGCCGACAATCCCGATAGCTATCTGGAGCGTCCACTACTCCGGATACTTGCGTTGACCAGGACCGATGTGCACAATCTAAAAAAATCCGTAAAAGAACAAAATTATCCATGAATGATTTTATCTTTGATAGCATCAAATGATAGTATCACAATGAATCCACCATATGACATTACTTCCAACATCCTGAAATCAATTACTTCTATTTCAGAAAAGATAGGAGAAGTAAATGCAAATTTCTTGAATAAGCCTTCTCCTCAATTAAGAAAACAGAATAAAATTAAAACTATTTACTCTTCATTAAAAATAGAAGGTAATACCTTGACAGAGAAACAAATAACCGCACTCCTGGAGAATAAAAGAGTTATTGGCCCAAAAAAGGATGTCAAAGAAGTTTTAAATGCAATTGATATTTATAAAAGGTTAGAAACTTACGATCCATTTGATGAAAAAGCATTTTTAAAAGCCCATAAAAATTTGATGGCTGATCTAATTTCACTAGCGGGAAAGTATAGAAACCAAAGTGTTGGAATTGTTAAAGGAGAGAATGTAGAGCATTTTGCTCCTCCATTTAAAAATGTTCCTTACTTAATGAAAGATCTCTTTAAGTACTTGAAAGATTCTGAAGAAATAATATTGATAAAGAGTTGTGTTTTTCATTACGAAATGGAGTTTATTCATCCTTTCTTAGATGGGAATGGAAGAATGGGGAGGTTGTGGCAAACATTTATTTTAATGCAACAATATCCCGTATTTGAATACCTTTCCTTTGAAACCTTGATAAGCAAGGATCAAGAAAAATACTATAAAGCCTTATCCGAAAGTGACAAATCTGGTAAGTCAACAAAGTTTATAGAATATATGTTAGAGGTAATTGACATTTCCATAAGTGGCTTATTGGATTTTAATAATCGGACTCTAAATGAAAAAGATAGGATTGAATATTTTGTTTCCTTGAACAAAAATGAGTTTACCCGAAAAGATTATATGGATGTTTTTAAAGACATTTCTTCTGCTACTGCGAGTAGGGATTTGAAAAGTGGAGTGGAAATGAATATCTTCGAAAAGATTGGAGAAAAAAATAAAACAAAATACCGAATAAAACCGGGCACAACATCGCTTACCAGCAAATAGCAGGTATTCCAGTGAAAAGTAATATTTTAGACACCAAGCAACAAACAATCAAGCCGACAATCTCGATAGCTATCTGGAGCGTCCCTACTCCACTCTACTTGCGTTAACCAAGAGACTAAATGGAAAAAACAATATTTGAAATTGCCAAAATGGACTGTCCTTCAGAGGAAAATTTAATCCGAATGAAATTAGACGGGATTTCAAATATTGCGAATTTGGATTTTGATATTCCGAACAGAAAATTGACTGTTTTTCATAACGGACAAATTGACCAAATTGAAAAGTCCATTCGCGAACTAAATTTAGGCGGAAAAAAAATATCAACAGAACAAACTGAACAAACGGATTTTGAAGAGCATACAAACCAACGAAAATTGCTATGGACAGTTCTTGCAATTAATTTCACATTCTTCCTTATTGAAATGGCAACAGGTTTAATTTCCAAATCAATGGGACTTGTTGCGGACAGTTTTGTTTATATAATTAGTCTTTTCGCAGTTGGCGGAACTTTGATTAAAAAGAAACGGATAGCAAAACTTGCTGGATATTTTCAAATTACACTTGCGATTATTGGATTTATGGAGATTCTAAGACGATTTTTTGGAAACGAGAAACTACCAGATTTTACGATAATGGTTATTGTTTCAATTTTCACTTTAATCGCAAACGGCATTTGTTTGTATTTAATGCAAAAGTCAAAAAGTAAAACAGAAGCACATATGAAAGCAAGTATGATTTTCACTTCAAATGATGTGATTATCAATTTAGGAGTAATAACAGCATGACTTTTAGTGAATTGGTTAGACTCGGGAAAACCTGATTTGATTATTGGGGCTATCGTTTTTGTTTTGGTGATTCAGGGAGCATTTAGAATACTGAAATTAAGTAAATAATAGAAAAAGCACTAGCTACAACATTTCATATACAAACCCTTGCCTTTAATTGTGCGGGGAAACTTCACAAAAAAAATTGAAAGATTAAAAATTTACGCCGGAGCAATAAATGACGGTCACAATTCCTTTTCGGGAGTATTTTAAACGGGTTATTTACCTTGCATTAATGCAATGAAATCCGGCTCCTTGTGTAAGCTATGAAGATCAGGGTCATGTTTGATATATTCATAATTTTCAAACCCTATTTCTATCGCTCTTTTGAGATTTTCAATAGCGGCCGTTTTATCATCTATTAATGCATAAAAACAAGCTGCATTATAATTAATAATTGGGTCATTTGGGTTTTGTTCAATCCCTTTATGCATTTCTTTTTTTGCTTCTTTCAGGCGACCCAGCCTTTTCAATGTAAAGGCATAAAATTGGTGGGCACGGGAATCATCAGGGTGATGCAGCAAATAGGAGGGGTAAAATAATGCCGCACGTTCAATAATTTTCTGAAGATTTTCTTTATCATGTAATGATTCATAAGCCATCTGCAAATCACCATAAGGAGAATGGAAATCCCCATTGAGATCTAATACTTTATTGAAATCAAATACAGCCTCATAATCCCTGTCCATCACTCTATATAGCCTACCCCTAACCCAATAGGCAAAAAAATTGTCAGGGTCAAATGAAATTGCCTTTTCAGCAGCTATCAATGCTTCTTTTGGTAAATTTTTGTTATAATAAACCAGTCCAAGAGCACTATAAGCTTCAGATGAGGTAGGATCATAGATAAGTGCTTTTAATGATGATTCCTCTGCTTTTTTAATCCATTTGAGCTTTTTATCATGAGTTTCATATAACAGGGCACAAGCTTCGGCCATACCGGCATAAGCAGCAGCATATTTGGGATCTAAATCTATTGCATTTTGAAAAAGATCTATCGCTAAAAGAAGATAGCTCTTTGTATATCTAAACAGAAATTCGCGAGCTCTTAGGTTAGCATCATAGGCATCACTATTCATCGTTGCTCTTTTGCCAAGAGCCACTTTTTCCTGAGTGGAAAGCTTTAATTGTAATGACTTTACAATTTTCTTGGATACCTGTTCCTGAATGCCAAAAACGTCTGCTATATTGCCGCGGTAAATCTCGGCCCAAAGTTCTGAATCCTTTTCTACATCAATTAATTCCGTAGATATTCTTAAATCGTCCTTATGCTTGCGTACGGTTCCTTGCAAAAGATATCTCGCATTCAATTCACGACCCAAGGATGCAATATCCAATTGAGAATCTCTATACCGCATAGAAGTACTTCGAGAAGCAATATCAAGCTCTTTGATCCCGGACAAACGAATAATGATCTCTTCCGTCAACCCATCACTAAAATAATCGCTGTCATTGTCTGAACTGATGTTCTGAAAGGGTAAGACCACCAACTTTTTATTGTCATTATTAAGTTGGTGTTTAGGTTGTTCCGCATTTAATTTCTCCGTCTCAACATTTTTAATTTTTTTAATTCCTCTTGGAGACAATTCATATACCCAGGCAAAAACCAAACTGATCGGGAAGCCTATGATCAATCCAAAAATCAAGGTTTTCATAAAATGAAGTGGTGCATTAAAAGCTGGAAGAACAATAGAAGATACCTGGGCAATTAACCATGCCATCACTAAATAGGTTATCGCTGATCTAAATACATTACGCCTTTTAAGCTCTGCTATGTATTTTTTAAAATCCACTTTAACTCGAAGTTGGTTTTTTATTAATAGAACCTAAGGTTTACCATTATAATTTCAGCAGGATCAGAGAGGCGCGAGCTAACAGAAAAGGATCTAAAATAGAAAGAAGAGCATCCTAAATCATCTGCTTAATTAGTATTTAAAGATAAGAAAAAATTATCCAACTTTTAATTAAGAACCCCGGAAACATTCCATATTTTGACTATTAGAACGCTGATTTTGAATGATGTACACAAATAATTTAAACCGTGAAAAATGATGTAAAAAAAATTACAAAGAAGCAATTAAAAGGCAACACCGCATAAAATTAATTGCTTGCTTCCAGCTTGCTTGCTTCCAGCTTGCTTACGAACCCCGAGGCTTCGGGGCTCTCGGATTTTCTACCAGCCTACTGGCAGGCAAGTTTTCTAAAATCAGGTATTTAAACAACACAACTAATCTTATATAAACACTTTGTCCACAATATTTTTACAGAAACCTGACTTATTTAACTTTACGCGAAAAATAACAGTTTTATATTTGTTGTATAGAATTACTTAATCATGATTTTAAGCGATTAAGCAATTCCAGAGATAGGTTCTTATTATAATCCAAAATGAATTCTATTATAAATTAGATTTTAGGTTATTATTACTCCTTATATTTGTATCGTGCACGACTTTGTTTGGTGCGACATAAAATACAACTATGAAAAAAGAAGTAAAAACAACACTGACTCAAAACATTTTCAGGGTACTACTAGCCCTATTTATGATCTATGCCGGGTTTAGTCATCTCACTTTTAACAGAATCGATTTTCAGGCACAGGTGCCGGATTGGGTTCCTTTGAGTAAAGACCTTGTCGTTATCTTATCTGGTTTAGTTGAAATGGTATTAGGACTGACTTTATTGTTATGGAAAAAGCAGCTTACCAATATTGGGTGGGCATTAGCACTATTCTTTATTCTGGTCTTCCCGGGAAATGTTTCACAATATCTTGAAGGGAGAGATGCTTTTGGAGCTTTAAATTCAGATAGGGCACGCTTGATCAGGCTTGTATTCCAACCGGTACTTATCGCCTGGGCGTTATGGTCTGCCGGATCATGGAAAGCATGGAGAACATCAAAAAATGAAGCATAATGGATGATCAGCTAAAATTAAATAATCAGATCTGTTTTCCCATTTATTCGGTTTCCCGTCTTATTACCAAGGCCTATAAACCCTTTCTTGAGGAAATGGGATTAACCTATCCTCAATATTTAGTGCTACTGGTATTATGGGAAAAAGATGGGGTATCGATAAACCATATAGGTGAAAAATTAATGCTTAATTCCAATACATTGTCTCCGTTAATAAAACGTATGGAAAAGATGGAGCTCTTGCAGCGAAATCGGGCAGATAAAGATGAAAGAAGTGTAGTGGTTACACTAACTAAAAAAGGAAAAGAACTTAAAAAAAGGGCTATTCCTGTTCCGGAAAAGCTCCTCGATACATTGCTGACTGATGATGTTGAGCTATCGGATGTTCTGCTATTAAAAGACCAGTTGAATAAATGGATCGATATTCTTTCAAAAAAAAAACAAAAATAAAAATTAAATTTATTAACTTACTTACATACAAGTGTTTAGATGAATAACAATTATCAATATGAAAGCATTACAAATAATAAAATACGGTGAAATTAGAGACAGTCTATCTATAAATGAGATAGAAAAACCGATCCTAAAAGCAAAGGATGTTTTAATTGAAGTTAAAGCAGCTTCCTTAAACCCTATTGATTACAAATTAGCTGAAGGCCATCTAAAAGATATGGTCCCTTTAAATTTACCATGTACCATTGGTTTCGACGTGAGCGGTGTGGTTGTTGAAAAGGGTGCTGATGTCAGCAATTTCGAAGTTGGTGATAAAGTATATTCCAGAGTGCCACCGGAGCAAATGGGTACAGTGTCAGAATATGTAGCCGTTAATAGTGAGGTAGTTGCTAAAAAGCCAACTAATATTTCCTTTGAAGAGGCAGCCGGCTTACCATTAACAGGACTCACAGCAATGCAGGCATTGGAGGCTGTTGATCTTAAAGAAAATGATCGCATTCTAATTCATGCAGGATCTGGTGGCGTAGGTAGTTTTGCCATTCAGTATGCCAAGGCAAAAGGAGCTATTGTTTATACGACCACCAGTACCAAAAATGTAGGTTGGGTCAAAGCTTTGGGAGCAGACCGCGTGATTGATTATAAAACGGAGGATTATAAAGAAGTCGCTAATAATTTGGACATCGTTTTCGACACTTTGGGAGGGGATTACACCCTTGATGCTTTTGAAATTATTAAAGAAGGTGGAAAAGTGACCACAATAGCAGGCCCTCCAGACGAAGAAACTGCAAAGCAAATGGGTATGACTGATTATAAATTACCCGAACAATTATCTAAACTGATCATTGAAAAATCAGCCACATATAAACTAACCTGGATGCAACCTAATGGTGTTCAGTTGAATGCAATGACAACAATGGTTGAAACCGGTGATATTAAGCCAATAGTGGATCTGATTTATTCCTTTGAAGATGGAATAGATGCGTACGAATATCTCGCTACCGGAAGAGCACAAGGAAAAGTTATCGTAAGCCTCTCTCCTGGCAGTTCTAAGCATTGAGCGAATAACTGTTTGTACATATTACAAAATAAAAAAAATTATCATGAGTAAAGAAAAAAATGTATTAGTTGCCGGCGCGAACGGAACTACAGGAAGAATAATTATCGATTTACTAAAAAAATCAGAGACCTATAGTCCTATTGCCATGGTCAGAAATCAGGATCAAAAAGACCATTTTGAAAAGCAAAATATAGCAACCGTGATAGGTGATTTGAAAGACGATTTGAGTCTTGTCGTGAAAAATGTAAACAAAGTAATTTTTGCTGCGGGATCTAAAGGTAAAGATGTCATAGGAGTAGATCAGGAAGGAGCTAAACGGCTATCAGATGCTGCTAAGCAGGCGGGAGTCGAGAAATTTGTTATGCTAAGCTCCATGGGAACAGAGAATCCTTCCAAGAGTGGTGATATTGAAGATTTTATGATAGCAAAAAAAAATGCTGATGACTACCTATGCGCCAGTGGCCTCGATTATAGTATCGTAAGACCTGGTTCTCTGACAGACACTGAAGGTACAGGCAAAATTGAACTTAAAGAAAGATTAGAAACTCAGGGAAGTATTTCAAGATCAGATGTTGCTCAAACTTTAGTTAAAGTATTGGAAGATGATGTAAAGCAAAACCAGATTTTTGAAATTATCGCTGGTGAAGTTCCAATTGAAAAAGCTGTTCGCACATCATAGAAAAACAATCTCAAAAAGAGGTATTCCGCAATACTTTAAATTACTTATTAAAAAAAAGATAATGAAAAAAAAGGAGACCTATCCAAAATCATTTTCCCACATTGGAATTACTGTACCGGATATAAAAAAGGCAGTACAGTTTTATGAAGACGTAATGGGCTGGTATATAATCATGCAACCATCTACGGTTAAAAAAGAAAAAGAGACGGCTATTGGCCAAATGTGCATAGATGTTTTTGGCGAAGAATGGGAAGAATTCGAGATCGCCCATATGTCCACTTCAGATGGTATAGGGATCGAGTTGTTTTCTTTTCCGCATGGCGTAAAGGAAGCTCCGGAATTCAATCCTTTCAATACAGGACTTTTTCATTTCTGTATTCAGGATCCAAATATTGAAGAGCTGGTAGATAAGATCGTTTCCTTAGGGGGAAAACAGCGTATGCCAATAAGGGAATATTATCCTAAGGATAAACCCTATAAAATGTGTTATGTAGAAGACCCATTTGGGATTGTATTTGAAATCTATACCCACAGCTACGAACTTACGTACTCTTCTGGAGCGTATACAGAATAAATTAATATAAAGGTTCGGGGGTTCTTAAAGGAACCGTTTTAGCCCTGAACCAAACATTTAATGTTAGTATAACAGCAAAGGCAATGCTTTAAAAATGCGCTTACTTGCGTTTTATAGCATTGCCTTTTTTAAACTGATCAAAAAAATTAAAATGAACAAACTGATTTTCTTAATTGGTATAACCACACTTATTGGTTGTAAATCGAATATTACTCCAATTGCTTCAGAAAAAGAAATCACTGAAGTAAAGACCTTCACTGGACAGCAGGTTACAGGACTAAGTATTAGCGATCAAGGGAGAATGTTCGCAAACTTTCCCAGATGGAGAAAAGGCGTCGAAAATTCGGTGGTGGAAATAGATAAAAATGGCGTTTCTAATGCATTTCCTGATAAGAATTGGAATTCCTGGGAAATTGAACAAATAGAAAAAGACTCGGTATTTATAGCAGTACAATCTGTGATCGCATTTGAAGATGAATTATATGTGCTAGACACCCGTAACCCGCTTTTTAAAGGCGTTATGGATAACCCGAGGGTATTTGTATTCGGCCTGAGAACAAATAGTCTTAAACGCACCTATATATTCAAAGAAGATAGTTTTCATAAGGATTCCTATATCAACGATCTTCGAATAGACAAGAAGAAACAGAAAGCCTATTTCACAGATTCTGGCCATGCTGGACTTGTGGTACTGGATCTGCTTACCGGAAATACCAAAAGAGTATTGGATAACCACTCTTCTACCCTGGCCGAAACAGACCATTTAAGCATAGAAGGTGATAAATGGAACAATACGGTACATTCTGATGGTATCGCCCTGGACAAAGAGAATGATCTGCTTTATTACCATGCCTTGACCGGTTATAGCCTTTACGCTGTACCAACAGACGTTCTGATAAATGGTACTGAAGAGTCCATTCAGAAAAATGTGCAATTCATTAGAAAGACCGCTGCTCCTGACGGAATGATCTTCGACAAGAAAGGCAATCTGTATTTTGGAGATCTGGAACATCATAAGATCATGAAACTGGATATTTCCACAGGAGATATGAGCGTATTTGCAAAAGGAGCAAAAATTAGATGGGCAGATACTTTCAGTATATATAATAAGAATCTGTATTATACAAACTCCAGGATCAATGAGGTTAAAGGACCAATAACAGAAATGGAGTTTAGCATTAACAAGATAAACCTGGATTAACTCCCCCACTCTCCCCACTCATCTACGGATATTTAAGGGCTATTCTTGCTGTTTAAACTCTCCGTTTTAGCAAAGCTTTAAGAACAGGGTTAAATAAAACTTAAACCTCTACAAAAATAATGAATGAACGTTCATTTTGTTGTATGTTTACATCAGAATTAAAAAAGATGAGCACCGTTTCAAAAAGCCAGATTAAAAGAGAAGCACTTGTAAGGGCTACCATAAACCTTGTAAACAACCACGGTTTTCATGCAGCTCCTATGTCCAGGATCGCCAAGAT
>Ga0307486_1003462_pt1 | contig 10164 bp, 7 predicted proteins | sample CBIW02metaG_FD_203663 | JGI IMG/M metagenome (GOLD analysis project Ga0307486, IMG submission 203663) | Sea-ice brine microbial communities from Beaufort Sea near Barrow, Alaska, United States - CBIW 0.2 | ecosystem: Environmental > Aquatic > Marine > Coastal | place: USA: Alaska | collected... | reverse complement strand
GGTCGCGGTCTTTCTGCTTCAACTGATTCCCGCCAGCGGGGTCACTTCGGCGCTCGTTTACTACCCGCCGTTCACTGCGGCGGAACCGTGGCGAATGATCACGTCTGCGTTCCTTCACTCGCCGAGTAGAATCTTCCACATCGGCTTCAACATGTTCACCCTGTTCATCTTTGGAAGAGCACTCGAGATTCCCTTGGGACGCGCGCGTTTCCTCGCGCTCTACCTCATCAGTGCGCTTGGCGGTTCTGTGGCGGTACTGATGCTGGCGCCGCAGTCACTCGTGCTCGGCGCATCCGGAGCGATCTTCGGGATTGTGGCGGCGTTCTTCGTGATTCAGCGCCGCATGGGTGTGCAGAACAGACTCTTGATGATTGTTCTCGGCATCAACCTGGTCGCCGGGTTTATTCCAGGGCTCAACATTTCGTGGCAAGCCCACGTTGGCGGACTCATCACGGGCGCCGTTATTGCACTGATCTTCTTGCGCAAACGCAATCGTGATTCGGTAATTCCCGAGGTCGCGCTTGTCGCGCTCGTGGTCGCGGCCCTGATCACCGTAACCCTGCTGAGAGTCTTCGTTCTATAAGTGACTAAAAGTTATCCACAGGGTTATTAACACTGGGTATAACTACACGCGTGTAATTTCTAGCGCCACCGTGTGGTCATGAGGAATCCTACAAAGAGGATGCCGAAACCAACCAAAATGTTCCAACTTCCGAGCGAAGCAACAGGCAACTGTTGGTTGCTGACGTAGAACGTGATGATCCAGGCGAGCCCGATCAGCATGAAGCCAAACATGACGGGCTTGAACCACACCGCGTTTGGGGTGTCCTCGGCGGGACGTGACGGTGGATTTTCTGCAGAATTACGGGCCATAAGGGAAATTCTAGCGCGAACCGACTGTGCGCTCGATGGCCACACGAAAACCGACCGACCACTGCGCCTAGAATTGTGGTTATGGTTCTCGAAGACGGTCAACGCCTGCGCCGTCGTCGTCGACTGGGCCGACGTGGCTCACTCATCGGCATACTCGGCGAAATCTTCATCACCGCCGGCGTTGTCGTGCTGCTGTTTCTTGTCTGGCAAACCTGGGTGAACAACATCGTTGTCAGCAACACCCAACGAGAAGAAGCGCGTGACCTGAGCAAAGAGTGGAACAAGGGTGAGGCCGTCAAGCTTGCGCCAGACGAGCGCGCGGATCCAGGCGTGCCGATCGTTGCGGAAGTACCCAATCTTGCGGTGACCTTTGGCACGCTGATCGTTCCCCGCTTCGGTGCTGACTACACTCGACCGATCGCGGAAAGTGTCAGCCTCGAACGCGTGCTCAACACCCGCGGTGTCGGACACTACTCAGGCACTCAGATGCCAGGTGAGGTGGGAAACTTCGCGGTGGCCGCTCACCGCACAGGCTGGGGTGACCCGTTCTTTGACATCAACAAGCTCCAGCTCGGCGACAGCGTCTACGTCGAGACCGAAGCAGGGTGGTACCGCTACGTATTCCGCTCGCTCGAATATGTTGAGGCAACCGGGGTCGGTGTGCTGAACCCGGTACCCCAGTTCGATGGCGCAATCGCTAGCGATCGCATCATGACTCTCACCAGCTGCAACCCAATTCACACTGCCGACGAGCGAATCATTGCTTACGCTGTTTTTGACACTTGGTACCCGCGCTCCGAAGGTGCCCCAAACGACATCGCGGCGATCGCCCAAAACATTGAAGGAGCTGGCTAATGTATGCAGCGCTCTGGCACGTGCTTCCTGGCCCCATGGTCGTTCGAATTCTGATTCTGTTGGTGTTGGCTGCGGCAATTGTCGCTGCACTCTTCGCGTGGGTCTTTCCGTGGGTTCTGCCCATGGTGAGTCCACTGGATGCGACGGTGCAACAGTGACCCGCATCCTTGTCATCGACAACTACGACAGCTTTGTGTACACACTCAATGGCTACCTGCTTGAGCTTGGTGCGACGACTGAAGTCATGCGCAATGACGCATTCAGCGCGGATGACGCAGCAGCAGTGATCGCCGAATACGACGCTGTGCTGCTCTCGCCAGGTCCCGGCACTCCCGCAAACGCTGGAGTGAGCATCCCGATCGTGCACGCTGCGCTCGAGTCAGGTCAGCCGTTGCTTGGAGTGTGTCTCGGACACCAGGCGATCGCCGAAGCGCTCGGGGCTACCGTTACGCACGCTGACGAACTGATGCACGGCAAGACGTCCCAGATTGAGCATGACGACAGTGTCATTTTTCGTGATCTGCCTCAGCTCTTCACCGCCACTCGTTACCACTCCCTTGCGATTGTGGATGGCACCGTCCCTGACGAACTCGTGATTACGGCGCGCACCCCCGGTGGTGTCATCATGGGCGTGCAGCATGCCACTCAGCCGGTCTACGGCGTGCAGTTCCATCCAGAGTCTGTACTCACCGAGGGCGGATATCTGATGCTCGGAAACTGGTTGGCCCAAGCTGGCATGCTCGATGCGCCGGTTCTCGCGAAAACGCTGACACCACTCGTTCACACGTCGTAGTTCGATACTTCGTGGTTGGCAGTGTGGTTCGCTACTGAGGCTGTAGCTAGCCTCCAGCGCAGTACTGCAGGCTGATCTCTGACTGTTGAGGCTGGTCGCCGACGAGTGTTTGATAGTTGACGACGTTGCCGGCGCAACTAAAGTCTGCTCGCAGTTTTACGCTGAGCTGAAGTGCTGTCAGTGTGCTGTTGGCTTCGCCGATGTCCTTACCAGTGACATCCGGAATCTGAACCAGACCATTCGACACCACGAGGTTGACGGTTTCACCCTCACGGATGATCGTGCCGTCAGAGGTGCGCTCGGCATCCCCGCGCGGATCGGTGCTGATGACTGTGCCCTTCTTGAGGTTGGGCGAATACGTTTGCGAGCTCGTGCCGTAGACGAGACCGGCAGACTCAAGCAGCTTGATGGCCGCGGCTTCTTGCATATTGCTGACATTGGGCACCGTAACCGGGGTGCGACCTAGTGATACGACAACAGTGACTTCGAAACCAGGCGGAACGGTTTGACCGGGGCCTGGATCGGTGCGGATGATGATGCCCTCATCGATGGTTTCACTAGCCTGATCGACGCGGTTGGGAACCAGATCGTGTTCTGTCAGGAGGGCGTCACCCTTCTCGTACGTGAGGCTCGCAACATCCGGAATGTCGACGGATGTTGTGCCGCTGAGCTGCGCGGGGGTGAGGCTGAATGCCCACACGACAACCGCAACAATGATGACGGCCATCAGAGCAATTCCGCCCCAGATCCACGCAACGGGTGGGCGATTCTGGGTGCGCGGGGTGCGGTCGTTTTCGTCGACCGCGAGTTGACGGAACGTGGCGTCGCTGCCCGCGGTTGCGTTGGGGTTTACCCCGAAAAGAGTTGAGTTGAACTCGGTTGATGCCAACTGCTTGCGTCCGGGAACATCACCGACCGCGGCAGACTCTACATCGGTGCGGAATTCCGCGGCACTCTGGTATCGGTCGTAGCGATCCTTGGAGAGCGATCGCAGTACTACGGCGTCGAGGGCGGGAGAAACCGCTGCGGTTGAGGTGCTGGGGGGAATCGCCTCAGAATTGACGTGCTGATACGCAACCGCGACCGGATTCGCTCCGGTGAATGGCGGCTGCCCGGTGAGAAGTTCAAAGAAAACGACGCCGGTTGAATAGAGATCTGAGCGGGCATCCACGCCTTCGCCGCGTGCTTGCTCGGGAGAGAAATACTGTGCGGTGCCGACAATGGCGCTCGTCTCGGCGATGGTCGCTGCGGAATCAGAGACGGCGCGAGCGATGCCGAAGTCCATGACCTTCACTTGGCCGCCGGTGGTGACCATGATGTTGCCAGGCTTGATGTCGCGGTGAACAACGCCCGCACGGTGCGAGTACTCAAGCGCGGTGAGAACCTGCGCAACAATTCGGGCAGCCTCGGCGGGAGCGACAGGGCCTTCAGCGACGATGTCCTTTAACAGGCGACCGTCGACGTACTCCATGATGATGAACGGAATGAGCGTCTCGTGCCCCGAGGAGTCAACAACTGACTCTTCACCGGCATCGAAAATCCGCACAATAGTGGGGTGCGCCATTTTGGCGGCGTCGTGTGCTTCACGGCGGAAGCGGGTGCGGAACGCAGGGTCATTGGCCAGCGAAGGCTTGAGTAGCTTTATTGCTACCCGGCGACCTAACCGCGAGTCCATTCCCAAGTGCACATCGGCCATCCCGCCGTGGCCGAGTAGCTCGCCAATTTGGTATCGCCCAGCGAGCTGGCGTACGCCCTGTGCCACGCCTTCGCTCACTAGTTAACTCCTGTTTGTTGTCGCGGAACCTACCGCCTCAGTCTATGCGCTGGACTTAGTGATATTTGCTTACGGCGCTGCGACGGTCGCAGTCACTGGCTCTGATCGTGGCGACTCCATGTCGGTGCACAGCGCAGTGTAGGAAATTGTGGTCGACTCACCGGCAGTTGCCGGTAGCTCGATATCGAACCCGCCGCTGTTCGGATCCTGCTTGGAGGTACCGGAGTCTGGACCGCCCTGAATGAGGAAGCTGAACCCTGACAGCGGGTGACCCGCAGGGCAACCCTGGTACGCCGCCCACCTCACCGTGACAACTTGGCTTGCCGTATAGGGACCAACCGGGTCGAGAGTGTTGGCAATCGGTTGCTTCGGCGTCGGCGTCACGGCGACCTTGTCATAGAAGAAGACCGTGATGGCCTCGCCCTGATTGACGTTGCCGGTTGGGTTCGCCTCATAGGACAGTCCGACCCTCTCAGAGGACTCAGCAGCCTGACCAGTTTTTGCGTCGAGAACGAGTCCCTTCTCCGTGAGGATCGCCTCGACAGCAGACTGCGTTCGATCGAGCAACTCATCTTCTGTGAGCGCGACCTTGGTGCTTGTAGGTTCGGGTTCCGGCGTTGGGCTAGCAGACGTCGGGGTGCTTGAGCTCGTTGCCACGGGAGGCTCGGAGCCCGGATTCGCCAGAAGGGCGATAATCGCGCCGATGAGGACAACAGCCAGCAACGAGATGAGCGCGACGATGGGCCACGTCCACGGGTTGCGTTGCTTGGTCTCTTCAGTAGTTTCGCCAGCAACTGCCCCTGCGGCGGCACCCTGCGCGGGAATGATGCGAGTGGACTGAGTGGCGTTGCCGTAGTTGAGTCCCACTGTCGCGGCGTGCGAGTTGTCACCCAAGATTCCGGGGACCGCCGCTGCTGCGGCTGCGACATCGCCGCGGCGAAGTGACTGTGCTGCGCGCGAGAGATGTGACGCGGATGCCGGACGATCACCAGGCGACTTAGCCAAGCACGCGTACACAAGGTTGCGGATCGGTTCGGACACCGTCATCGGCAGCTCGGGTGGAGTCTCGTTGATCTGCGCCATTGCGATTGCGACTTGCGATTCACCCGTGAAGGGGCGGCGACCGGCGAGGGCCTCGTAGGCGACGATACCGAGAGAGTAAATATCTGTTGTCGGCGATGCGGGGTGCCCGCTTGCTTGTTCGGGGGAAAGGTATTGCACTGTTCCCATGACCTGACCTGTTGCCGTCAATGGCACCTGGTCGGCAATTCGCGCGATTCCAAAGTCGGTGATTTTCACGCGACCCTCTGGCGTGATCAGCAAGTTTCCGGGCTTGATGTCGCGGTGAACGAGTCCGGCAGCATGCGCGGCTTGGAGTGCTGCGGCAGTCTGAGCGACCATATCGAGCACGCGATCGGGGTCGAGCACCCGCTCACGTTCGATGATCGCGCTGAGAGCTTCGCCGGGCACGAGTTCCATCACGAGGTAGGCGCTGCCCTCTTCTTCGCCGTAGTCAAAGACGTTGGCGATGCCCTCGTGGTTGACGAGCGCGGCGTGACGCGCTTCAGCGCGGAAGCGCTCGAGGAATCCCGGGTCACCGAGGTACTCATCCTTGAGGATCTTAATCGCGACCGTTCGACCGATCACGAGGTCTGTGGCTTGCCACACCTCGCCCATGCCACCAATCGCTACGCGACTGGAAAGCTGGTATCTGCCCCCGAATGTGAGGCCACTGGTCGGTCTCATCTGTTTAGCACCGCCTCTAGTACTTGACGCCCAATTGGTGCGGAGATGCCGCTTGAGGTGCCGGTCTGTCCTAGCCCACCACCGTCTTCGACTACTACCGCCACTACAACTTCTGGATCATTTGCCGGCGCGAATCCGGTAAACCATAGCGTGTATGGCTCGTCGGCACCGTTTTGTGCTGTTCCGGTCTTTCCCGCGACTTCAACGCCGTCTATTCTGGCACTGCTCGCGGCACCGTTATTGACCCCATCCACCATCATTTGGGTGAGTGCGGCCGCAGTTTGCGGGCTCAGCGCCTGATTGAACAGTGTTGGTTCGAAGGCTTGAATTGTTGTGAGGTTAGACGCCACGATGCTCTCAACAAGATTGGGTTGCATGAGGGTGCCGCTGTTGGCGATTGCCATCGACACCATGGCCATCTGGAGTGGGGACGCGCGAACGCTGGACTGACCGAATGCCGAGAGCATCGTCTGGGGGCGATCGAGAACGCGGGGGTAGACGCTCTGCGTTGAATCGAGAGGGACGGAGACGCTTTCGTTGAAGCCGAACCTGTTTGCCTGCTCGCGGATCGCATTTGATCCGAGAGCATCGCCCAGCTGTGCGAACGGGATGTTGCAGGAGAGACGGATGGCGGTAGCGATTGTTGCTTCGCTTCCCGGGCCACACGTGCCGGTGTCGGCGTTGCTGATCTTGAACGTGCTCTCTGGCAACTGAAGTTCTGCGGGGTTCGGGAATGCGCTGTCTGGTGTGTAATTTCCACTTTCGAGAGCAGCGGCGGCAACGACAAGCTTGAAGGTCGAACCCGGGGGGTTCAGCGGGCCAGCGAGAGTGCGGTTGAAGAATGGGTCATCCGGGTCACCGAGGAGTCGATCGTAGGCGTCGATCACCGCGGTCGTGTTGTGAACGGCAAGTTCGTTGGGGTCGAATGTTGGCTTCGACACCATGGCGAGAATTTCGCCCGTCTTGGGCTTGATCGCGACGACCGCGCCCTTGAGGTCGCCGAGCGCATCCCACGCTGCCTGCTGAATGACAGGGTCGATCGTGAGCTCAACCGCGGCGCCAGTAGGGTTCTTACCCGTGAGAATCGCATTCACCTGATCGAAGAATTGATCATTGGAAGAGCCACTCAAGTAATCATTGAGGGAACTCTCGAGACCGGTGTTGCCTTGGTTGAGCGTGAGGTATCCAGTGATGGGCGCATACAGCTCGCCCTTGGGGTACACGCGCAAGAACTTGAACTCGTCGTCAACAGGCTGCGACTCCGCGATGGGCTCGCCATCGACGAGGATCGGGCCACGTTCGGCCGAGTAGCTTGCGTAAAGAGTGCGAACGTTTCGACCATCCGCTTGCAAGCTATCTGCACTGACCACCTGGATGACCGAGCTTGAGATGAACAAGCTAACAAACATGATCAGCACGACGGTGCTCACTCGTTTGAGTTCGCGATTCATTGCCCCACCACCAAACGGTTTTCGATCGACGGTTCAATAACCAGTTGCGGCTGGTGGCGCACGGTGTCGGAAAGCCGCAACAACAGTGCGGCAATGATCCAGTTAGCGACGAGGGACGAACCACCGGCAGCCAAGAATGGCGTGGTGAGTCCGGTTAGCGGAATGACGCGGGTAACGCCACCAATCACGACGAATACTTGCAGCGCGATAACAAAACTGAGGCCGACACCGAGAAGGCGACCGAAGTCATCTTGCCCGGCAAAGCCGATACGGAATCCACGAGACACAAACAGAAGATACAGCGCCAATATTGCGAAGATGCCGATAAGGCCCAACTCTTCACCAAGGGCGGAAATGATGTAGTCGCTCTCAGCGAGCGGTGTGATTTGGGGGCTGCCGAGTCCCAGTCCCTTGCCGATGAGTCCACCATCTGCGAGACCAAAGAGCCCCTGCACCAGTTGATAGCTGCCGCCGGTAGCTTCGTACACCTCCGGGTTGAAGGGATCAAGCCACGCGTCGATTCGGCCAGAGATATAAGTCAGGAAGCGGCTCGCAATGAACGCTCCACCCAGGAACATGCCCATTCCGAGCAAGATCCAGCTTGAGCGACCCGTGGCGACATAAATCATGACCAGGAACAGACCGAAGTAGAGCAGGGCGGTTCCCATGTCGCGCTGGAAGATCAACACGAGCATGGATGCGACGAAGACGACAATGATCGGTCCGAGGTCGCGGGCGCGGGGGAATGTCATTCCCAAAAATTTGCGGCCGACCATTGAAAGAGAGTCGCGCGCCGACACCAAATAGCCCGCGAAGAACACTGCTAGGGCAATCTTGGCGAGCTCGCCAGGTTGGAAAGAGAACGCACCAATCTCGACCCAGAGTCGTGCACCAAACCGGGTAGCCCCAATTACGGGAAGCATCGGTAGAAGCAGCAAGACGATACCGCTGAACATGGCGATGTAGCGGTAACGCTGCAGCACACGATGGTTCTTGACGATGAACAGCACCGCGATGGCGATAACAATCGCAATACCGGTCCACGTGATTTGTCGCACACCACCACTCGACCAACCGGTGAGGCCATCAGCCAAATCGAGGCGATAGATCATTGCGATGCCAAGCCCATTGAGCACGGTAATGATTGGCAGTATCAGTGGATCGGCATCCCTGGCGGTAGCGCGCAAAGTGAGGTGCATCGCGAACACGAGGGCGCCAAGCAAACCCGAGAGCCCCAATACTGAGAAACCGAGCTGCCCGATGGCGCCCAACTGAACGAGGGCAATCGATCCTAGGTTGATGAGAATCGCCACAATGATGAGTAGCAGTTCCAAATTGCGCAGCCGAGCGGGCACTCGCAGTCTCAAGCGGATGTTTTCGGTAATCGTTCGCGGGCCGGCCGAAGTCGAGGCGCGAACGTCCTGGTTACGGTACCCGGGCATCAGACAACATTTGCACTATGCGGCGGGCATCTTCAAGGTTGTGGGCATTTATGGTGTTGACGACGCTGGCGCGGCGATACAGCGGAAGGTCGACAACTCGCACGTTCGTGGTTTGGTACACGTGGGAGAGGTCAACGGGGCCAATGTTTTGCTGAACGCCCTGATAGATCGCAACCTGGCCATTCTCAACGCCAACGTAGTACTGCTGTTGCGTGTACTGGTAGCCGCCGACGAGACCCGAAACTATGACGGCTACGGTGATCGTGATGAACGCGATCCACGAGACGCGACGGCGGCGAACACGGCGACGATCTTCGCGAATGATTGCCTGGTAGTACTCGTCAGACTCGGGCTCGAAGTGGCTGTCGTCAGGCAGCGTTGCCTTCAGAGGGTGCAGCAGCAGATTCGGGATTCGAATCGGCTTCTTTGTGATCGTGGGCTCAAATGACAGTGGCGACGCTGCAGAGCCGACCATGAGCGGCGGCTCGTGTGCAGAAGTCGCATCGTCACCGATATCGACCAACACAACAGTGACATTGTCTGGGGCGCCCTGATCGAGGCTGGCCTGAACGAGTCGCTCCGTTGCGGCCTCAGGGTCAGTGATGCGGCGCAAGGTTGCAGCAATCTTGTCTTCGGTGACAAAACTGCTCAATCCGTCGGAACACAGTAGCCAGCGATCGCCCGGCTGGGTGTCAAAAACGCCGGTATCGATCTCGGGAGACGCATCCACGTCACCCAACACCCGCATCAAGACGGAGCGCCGCGGATGCACAGCCGCCTCTTCCTGCGTGATGCGGCCGCTCTCCACGAGTCGCTGCACGAAAGTGTGGTCATGAGTGACCTGCGTCATTGTGCCTTCGCGCAGGAGGTAGATGCGCGAGTCACCGATGTGGGCCATCGCCATCTTGTTGCCGACACGTACCATCCCACTGACCGTGGTGCCCATGCCGGTGAGCTCGTTGTGCTCAATGACGGTGTCAGACAGGATGTGGTTGGCTGCGATCAGTGTGTCGTGCAGCACTTGGGCTGCTTCTTCGGCATCCTCAAAAACTCGGTCGGCCTCAACAAGGTGCTTGATCGTGATCGCCGAAGCCACGTCGCCCCCAGCATGCCCACCCATGCCGTCCGCGACAATAAAAAGGTGGCTACCGGCGTAGGCGCTGTCCTGATTATTTGCGCGGACCCTACCCACATGGGATGCGGCAGCACTATTGCCCGAATTGGCCATTC
>Ga0307486_1003460_pt1 | contig 10166 bp, 11 predicted proteins | sample CBIW02metaG_FD_203663 | JGI IMG/M metagenome (GOLD analysis project Ga0307486, IMG submission 203663) | Sea-ice brine microbial communities from Beaufort Sea near Barrow, Alaska, United States - CBIW 0.2 | ecosystem: Environmental > Aquatic > Marine > Coastal | place: USA: Alaska | collected... | reverse complement strand
GTCACTGTTGAAGCGCACGCGCCTGCACACCGTTCCCGTGTACGACTATGTGCTCATGACGGAACCCTTGACCCCCGCCCAACTCGCCTCCATCGGCTGGTCGAATCGTCAAGGTTTGGCCGACATGGCCAACCAGTTCCACTACTACCGCATGAGCGCCGACAACCGCATTCTCTTTGGAGGATATGACGCCGTGTACCACTACGGTCGCAAAGTCCGTGAGGAACACGAGAACCGACCCGAAAGCTTCGAACGCCTCGCGAGCCACTTCTTCACCACCTTCCCGCAGCTGGAAGGGCTCACGTTCAGCCACCGCTGGGCCGGCGCCATTGACACCTCAACCCAGTTCAGCGCCTTCTTCGCCACCGCCCGCAAAGGACGCGTCGCCTATGCGGCAGGCTTCACCGGGCTCGGTGTTGGCGCAACCCGGTTCGCCGCCCAGGTGTTACTCGACAAGCTTGACGGGCTCACCACCGAACGCACCGAGCTGGAGATGGTGAGAAAAATGCCGCTGCCCTTCCCCCCAGAACCGATTGCCTCCGTCGGCATTCAAGCGACCCGGTGGTCGCTCAACCAAGCCGACCACAACCGAGGCCGCCGCAACGTGGTGCTGAAGACTCTGGATGCCCTGGGCCTTGGTTTCGACTCCTAAAAAACTCATGCCCACCCCAGACCCAACTGCGCATCCCGACCCTGTGCCCAAGGCCGGCCCTGCCCTCACGCCCGGCCGCCAACTATTCGCGACCGCGATTCCCATCACCCACGAAGCGTTGGACTCGGTCGCAGAAGTAGCGGCACTCCCGACCGCGGGCTACACCGTGCTCGACACCCTCGGCAACACCGAAATTGGTGTCTGGGAGATGAGCGTTGGCAGCGCAACCGACATAGAAGAAGATGAAGTCTTTGTTGTGGTGAGCGGGCGTGCCAGCATCCATTTTGCGGAGGATGATCGCACGATCGTTGTGGGGGCCGGTGATGTTGTGCGACTCACCGCGGGCATGCACACCACGTGGACGGTCACCGAGACGCTGCGCAAGATTTACGTCAGCTAGTTCGTCGGCCTGCGCAGTTTGTGGGCCTGCGTTGTTCGTGGGCCTGCGTTGTTCGTGGGCGAGCGCAGTTCGTGGGCGAGCGCAGTTCGCGTACCGTAGAAACATGATCACGCGACGGGAAGCTGCGCTTCGCCTAGACATCCCTCTGGAGATGGCGCGCAGGCACGACATCCCAACTCGCTTGTCTGAGGCAGAGTTCACTGAGCTCGCGACCAACCCTCCGGTGTGGCTCGTGCAGTCGCGCGCGAATCGCACAGGCAAGCGTCCTGTCTGGGCTCAGCTCACCTGCACGGTCTGTGGTTTTACCGAGGCAGCACGGCCCAAGAAGTGGTGGCCAGCGTTCACCTATCTCACGTGCGACTGGCACTCCACCGATGAGCTGCCGCCTGCCGCTGACGGAATGTATCGTTCCGAGGTTGACGGAATCGGCAGTCGTTTCGTAGGAATTATCGACGAAAAACCGTGACGGACTGCGCCGCGATGACAGAATGGCAGCATGAGCGATCCTCTTGATGTCCCGCCAGAAAAGCCGAAGAAGTCTGACGACGCAGCAATGTCCTACTTCTTCGTCGGGGTCGCGCTCATCGTCACTGGTGGCGGTCTCTACTTCGGCGGCAATGGAGCAGGTATTGCGTTAGCAATCTCAGGCCTCGTATTCGTCATTCTCGGCATTCCCGCGCTCAAGGAGTGGGACGCGAAGAGAAAGAAGCGTTGATCCGTTGGGCGAACTGACCGTGAAGACCGAACGTCTCCGCCTTCGCCCCATCACCATCGATGACGCAGCTGCGGTCTGGCGCATCCATTCGGACCCGCAAACGAACGCTTACAACCCTGCCGGCCCGATGGCTGATCGTTCGAAAGCCGATGAGCAGTCACGCGAATGGGAGGCGAGCTGGGTCACAGAGGGTCAGGGCTATTGGGCTATCGAGGGGGCAGAGGCGCCCGGCGTGGTTATCGGATTCGGCGGCATCGAAAAGACTCTGTGGCGTGGCCGGCAGGTGTACAACCTTTATTACCGACTAGCGCCGAGCGCGTGGGGGCGCGGTTTAGCTAGCGAACTGGTCACGGCCGCGATTGCGCGATGGCACGAACTCGCTGATGGCCTGGCGCTCGTTGCGTATACGACCGCCGACAACGTGCCATCGCAGAGAACCGCCGCAAAGGCGGGCATCACACGACGCCCCGATCTCGATGAGGTGAACCCGAGCTATACCGATGTCGTCTTCGCTCTCGGCCTCGGCCTCGACTGAACACGTGGTCGGCGACGTTATCCACTAGTCACGGTATCGGTGTGGTCTCAAAATCAACCGCGCCGAACGGGAAGGGGTAGAAGAAGGAGCCGCTACAATTCCATTCGGTTATGGGAAGGAGCGAGAACCAAATCTCGCTGATCAGCACGGAAGCAATGGCCAGATGCACGCCACGATCGTCTGAGTTGGACACTTGCGCGCCAACCGGACATGTACTGGGTAAGAGCTACCAGACGAATCGGAGAACGTAATGGACAGAACGACCGAGCTGCTCGACGCGAGCGCCCCTAAGCGAGGCCAGTCGACCCCGGCTGTCAACGCAGCGCTCGGTGACATCGTTGAGTCATCTACGCGATCGCCCCGCTTCCGGCGTCCGGCCATCATCGCCGGGCTCTCGGCTCTTCTGCTCGGTGCGGGCACCGCCGCCGCGGCTGCCGCCGGGTTCCTGTTCCCGGTCCTTCCGCCATCACTATTCGAGACGGGCGAAGGATATGACTACTCATGGAACATCGTCGTGACTACTCATGGCCAAGAGTTTGCCTGTAGCGGAGGGTTTACTCTCACACCCGTCGAGGACGCGCCCGGCTTTGACCAGGAGCTCTTTGACGAAGCACAATTGTTTATCCAGACACAGGACTGGTCGAGCATCCGCCCCAACTCCACATTCATGGACCACGAAACTGCACTGGCCAAGCAAACGGCCGAGATGCTCTCGAGGTCAATGAAGTCGCAGGTGATCGCGGCGACACAGGCCAAGTTTGAGTCTCGAGGCACCCCGTTGCAGGGCCTCTCCTTGAGAGGAATCGACGAGTGCACGTCGTAGACGCTCACGCTCGGGATGCGATCCGGCGGCATCAATCAGCCCTCTTCGCCTATTTTACCTATCGCGTCGAGAACGCAGAGGATGCTGCGGACCTCTTCTCGGAGACGGCTCTTGTCGCGTGGCGCCGACGACGCACAATGCCCGCTCACGACGACGAGGCCAAGCGGTGGCTGTATGGAGTCGCGCGGAACACTCTGTTCAACCATCACCGAGCTGGTCGACGTCGACGCAAGCTTCTGGAGGCTCTTCGCGATGAACTTATTCGCGCAGACACGCTTGCCACCGCAGAGGGCGACAACGACGTGCAACTTGAGGTTCGCGCTGCGCTTGAGACGCTGCCGAGCAGTCAGGCCGAATTGCTCAAGCTCATCCACTGGGATGACCTGACGATCGCGGATGCCGCTGCGGTGCCCGGACTCACTGCGTCAACTGCGCGCAGTCGCTACTCGGTCGCGAAGGCAGCATTCGAAGCGTATTTCTCTGCGACTGTAGCGAGCGGCTAGCTCAGTTCGCGAAGCGGTGAGGTGCGGTCACCGCCGGCGTCACCCGTGTTCACGGTTCCGCTGAGTTCAATAATGACAACGGATACCTCGTGTGCAGCCTTCGGGCAATGCTCAACGCCGTGGGGGATCACAAAGAGATCGTTGGGGCCGAGCACAATGTCGCGGTCTCGCAGTTGGATGACGAGCTCCCCCTCCACCACCAAGAACAGTTCGTCGGTGTCGGGGTGACTGTGCCACACGAACTCGCCCTGTAGCTTGACGATCTTGACGTCGTGATCATTGACGCTCGCCACGCGGTGCGGTTGCCAGTGCTCGGTGACGGCCGCGAGGGCTTCGGTGAGGCTGGATCCGGTGGCTGACATGTGCCAACGGTACCAGCGCCATTTCCTCGCCGCCGGTCGGTGGCGCAGTGTGGCTTGGCTCAGTGTGTGCGGCGCAGGAGCGCGACGGCGGCCGCAGCCTGCCAGACGACGAAGCCTTCCACGACAAGCGAAAGGAGACCCAGGGGTTCGAGCCAGTTGCCGATGTCGTCGGTCGCGCCGGGCATTCCGACCGTGCGGTTGACGACGAAGGCAAGAATTATGGCGACGCCAAGGCCGATCGCAGCGAGGTAATCGATGAGAATTCCGCCGCGGATGATGCGTTCCATGATGACGAACGCTGCCACGATGAGGAAGACGTACGCGACCGCAAGGTATGGCACCTCTTGTACTTTGCTTGGCAGGTCAAGAATGTGAATTGCTGCCGTGACCGCCAGTGCGAGGCCAACGGCGATCCGGCGAACGTCGAGCGCCGAAGCAACCGCCGTGCTGGGGGAAGCTTGGCTGCGGGGGGAAGCCTCGCGGCTGGGGGTGATCGTTGAGGTGGTCATGTGAGTCTCCGCTCTGGAGCGCACACGCGCTCACAGGTTGAATATAAGGTGTGGCCGCGGATTCATAATGCGAAAAAGGGTGTTTGTGTGAGAACTCGAATCTTTATTGGCAAAGCCTGTGCCGTTGGCATGAAACTGCCGAGAAACGGATGAGTGCATGTCACATTCATTCAGTCTCGGGTGGGGGGCGCTGGCGTGTCACGTGACACGTGTGTCCGCAAGAATTGACGAGCCACCTCTCCGGCAGATCTGCCATCGACCCGACTCGGCTAGCTCGTCTACAATCATCTGGTCAGAACTAAGGAGGTTCGCGTGGCGGTTGGTAAATCTACTCGACCATCCTCGAACGTGGATGACGAGATCATCGGCAGCGTGATCGGTGGCCGCTACCGTGTGGCCAGCCTCATCGGCCGCGGGGGCATGGCTTCGGTGTACCGCGCCGTCGACCAGTTGCTTCCTCGTGAGGTCGCGGTCAAGCTGATGCTGCCAGGTGTGGCCGACGCGGACGAAATACGCCGCCAACACAATGAAATCGACACCCTCGCAGCACTCAACCACCATGCGCTGGTAACCCTCTTCGACGCGGGTACTGAAAAGACACAGACTGCTGATCGAGTGTTTCTCGTCATGGAGTTTGTCGACGGACCGAACCTGCGCGAGGTAATGTCTGCGCCGCTTCCGCCGGGCCTGGTCGCGCATCTTGGCGCCGATATCGCCGAGGCCCTGCATTACATGCACGGCCGGGGTATTGTGCACCGGGACGTCAAGCCGGCCAATATTCTGCTGGCGCATTCGGAACTTCCCGACCGGCAATTCCACGCGAAACTCGCCGACTTCGGCATTGCCCGATTGGTCGACGGCACCAGACTGACCTCGACCGGTATCATCATCGGCAGCGCGAGCTACCTGAGTCCGGAACAGGCGCGAGGCGGTGACACAGCAGGGGCATCCGATTGTTACTCACTGGGTCTCGTGTTGTTGGAAGCCCTGACCGGCGAGAGGGCGTTCCCCGGAAACGCCATTGAGACGATTAGTGCGCGACTGAACCGCACGCCGACCGTGCCGGACACACTGGGCAAGGTCTGGGCCCACCTTCTGACGAACATGACAGCGCTCGATGCTGAGCATCGGCCACCGCCGATGCAGGTCGCGGTCGCACTCCGAGAGCTTGCCAACTCTTACGAGGGCACGGATGTGATCGTCGTCGCCACGACCGGCATGCCCGACTCGCCTGGCAATGACACTGAGGCTGACGCTGAGGCGAGAACGGCGCTGCAGGCAACTAGGGCGTACACCGCAGTAGTTACGGGTGCAACTGAGGTAGTGAACTGGCCACAAGCATTGACCCAGGCATCAACACCAGTGACGACTTCGTCATCCAGCTGCTCGGAACCAAGAGTCCTCGCACCGAAGCGCCCGCTGGCGGCGATCCGCACGAAAACCATCGGCTTCGCTATCGCTGCCCTAATGGTCATCGCTGCGGCGGTTGGTGCGGTCGCTTGGTCGAACGCTCAACCTCCGGCCGTCGCACCCACACCGACGTATCCGGAGGTATCCGGCACGCTCGGAACACACCTCAAACAGCTTCAGGAAAGCGTGACACCATGAGTATTTGGAGACACGCGGCCATTCGAGTCGTCGCTGCAACGTGCGCGGCGATGTTGGTCACCGCAGCACTCAGCGGGTGTGCGCCGACCGAAGCCGGACTTGACTCTGCGGCAGCCTCACGAATGCAGGAATCGGTCTCCGCGGTGACGCAGGCAGCCGCCGTCGGCGATCCCACGGGTGCCCTCGCCGCACTTGACGCCCTTGAAACACAGCTGAAGGAGGGCACCGCATCCGGCGCGATAAGCGCTGATCGGAGTGCCCAAATTCAGGCGTCGATCGACCTCGTCCGTGCCGACCTCACCGCGGCACTGCCCGAACCGTCGCCAACCCCGAGTCAGCAGGACAAAAATGGCGATGACAAAAATGGTAAAGGCGACAAAGAGGACAAAAAGGACTAAGACGGCTAGGGCCTGCCTGAAACAGACCGGGTGTAGCGCAGCCGCTAGAGCGCAGCGAGTTCCTGCCAGCGCGGGCGTGTTGCGGTTCTTCGACGCCTCAGCCAAAGAGTGTTCTTCTCCGGCCACGCAGCCCCACAGTAGGGTGCTGGCGGCCAGAGGCATGACGTTCGCAGGGTTCGCCTAAGTCGCGAGCGTTGCGTGAAATGATGAGCGGATGGCGGCCTCGGTGCTCGTCGCACCTTTCGCTTCCCGGGCGGCGATCGTGCGCCCCAAGACATGATGCGTGTTGTTTACGACCGGCTGTATCCGGTTTGACTTGCCCACGATAAAGCCCGGTGGAGCACTCGCAAAGTCTCACGTTCGGACACTGCGATGAACGTCGCCCTGACTTCCGACTAGAACCCGGGCTTCTCGAGCCCCCAGACGAGCACCGGATACGCTGGACTGATGAAGCCCAGACAACTGAAAGTTTTCGGAACGGTGCTTGTGCTCTTAAGCCTCATCGGCACGCTCAGTAGTTGGTCGGCGATGTGGATTCCTGAGGACGGCATCGTATACATCATCGTGAACATCGCTCTATTAGTCTCGGGTGGGGTTGCGCTATGGCTCGGCTACGTACCACCACGGAATCGATCAGCCGGCAGAAACTGAACCGTTGTGAGCTTGTCGGGAACGCCAAGTTAGGCAACACCGGCTCCCCGCTTCATCCCGGTAAGCAGTTACGGCACGCGGAGTTGAGTGACAGAATGCCTTCGTCGATCGCCATACCGAGAAGATCTTCTCCCGGTCGTCGCTACGCCACCGATGCTGCCCGGCGTCGCCTCAGACCACGTCACTGACGGGCGCCGCAAATTGCGCGTTATAGAGGTCGAAGTACGCGCCCTCCGCCTCAAGCAACTCGTGGTGCGTGCCCTGCTCGACGATCTGTCCGGCATCCATCACCAGAATGAGGTCGGCATCGCGGATCGTTGAGAGCCGGTGCGCAATCACAAAACTGGTGCGGTTGCTGCGCAGTGCCGCCATCGCCTGCTGCACCAACACCTCAGTGCGAGTGTCGACAGAGCTCGTCGCCTCATCGAGGATGAGCACACTCGGTTTCGCGAGGAACGCCCGCGCAATGGTGAGCAACTGCTTCTCTCCCGCGCTGACGTTATCCGCATCATCTTCCAGCACCGTGTCGTAACCGTCGGGAAGTGAGTGTACGAAACGGTCAACATAGGTGGCCGTCGCGGCGGCGATGATCTCCTCCTCCGTGGCATCCGGTCGACCATAAGCAATGTTCTCGCGGATGGTGCCCCCGAACAGCCAGGTATCTTGCAGCACCATTCCGGTGCGGCCGCGAAGATCGTCCCGAGTCATATCGGCAATGTTGACACCGTCGAGGGTGATGCGCCCAGAGTCCAACTCGTAGAAGCGCATGATGAGGTTCACGAGTGTGGTCTTGCCGGCACCCGTCTGGCCTACGATCGCGACCGTCTGCCCCGGTGCCGCGGTGAGCGATACGTTCTCAATGAGGGGCTTATCGGCGGAATAACGGAATGACACTTCGTCGAATACGAGCTCGCCCGCGGTGCCTGCCGGGCTTGCAGCATCCTTGCGGTCGGGTGATTGTTCCTCGGCATCCAGCAACTCGAATACCCGCTCAGCGGAGGCGACACCCGACTGAATGAGGTTCGCCATGCTGCCGAGCTGGGTGAGCGGCTGGGTGAATTGCCGCGAGTACTGCAGGAATGCTTGCACATCTCCGAGGCGCATGGTGCCGCCAGCCACCATCGCCCCACCGACAACGGCGATGGCCACATAGATCAGGTTGCCGACGAACATCATGGACGGCTGGATGATGCCCGACACGAACTGGGCACCGAAGCTGGCCTTATAGAGCTCCTCATTCTTCGCGTCGAACACTGCCGCGACCTCCCGCTGACGCCCGAACACTTTCACGAGCGAGTGCCCGGTGAAGTTCTCCTCCACCTCGGTGGTGAGCTCGCCGGTGTACTTCCACTGCGCTACGAACATTGTCTGCGAACGTTTTGCGACCGTGACCGTGATCACGACGGTCAGCGGAATGGTGATGAGCGCGATCACGGCAAGCAGCGGCGAGACGATGAACATCATCACAATGACGCCAACCACGGTGAGCAGGGAGGAAATCAGTTGGCTGAATGTCTGCTGCAGGCTCTGCGAAACGTTGTCGATGTCGTTCGTGGCGCGGCTCAGAAGCTCACCGCGCTTCATCCGGTCGTAATAGCCGAGCGGCAGGCGATTGATCTTGCTCTCCACGTCGCCACGCAGCCGGTACATCGTCGATTGCACGACCGTGTTGAGCACATAGGCGGAAGCCCAGCCGAACACCGAAGACACGATGTATAGCGACAGCACGAGAATCAGAATCATGCTGAGAGCGCGGATGTCGATGCCGGCGCCCGGGGTGAGATTCATTCCACTGAGCAGGTCAGCCTGATCCCCTTGGCCGTTCGCCCTCAGCCCGTCGATGATCTGCGCTTTCGTGCTGCCAGCCGGCAGCCCCCGAGAGATGGCACCCTCGAACAGAAGGTTGGTGGCCTGACCCAGCAATTTCGGGCCGAGCACGCTGAGACCGACACTGACAATGGTGAAAAACAGCACCCACGCGAGCCCGACGCGGTGCGGCTTCAGCATGCCGAACAGGCGGCGCGCGGAGGGTCCGAAATTGAGGGCTTTCTCGGCGGGCATTGCCGCTCCCCCGAATGGTCCGCGGCTGCGCTGCGGACGGGCAGCGACCTTCTCGTCGTGGTTCGAGTCGCTCATGCTGCCTCCTCCACCGTCAGTTGTGAATTCACGATCTCGTTGTAGGTGGCAGAGCTGTCGAGCAGTTCCTCATGGGTTCCGCGGCCGACAATCTGGCCGCTTTCGAGTACGAGAATCTGTTCGGCATCCCGGATCGTGGCAACACGCTGCGCGACGATGATCATGGTGGCATCGGCGCGATGTTTGCGCAGCGCGAGCCGCAGCCGCGCATCCGTCGCACTGTCGAGCGCCGAGAACGAGTCATCGAACACGTAGATCTCCGGTTTCTTCACGAGCGCCCGTGCAATCGCGAGTCTCTGCCGCTGCCCACCAGACACATTCGTGCCGCCCTGAGAGATGGATGCTTCAAGCTGGCCATCCATCGCTTCAACGAAGTCACGCCCCTGAGCGATGGTGAGCGCTTCCCATAGTTCTTCGTCTGTGGCATCGGGTTTGCCATAGCGCAGGTTGCTCGCCACCGTGCCCGAGAACAGGTATGGTTTCTGGGGAACAAGGCCGATCCGACCCCACAGCAGGTCGGGGTCGATGGTGCGAACGTCGACATCATCGACCAGGACTGCGCCGTCGGTGGCATCGAAGAGGCGCGGGAGCAGGTTGACCAGGGTGGTCTTGCCAGCGCCGGTACTGCCGATGATCGCGGTGGTCTGACCCTGTCGAACATCGAAGTGCAGGTCGCGCAGCACCGGCTGCTCGGCACCGGGGTAGGAGAAGGAGACGTGCTCCATCGTCACTGTCCCGTGCCCGGTTAGCGACGTCACGGGGTTCGCGGGTGGCGTCACCGAGCTTTCCGTGTCCAGAATCTCGCTGATCCGATCTGAGCTGACTGCGGCTCGCGGAAGAATGATCGCCATAAAGGTGGCCATCGTTACCGCCA
>Ga0307486_1003457_pt1 | contig 10171 bp, 8 predicted proteins | sample CBIW02metaG_FD_203663 | JGI IMG/M metagenome (GOLD analysis project Ga0307486, IMG submission 203663) | Sea-ice brine microbial communities from Beaufort Sea near Barrow, Alaska, United States - CBIW 0.2 | ecosystem: Environmental > Aquatic > Marine > Coastal | place: USA: Alaska | collected... | reverse complement strand
CGAAACTGTGTGACCATTAACGCTTTGTTCAGCCATAGCACAAAGGTAGGTTTTTTTAGAAGCTAAAGCGAGATGCACTAAAGTGCATAGTTTTAACTATTTTTGAGACCAATAAAATATGAAGAAAAAATTGATTCAGATTTACGAGGTAGAACCGGAGGAGTTTAAAAATGAAATTTTGGCTGGAGTAGAGCAGCTATTTAAAGAGTTTTCGAAAAATTTTGAACCCAAGGAGCCTGCAGTGTGGTTAAGTCGCAAAGATGTATCAGAGCTTCTGGGCTTTTCTTTACCAACTATTATGCAGAGGTACATTTAATGAATCAAGCCTAATTGTTGTGTTCTCCACAATTTAAACTTCAAAAACCAAATTACCATACATTAATCATTCAGATCAGAAAATATGAAAACCACAACATACCGTTAGTTAAATAAATTGCCGTTCTATTCATTGGAGACGTTCCTGTTGACAGGGAACTGAGCAATAAAGGTAATGGACTTTTGTTATCTCTTTAGTTTGAAGGATTTAATATTTTTTACTGAATTATTGAGATCTAGTTTACATTAAATTGAAATACCTGAGAGTTTGATGCATTTCCCCCTTCATCTGTAGTAATAACTTTCCAATAATATACTTGACCCGCACTAACAGTCACATTTATAGTATTTGAGCGTGGGATTCCAAGTTCTTTAAGGGGTGGATTAGCTATATCCAATAAAATGGTATAGGAAGATATATCATTATCAACATCTGTAGCTTCCCATTGTAATGTAATTTCACCTGCATCTATGCTTGAACCTATTTGTGGGCTCACTGCATCAGCAGGAAATGGGGGATGACTTTCTTCTGGAAGCCCTGTATTATAAAAGTTCCAAGTCTCACTTTCTGCGGTCTCATTACTATTATTAACCTTTGATTTTACTACCCATGAGTACTTTGTGCCTCTTAAAAGACGTATCAAAAATTCATTTGAAATGGTTTTGTTCTCTCTTGAGGTACCATCATTCAAGTTAGTAGTTTTTAATATATATGAGCTCGCATTTGTTGCCTTTTCCCACTGAAACAAAACATCGGTTTCTGTGTCTGAGATCACCATTCCTTCATTGCATTTCGTGTCATTATTAGGAAAGACAAGGTTTGCTGCAGTGGGTAGATCAACAGAAGCATCATCAACTTTTTCCTCATCATTGCTACATGAAATATTAATAACTAAAACCAATAGACAAAGTGGAATTATTTTTCTGATCATATTCAATATTTAATATTTGCTTTTTGATACGATTTTCAAATACCGAATCCTTAGGTATACCACATACATCAATTTTTAATTCATTGATGTTAGTGTTATGTTTTATAAAATATTAATTTCATAAACACGTACCGTATTGTTTTTTTATTTGGGTAGTGTAAACAACAAATTGGCTATTAAAAACTATAGTTTCGTTTTAAACACCTTGATACTATTTATTGGTTTTAACACTTAAATTATTTACACCTTGAGCTACTCCTAACTCAATTAACTCATGACTCCCCAGGCTCTATCACAAAAACAGTAAAGCATTGTTCATAGCTAAAATTGTCGTCAATAGTTATACAGAGAGTATAGGTTCCAGCAGATAACTCATCAAATCCAACTTCTGAAGTAAATGTTTTTGTTTTAGAAAAACCCTCGCCAGAAAGCCTTACTGAATAATTATAATTTTCCTGTGCTGATAAAAGAATACTTCCATTATTTTGAGCATTACAGGTTTCACTGGATATAGTTAACAAATAATTGTTTGCCGCTAAAGAGAATAATTCACATCCCGTAACGTCCACAATCTTATTTCCTGGAGTGTTGGGGCATAAATCATTATCATCAAAAACTCCATCATTATCGCTATCGGGATTTTCAGTAGATAAGTTAGAACAATCAATTTGGGCACCTGCTGTTTCAATCAATGTTCCATTGTCTACATACCAATTTTCCCAATTCCCACCATTGCCGGTTTTCCAATCACTAAGATCAAAGGTGTTATCTCCATTTTGGGTGCCATGAACTTTATATACTCTTATTGCAGATCCATTCAAATTCCAATCAAGAGGGGAGAAAGGACTGCAGTTTTCAGGGTTCAAAGTTGTTAATTCACAATTCGCTTGTAGGAAAAAAGCAGTTTCTGGATAATTTGGATCTCCATACACTCGCGCCAAACCATTTTCGTCAATACAAACAGAGGTATATTCGTTGCACGCAATTCCTTTAGCAGCCACCCCCTGATCAGTTAAAATTCTAGCTAAAAATACCACATGTCTTCCTTTCCTATCGCGATTGTCATAGTGAGAGTCTGTAATAACGTCATCCATATAATCAACTTGAAGAAAGTTTTCTGAATCAACGGTAACGTCATTGTCGTATGGATTATTTAAAGCTGTGGAAGAAGTTACCGTGCCGTTTTTTGCTGAAAAATAATATTTGCCCATAATAGCCATTCCCGCACTTGTCCCTCCTATAACAATGTTCCTTTGTTGCATGGCCTCATTTATTAATTTATCTATGGGAGTATTCCTCCAATACGATATATAATCAAATTGATCACCACCTGCGAACCATATAGCTTCGGCTTTCATTATCTTATCATGAATATAACTTTCATTAGCTGCACTTGAATTGTTAAACACAATAGTTTCGACTGAATTTATCGTGATTCCCAAATCAGAATATAAGTAATCGTTATAACCGTTGGAGCCACTGGCTCTAAGCACAAGAATATCTCCACCATCTGCCCGATTAAGAAACCATTTCATAGCTTCGTCATTTTCCGTTGCACCTCCCATCATACAAACACCTCCTTGTGGAGAACCTACCATATCAACAGCATTTCCGGTAAAATAGGAGGTGTATGATTGTGCAAATACATTAGCATATGTCAGCAATAAGAAAATAACCAGGAATTGTTTCATCTTTCTTTTTAGTTTTATTGTGTAAGACAATTTGAGAATTGCCGATGGGGTGACGTCCCAGCGCTGCTTTTGATTTAAAAACTTGTAATGGCCACGTTACAATTTAACAACTGCTGTAGTTTCTATTTTGCATTCACGCACTAACCGTGGCAATTATACTGAACAGAAAAGACGATAATATTCACAAAAAGAGGTGCTTTGCAACTACCATACTAACCTTCAAGGTTACTTTTTGTATACATATATTAACGATCCACTATATTAAAAAATAAAAAAATTAACCTGATATATGATTTTATCAGTATTGTGTTTTCTTCCAGTGTACTCTGTACAATTTTGAGAATATAAATTGGATACTAGTGTAAATAAGAACTGTAATTTTTTTATGTCTGATTTTCTATTTTTTTAGGGCTAATAAACGATACATCAAGACAGCCGTAATTTTAGCCTGAGTTGCAACTGTATTTAAATTCCCTTTTTCATCCACGGTATGATCACCGGAACCTCCCGTGAGCCCCATACCATCAATAGCCATATCGACATAACCAGATGTGAAGGAAATATCTGCAGCGCCTGCATTTCTTGGATTGACAGCTTCTATTGGTCCAAAGCCTAAACTCTGGCTTACTTTACTATAATATCCTAACAATTTTGTGTTGCCTTCTGTTAAAGCTAACGGTGGATAAGCGCCTTTTCCAAATGTCAATTCGGCATGTGTTTTAGGGTAATTATTGGATATTATGGAAGACATAGTTGTTTTTGCTTTTTGTAATTGTTCCGGTGATGTTGCACGCAAATCGCCATGAACAATGGCTTGTTGCGCGACCACATTATTTTTCCCAAAAGCTGTTCCTCCCGTTTGGTTTTCATCGACTTCTAAAGAAGTTCCTCCAATAATAAAACCTGGATTAAAGGTCAAATCTTTCTCGTTTGCCAATTGTAAGTAGAATTCATTTAAAATACGGGAAGTTTCATAAATGGCTCCAACACCAACATCTTCTGTGAATATTTGCGAAGAATGTGCAGGATTTCCTGAAACGGTGAGTTGCCAATCGGCAGAGCCTCTTCTGGACACCACGATGGTTTTTGGGTTATTGTCTCCATTTTCAAATCCTAAAGCAATATTTGCTCGCTCGGCACCTTCCAAGATATCCTTTTTGGATAATTCTAAAGGTTCTCCACTTTTTTCCTCATCACCGGTCATAATAATTTCAATGGACATATCGTCTAAAACACCTGCTTCTTCCAGGGCTTTCATAGCTAGAATAATAATAACATCACCGCCTTTCATGTCTGCAACACCTGGTCCATTCATTATGGAATCGTTGAGCATTGTAAATTCCTGAAAGGGGCTTTCTAATTCAAAAACGGTATCCAAATGTCCAATTAAAAGAAATTTTGGGCCATTTTTCCCTTCTTTTGTGGCAATCAAATGTCCTGCTCTTCCATAAGCTTCACCAGATGTTAACTGAGTTTTGAATCCGAGCTTGTCCAGTTCGGCATTAAAAATTTCTCCAACCTTTCTGACCCCATCAAAATTCATGGTGCCACTATTAATATTAACGACCTCTTTCAGAAGTTTGAGGGCATTTTTGGTATTATTATCTACCGATTTTACAATTTTTTTCTCGGTTCTCCCTGATTGAGAAAACGTTAATGAAGTAGAAAAAATCAGTAAAAGGAAAACGACTTGTTTTAATCTCGATGTTAAAATCATACTATTTTTGGATTGAAAAAGTTTCACCTGGCAAATAAATATTCAAATTCAAATTATGTGCCCCAAGCTTCTCTTTATTTACTGTCTTGGAATGATCCGGATTTTTAAGTACGATAACTTGAGATGCTCCAACCACTTCTATCGATTTTCCATTAACCAAAATGGCAGTAGATTCATCAATTCCAATACCCGTCATTTCAGGATTTTCAATCACAGCGCTTATTAATCGGTTATATCGACTTCGTCTAACAAAATGTTGATCAATAATTACGTTTGTCATCATACCTAAACCCGGCTTAATTTCGATATTATCCTCTTGGATATTCTTGAAAGTGGATGAATATTCCGGATGTTTAAGTTCGTTACCAGTAATCATCAGTTTACTCATTACTGCAGCTCCAGCACTTGTACCTGCCACAAGACTACCATTTTCAAATGCTTGATGAATCGCCGATGCAACAGCAGTTCCCTCTATAATATCCATAAATCTGTTTTGGTCACCACCAGAAATATAAATGAGTGTTGCATTTTTTATAGAATCCAGTTTGGAAGCTGATATTACTTCATCTTTGACGACATTTATTCCGTGGATATTTTTTAATCCTTTTTCATTGAATTGTTTTGAGGCATAATAAACCGCGGAATCGGGCTCAATGCTAGACATGGGTAAGATTATTCCATAGCCATTTTTATCGATTCCGGACTCTTCAATGATTCTGTCAACCATAGCTGATGGTCTTGAACCACCACCTATGATAAACAGTTTCCCGTTGGTTTTTGTTTCCTGTGCAGATATTGTATTGCCAAATAAACCAACACATATAAATACAGAAGCTACTATTATTTTTTTTATCATCCTTTTATAGTTTTTTTCCTATTACCACCCCTCTGGTGTCTCCCGTTGATTCAAACCAAGCTTCTGGATTTGTCCCATCCAAATTGGCTCTCCACAAAGTATCTGTATCCCGGTCTCCCCAATAAATTTTTTGTCCATCAGGTTCATAGGCTATACCATAAACAACTCTTCCTATACCAACCGCAAAAGTTGAAATATTGGTACCATCTAAATTGGCAGATTTTATTCGAATATCACCGGATTCAACATATTCATCGTAATAAATCCTGTCATTCACAACCAAAATGCTACCACCTTCAACATCTGGAATAAGTAAAGTTTCGCCTGTTCCATCCAGATTTTTGACCCAAACACCACCGTTGTAATTCACCCAATAGAGTTTCCTGTTTACCGGATCTATCGAAAGTCCATCAGGATCATTTGATTGCCCGGTAACAAAATCCTCTTTTTGAGTTATATCGGTATTATCGATATCAGCTCTTTGAATGCCGGAACTTGTATCCCAATAAATCTGGTTGTTCTCAAAATCAATCGTCATTCCGTTTGGACTGTCCACACCTGTTCTGAAATCTTCAAAATTACTTCCATCTAAATTGGATCTGTAAATTTTATCTGAACCATAATCGCTGATGTATAATTTATCGTGAATTGTATCCAGTACCATTCCATAAGAGGATTGTGCCGCAACACCATTTAATGGTGTAAAAATGGGTGCTTGGGTATTGATAAGTCCCTGATATACCTGAGAGCCATCGGTGAAATAAATTGGAATTCCCGAAGCATTTGGATCTTTAATAACAATGGTTTTTGTCGATTGTTTTATTTCTAAAGAATTAGCAGTTGTCACCACTAAATTGACATCGTAAACCCCTGCTTCAGAATAGAAATGTGATGGATTTGCTTCTGATGAGGACTGTCCATCACCAAAATTCCAATAATATGTAACCGATCCAACCGTTTCCGGAACAATCGACATATTAGTAAAAATGACCGTGGCAGGCGCCAACTCTTCATTATCTATATTATAGGTAAATTCAGGCACCGTGCTTGCAGGAGGAACTGGATAATCATCTTCAGAACACGACTGAAATAAAAATCCAAAGCAAAACATTGCAATTATTAATATATATTTTTTCATATTGTTTTGTTATTTAATTAAAACTATTCCTCTGGGAGAGCTCAATCCAGTTTTTAAAACTTCCAAATTAGATCCATCAAGATCTGATTTGTATATTTCCCCGGCATCGCGACCAGAATAATATAGTTTTCCATTCTCATAGTCCACGTCTATTCCATAAACTCTGGACCCTAGAGTTGGATTTACTTCCTGAACATTTGAACCATCAAGATTAGACATAAACAATTTTTCACTGGTTCCCCATTCATCAAAATAAAGTTTGTCGTTCACAGTATCAACAAACATAGAATAGCCATAACCAATTCCAGGTAAAATAATCTGATCATCTGTTCCATCCATATTTACAGAGTGGATATCTTCAATCCAATTATCATAAAGGTACATTCTACTATTTTCAACATCTAAAGATATACCTGTCCATCGCGAATCAACTACACTAAAGAAACCTAATTCCAGGTTAGAACCATCTAAATCTGCCTTTGAAATAGTTCCATCAGAATCACCCCAATATATTTTTCCAGCAACATTATCTATAGCAATTCCATAAGGTTCATTTAAATTACTTAAAATTACTTCTTCATTTGTACCATCTAAATCCATCCTCCAGATGTTATTTGATCCAGCATCATTTGTAAAATCTGTCCAATAAATTTTTTCGTTGACCTTATCATATGCTATATAAGCACCACTTTTTCCAGAAACATTTAAAACATCATCTACTGTTCCTGAACCATCTAGGATAAGTTTTCTTATATAATCATCACTAAAGTCGATATAATATATACTTTCCTGAGGAGCAGGAGCTGCACCTATAGTAACTTCCTGGGTAACCGAATTATCTCCATAAGCACTACTTGCTGTTAAGCTTACAGTATAAGTTCCAGGCTCGGGATATGAAAAGTTTGGATTTTCATCTGTCGATGTCGAATTATCTGCATCACCAAACGACCATGCATAACTCTCAGCACCTACAGAGGTATTTGTAAACTGAACAGGAACTGTCGCGGTAAGATTATCAGCCTCTTCTACTGTAAAAGTGCTGGCAGGTGTTACCGTAATTTCCATATTTGATATGGTAGAACCTCCTGCTCCTGTTGATACAAGGCTCACTAAAAATACATTGCTCGAAGTGTACGATTTCCTAGGAGCAACCTGATTGGATGTAGTACCATCACCAAAACTCCATGCATACGCCGTGGCATTTTGTGAGTTATTTGTAAATTGAATTTCTTCACCTATCATTACTTGATTTGTACTCGCAGTAAATTCTGCTTGTGATTGAGGTGGTGTGACCTCATCTTTTTGACAGGCAAATAATGTCAATGATAAAATTCCTATAAAAATGTATTTGTGAAATTTAGTTTTCATATTGTAAATTTTAAGTTTGATGGTTCGTTTTTAGTATCCGGGATTTTGGGTCATTCCAGGATCGTTGTTGGTTTGTATTTCATCCGATGGAATTGGAAAAAGCATTTGATTTATGCTATTTACATTTGGTAACACTGCAATGGCACGATTAGTTCGTACCAAATCAAACCATCTTTGACCTTCAAAAGCAAATTCGATTCGTCTTTCGTTTTCAATAATTTTAAGCAACTTTGCAACTGATGTTTCGGAGGTGGGAGTTAAGTTGGCTCTTGTTCTTATGGCATTAATATCATCCTGAACAGCTGAAATATTTGGAGCAGATAAATTGGCCTCAGCTTCTGCTCTTATTAAGTACATATCTGCCAATCTCAAAACAAACACGTTGTCTGTTCCCAGGCTTAAATCGTCATATTTCTTTGCATAAGCTTCAGCACCTTCAAAAGCGATACTAGCTTCGTAGCGCGAATCACTGCTTTCATAAGCATTTAACAAACTTTCTGAAGGTTCAACTTCGCGTCTTCCATTTAGGGAATGTGGAAAATTGTACTCGGCAATTCTGTTTCTTTCGGTTTCTGAAAAGAAGATTTCAAAAATTGACTCTGCCGATTCATTTTGTGCGAAAACGTCGCTAAAATTATCCAATAAGGAGTAATTTCCGTTTTCAATAACTTCTGTAGCAAACGCAATTGCCTGCGGATAGTCTTTTTTATACAGATAAACTTTTGCAAGTAATGCTTTTGCAGCGAATTTGGATGCTCTCGTTTTGTTTCCGGAAGCTGGAAGATTATCTGCAGCGAATGCAACATCGTTAATTATTTGGCTGTAAACCTCCTCAACAGAATTACGAGGTGCGTCTAAATTGGTAACGCCAACGGTTGGATTAGTTTTAATTGGAATCGCTCCAAAATAGTTCATTAAATTAAAATGATTCAATCCTCTTATAAAATACAACTCGGCTAAAGCTGTGTTTTTTTCTTCCTCAGTCATTTCCTCAATAGTCGGGACTTTGGTGATAATATTATTGGTGACATTAATGCCATCATAAATAACATTCCAAATTCCCCCTACGGAACCATTTTCCGGAAGAATATTGTTATTGTCAACTTCGGCATAAGCCGTTGCTGTAGCCGCTAAAGGATGTGATAAATTGTCGGCGGCTAAATCAGAAAAAATATTATAAGTTCTACCGTAATAACTCAGACTCTGAAAAGATGCATAAGCACCTAGAATTCCTTTATTTATATCCTCCTTGGTTTTAAAAGCCGCGTCTGCCGGAATGGAATCTTGCGGTTCAACTTCCAGAACATCACAGGATATTGCAGTAATTGACAATAAGACCACAAGTACTATCCTTTTCATCCACTGATTATTATTCCTTTTTAACAGTTCGATGGAACTGGCATTTGAAATTTTCATATCTGTTTTAGGTTTTAAATATGCTTTTTTCATAGCTTAAAATTTTAAATTAACACCGAGTGTGAAAGTTTGCGCCTGCGGATAGGTGAAGAAATCGGTTCCAATAACTGAATTGTCATCACCTCTGTAATTAACCTCGGGATCTAATCCTGTATAGTTGGTAAACGTGAATAGGTTTTGCGCGCTTAGATAAACACGAACACTGGAAAAAACTGATTTTCCAAATGTATTTTCTCCAATGGTATAACCTAAGGTCACATTCTTGACCCTGAGGTACGACCCATCTTCGATAAACCTGGAAGAAACACGTTTGTTTTGAGAGGATTTTACAGGATCTGTAGTGGCTCTCGGAATATCCGTGATATCTCCGGGCTGTCTCCAACGCCTTGTAACAGCCTCAATTTGGTTGTCTCCTCCTTGTAAAGACTCCAGGAAAAGCCTTGAGCCATTAAACACATCGTTTCCATAAGAACTTTGTAAGAAAATGCTTAAATCGACACCTTTATACCTAAAAGCATTTGTTAGACTTGCAATAAAATCAGGATGCGGATTTCCGACAATTGTTCGATCTTCCGAAGTAATTACACCATCAAAATTAGTATCTGCAAATACGATATCTCCTGTTGAAGGGTCAACACCTAAGGATTTGTAACTGTAAAAAATCCCGATAGGTTGTCCTTCCATGATTCTGTTGCCACCGCGACCAATATCATCGATTGGTTGCCCATTGTAAAGTTC
>Ga0307486_1003455_pt1 | contig 10172 bp, 6 predicted proteins | sample CBIW02metaG_FD_203663 | JGI IMG/M metagenome (GOLD analysis project Ga0307486, IMG submission 203663) | Sea-ice brine microbial communities from Beaufort Sea near Barrow, Alaska, United States - CBIW 0.2 | ecosystem: Environmental > Aquatic > Marine > Coastal | place: USA: Alaska | collected... | reverse complement strand
GCAGAACCAAAAATTGAAACACAGGGGCCAATTTGGCTCAGCTTTTCATAACCTTTCACAAATTCACCCATTATTTTAAAAATCGCCCAGGAATCGTTGGTCTTAATTTCGTTCCAGGCTTTATTTCCTTGCTGTGCTCTCATTCTAATTTTTATAGGTTGCGTTATTAATTAAAGTTTCGTGTTTTATTTTTGACGATTGAACTTCCCGGAAGGAATTTATTATTCGTGCATTAGTGGCTTTTTTTTAAACTCATTTTAAAAAAAACATAATGCTCACGAACTTAATAATTCAATTTTACTAAATCCACTTTATTTTAATTCTTTTCTCAAAAAATGTGCGGTATAACTCTTTTTATGCTTTGCAACTTCTTCCGGAGTCCCGAAAACAATTATCTTCCCGCCGTTTTTTCCTCCCTCATATCCAATATCGATGATATGATCGGCCATTTTTATGACATCTATATTGTGTTCAATTATCAAAACGGTATTTCCTTTATCGGCCAATTTATTCAAAACACCCATCAAAACACGTATATCTTCAAAATGTAAGCCGGTAGTTGGCTCGTCAAGAATATAAAAAGTGTTCCCGGTATCGCGTTTTGAAAGCTCGGTAGCCAGTTTTATTCGTTGCGCCTCTCCTCCGGAAAGGGTGGTGCTTTGTTGTCCCAATGTGATATAACCCAGGCCAACATCCTGAATGGTCTTCAATTTGCGATAAATCTTGGGGATAAGTTCAAAATAACCAATGGAATCATCAATGGTCATTTCCAAAATATCCGATATGGATTTTCCCTTGAACCTTATTTCCAAAGTTTCCCGGTTGAACCGCTTTCCCTGGCAGGTTTCGCATTCTACATAAACATCCGGAAGAAAATTCATCTCAATAATCCGTAATCCACCGCCGCGACAGGTTTCACAACGCCCTCCTTTTACGTTAAAGCTAAATCTGCCGGGTTTGTAGCCCCGTATAAGTGCTTCCGGGGTTTTTGCGTACAGATTTCTTATTTCTGAAAACACCCCGGTATATGTGGCTGGATTCGATCTCGGGGTCCGGCCAATAGGGGATTGATTGATGTCTATTACCTTATCTATATGTTCCAACCCTTTAATGCTCTTATAAGGCATTGGAACTTTAACCCCGTTAAAATAGAAAGCGTTCATTATAGGGTAGAGGGTCTCGTTGATCAAAGTAGATTTCCCGCTGCCCGATACTCCTGTAACTGCGATCATTTTTCCCAGCGGAATTTTTACCGAAACATTTTTAAGGTTGTTTCCGGTCGCACCACTTAAGGTTATAAAATTCCCATTCCCTTTTCTTCTTACTTTGGGTACTTCAATTTGTTTGGTCCCGTTTAAATAAGAAGCAGTAATGGTGTCGTGTTTTTTAATTTCAGCAGGGGTTCCCTGGCTGATGATCTCCCCTCCATGTTTTCCCGCATGCGGACCAATATCAATTACATGGTCGGCGCGTTCTATCATATCCTTATCGTGTTCCACAACGATCACGGAATTCCCGAGATCCCGGAGTGAAAGCAGGGAATTTATCAGTTTTTCGTTGTCCCGCTGGTGCAGTCCTATGCTGGGTTCGTCCAGGATATATAAAACCCCTACGAGCTGGGAACCAATTTGAGTTGCCAACCTAATGCGCTGGGCTTCCCCACCGGAAAGGGATTTAGACCCCCGGTTTAAAGATAAATACGTCAGGCCAACATCTATCAAAAATTGAAGACGGGTCCTGATTTCCTTGATTACTTCTGTAGCGATTTGAAGTTGCTTATGGGTCAAGTTGGCGCTTAACTTTGCAAACCAATCGGCCAGATCGGTAATATCCTTTCCTGCCAATTCGGCGATGTTTTGATCGTTTATTTTAAAGTAGAGCGATTCCTTTTTTAACCTTGCTCCCTCACAATCCGGACAAACAATTTTGTCCATATATTCTTTTGCCCAACGTTTTAAAGAAGTTGAGTCATTTGTGTTGAAAGTGGTTTCAATAAAAGTTGCGACCCCTTCAAAATCTATTTTAAAATCGCGGGTAATCCCGAGTGCTTTGGATTCTTTGGAAAACTTTTCCTTTCCGCCAAATAATATCATATCCAGGGCTTCCTGCGGGATTTTATTTACGGGTTCACTCAATTTAAAATCAAAGCGTTCGGCTATAAGTTCCATTTGGGAAAACACCCAATTCTTTTTTTGGGGTCCGTGAGGAACCAGTGCACCAGCTTTTATGGACTTTGTCCTGTCCGGAATAAGCTTGTCCACGTTCACCTTATGAAGCGTGCCAATCCCGTTACAGGTTGGACAGGCGCCCTTGGGAGAATTGAAGGAAAAATTGTTTGGCTCCGGATTGGGATAGGAAATTCCGGTGGTGGGGCACATTAAATTCCTGCTGAAATAGCGAATATCTCCGCTCTCCTGTTCCAGAACCATCAAAACATCATCTCCGTGATACATTGCCGTTTTTATACTTTCATCCAATCGCTTTTGGGCTTCGGCATTTTCGTCAATCTTTAAACGGTCCACCACAATTTCAATCTCATGGATCTTGTACCTGTCCAGTTTCATTCCTTTTACCAAATCCCGGATCTCGCCATCTGCCCGAACTTTTACAAATCCCTGTTTTGCAATTTGTTCAAAGAGTTCGCGATAATGCCCTTTTCTGGACCGAACCACGGGTGCCAGAATGCTAATGCGTTTATCGTGAAAATTTTCAAGGATCAGCTTCTTTATTTGTTCGTCGTTATAGCTCACCATTTTCTCGCCAGTGTTGTAACTGTAGGCATCGCCGGTACGGGCAAACAACAATCTCAGGAAATCATAAATTTCGGTGATGGTGCCCACGGTACTTCGCGGGTTCTTGCTGGTGGTTTTTTGCTCTATTGCAATAACGGGGGACAATCCTTCAATTTTATCAACATCGGGACGCTCCAGTCCGCCAAGGAATTGACGGGCATAGGAGGAGAAAGTCTCAATATAACGCCGCTGGCCTTCGGCATAAATAGTGTCAAAGGCCAAAGAAGATTTTCCGGATCCCGAAAGCCCGGTAATTACTACCAATTTTTCACGGGGAATGGTGACATCAATATTCTTTAAATTGTGAACCCGTGCCCCTAATACTTCAATGTTTTCCTCAGCTTTAGCCATATTTTTATTCAAGGATGCAAAGGTACTTAAACTGTTGCTAATTAAAAAGTAAGCCTTTGGCGGGTGCTGATAATTAACAGGGAATTTTATATTCAGGATTTTACAACAAGAATTATTATCCAACAAAATTATCTCCAGGACAGATTAAAAATATTAAAAATGATGTTTTTTGACTCTTGGATTATTTATGTCAATCCTCATTTATTTTGATATTTGGATTCAATTTACCTTTAATCTATAAAAATGAAATAAAAATCCAAGTGTTAAATATTTGTTTGTCAGTATAATATTACTTTATTTTTTTAAAAGTATAGGTAATTTCCCCTATATTTATAATCCCAAAAATTTTCTCCAATCCCCGCGGGAAAAAATATAAAAAAACCCCACTTGATAGTTTTGCCGGTTTTACCGGAGAATAAAAGTTTACCCACCCCTCTTTAAAAATTTTTTGTGCCGTTGCCCCGGCGCGAGAAACGTTGTACCCAAATCACCGGCTTCTATAATCTCTATTGGCCTTAATTTTTATGGATTATTAATTTTTTGAGGGATGAAGACAGAAAAAAAACAAATTTTGGTTATTAGCAATCAGGCCGGGCTAATAAACAGTTTAAAAGAGGAATTAAGTTTAGACTTTGATATAAGTAATGTAAACTCCATACATTCCGGATACCAATCCGCTTTAATTTTATTGCCGGATATCATATTATTGGACGAGACCTCCTTAAGTCTTAAAAGCTTCAAGAATTTAGCCAATTTCAAGTCGACTCATTTCCTGAACAAATGTTGGTTAATAATGTATGCCAATGAGGCCGAAAAGCCTGAAATGGAAGAGTCTTATAGTGACATTGTAAATGAGATATTTTATACTTCCATTTCTCATATTAAACTATGCGGAAAAATCCGCCAGCATATCAATTCCAAAATACCCTTATCCAATTACTGGAAAGATTCTTTTATGGGGTTGTTCAACCTTCTGGAAAACCCGGTTGTTTTGTTGCAACAAGAATCTATTGTTGAAATGAACGATGCTTTTAAACAGACCTTTAAAATTCATAAAACTGAAGGGCTCAAACTAACCGATTTTGTGGATTGTGAGAACAAGGTAAAGGTAAAGGCGAGCCTACGAAATTTCGCACGCGGAAAACATATGAAAGCTGTTGCCAATACAGCACTTCGGTTAAAAAATAATAAAGTTCGCAATGCGAAAATAAGTTTTTCAAAACTGGATAAAATGATCGATGAGCAGTTTATAATGATAATTCATTTTACGGAAGATAAAATTCTTATTAAAGAAAAAATTGGCACAAATTCAACCAATGTTGAAAAATGTTTTGTGGAAAACAGCCATCTCACAGATTTTAGTTTTACCAGAAGGGAAAAGGAAATTATAGGCCTTTTATGTAAAGGCTATAAAACAAAAGAAATTTCAAACACCCTGTTTATTTCTCCAAAAACCATAGAAAAACATCGCGCCAACATTATAAAGCGAACCAATTCTGAAACCATTTTAGAAAGCATCATCTATGCTATTAATCATAATTTAATCGACTTAAGGCATTGATCGGTAAGCGGTTCAATTAAAATATAAGGGAATTCACCCATAGGAATAAAGTAGGATTAGATTTAGATTTACTATATAATATTGTCCCCCCCTAAGGACATCTCTTGTTCAAGATCAAAAACCCCAAACATTTTATTAGCGATATAAAGTAGTTTCCCATTTAGGGAGTTTACATAAAGATTTTTATTAACCATTCTATTTATTATTAATTAAAACTATTCAAGGATGAAAAATTTTAAATTTTGCATTGCCTATCTGGCAATCTTTGCAATGCTCTTTACATCTTGTAGTAAAGACGAAGTGAGTGGTGTTCAGGATGACCCGAATACCAATATGGCCACCATCTCGTTTGGAGCTGTATTAAATGATTTTGTAGCCAATCGCGCTGCCCTTAAAGCTCCTCTTACAGGAGATGTACCCGTTTGTTCAGATGCCGTTCCTGTTAAAGTACGGGTTGCGTTAAAAAATAGCGGTGATATGTGGGTTGCCAATAAAGACGGCGATGCCGGTGGGTTTATTGAAATTCCCGTAATTCCAGATGGACAAGGCGGTTGGATGACCAAAGAGTCCTCTGATCTGGAATTGCCCGAAGGAATGTACAGCCTGGAGTATTTTGCGGTTTTGGATGCCGGAAATAATATACTTTGGATCGCCCCTCGTGAAAATGACGTTTACGGGCCAGCAAATTTCGCTGCCTTTGTCAACGATGCGCTTCCTATAGCTATCAATTTAAGGGTTGGGGTTAAAAAATACATTGATGTGGAAGTATTGTGTTATGATGAACGCTTCGCCGATGAATTTGGTTATTTGTTCTTTGATTTCACAGTGGTAGATACAATTACCCTATGTATTTTCGGTAACTATTGCAACGAATCCGGAAGACACTTCCCAGCTGCATTCAGTGTAGAAGCCTGGATGTATTCCGGTGATCCTTTAAGTCCAAAAGGCACTGCTTTAACCAATGAAGCGCTTTTCAACGAAACAGGTTTTTACGAAGATCCAACCGAGGCTTTTGCCAAACCGCTATGTATTGTTTTACCGGATAGAGATGGTGTGGATTCGTATTATATCGAGATCAATATCCATGACTTCGAAGGGGTATATGACGCACCAGAAGGACTTCAACAAACCCTTATAATTACAGATGCAGAAGTATTGGCCCTTTATAATAATGGAACCAACACATACTACCACTTTAGGGAAGGTTGTGAAGAAGTTCCACCTTGTGATCCAGCAACAGATGCAGATTGTGACGGTTTTGACGATGAAACAGATAATTGTCTCAATGTCTACAACCCTGATCAATTAGATTCTGATCAAGATGGTGTTGGAGATGCATGCGATAACTGTCCAGCTGTTCCTAATGAAGACCAGGCTGATGCTGATGGCGATGGTTTTGGAGATGCATGCGATAACTGTCCTAATACACCTAATGCTGATGATCAAGATGGAGATTGCGTTCCGAACGATGATGATTTGTGTCCCGGTTTTGATGACAATATTGATTCCGATGGTGATGGTGTACCAGATGGATGTGATATTTGTGAAGGATATGATGACTATTTAGATGCAGACATGGATGGAAAACCTGATGGTTGTGATCAGGACACACCTACTCCTCTTAAGGACTGCGAAACAGCATTTATGACGGGTAACAATACATTAATTTCGCTGAATCTTGGAAATAAACGATGGGGTTGGGCCGAATATTTTGATGCAGCTGATGGATCTTACACCCACGATATTTACGCTGGTGCAGGACAAAATGATATCAGTAAAGGAACTCTTGTAGGGCAAGCAAAAATTATAGTTGCCGGAGGAGATGTCCATGTTGAAATTACTTTGAACCCTGGGGTTACTGCAAATGAAACTCATATTTATTTCAGTGATGATAACCCTCCAACAACAACTGCACCAGGTCAATATGGTTTTGAAGATGAAACTAATTTTACAGGGACCAAAACATTTGACTTTAGTTCCAGTTATGGTGGTGATGGGGATTTCTGGATAATTGTTCATTTAGAAGTATGCCCCACAAATAGTTAGAAAATTATAAAGGAAGCGTCTAAAAAGTACCTACTTCTTCAATGTCTATTAAAGACAAGTTAAGACTTAGGTTTTCAAAAAAAGGGTAAAATATTAGAATGAAATTTTCAATTGATTTCTAAGGTACTTTTTAGACTCTTCCTTTTTTTTCAAAACAGTATAAACGGAATTCGAAAAAATTAGGTTCGGTTTGCCGAATTATATAAGAATCATTGAACTCATAATTTGAGTTAAAACATCTTTCATTAACCATTCTTTTTATTTATTAATTAAAACTTTTCGATCATGAAAAACTTTAAATTCTGCATTGCCTATCTGGCAATTTTTGCATTGATCTTTACATCTTGTAGTAAAGACGAAGTGAGTGGTGTTCAGGATGACCCGAACACCAATATGGCCACCATCTCATTTGGAGCTGTATTAAATGATTTTGTAGCCAATCGCGCTGCCCTTAAAGCTCCTCTTACAGGAGATGTACCCGTTTGTTCAGATGCCGTTCCTGTTAAAGTACGGGTTGCGTTAAAAAATAGCGGTGATATGTGGGTTGCCAATAAAGACGGCGATGCCGGTGGGTTTATTGAAATTCCCGTAATTCCAGATGGACAAGGCGGTTGGATGACCAAAGAGTCCTCTGATCTGGAATTGCCCGAAGGAATGTACAGCCTGGAGTATTTTGCGGTTTTGGATGCCGGAAATAATATACTTTGGATCGCTCCCCGTGAGAATGACATATATGGACCCGCAAACTTCGCGGCCTTTGTCAATGATGCCCTTCCTATAGCTATCAATTTAAGGGTTGGGGTTAAAAAATACATAGATGTGGAAGTTTTGTGTTATGACGAACGCTTCGCCGATGAATTCGGATATTTGTTCTTTGATTTTACAGAGGTAGATACCATTACCTTTTGTGTGTTTGGTAACGATTGTAATGATATTGGCAGACACTTTCCTTCGTATTTCAGCCTTGAAGTATGGACTTATAGCGGTAATCCTGAAAGTCCTAAAGGCCAACCATTAACCAATGGTGCATTGAAAAATGAGATAGGGCAATATGAGGATGGAGAAGCATTTTCCAAACCATTATGTATTGCATTACCGGACAGAGAGGGTGAAGATTTGTACTATAGCGAAATTTATTTGTTAGACCGCGATAATCCAAATGCACCGGGAGAATTAATAAGATTCGGAATCTTTAACGATACTCAGGTTAGAGCACTTTATAATGGTGAAACCAATACCTATTATCACTTTAGGGCAAATTGTGATGGGGAAGATACTCCTCCCATTTTTGATGAACCCGGAATGGAAGTTTCAATTTACTGTACAGACTTAAACCCGTTAAATAATTCAGGTTTTGATGGAGCAGCTATTTTAAGATTGGCAGGAAATAAGTTAACCGTAAGTATCCTTGCAATGGGTGCAGAGGCTAATAAAGTACACGCACAACACATTCATGGAAAAACCGATGGCAGCAATGCTACCTGTCCTCCTGCTTCTGCGGGTGGTGCTGATAATCTTATCAGCTTGGCAGAAGGACTTCCATTTTATGGAGGGGTACTTCTACCCTTACAAATATATCCTACAGCATCAGCTATTGGAGAGATTGATTATCAGGAGTCATTTATTTTAGGTCAGGGTGGACTTATAAGTGCGGCCGACCTTAATAGTATGCTAAACCCTTTAATTAATCGGGTGATAGTTTTACATGGCAAAACCGTGAATGGAATTTATGATGGTTCCTTACCCATAGCATGTGGGGAAGTTAATAAGCTTAATTAATAATAACTAAAACTAACTGCAGTTTTTACAGCTGCAGTTAGTTTCAATTACACGAATATCCGAAGCTAGATAATGTTGAGCCTATTTCTTCAAAATAACTTTTTGATATTCTTTTAACAACCAAAATATTAGAATTATGAAAAATTTTAAAAGATTACTAAGCCTGGTCGCAATTTTTGCACTGCTTTTTACTTCCTGTAGTAAGGATGAAGTGAGTGGTGTTCAGGATGACCCGAATAACAATATGGCCACCATCTCATTTGGAGCTGTATTAAATGATTTTGTAGCCAATCGCGCTGCCCTTAAAGCTCCTCTTACTGGAGATGTACCTGTTTGTTCAGATGCCGCTCCTGTTAAAGTACGGGTTGCGTTAAAAAACAGCGGTGGTATGTGGGTTGCCAATAAAGACGGCGATGCCGGCGGGTTTATTGAAATTCCCGTAATTCCAAATGGAGAAGGCGGCTGGATGACCAAAGAGTCCTCTGATCTGGAATTGCCCGAGGGTATGTACAGCCTGGAGTATTTCGCGGTTATGGATGCAGGGAATAATATACTATGGATCGCTCCCCGTGAGAATGATATCTATGGCCCCGCAAATTTCGCGGCTTTTGTAAATGATGCCCTTCCTATAGATATCAATTTAAGGGTTGGGGTTAAAAAATACATAGATGTTGAAGTATTATGTTATGACGAACGCTTTGCAGATGAATTTGGATATTTGTTCTTTGATTTCTCAGTAGTAGATACAATTACCCTTTGTATTTTCGGTAACTACTGCAACGAAATTGGAAGGCACTTCCCGGCTAAATTTAGTGTAGAAGCCTGGATGTATTCCGGAGATCCTTTAAACCCAAAAATGGGTGGTCCATTAACAACTGAGGCTCTTTTTAACGAAACAGGTCTTTACCAGGATCCTGTTGAGGCTTTTGCCAAACCTATATGTTTTGCTTTACCTGACGGAGAAGAAGATGATTGGTATTATATTGAAATCAGTATCCTGGACTTTGAAGGGGTATATGATGCACCTGCAGGACTTAAACAAACTTTAGTGATTTCTGACACAGAAGTATTAGACCTTTATAATAATGGAACAAACACCTATTACCACTTTAGGGAAGGTTGTGAAGACCAACCTTGTCCTATCACAGATCGGGACTGCGATGGTTTTGACGATGATATAGACATTTGTCCTAGGATTTATAATCCGGATCAAAAAGATACTGATGGAGATGGTAAAGGGGATGTTTGTGATGTATGTCCTAGTGATGCTTCAAATGAGTGTAATATTGTAGATTCCGATGGGGATGGAGTTGCTGATCCAGAAGATAATTGTCCTAACACCTCAAATGCCGATCAGGCTGATGCCGATGGAGATGGGGTAGGAGATGTTTGTGATAACTGTGTGAATACAAGAAACCCTTTACAAGGCGATAATGATGGAGACGGTGTAGGAAATCTTTGTGATAATTGTATAAATATAGCCAACCCTGCCCAGGTTGATACCGATAAAGATGGTATAGGAGATCTTTGTGATTCAGGTGAAGTAGTACCTTCTTGTGAAATTGATGCTCCCAATGCAACCTGTTCAGTAGCTAATTTGGAAGGAAACACTGGTTTTGTTCAAATTTCTGCCAATTTGCCTT
>Ga0307486_1003454_pt1 | contig 10174 bp, 7 predicted proteins | sample CBIW02metaG_FD_203663 | JGI IMG/M metagenome (GOLD analysis project Ga0307486, IMG submission 203663) | Sea-ice brine microbial communities from Beaufort Sea near Barrow, Alaska, United States - CBIW 0.2 | ecosystem: Environmental > Aquatic > Marine > Coastal | place: USA: Alaska | collected... | reverse complement strand
GCGGCGGTTAAAATACCTGAACCACAGCCAGGATCTAAGATTCGTATATCCTTTTGGGGCTTTAGAAAAAGCGAAGCCATAAATTGTGCAATTGGCGAAGGAGTAAAAAATTGGCCTAGTTTTTTTTGATCCACTTCACTTAGTATCTTATTGGCTTGTGTTCTAATAATTTCTGCTTCAAGCATAGTTTCTTTTTCTTTCTATAATTATTTTGGTAATTAATCTACTGTAACGAGTAAATTTAAGAGCCAAGTATATTTGCTTGGCGCCAACCGGACAAGTTAATTGACATCTAACAGCTTATATCAAAATGGGCACGGTTCATCAGGAACCTTAAAATTCAACTACTCAAATTTGTATTTTGAAGGAATCAGAAGGCTTTTATCAACTCTTCTTTGTGACCCCAGAACCATAAAATTAACGGTCTACTTAGAGCAGAAGACCGAAACTCCTTATCCTATTGATAAAAGCTCAGTAATGTCACACTCTGAACCAGAAGCTTTAGATATTGAAAGACGTAGAGCTGGGTTGCTCATGCTAAAGTATTTACTTGATGATTGGCCGAGAAGATTTATTGAGGCTTGCCGTGCAACTGGTGTGATCTTTTACTGCTTAGCTTCACCTTATCTTGAATATCCATTTTGGATTTGGAAAGTATACAGAAAAGAATTACTTACAATGCCATACATACCTCCAAGAAAAGAAATCCTTGCCGCATCCACAGTCTTGACTAGAATTTTGGACAGAAGGCCCACTGCGTCAGAATTAAGACGCTTTATGCACAAATCGTACAAACTGAAGTGTCAATACCATTTCAAGCCCACCAGAGAAAGTCTTTCATTAAATATAGAGCCTTTTTTTCTGCACGTGAATACATACAAAAACACCCCTAAGTATATTACTATTGATAACATACCGATATGTAGAATATGATAGAATAATTTCTACTTATGGTGTAGAATCATCAACCAACATGAATAAAGCAAAAAAAATCCAACTCTGGGGTTGGCTATGTGAAAGATGTGGGCATAAATGGCTACCAAGAAGCCAGTCATACCCTAAAGTATGTCCAAAATGCAAAACTCCTTACTGGGATAGAAAAAGAAAAAAAGATGAGTAATCTATACCTCAAAACATTGAAAGAGCTTGGGGCTCCTAAGTCGGGATTGCTTCATCTTGACAAAAACGATCCAACAGCACAAAACTATCTAAACTTACTCGATTTAAACTCTGATAAATTGATACCAGATACTGTTCTTGAAATAGATAAAAAACCCGTTTTGTATATAATCGACAATACGAGTTTGAGCCACCCTAACACTTCAAATGAACAAATTAGTGAACTACGAAAAATATTGTCTTGCCGAGGTGAGCAAGCTGCTCTTGCCATAGTTAAGCCAGGGCAATTAACCCTTTACTCAATAGATATTATTCACAATACCGATCATGGAAAAAAGTTTCTAACGGTTGACGAAAATATAATTAGAGATCTCATCGAAGGAACAATAGAAGGAAAGCTTTCTACATATTTATATGGTTCAGGTAAGAAGGTCTTTTTATACAATCTATTATTTAACCTGTTAAAAGATGTTGGCCAAACCCTAAACAACACTCTTCTTTTAAACGGAAAGCATGAAGTAATTCTGTCCTTAATTGGGCGGGCATTATTTACAAGATTTTTAATAGATAGGAATATTCTTACTCACGATACGGCTCCAGAATTACTACATGAAAGCGATCCTATAACAAACTGTTTTAGTAGCCCTGATAGATGTTTAGCTGTAAATAAATGGCTTGACAAAACATTTAATGGAGACCTGCTCCCTCTAAACACTAATGATTACAATAGTTGGTTCCTTAACTTTGAAGAAATAATTTTTTCAAAATTATCCATGATATTGAATCCTTCTGACAAAAATGGGCAACTTTTTTTACCTTCATTTGTAGATTTCTCACACGTACCTGTAGGCTTACTAAGCGAGGTTTATGAATCTTTCTTACATGAAAACTTAGACCGAAATGTTGCGAAAAAGGCTAAAAAACAGAGTGTTCACTATACCCCACACCCGATTGCAGGCTATATGTTTAACGAGACACTATCAAGTGTCGAAACATGTGAACCGCACTTAGCAAAGGTGCTTGATCCTTCCTGTGGGGCTGGGGTATTTCTCATAACGGCATATAGAACACTTGTACAAGAGCATTGGAAAGCAACTAAAAAAAGACCAAACACATACGAAATCAGAGAAATTCTATACAACCAGATTACAGGGTTTGACATTAACAAGGAAGCACTTAATCTATCAGCTCTTGGCCTATATCTTTCTGCTATTGAGTTAGATGCCGAACCACTTCCTGCATCAAAACTTAAGTTTCACACAAACTTGATTGGCAACGTTCTCATTCACAGCCTAAATAAAAAAGAAAACGAATCCAAAACCCCACGACTAGGGAGTTTAGGGAGCGCTATAGGTCAAGAGTATAATGGAAAATTCGACATCGTTATCGGTAATCCACCCTGGACAAATCTCGATAAAACTCTAAATACAGAACTAACAAATGTAATAAGAAGTGTTGCGAAAAACCGCTCATGTAAATTATTTGACATCTCGAAAAATCATAAAAATCCCGACCAAGTACCTGATTTACCATTTGTTTGGAGAAGTTTAGAGTGGGCAAAAGATAAAGGAAATATTGCTCTTGCTTTGCATGCAAGGTTTTTATTTAAAACGTCCCCAATGGGAATTAAATCAAGAGAAGATTTATTTAATTCCATAAATATTACTGGTATTTTAAACGCGAGCGCACTTAGACAAACGAAAGTCTGGGGAGGCCACAGCGCTCAATTCTGCCTACTTTTTGCCAAAAATGAAATACCTAACAAGACAGATTACTTTTATTTTGTAAGCCCCCAACAAGACAAACATTTCAATCAAGTAAAAAAACAAATCAAAATTGACTACAGTAGCGCTGAGCCAATCCAGCCAAGTGCTCTTTATAAAAAACCTTACCTCTTGAAGACACTATCTAAGGGAACTGCATTAGATGTTCATGTGATTGAGCAAATCATGCAAACACCAGATACATTTCCTCTTAAACAATACTGGGATAAAGAAGTTGGTAAATTTAAAAATGGACGCGGCTATACTATAGCCAAAAGAACAATTCATGCTAAAGAGCTTCTTAACCTCAAGGCACACAATCTAACCAAACATGATAACTCAGGCTATATTATTGATACATCGGTGTTAGCTCCGTTTGCTGAAGAATTTCTCGAAGCCCCAAGAAGAAGTAGTATTTACCAGACTCCATTAGTCGTCATTAATGAAGCCATCGGGGGAAAGCCAGGAACTATATCTGCTCGAATTAGCTTAGAATCCGAGCCTATTACATACAATCACTCATTTTATGGATATAGCTCTAAGGGCTTTCACTCGCCTGAACAGTTATCAAAGTACCTCTTTATCTTATTTAATAGTCAAATATTTTTATATTTCTGTTTAATGACGAGTTCAAAATATGGAGTCGAAAGGGAAGTTATTCAAAAATTAGATGTTGATACCTTTCCATTTAGATCATTTGACTCACTTTCTACTGAAGAAAAATCATCAATTGACAATATTTTTAATCAATTCAAGAGAAAGAATGACATTACAATACTTGACCAATTTATTTGTAAAATATACAACTTATCGAAATATGATTTTCAAACAATCGTTGATACATTGTCAATTTCATTACCAACCTCTGAATCAAAAATAACTGCTGAAAAGCCTGTAAACGATGATATTAAAAACTCCTTCTGTCAAACACTAACTGAAACACTAAGCCCTTATAATTTAACGGTTAGCCTTTGCAATATTAAATCTAATTCTTGGAACTTAATTGCCATATCAAGGGATAAAACTCAAGTTGAGATTGCCGACGGTCTATTATCAAACCTACTCGACCAAACGAACATTAGTAGAATCATAATCCATTCAGATAAACACATATTCATCGGTATTTTAAATCAGTACCGTTACTGGACTAAAAGCCGAGCAAGACTTGTAGGAATGGAACTACAAAATGACTTTTCATCACAGCTTGTAGGCCTTAAATGATTTCCTTATCCAAGAGAAACACTAAACACACCTTTCCATTCCCTAAATTAAATGGGTTAATTTTAATATTACTGGATTCCGCTATAAAATCTGCATGGAGTACGATACTCTCTAAACCACAAATACAACTTAATTCCCTTATTGAAGAGAAAATAACTGAAAAGCTTCAAAAGGAACTTCAACGCACTCTGGATTATGAAAAAGTAACGGGGTTTAATAGATCTATTTTTCAAAACATTCACAGAGGTGCAAAATTTTGTAGTTATAATGATGAACATTTAGAAAAACAACCTGACCTATTAATTCAGCAAATACAACTAAGGCCAGGTATAAATGATAGCCGCCATGATGCATTATTTATTGAATGCAAAATCCTGGATGACCTTCAAAAAAGTCCGCGTTTATATATCGAGGATGGAATCAGAAGATTTGTAGATGGAGAATATGCTTGGGCTATGCCACAAGCTATGATGATTGCTTATATTAAAGGAAACCATCAACTTCCAGAGTCGCTAAAAACTTCATTTTTAAGAAACTTTAAAAAAATCAATGTTGCAAAATGCTCCCCCATTAATAATGAGTATCATCTATTAGAAAACTCTATTGAACCCAAAATAAACGTTACATCGCACGAAAGAACCTGGGAACATGCCAAGCATGGGAAGCCAGGCCAAATAGATTTGATGCACATTTGGCTTGACTGCAATCAACCATAAGCTGAAATATTAGCTACCGCTTTATTAATTCCGAGACTTTGGCTTCGTCCTTAGATTCCTTTTCTGTACTCTCAAACGCCTATACTGTTGGGCTAAATGTAAACGCCCCGCTGGCTCTGTAACATTCAAAGAAAACGTAGTGTAATCCAAAAAAACAAACCCTCGTCAGATAGCTTATAGATAACACTTGAAGTACTATGGAAAAAGGTAATTAGAGAGTAGCAGAAATAAATTGGAGGGAGAGTTCCATCGCAATTTCAAATAAAGTTTTTTGTGTAGCATCAGGACAAGAGCAGGTAAAAAAAGCCAATAATCATATTAGCAAGAAAAACTTGTATCTTAACTATGGTTTATTATCGCTTGCTTCAATTTTAAACCGCTCAGGCTATGAGGCATTAGTTGTTCATGGCCATTTTGAATCACCGGAAGATGTTTTAAACAAATGTATAGGGCAAAAGTTACTCGAGAGTGAGCAACCACTCTTAATCTCTGTACCTAGTTTTTATGCCGTAAGCTGGACAAATAAGTTCATTAATTTATTAAAAATTAAAAAGCCTCTGCAAAAAATAATTTTAGGTGGGCGATGGGTTATTGGAGACAGAGAAGATCTTGCGCAAAAACTATTCCCGCAAGCAGACCTCATTGTAAAAGGTCTCGCTGAAAATAAAATCGTCGATATTGTTTCTCGTTTATCAAAAACCTCCAATAACCTTGTTGTCAAGAGCGCCACATCTCTAGACTGTGCATTGGACTATTCATTATTGCTTGAACGGGAGCGTTACCATCCGAGCATTGAAATCTCTAGAGGCTGCGGCATGGGTTGTGACTTCTGCCAAGAAAAATCTGAACCTCTACAACCATTAAAACCACCCAGGTTAATTGTAAATGAGGTAGAAAATTCTGTACTCGACCCAAACATGAACTTTTATTTTGAAACTTCGATGTTTGCGCCAACGGAAACTTGGGTTGATGAAATGTTTAAGACATACCAGACTTGTGACTATGATTTTTTTTGGCGCACAGAGGCACGAGTTGATTCAATAAAACCAAGGTACATGGACAGGTTATATAACGCAGGTCTCAGGGTCGTAGACATAGGGCTAGAATCAGCCTCCCATCGTCAACTTCTTGCAATGGGAAAGACAACCAATCCAACAAAATATCTTCAAAAGGCTTCGGACATCTTAAGGGCTTCATTTGAAAGCGGTGTTAAGGCAAAAGTTAATGTACTTTTATATCCAGGGGAAACTGAAGATACTATATACGAAACTGAATATTGGCTAGATAAACATAAAGACTATATAACAGGCATTTCATCTGGCCCTGTAATAGCATATGGCTGGACGGAGGAAATTTCAATGCGAAAATACCTAGAATCATTGTTTCAGCTAGGAGCTTCCTTGGCTAAAGAACCTATGATTGGTGTATCTCTTTTAAACTTGAGTAAAGATATAGATTATGAAGGGTCCATAGAAGTTGCCAATCGTATCAGTCGTAAATTTATGTCATCTAAGGACTATTTTGATTTAAAGTCATTCTCTTACTTTTCAAGAGACTACACATTTGAAAGCTTTATTCTTGATGTTAAACGAGAGAATGGAATATATAGTTTTAGAGCTGATTGAATCGCAAAGTAGCTATAGGCATAATGTTATTAAGCTTGTTACGATATTGCAACACCATTGAAGTTATGTTATTTAGTTGAGTTTTATACTTGAAACCGTTACAATCCCGCGTTATTATCTCATTAGGTAGGTAACACAATGTGACGCGGGGTTACTTGGTTACATGCCAATTTAATAGTTATATACTTCGTTAGGAGAACTATGGTGACTGCTTCTACTCATAAAGAGTACCGTGAGCTTGTAGAAAAACTCGTTAAAAATAATAGTGAGACTCGCATATCTAACGGGCAATCTGCTCACGCTGCTATTTTAATCGAAAACATGTTTAGGCACGCTAATTCAGACATAAGAATTTATTCTGGCGATCTAAACAATGAAGTTTACAATGGTAAAACAGTAATTCAGGCTGCTATTAAATTCTTAAAAAAATCTGGTACGTCTCTAAAAATTCTTTTACAGAATAAGCGTGACGCACAATGGTTTAACTCTCATGAGTTGATTAAAGCTATTGCTGAACAAAAAGCTGAACTAATGGGGTCTTTTGATATCCGTATTGCAGAAGGTGTTTATGCTACGAACGAAGCGCATCATTTTGCTGTTATGGATGATAAAGGTTTCCGTTATGAAATCGATCATGCAAATTGCAAAGCGATTGCGAGCTTTAATGAGCCTGGCTCAGCTAAAAAGATGGTTGAAGTTTTTGATTTTGTTTTTGAAAAGCAGTCAGACAATACGCCTATTGATTTAAAAATTCATTAATATAGGTGTATATAAGTGCCGCAATCCATAGCCGAAAGTGGCACTTTATCAGCTATAAACTCTTGTTCAACACCTGATTTAGAAAATTCTCAAGCTACCGTTCAGTCACTTCTTCCAAAAACGCATCAAATGCCTTCTGCGAGCCAAGAAATACAGGTTCCACCATCCCTTAATCAGGGATATGCTCCGCACAATACTCAATTATCAAGTTTGAATTCTCTTGCTGAAGTGGGTGTGGGTATTGCCTTAGCCTATGCGTTGTTTGATAGAGTCCGTGATTTTTGGAAAATGTTTTTTGAAAAAGTGTGGGAAAGTAAGCACGATGAAGCAAAATCAGTTGTTCTTGATACCCCTGAGTTAGCGATAAATGAACAATCTATAAAGATTAAATTTGACGCTATACACAATGCATATGATAAATCCGAATTAACTATGCAAAAGATCCAGCAAAGGTATTCTTTCACTATTTTGCTTATATTAGTTACTTTTTTAGGCAGCTCACCATTTTATAATGTGCAGATTGGCGTATGGCAGGGGATATATGGTATTTTTTTTGTAATGAGCCCTTTCCTTTTTGCTTTTTTATATTCACTAGCATTATTCATTATATTTAGTATTCGGCTATGGCGGCTTGTTCGCCGCTACCATACGGTAAAAGAGACCCTTGATGAACTCATTATGGATCAAGAAATAGAGCTCGTAAGGCCCGTATCAGTAAAAAAACACCCCTAATTAAGCAAGCCACTAGCTTAAGTGGTGGAATTTAATACATGAACCCTTGTAACCGTCTGGTTGCAGGGGTTTTTCATGTGCGGAATAAATCTTCTGCAAGGATTCTAGGCAAAATCTCCCCTATCTGAGCTTCTTGACTGGGTTTTGACTCTAAGATACGGAAGGCATTATAAAGCCCGTTAAAAGGGGGTTACGGTTCTTGACGGTGTTTAAATTGAGCAAGGGGTTAATGTGAATAGGATGGTTTCAGGCATAAAAAACCCCGCAATTGCGAGGTTCAGGTAAAACCCAATTTTTCCACCACTTAAGCTAGTGGCTTGCTAATTAAGGGACGTTTTTTGTTTTTGTACCTTCAAATTCTTAGCTGCTAATTTCAGTTCAAAAACCAAATTGTAGGTTTTTATTTTGGCTTCGGTCATATCGGTTTGCAGTTGTTGCAGATAGGCATGATCTTGAATTCGCACAACAAGTGTTTTCTTCTTGCAGCCAGTGATGCACTTGCTCAATGTCAGATACGGTGGCAAGCTTAATACAGGGGTGAACAGGCTGGGATTTAGTCATAAAGGCTTTTGGTTTCCTCGTTGTATTTACTTACTTTTAAGTACATCAGAAGCGGTGGTTTCCATATCCTTCCCCCGCTTCTTTCTTTGAACTTGATTGAGTAAGCACTGAGGCAGTTAAGCTCTTCGATAATAAAAATTTTTCATTAGCAAGTCGTAAATAATAAACACCTGTCTTATCTTTCAAAATATCATCACGAGAAAGTCTTACGAATGCGGGTATTTCAATTCCATGTAGGTATGAAATGGAAGTTCTAAGCAATTGTTCATCGGGTATCTCACGTTCTTTTGATTCTCTTAGTATGTCAATAAACCGTTGCTTTAGCATTTTTGTACTCAAATAAGGCCGTTCCAAAGCAAGTGTTTTAGGTATTGAATCTAAGGTGATATTGGTGCCGTAAGAAGTTTTTAAGAAATTAATAAATCCAGTGATTGCGGATCTTTGGCCGGGTGAAGCCCAAAGAAAGCCTTGAAGAACTTGCTGTGAAGGTTGACTAAATCCAAATTGGATACAATTTTTCAGAAAATTTATAGCCGGCGTCAAGGCGAGTCTTATTGAGCGAACACTTGTTTTGCCATCTTCTAGTTTAAATTCGAGTTTGTCATAGTAGCTATTAATCATTTGGCTAAATACTGAATTTTGCTCAAAATGCTTTAGGTACCGATCAATCGTATCAAGGTTGGAAAATTCATCTTTAATTTTGGAATCAATCTTGATTGCTTTAGTCTCAGATAAAAATACCGTTACAAGCAAATATTGGCGCGTTGTAGCCACGGTAAGGTTATTTACTATGTCGTAGTAGCCTGGAAATGAATTTAGTCTGCTAGCAAGGTTATTTAGCTCGTGAAGGAATTTAAAATAATATCCAATCTTTATGGACGCATAACCTATGCCTCTTCGAGCTACTAACCATTGGCTAAATTCGTTGAATATTCTTTGATACTCTCCATTTAAAAGCGGACTTAAATAATGCATTCTTCGTTTTAAAGTTCTACTGTAACTGCAATCACGACAAATGTGCCCTGAACCAGCTGGTATCTCTACAGAGCAATATTTACAGTATCTAGGAGGCAGCGTTAAACAGTTCTTGCAGATATGTTTTCGGGATAAACCATAAAAAAACTCATGTTGACGTCTAGTGCATAATGAACAAGCAACCTGTTCAGATCTTTGATAACAGCTTTGGCAAAGTAAAGATACCGAACCATCGTTCAGGTTACGATTAGCAACATCTAGTTTCTTGGTACCGCAAGAGCTGCACTTTTTTGGCTCCCTAAAATATCTTGCACACGAATTGCAGGCGGGACCTGTTTTTGTGATTTTTCTGTTTTTATATCCTGTCTTACCACAGCGAATACAAGGCAAGTTATCAGCAATGCGTTTTTTTAGCTTGGTACCTTCTTTTATAGGAAGCACTGTATTTCATTCCATAATTTATCAACCTCGTCTTTTGTTCTTGGTTTAACGGGTTTTAGGCTCGTTGATGGTTTTGAACGTTCATGACTTCTTTTTTCAAATCTTTGATAGATTGAATCAAAGGTGTCTGAAAAGGAATTGGCGTTTTTTTGAACCAGTGACGATGGCCTAACATTAATCTCTTGAAATAATTCCATCACGTTTTTAAGTGGCATTTCTAGAAGAGCAGCGCAATTTAGAAGTATAAAATGGCGTTCTAAGA
>Ga0307486_1003453_pt1 | contig 10174 bp, 10 predicted proteins | sample CBIW02metaG_FD_203663 | JGI IMG/M metagenome (GOLD analysis project Ga0307486, IMG submission 203663) | Sea-ice brine microbial communities from Beaufort Sea near Barrow, Alaska, United States - CBIW 0.2 | ecosystem: Environmental > Aquatic > Marine > Coastal | place: USA: Alaska | collected... | reverse complement strand
TCCGTGTGATCTTCAAACTGCCTCTCGATGAAGCGACCGAAGCTCTCGACAAATGGGTCGGCTGGGCCCGCCGCTGCCGTATCCCGTCCTTCGTGAAACTGCAGAAGAGCATCGTGAAGCACCGCACCGCGATCCTCGCGTCCATCGAGCACGGACTTTCAAACGGCCGTGTCGAATCCATGAATACCAAGATCCGCCTCATGACCCGCATCGCCTTCGGCTTCAAATCACCCGACGCCCTGATCGCCCTCGCGATGATCAGCCTCGGCGGTCACAAACCAGTGCTCCCCGGACGGAATTAACCCACGGAAGAGTCAGGAGAGCCCGATCTTCTTTGATTTCGCATAGTTTTACCCTTCGTCGTTTTGCTATTCTTCGATTGACTTACGGACAGTAAAGATGAATTCGATCTCGACGGGAGCGCGCCGAGGCAGCGCTGCTACTCCCACCGCAGATCGTGCATGTCGCCCCGCGTCGCCGAAAACTTCACGAAGGAGTCGACTGGCTGCGTCGAGGACTTTAGGTTGGTCATGGAAGTCCGGCGTCGAAGCAATAAACCCGGTAACTCTGAGCACTCGTGAGATGTTGTCTAGCCCACCGGCTGCTTCGGCTGCGCAGGCCAAACCCTGAAGAGTGCAGATTTCGGCCGCATAACGAGCTTGCTCAAGATCCACGTCCTCACCGCAACGCCCAGTGACGCGCACTTCGCCGTTCTCCTTGGGTAGTTGTCCAGCCACGTAGAGAGTCTTTCCCGACTGCGTAGTAGGGACATAGTCAAACGCCGGTGATGCCGCCGGAGGCAGTTCATAGCCCGCGGCCGCGAGTCGTTCTGTGGGAGTACGTCGATCTTTTTCGGACATTGATGGCTCCTAGTCTTCGGAAATGGTGGGAACGTTAGTTCGCGATGACCTTCAAATAGTCTGCTGCGCCGCTCGCGGCATCAGAGAAACGTGGACTCCAGCCAGTAGCGTTCCGCAGCAGTGAATCGTCCGTAGCTGGGATGTTGGGGGCGCCGCCTGCGACTATAAGGACCGTCGCCAACGTGGGTTCAACAGCCGCGTGGATCAGTTCTCTCGCTAGTTCGGCGAAGGACCCGCGATGACCAACCACGTGGTAGGCCGGGCTAAGTGCGGAAACGTTTAGCAACGAGAGCATCGCGGCTGCTGCGTCCCAGATATGCACCCAGTCCGCGTCCCCGTCCCAAACTTCAACCTCGATTTCGTTGCCATCATTTAGTGCAGTGGCGAGAGCGACCATGGGCGCCTGACTGCCGCCATACCATCGCCCGGGTCCATAGACCATAGGCAGACGAACTGCTACGATCTCGACGCCGAGTCGTTCCGCGAGGATCGGGCCGAGATGCTCGCAGGCCGCTTTCGTAGCGCCGTATGCTGTCGTCGGACGCAGCGACGCGGACTCCCCAATAGGGGAACTGTATTCATCCGCTGGGCCGTAGATCGTAGTTGACGAGGACCAGAGGATCTTCTTGACACCATGCCGAGCGGCCGCCTCAACTATGTGCACGAACCCTTCGACGTTGATGTGCACCGCTGCCGCGGTATTAGAAGCGGCACCAGCTACAAGCCCGTGAACGCCGGCTCCTGCAGCCGCGAGATGAATGATGGTATCAATTGTCGAATTAGCACTCAGAACCGCATCAAGTTGGTCTGCCTCAGAAACATCGGCTGCTATTACCCCTGGGGCGACTCGAATGTCGACAGCCGTCACCCGATTGCCTGCTTCGACTAGCGCCGCCCGAACGGCAACGCCGAGGAACCCTGAAGCCCCGGTCACAAGAACATGATTCATCGATCCTCCCTCAAGTGTTCGACTGCCGTTTCATCAACCTCTATCCCGAGACCCGGACCATCAGGAACTGAAATCAAGCCGTTTTGCAATTCGAACGGTTTCACTAGAAGTCGTTCGCGTAGATCGTTGTCACCACGGTCGAACTCCAGCCATAGCGGCTCCGGAACTACCGCGGTATGAGGGTATTCAGGTATGGATCCGAGCAGTTGCACTGCGGCGGCAAGCGCGACTCCGCCACCCCACACGTGTGGGCTGACTCGCATTCCCCACGTCCGTGCCATCTCACAGACAGATTTGGCCTCTGCGAGGCCGCCGATTTTGGTCAAGTCTGGCTGAACAAAATCGACTAGGCGCTCGATGATAAGTGTGCGAAAGGGTGCGCGGGTATATAGAGCCTCGCCGGTGGCGAGCGGCACGTTCAAGGCACGCAGCAATCGAAGACCCTCGATATCATCTGGCGCCAGCGGTTCTTCAACCCACGCGAGTTCAAGATCTGCCATCGCGTGAATGGATGCGCGTGCTTGGTCTGCGGAGTAGTTCCCGTTAAAGTCAACCATCAGTGCGGCGCTTGGTCCGAGAACTGCTCGCGCTGCCTCCGCCCGGGCACGGTCCTCTGCTACTCCAAGCCCGCACTTGATTTTTGCTCCCGCCATCCCTCTGGAAGCGCGCTCAAGCTCGGCGGAGAATTTTCCAATATCGCGATCCGCTCGCACGTAGCCCGCAGAGGCGTAGGGCGTTACGTGCTCGCGAGCACGACCGCCGAGCAACGTTGCTACGCTGACTCCGAGGGTCTGACCTAGGGCGTCCCAGAGCGCGGTTTCGATCCCGGAGACGGCGGCAGCATGAAGCCCGCCACCCCGGTGGTAGTGCTGTTGCAATGATGCAGCGCTGAAGGGAACCGGTGCATCCAGCCGTGAGCCGGCCAGCGTCATTGCAACTTCACGTACCAGTGGCACTACTGCTGAGGTCGGCCCGAATGCTTCGCCCCAACCGGTTGCCCCGTCACTCGTAACGACCTTAACCAATGTCGTTTCTCGTTTCAGTACTATTCCGCGCGCCGAACCGTAGCCGTCCTCGCCGAGCAGATAACTCAGAGGGATCGCCTCGACACTTTCGATTCTGGTAATGCTCATTTGCCCACACTCGTCATTTGCGATAATGAGCGGCCCGGAGCGATGATGTCGGGGTCGGTGTGAACTACCAAGACCGCCGGGCCGTCATGGTCCATGACCTCTCGGGCGGCGCTGGTCAGTGACTTTTCGTCAGAGCATTCGACGGCGTAGGCACCCAGTGCGCGCGCCATTCCTGCTATATCCACAGCGGATATATCACACGCGCTCACTGCCCGGCCGGAAGCGGCTTGGTGCATGGCAATGGTGCCGTAGATGCCATTCTGAAGGACGAGAACTTTTATGTTCAGACCCAACCTCACCGCTGTTTCGAGCTCAGCTGACGTCATGAGAAATCCGCCGTCCCCAGCGACTGCCAACACCGGTCGGTCTGGCCTAGCTAGCGCTGCACCAACCGCTCCAGGGACCGCGTAACCCATTGCGCCTGAAATCGGCGCCGCTTGAGTATGGGGTTCACGGAATACCCATTGACGGTGGAGGTACACAGAAAAGTTTCCTGCGTCGTTGACGACGATAGTTCCCGGGTCCGCTGCCGATTGCATAGCCGCGATTGCCCGGCCTGGATGGAGACCGCCGCCCTCGACCGGTGCTGCCGCGGCCGCGGCGAGATCAAGGTAATTTTGATGGCCCTTGTTCCACCATGGATCCGGACTTTCCGCGCCTTGCTCGCTGTCGCTTTGAAGCGTCAAACTCGCGGCGAGGATGCTCCGGCACAGAGCCGCGGGGTCCGCAGCAATAGCGAGGTCCGCGCGTTGATGTACCCCTAATAACGTCGGATCAGGATGGACGTGGATCAACTTCGTCGAACTCAGGGGCAATGAATAGCCTTGGGTGGTTGTCTCGTCAAGCCGCTCGCCCAATACTAGGACGAGATCCGCCGCTTCCAATGCGGCCAACGCGGGTTTAGGCGTGCCCAAAGTCAAATGGCCCAAGTAGTGCTCATCATCGTTCGGGTACTGATCTTGACGCCGGAAGGCCGCGTAAACACCAGCACCGAACTTGCGTGCGAGTTCTTGCAGAATCCCATGATCATTCCCGGCCCCGGCAATTACGACGGGCCGTTCCGCCTCGCTAAGCATCCGCGCGATCGTCAGCACGTCGTCTGAGTGTGCAGCTCCACGGATTCCAGTTGTGAGTTGCTGGTGTGGAGCGCATTCGCCGTCGAGCACATCCGATGGAAATGCAATTATGGCTGGGCCGCGCCTGCCAGTGGTCGCACGCACCAAGCCACGCGCGACCGCTTGCGCGGCGCGATCGCTACGGTAAACGGTCGTCCCCCACACACTAACCTCGGCAAGGAACTTAGGGAGATCCACCTCTTGGAAGGCCTCGTTTCCCAAATATTCAGTTTCAACTTGACCTAGTAGGGCGAGCATCGGCGTTCCATCCTGACGGGCGGTATGCAGCCCGATAGAGAGATTTGCGGCACCCACTCCCCTAGTCGCCATCACGACTGCTGGATATCCCGAAAGTTTCGCATCGGCTTCGGCCATAAAGGCGGCTCCGCCCTCGTGCCGGGTAGAGATGACTTGGAGGCCCGGATGTCGATCGAACGCTTCCAGCAGCGGAAGAAAACTCTCCCCTGGGACCGTATATGCCCGTCGAACGCCCGCTTCAACAAGCAGGTTAGCTATGGCATCTGCGACTGGAATATTTCCTTGACGTTGCTCGATCATGCGACGACCTCGTTTTCTGTAGCGACTAATTCGTGCGTGAGACGGTTCATGACTCGGCTGAGGTGCGAGCGCAGCGAGCCTCGAACGGGCCCGCGCGAATACTCCATCCAAGGCAGTCGCTGACGAGAGCACGGCAAGATGGACCCATCAGGCAACACTGAATGCGACCGTTCCCAGATTGGTGAACTCTGCCGAGATGACCTGGCCGGGAGTTAGCGGAACGGCATCGGTCATGCCGCCGGTCAACACGATCCACCCGGCTTCGATCGCGATGCCGCGCTGGGACAGAGCGTTGGCCGCCAGTGCGAGCGCCTCAGCAGGGTGCCCCTGCACGGCTGCTCCGGTCGCGCTGTCGACTACCTCACCATCGACGGAGAACAGGCAGGCTTCGAGTTCTAGATCGAGTCCATCCGGAGAGACAGCGCTGCTTCCAACTGCGAAGGCACTAGACGAGGCGTTATCAGCGACGACATCGGGCAGAGCGAAGCTGTAGTCACGGAAGCGGCTGTCGATGATCTCGATACCCGCGTGGACACTCCCTACTGCCTGCATGGCGGTCGAAACGGAAACGCCAGGACCAGAGAGGCAGTCTTTCATGATGAACACGATTTCAGGTTCTGCACGCGGATGAATCATAGTTGCGGTCGACGCTGCCTGTCCGGTGGTTAGCACCATCGCGTCGGTAAGCCACGCGATGAGTGGTGAGTCGATGCCCATCCTCTGCTGCTTGGCGCGCGACGTGAGGCCGAGCTTGATGCCAACGATGCGTTCGCCGTTGGCCACCTTGCGCGCTATGAGGGCATCCTGCACCTGGTAAGCCACCTCGAGGTTGAGTTCCGGCCATTCCTCTGTGATTCTTGCCAGCTCAGTCCTGTCCCTCTCAGCCGCGAGGAGCACGTCGACAGCCTGCTGAATATTCCAGTCGCTCATGGTGAAAACTGCTTCCTAGTCTTGGCGCGTCGCAGCGAGCTGCAGCGCCACATCGATGATCATGTCTTCCTGACCGCCGACGTAGCCCGCGATGCCGATCTCTCGCAGGATTTCGTGGGTGGGCACTCCATACCGGTCGGCAGCCCGCTCGGCGTGCAAGAGAAATGAGGAGTACACGCCAAACCGCCCCTGCTCGATCGAGGCCCGATCGGCGACAGGCAGGCGGGTGATGAGGGGTTCGAGCACGTTCTCCGCCGCATCCAAAATCTTGTCTACGTCGATGCCCGTCGGAACCCCCATGCGCTCGAACACGGTGGCAAGGATCTCAATCGGTGAATTCCCCGCACCGGCGCCGAGTGCACACAATGTCCCATCTATCTGGGCGGCACCGGCCTCATAGGCCGCAATCGAGTTCGCGATGCCGAGCGAAAGGTTCTGGTGGCCGTGGAACCCAACCTGGGCGTCGGCGCCGATCTCGTTGAACACCGCAGATACTCGCTCGGCGGCGTCGGAGGGCAGCAGCCACCCAGCGGAGTCAACCACGTATACACACTGGCAGCCGGCGTCGACCATCACCCTGGCTTGCGCGGCGAGCTCGGCGCCGCCGACTCGATGGGACAGCATCAAGAAGCCGACCGTTTCCATTCCCAGCGCGCGGGCGGCCTCGAAATGCTGGATGGAGACGTTCGCCTCCGTGCAGTGGGTCGCTACCCGCACCAGTGAGGCGCCGGCGTCGTGGGCGAGTAGAAGGTCGTGGGCGGTGCCGAGACCGGGCAACAGCAGCACGGCAATGCGTGCATTCCGCGCCTCATCGGCCGCTGCAGCGATCAAGCGCAACTCGTCGGTGCGCGAGAAGCCATAGTTGAACGAAGAGCCGCTGAGCCCGTCCCCGTGGGCGACCTCGATGACCTGCACCCCAGAGTCGTCGAGCGCGCGGGTGACGGCGCGAACCTGTTCTTCGGTGAATTGGTGCGCGACGGCGTGACTCCCGTCGCGCAGAGTCGTGTCGGTGATCCTTACCGGTGCACGTTCGACGGCGCCCGCAATCGACTGTGGAGTCATCATGCCACGGCCCCTCTCGCCTCGATGACCAGCTCGCCGACGCGCACTGCGGCGGCGGTCATGATGTCGAGATTCCCTGCCCACTCCGGAAGGTGGTCCCCGTTTCCGCGAACCTCGAGAAAGACCGCCACTCTGGCCTTTCCGCCCCAACGCGGGTGCGGATCGTCGAACTGCGGTTCCGAGCGCAGCGAGTATCCCGGCACGTATTGCTGCACTTTGACCACCATTCTCAGGATGGAATCCCGGATCGCCTGCCGGTCGGCGTCGGCGGGGATGGAGCAGTACACGGTGTCACGCATGATCATCGGCGGCGACACCGGGTTCAGGATGATGATGGCCTTGCCTCTGGTGGCACCACCGATCGATTCGATGGCCTTGGCGGTGGTCACAGTGAACTCATCGATGTTTTGGCGGGTGCCCAATCCTGCGGATCGGGAGGCGATGGAGGCGACAATCTCCGCATACTCGACGGGAACGACCTCCGAGACGGCGGCGACGATAGGGATCGTCGCCTGCCCGCCACAGGTAATCATGTTGATGTTCGGCGACGCGGCATGTTCGTTGAGGTTCACCGCGGGGCAGACGAACGGTCCGACGGCGGCAGGTGTTAGATCGATTGCGGTGATTCCTGCTTCTTTGTAGCGTTGCGCATTGGCGAGGTGTGCTTGGGCGGAGGTTGCTTCAAACACGAGATCTGGCAGCTCCGACTGTGCCAGCAACCAGTCCACACCCCCGTGGCTCGCCTGGACCCCTTCCTTCCGCGCGCGCGACAGGCCGTCCGAGGTCGCATCCACACCGACCATATACTGAACGTTGATCAGCGGACTGCGCTGAAGTTTTGCCAGAAGATCGGTGCCGATATTCCCCGGCCCGACAATGGCCGCGGTGGCCATGGTGGAAGGGCGTGTGAGGGTTGTCATGATTGCTCCGAGTGGAATCTAGTGCTGACAGTGCCGAGTGACGCGAAGGTTGCTAACACCATGTCACCGGACTGGATGGGGACGGAACCGGTCACTGCGCCAGAGAGAATCACTTGGCCAGCCTCGAGGACGACCCCACGTTCGCCGAGTGCGTTGGCCAACCAGACCAGGGCATTGATGGGTGAGCCCAGCACCGCCCCGCCAGCTCCGGTTGCGACGATCTCACCGTTCTTAGTCAGGTTGCAGCCAACGAGACGCAAGTCAAAGGAGGCCAGCGCGGTGTGCTGGCGACCTAGGATAACGCCACCGGATGAGGCATTGTCGGCGATGGTGTCAACCAGCGTGATTTCCCAATCACGAATGCGAGAGTCGATGATCTCCAGTGCCGGCACAACATAGTCGACTGCGGCGAGCGCTTGCGCCACAGTAATCCCGGGGCCTTCCAGCCTGCTCTTCAGCACGAATGCAATCTCTGGCTCGATGCGGGGGCTGATGAATCGATCAATACTTATCGTCGTGGCCCCCGGGAAGAACATGTCATCCGTCAGGTGTCCGTAATCCGGTTGGTCGACGTTCAGTTGCCGCCGCATCGCCGCCGCAGTCAACCCGATCTTGTGGCCACGCACTGAATTGCGCTGCGACGCCTGTTCTGCAATGTTCAAAAGCTGCACCTGATAAGCGTCATCGATACTCAACCCGGGAGAGAGCCTGATGAGTGGCTCGGTCGGGGTTCGACTGGACTGAGCTTCGCTGAGCGAACGTGCGAGCTCGGCGAGTGTGGGGTTGGTCACGGAGGTTCCTTGATCGATTGTCACTGGTGGTCGTAGCCAATGGCGGCGAGTGCGGGCAGGAGCACGGCATCATCTTCTTCCCCAATACCACCGCTTGCCCCTATCCCGCCGAAGAGCATGCCGTCACGGATGAGCGGGAAGCCACCGTCCTGCGGGATGTACTTACCTGAGCTCATGGCGGTGAGTGCGGAAGTGAACTGCGGGAGGGCGCTCGCTTTCTGTGCGCGGATATGAGTTGGTTCCGCGAATGCCGCTGCCGTGTATGCCTTGCCGAGTGCGATGTCAAAGCCGAACCACCGCCCCCCGTCCATCCGTGCCGAGCTGACGAGATGCCCGGCGGCGTCGACAACGACGAACGCCATGGGAATCTCCAACTCTGCGGCTGCGAGGCAGGCATGTTGGATGAGCTGATTAGCATCATCGAGGGTGACGCCGGCAGATGGACGGGTGACGACCAGCTTCACGGCCTCGTCTTTGTACTCAGGAGTGAACTCCCGACGTGATCTTGCCATAGTGAACATGCTCTCTTGTGAGGCGCCCACCCAACGGGGTCAGGGCCAATGGTCATCCTTCTTGTCGTGGCATGGCGTTAGGTCGACCGCCACACTGAACGATTTTCGCGGCCGTCGAGCCTAGTTGTGCTGAAACCCTTCTAACATGAACTATTGAGTCCTATCGAGGGGGAGGGAACCTGCATGCGTTCCGAATTGCGGAACGGTGATCGCGATTATCTTGCGAGGTCGTTTGAGATCCTGCGCTCCGTCTCGCGGCATCCATCCAGATCACTCGGGGTGATCGCCCGGGAAACCGGCATTCCGAAAACAACGGTGCACCGTATTGTCTCGAATCTGACCGCTGTCGGGGCAGTTGTGAAGTCAGGCGATTCGATCCGGCTCGGTCTTGTTATGTTCGAATTGGGCGCACGCGTCCCGCAAGGGCGGTTGATTCGGGATGTGAGCCTTCCGCTCATGCAACATCTTCGGTTTGCCACCGCCTCCGATGTCAATCTCGCGGTGCTTCGCGGCTATGAGGTTATCTATCTGGAGAGAATCGCAGGCCCGGTCGGCAACGCGCTACCTGGGGGAATCGGTCTGCGTCTGCCAGCCCTCTACACAGGGGTCGGCAAGGCGCTGCTCGCCTACGAGTCTCCGGCTGAACTCGACAGGTTGATCGGAATTATGCCGCCGGCCATGACTGAGCATTCTTTGGTGCATGAGGCAGCGATTAGGCAGGAGATGCGGGAGGTGCGGCGGGTTGGTCTGGCCCACGACACTGAGGAATCCCGGCTCGGGGTTGTCTGCGTCGCGAGCCCCATCCTGGTGCACGGGCGTGCCGTGGCCGGAATCTCGGTTTCTTCGCCTAAGGGCAGCCAATCGAATGCGGCCGAGACTGCGGTTCGTATGGCGGCACGGAGCATCGGCCAGCAGCTGAGCACCGGCTGGCGTCTTGCCGCGATGTTGGCGGATGCCCACTAGCGGCCCAGCGCCGCTGGCGCGCCGTGGGGGTCGAAAATATGGGCCGGGTCGCCTTTCAAGCTCTGGCGCGATAGTGATGCGGGGTGGATGATGGTGGTGTCTGCCATGGTTAACGCCGGTCTTTCTATGGTGCTGGTTTTTGAGCCTGTCCGCTAGCGTGGCGCGGAGGACCCCCACGGGAACCGTGGCTTGTTGCTACGAGCACGAGTACTAGATTCCTGATTTACTCCCTGTCCTCCCCATGACAGACGGGGCTTGATGCTCCTATAGTTGTCAAGCTGCGATTTGGTGGGGTTGGTTTTCGTTGAGCCAGGCCCGGTAGCGGTGCAGGAATCGGGTGTCGCGAATGGTGCCGCGTTCGATGAGTGAGATCTTGCTGAT
>Ga0307486_1003451_pt1 | contig 10177 bp, 8 predicted proteins | sample CBIW02metaG_FD_203663 | JGI IMG/M metagenome (GOLD analysis project Ga0307486, IMG submission 203663) | Sea-ice brine microbial communities from Beaufort Sea near Barrow, Alaska, United States - CBIW 0.2 | ecosystem: Environmental > Aquatic > Marine > Coastal | place: USA: Alaska | collected... | reverse complement strand
CTGAAGGTAAAAACGGATTAATAATCCCGGTTAAAGATGAAAATGCATTGTATTCTTCTATGTTGAACCTATTGAAAAATGAAGATTTAAGGTTCTCAATAGCCTCAAAGGCAAGGCGTGAAATCACTTCAAATTATGAACGGAAAGAATTTTGGAAGATTCTTTTGAAGGAATACAAAGAGTTGGAAGTGAAGAGTGTTGAGTGAAGGGTGAAGAGTGAAGAGTGAAGAGTGAAAGGTGAAGAGATTAATTAATAATCAGTTGACAAAAAACCTTAATTTTTAATCACCACAACTTCTAAACTTTATGATGAAAATTTTCCAACCACGGCCTACGATTTTAATCATGGGTCAATTACATCCTGGAGCTAATACAAAACGTTTCAACGGTTTCTTCCCGCAACGCCGCCCAATGATTTTATTTTCCCCTCCAAATATTCCCTAAAAAAAATAAATTCCACCCTTTAGGGAGGGGAAAGGAATTGATTTTTGTCTCCAAATATTCTTCAAAAATCCCTTACTTCAATACTCTTTTACAAATTAATAGCCAGTTAGGAAATTGGTTTTGATTCTTTTAGTGGAAATTTCCCAAACCTAGCCCATGATTTGAACCGTGGGTAATTTACGTCTTGGAACTTATTCTGACCGTTTCAAAGGTTTACGAACTTCGACTATTTTCTTATTCAAAAATATAAGAGTACCTTAACATTGATTAACGTACTTTTGCACTCATTTAGAGTCCTTATCAGTGATATAGGAAAAAACTAAATGCACTAATTTTTAATTAAGCTATTTCTTTATTTTTAGAATATTTTAATCGAAAAATGACCAGCTAAATTCAGGGATGTATAAAAGATTTTTCAAACAAATAATCGATTTTTTTATTGCTTTTACGGCATTGGTGATTTTAAGTCCACTACTATTAATAGTCGTAATTTTATTAGGTTTTGCCAATAAAGGGAATCCTTTTTTCTTTCAAAACCGGCCCGGAAAAGACGAACGTATTTTTAAAATTGTCAAGTTCAGGACCATGACCAATGAGCGCGATGAAAATGGGATGTTGCTTCCCGATGCAGATAGATTGACCGGAATAGGCAAATTTGTAAGAAAAACATCTATCGATGAAATTCCTCAATTGATCAATGTTTTAATTGGAGATATGAGTTTAATAGGTCCTAGGCCATTGTTACCCGAATATTTGCCAATTTTCAATGAGAGACAAAAAAAAAGACATTCAGTGCGACCGGGGATTACTGGATGGGCCCAGGTAAACGGCAGAAATGCGATTAGTTGGAACAAGAAGTTTGAATACGATGTTTGGTATGTTGAAAACCTTTCTTTTACTTTGGATATGAAAATACTTTTTAAAACAATAAAAAAAGTGATTATTTCTGAAGGAATCAACACCCAGGATATGGCTACTACCGAACCTTTTAACGGCAATAATTGAATATGAATATATACGGGGCTAGCGGGCATGCAAAGGTAATTATAGATATAGCAAAATCCATTGATATTCCTATAGATACTATTTTTGATGATAATTTTCAGATAACAGAAGTCGCAGGTCATCCCGTGATTCATAACCTTTCTGATGAGTTGTTGATCCATGGAACGGTATTGGCAATTGGGGATAATAAAATCAGAAAAATGGTAGCCGCAAAATTTGGGGGAAAATTCCAAAAAGGGATTTTTCACAGTTCGGCTGTACTTTCACCCACCGTATTAATTGGTGAGGGTACGATTGTGATGGCCAACGCTTCTATCAATGCGGAAGTTATTATAGGCAATCACTGCATAATAAACACAGGCGCAACTGTGGAACATGAATGTCAATTAGAGGATTATGTTCACATATCTCCTAATTCGGCCCTTGCTGGAGATGTGATTGTTGGTGAAGGTTCCCATATTGGCATTGGAGCTGTGGTTATTCCGGGCGTGAAAATTGGAAAATGGGTAACTATTGGGGCCGGGGCCGTGGTTTTGGAAGATATCCCTGATTTTGCCGTGGTTGTTGGAAATCCGGGAAAAATTATTAAATACAATTATTTAGAGAATGAATAAAGAAAAAATATGGCTCTCTTCTCCCCATATGGGAGGAACAGAACAGGATTATATAAAACAGGCATTTGATAAAAACTGGATAGCCCCATTGGGACCAAATGTAACCGGATTTGAAGAAGATCTCAAAAATTATCTAAACTCCTTTCCCAAGGAGGAAGCTAAGGAGGAGGCTTATGTTGCAGCCCTGAGTTCAGGTACGGCAGCCCTTCATTTAGCTCTTATCCTGTTAGGGGTAAAACCGGGAGATGAAGTGCTATGCCAAAGTATGACCTTTGCCGCTTCTGCCAATCCTATCGCTTATTTAGGTGCGATCCCTGTATTTATTGATAGCGAGAGGAAAACATTGAATTTATCCCCAATTCATCTTGAGGAAGCAATAAAAGACCGGATCTCGAAGGGAAAAACCCCGAAAGCAATTATTGCCGTACATTTATACGGAATGCCATATAAAGTTGAAGAAATTCAGGATATATCAAAAAAATACAATATTCCCGTGATCGAAGATAGCGCCGAAGCTTTGGGTAGTTCATATAAAGGACAAAAATGTGGTACCTTTGGAGATTTGGGAGTGCTTTCATTTAACGGGAACAAAATAATAACAACTTCCGGAGGTGGTGCATTGGTAACCCGAAATAATGCCGATAAGCAAAAAGCAGTGTTTTTAGCTACTCAGGCCAGGGACGATGCTCCACATTATCAGCACAGCGAAATTGGATATAATTACAGAATGAGCAATATTTGTGCTGGAATAGGAAGGGGTCAAATGGAAATTTTGGACAAACATGTTGCACTTCGCAGAAAAATGAACGAATTTTATAAAAATTTATTCGTTTCTATTCCTGGAGTAGAAGTGTTTAAGGAACCAAATAAAGATTATTTTTGTAATAATTGGCTATCAATTATCAGTGTAGATAAATCACGGACAAACGGAATTTCCCGCGAAGATTTACGACTTTGCCTTGAAAAGGAAAATATTGAGAGCCGGCCTTTATGGAAACCTATGCATATGCAACCTGTGTTTGCGGGGTCACCATTTTATGGTAGCGGGGTTGCTGAAGGGTTTTTTGAAAATGGATTGTGTTTGCCTTCCGGGTCAAATTTAACTGATGATGACAGGAATAGAATCGCATCCTCGATCCAAAATTGTTTTAAAAGTTAGTTGAAAAATTAAATCTAAAATATGTTGAACCGCATAATAAATGCTCTCAAGTTTAGCTTATCCGGAGAAGATACCAGATTAGATTTGCGCAATATCAAATATTTGCCGAGATGGGCAGTATTTCTTATTGATATATTTTTGGTTTCGTTTTCCACCTTGTTGACTATTTTAATAATTGTTGACCTTACGCCAAACTATTATATACTGCTGGATTTTCCGTTAAAGGCACTGTTGGTTATCCTTGTACACATCCTGTTTTTTCTTGTATTTAGGACCTATGCCGGGATTATTCGGTATTCTTCCAACATAGATGCCTTAAAACTCATGCTGGCTACAATTTGTTCTTTTATAAGCCTGGTAATTATCAATTACCTCACTTATTTTATGATTGGCCAAAAAATCTTTCTGATAGGAGGTTTGTTGATCAATCTATGGATTTCTTTTTCGATATTGTTTTTATTCAGGTTGTGCGTGAAGCAGGTGTATGAATATTTTAAAATCGCAAATAAATCCGAGGTGTTATTGCGTGCCGTAATTTTGGGAGCCGATGAAAACGCTATTTCAATTGCAGGTGCGCTGGAGTTGGAAAATCCCCGAAGATTTAAGATAGTTGGTTTCCTGACCAGGAAAAAACATAATAAAAGTCTCCGGATTTTAGATAAGCCCGTGATTAAATTCACCACGGCCATTCACGCGCAGGTAAAAGCATTCAGGGCATCGGCTGTAATCTTGTCTGAGAACAATTTTACATCAGAAGAAAAATTTGCCATCGTGGAAAACTGCATGGAACATAATATTAAGGTTTTTAATGCGCCAATTGTTTCCTCATGGGAAGATGAAGACAAGCCTATCGCCCAAACGGTAAAAACCTTGCAAATTGAAGATTTGCTCGAGCGCGAACCTATAAAACTTGAGGAAGAAAACAAAGCTACGCAGTTAACCGGGAAAATAATTCTGGTTACCGGGGGGGCCGGATCTATTGGAAGCGAAATAGTTAGACAGGTTGCCCAATACAACCCCAAAAAGTTGATTATCCTTGATCAGGCAGAAACCCCATTGCATCACTTACAACTGGAAGTGGAATCTAAATTTCCGGGTTTAAATTATAAATGCATTGTATGTGATGTTGGAAATCAACGACGTTTGGAACTAATGTTTCAAAATCAAAAAATTGACGTGGTTTATCATGCCGCTGCCTACAAGCATGTGCCATTAATGGAAGAAAATCCGCATGAAGCTGTTTTTGTAAATATAGCAGGAACCAAGAATTTAGCCGATTTGTGTGTTAAATACAAGGTTGGCCATTTTGTGATGATCTCTACAGATAAGGCCGTAAACCCAAGCAATGTGATGGGAGCTTCAAAAAGGGCCGCGGAAATGTATGTGCAATCCTTGTTTCACAGCCAGGATCAAAAAGATGAAAATGTCACCAAATTCATAATTACCCGTTTTGGGAATGTTTTGGGCTCAAACGGCTCTGTGGTTCCCCTGTTTAAAAAACAAATTGCAAAGGGAGGCCCTGTTACCATTACCCACCCTGATATTATTCGTTATTTTATGACCATTCCTGAAGCATGCCAGCTGGTGCTGGAGGCAGGAACCATGGGGAACGGTGGTGAAATATTCATATTTGATATGGGCGCGCCGGTTAAAATTATGGACCTGGCCATTAAAATGATCAAACTTGCGGGCTATATCCCAAACCAACATATTAAAATAAAAATTACAGGTCTTCGCCCAGGAGAAAAATTATATGAAGAATTGTTGACAGATGAATGCAAAACCTTGCCTACACATCACAAGAAAATTATGATAGGAATAGATAAAGCACAGGATTATGATTTCATCAACGATAGCATAGAAAAGATCATCAGGTCGGCTCACAAGCTTAAAAATGATGAAGTTGTCACAAAAATGAAAGAACTAATTCCGGAATTTATAAGTAATAATTCCTCTTACGAGATTTTAGACAGAGAGGCAGAGGAAGCACGAAAAGTAATTCATTAGGAAATTTTATTTAACAGAATTTTATATTTCCTTTAACCCGCTAAATTTTAACCTGCTATATTTGCGTTTTTTACCCCACCTTATGAAAAACAAATTTTTCCTTTTATTCAGTTTAGCATTATTGGCAAGTTGTTCCAGCCGCAAAGAGATCGTTTATTTTCAGGATGCAGAGAAACTGGACAACATGAAAAGCCTGATGAAATTTGAACCTGTAATTGAGGTGAACGATATTTTAAGTATCAATGTTTCCTCCCTTAATAAGGAAGTTGTTGAACCTTTCCGGATGAATTTAGGGAATCAACAAAGTGGTGGCGGTGGAAGTCAAAACCAGACGCCGCAGGGATATCTTGTGGATATAGATGGGGATATTCAATTCCCGGTCTTGGGGAAGATTCCGGTGGCTAATAAATCCAGAAGTGAATTAGAGGCTTTTCTTACCAAGGAGATCAAGGCTTATGTAACGGATGCCGTTGTTGCGGTTCGAATAATTAATTTCAGGGTGATCGTTTTAGGGGAAGCGGGAAGCGAAACTGTTGTAGAGGTTGAAAATGAGAGAATGAGCATTCCTGAATTGTTTGCATCGGTTGGAGGTATAAGTTATAATGGTAAACGCAAAAATATCTTAGTGATACGGGAAACCGATGGAGTAAGATCTGTAGGAAGAGTGGATATTACAAGTGCCGATGTCTTCAGTAACCCTTACTATTATTTAAAGCAGAATGATATAGTTTATGTAGAGCCTACCTATAGACAGGTGAAATCTGCAGGATTTATAACCAGTTATACAGGTTTAATATCTTTGGGAACTACAATTATAGGTTTAATGTTTTTATTTTCACGATAATTAATGGAGGAATTACAGGATTTTACAGAAGAAAAAGAATCTAACTTCGATTTAAAGGCTGAAATATATAAATATTTAGCTTATTGGAAATGGTTGCTTTTTGGACTTTTATTAGGCGGTTCGATCGCATATCTTTACAATCGTTATACTATTCCTCAATATTGGACGCAAGCTTCTTTAATGATCTTAAAGGATAGCGAAAGCAATATGGCAAGCGCATTGCCTTCCGGTGGCGGGTCAATTTTGACCTTTGGTGATAACAGTCTTGATAATCAAATTATTACCCTGAAGTCCAAGCGATTGGTGGAAAATGTTGTAAATGAACTAAACCACAATATTTCTTATTTTATCGAGGGAAATGTTATTACCATAGAGGCTTATAAAAACAGTCCTGTTTTAATTCAGTTTATCACACCTGATTCAATAGTCAATAAAGTATCAAAAATCCTTTTTGTTACCCCAAAATCTGATACCGGTTTTAACCTAGTTGACGAATCCCAGGGATATGAAAAAACACATGAAATAGGAGAAATTATCGAACTCAATGGACTAAAATTTTCAATAGTTCCAAGGCCAGGAGCCAATTCTTCATTTAAAAATTCAAAAACGGTCCAAATAAACATTAGCCCGGTGGATAATGTAGCTGGGAATTATATTTCTAAATTGAATATTGTTCCAAAAGGAAAAGCAGCAGATATTCTCTCACTTGGAATTGTGCAGGAAGATAGCAGGAAATCGGAAGATTTTCTTAATAATCTGATGTACCAGTTTAATGCCGATGGAGTTGCCGACAAAAGACAAGTAGCTCTAAGTACTACTGAATTTATTCAGGATAGGCTGGAATTGATCACTTCTGAACTCGATTCTGTGGAAGGCGGAATGGCTGATTTCAAAAGGGAAAATCAGTTTATGGATGTCACTAGCGGGGCACAGGAATTCATTTCTAAATCTACCCAGGCAGAGCAGCAGGTATTCGAAATAGAAACTCAATTGATGATCATCAGATCTATTGAGGACCTTATAAATAAAAAGGAGGAGTATCAATTGTTGCCTGCAAGCCTGGGAATTCAGGATGGTGGGATTTCAGGATTGATATCGACATATAATTCCCTTGTTTTAGAAAGAAACGCCTATTTAAGAACATCCACCCCTCAAAATCCTGTTGTTGCAACCATAACTTCCCAATTAGATTCATTAAGGGAAAACTTAAGGGATAATATCAGAAGTACTATTAGTTCCCTAAATATTCAATTAGGAGTATTAAACCAATTGGATAGAAGTTCTCAAAATAAATTCCGCACCTTCCCCGGAATGGAAAAAGGAATGCGGGGAATTGAACGGCAACAGCAAATTAAAGAGCAGTTGTATTTATTTTTGCTTCAACGCAGGGAGGAAGCCGCTATAGCCTTTGCGGTCACTTCTCCGGTAGCAAAAGTCATAGACCCATCATATACAATTGCAACCCCTGTAGATCCAAAACCTTGGCTTATATTAGTGGGAGGTTTTCTTATCGGGTTGATTCTGCCCTTGATTATTTTGTTTGCTAAATTTATGATGGACACAAAGGTGCATCATAAAGGGGATCTTGCCCCACTTACCAAACATATTCCATTTTTGGGAGAAATCCCTAAAATAACCGATGAAAATAACGATATTATCCAATTAAATGACCGATCGCCCCTGGCTGAATCGTTTAGGATCCTCCGGACAAACCTGGCTTACCTTATGAAGGCCAAAAAGGAAAACCGCGGTGAAATTATATACGTAACATCTACTATTAAAGGGGAAGGAAAAACATTTGTTTCCTATAACCTTGCACGCACCCTGGCAACTACCAAGAAAAAAGTAATCCTTATCGGAGCGGATATTCGGAATCCAAAATTGCACCGCTATGTCGATTTACCGATGGAAAGTAAGGGTTTGTCAGATTATTTGTATGATTTGGATGTCCAGCCACTGGATATTATCGCATCTTCCCAGGAACCTGAGATTAAGGTAGATTTGATTTTATCAGGTTCTATCCCACCCAATCCTGCAGAATTATTTATCAATGACAGGATGAAAAATCTCCTTAAAGGGCTTGCCAGTTCCTATGATTTCATAATTGTGGATACCGCACCTACCATGATCGTTACCGATACACTTTTGATTAGTCAGTTGGCCGATACTACCTTATATGTTACCCGTGCGGGTTATACCGAGAAAAAACTACTGGATTTCCCCAAAGAACTCAAGCAACAGGGAAAACTTAAAGGAATGGCGGTAATTCTAAATGATATAGATTATTCCAAATTCTCCTACGGGGCCAAATACGGCTATTCCTATGGCTACGGATATGGTTATGGCGTAGATGAGGAAAGCAAATTGAAGAAAATTTTAAAGAAGCCGTTCAAAAAAAGTAAGGTCTAAAAATATTCTTTGGTTTTAGCTATAACTTTTTTAACTGGGTCAATGATTTTTTTGTTCAGTGTAATACTGGCTAATTTCTCGAGATGTTGTACCCTGTGAGTATCGCTGCCTATAAAATCGATCATTCCCGATTCCAGTAAACGAAATGCGGTTTGCTGCATATTTGTTCCATAGTGCGGGGTAAGGGATAGTGTATTTAGTTGCAACAAGCAACCGCGATCCTTTAGCTCTTCGTATTTCCTCAGGTCTTTAGTATGATAAAAAGCATACCTTTCCGGATGTGCCAAAACCGGTTTGTATCCTTTGGTTTGTAATTGAAAGAGGATTTCATTTAGATTGATTGGCGCCTGGAAATAAGACATTTCAACCAATACGAAATTGTCTTTTAAAACGAGTAATTTTTCAGATTCCAACAATTCAACAAAACTTTGGTCCATCATATATTCCGCAGCGGCCCTGATCCGGATGTCTTTTAATTCGGGATTCTGGGCTATTTTCTCCTGTAATTTTTCAAGCGCGGTATTTATTGTTTGGGGGGTATTGGGATAATAATCGTTCATGATATGTGGCGTAGCGATAAAATCATGGATTCCCATTTCTTTAAATTTAAGCAATAAATTTAAAGAATCCTCAATATTTGCCGCACCGTCGTCTATTCCCGGTAGAATATGGTTGTGTATATCGGTAATATCATTAAGATAGTCGATTAAATATTCTTTTTTTTGAAAAATGGTTAGCATACATAAACTTTTAATTGCCTAAAATTACATAAATTTAACCCGATATCAGATCCTTTCACTTATTAGTCCTGAGGTTTTAGAAAATTATATGAAATGAGCAATTATCCCAACACCATACAGGCAGGTTGCGACTTGTTCATATCGCAGAAGTCCAATAAAAAACAATAAATATCACGTATGAAAAACAAACTACCCCTTATCTTACTTTTATTAGTTTTTATCAGAGTAAATGCACAAGAGGTTGAATTTTTAGGCTCTGTAACGGCTACAGGCCTCATTTATTCTGAAAATGAATCCCCGTTTTGGATACATAGCAATCAACGTGGTAGGGTAGATGAACTCACCAATTTTTCGGGCTGGGTTTCTGGCTTGGCAACTTATAAGATCAGTGAAAATGCCGGTTTTGAACTTGGACTTGGCGCTTTATATCAAGATGGGTTTACGGATGAACTTCAGCTGGACGAATCCTTTTTAGGTTTTCAGAATAATTGGCTTCAGGCTCATGTAGGAAGAAAACAGAAAACCGAATTATATCACGGTTTAAGTGCGACCAATCAAAATATTCTTTGGTCCCTGAATGCCCGACCACTTCCCGGAATTAGTTTTCAAACCAAACACCCAATTTATTTCTGGAAAAATGCAGGATTGGCTTTTGAGGCAAGTCTGGAAGAATTTATAACAGATGACGATCGTTATGTTCAGGACACAAGGGTGCACCATAAAAGTTTTCATTTAATCTATGATAAAATCCAGAATTTTGAGATAAAAGTTGGGCTTCAGCATTTTGCACAATGGGCGGGAACTTCCCCGGATTTCGGAAAATTGCCTGGTAGTTTTAGCGATTATATAGATGTATTTACTGGCCAGGAAGGAAATGTTGATGTTGGAGGCCAGGAAATAAATGCCTTAGGGAACCAACTGGGCAGCTATGAAATTTATTTAACAACCTCTATTT
>Ga0307486_1003450_pt1 | contig 10179 bp, 12 predicted proteins | sample CBIW02metaG_FD_203663 | JGI IMG/M metagenome (GOLD analysis project Ga0307486, IMG submission 203663) | Sea-ice brine microbial communities from Beaufort Sea near Barrow, Alaska, United States - CBIW 0.2 | ecosystem: Environmental > Aquatic > Marine > Coastal | place: USA: Alaska | collected... | reverse complement strand
CGCTCACCGCCCATGCAGTAGCGCTCCACGCTGACGCGTTCATTCCGCGCACTGTTCGCTCGCCTGCGGCATCCATCTCCTTGGGGATCGGGTGGGCCGTTTCATTCGTGCACCTGCTGATATTTGCGTTGCTTCCCCTCATCAACGATGGCATCTACCACGACGGGGATTCGTTCCTGTGGGCGAGCGTCGCGCTGTGCGGCCCATGGTTTATCGCGGGCATATTGAGCATCTTGCGGCGTCCCGCCCTCGCTCGGCGGGTGCTACTGCTGGCAGTCATCACCCCGGTCGCACTCGTGGCCTCACATTTTCTTACGACTGACATAGAACTACCCGCGACCATGCTGTCAGCGCTGCTCGCCACCACCGCAGTCATCGCTCTTATCGGCACAACCCAGTCGCGGCTTGTTGTAGTTAGCGGTGGAGTCACAACGATCGTGCTCATCGGCGTGCTCGCTTATTCAGGGCTCCTCTTGACACCGTATGAGTCGTTCCTGTGGGGCACGGTCGCGTGGGAAAACCTCCCCGTGGTACTCGCGATGTGTCTGGCCGCAGTCATCACGCTGCTCGCAACGAATCAGCAGAGCGCCGCCGGGGCGCTCGCCCTCATCACTCTGCCCTGGGTGGCTGTGGAGCTAGGGCTAATCTGGCGCAGTGGAGATCCGTCGGCTCGGCTCGTCACGGTGATTACGATCGCGATGTTGGTCATTGCGGGAATCGTGCTGAAAGCACTCGGAAGACGAAATCGCCAACCGATTCAGGCAGCAACCGTCGCTTGACGGAAGCGGCCCAACACAGCTCTGTGCGCTGAACTGGCCGACTGCGTGGTTGATGGACGGAGAAATCCCGCCCGTGACCACCCCGAACTGAAAGCCATCGCCATTTCAAGCGACCGGATCACGTCCACCAGGGGAGAAATTCGACGGAGGCTTGCTCAGCACCGGATGGGCGGAAGCTGCACTCCCATCCCGGCACGGGCACGGGCATCCAGACCACGGAATAGGTGCCGCCCCCACCCGCTGCCCCTCCCAGGTTCAGTCCGCAAGCCGCGGTCGCGGCGTCATGGCGGAGAAAATACGGCCCGACGAAGACCACTACCAGCATCACGATCAGACACACTGCTGCGATAAGCGCGTATCGGTATTTGCCCCGATGGAAGACCCTAGTCACCCGCACTCCCCTACTCGCGCGAGAACGCCGCAGCGCGCGCGATCTGGTCGGGCGTCGGCGTGACCCCGGTGTACCGAACGAACTGCGCCGCAGCTTGCAGGGCGATGACTTCGGCACCGGTGATCACCGGTTTTTTGGCATCGCGGGCGGCCCGGATAAGCGGGGTTTCGGCCGGGAAAGCAACAACATCGAACACGGTCTCCGCCGCGCGAATGTGGTCAGGCGTGAACGCGAGTTCCTCGGCGCTGTCTCCAGCCATGCCCAACGGGGTGACGTTGACGAGAACGGCATGGCCAGGTTGCGGGTCAGTACTCACGGCGCGGTATCCGTACTTCGTGGCGATTGCCTCGCCAGCGTCAACGTTGCGCGCAAGCACCGTGAGGTCACTGAAACCGGCACCGTGGAATGCCGCAACGACCGCTTTGGCCATGCCACCCGATCCACGAACCAGCACGGACGAGCTCGGGTCGAGTTGGTGGCGTGCGATCAGGTCGGCCACGGCCTCATAGTCGGTGTTGGATGCCGTCAGAACACCGTCCTCGTTCACGATCGTATTGACCGACTCGATCGCTGCGGCCGACTGTTCGACAACATCCACCAGCGGCAACACCGCTTCTTTGAAGGGCATCGATACGGAGCAGCCTCGGATGCCCAAGCCCCTCACTCCCGAAATAGCGTCCTCAATGCGGCTGGTCGTAAACGCTTTGTAGACGAAGTTCAGACCGAGTTCGTCATACAGGTAGTTGTGAAACCGCGTCCCAAGATTGGAGGGTCTACCGGCCAGCGAGATGCACAAGGTCATGTCTTTATTCAGGATCGGCATTCACCCATTATCGCCGCGTAAAAAGCCATAAGCGGGAGTCGTGACAACAGAAAGAAGTACGACGACGCTCGGAGCGCCACTGCCGCTTCCCGCAGTTAGCTCGTTCGGCGGTAGCGGATGTGTGTGGCGAGCGGCGATTGCAGCACCTCGACGGGTTCGAATCCGAAAGTTTCAATCCCGTCGAAGAGCCGTTCGCCAGACCCGAGCAGAACGGGGGGGCGATGTCGAGCGTCAACTCGTCGACGACACCGGCGAGGAGCGCCTGCCTAACGGTGGAGGCACCGCCCGCGATGTCGACGCCCTCACTGCCGGCGGCCTCACTGCCGGCGGCCTCACGCGCCAGCGCATAGGCGGCATCGAAGCCGTCGGTGACAAACGTAGAAGGTTGTGCCGCCGTCCATCTCAATCGGCTCGCGCGGGTGATGAGTGAGCACGAAAACAGGTGCGTGGTACGGCGGCTCGGCACCCCACCACCCGCGCCAGTCCGACTCCCACTCGCCACGGATCGGCCCGAACATATTGCGGCCCATGACATACGCGCCGCGCGGGCGCATGAGCCAGCCGGTCGCGATCTCGTCGGCTCCATTGGCACGCTCATCACCGATGTGCCAACTGTGCAGCTCCAGACCACGCTTACCGAGCGGGTGATCGCGACTCTGCTCCGGCCCGGCAACGAACCCATCGAGCGAGATTGACATGTGGCAGGTGGTTTCCGGCATTCACGACCCCTTCCGCGGTTGTTGCGATTGGCACGTAGTGATGGGAAATCTACTTGAGGTCGCTCTCACACCGCAATCACACCGCAATCACACCGCAATCATTGACCCAGCCTGCTCAGAATTAAAGAAGTTTTCACGAGTACTTGTCATTTGTCATGATCCGTTCCACGATGAAACCATGCATTTCGCTGGAGTTCTCCCCGAAGACGCGCCTGACCCACGTGAGCAGCATGCTGAGCTGCTGAAGCGCATGCCAATTCCCGTGATCGAACTCGTTGCACAGAGCTCACTAGAAGTAACGGATGTCAGCGTCAACTCCGCCACCGACAGCGACGGCTATTCCGCCATGACCGCCAGTGTCTCAGCTACGCTGTGGCGAAATCCTGAAGACAAATCCGACCCCATTAATCTCGCAGACCTTGATGACGACACCCGTCGCGCGATCGAAGAGGTTCCGCCGTGGCCACGACCGACATGGTTGATCGAGCGAGTCAAAAGCATGCGGTATCCAGCACTGTGGGAGGCCGTCCAGACGAATTGGCACCGTGAAGAATCGGAGCTCAACACGCTCGACTCCCTCCTCGTCCAACACACCAACTCCATCCTGATGAACCAGTTCCGCGAAGAGCTCGGGCTCAGCGCCCACGACTGGCACGCGCCCGCGCCGCTGCCAGAGAGCACGGCTACGCAGCCCGTTGACGTTTCGATCGACGGGGAAATCATGCCAGGCATCGAGATCGACACCGACCCCTTTGTCTACGCCGTCGGAGCAAAACTCGCGAACGGCGGGACTTTCACCGCAGTGATTCCGCGTGAACATCTTCCGTTCATCACTCTTAAGTTCGCTACTCGCAACCAGCAGAAACGAGAAGCGTGAGCTACCGGAACAGATTCGCACGAAGCGGGCTACTCCTTCTGGCGATGATGGCAGCTTTGACGGCATGCACCGGTGCCGGTGATGTCAGTATCAGCAACGAAAGCTCCACCGATGTGATTGTCTCGACCGGTGACGACGATGTCGCTGTCTCCGCAGGCGGCGCCGCCAGCATCCTCGGCTCTGGCTGCATCCCCGGTGATGTGACCGTGGAGTTCGCGTCGGGTGAGACTGTTACGGTCTCTGGCCCCATCTGCCCAGGGGAGCAACTCGTCGTTCTCGACGGCGAGGTCGAATTGCGTACTGCGGAAGGCTCTCGTGGCGTGTCCGTGGAACCTGCTCCGTGACGCGCGCGTGGGTATGGTTCACGATTGCTGGCAGCCTTGGACTTCTCACCGCGGTCACGCTGACAGTCAATGAAGGCGTGAAGTATCGCATCCGCGAAGAACAAGGATTAGACCCGATTTGGGCCCCGACGTGGGTCGCTGCAACCACGTATGTCGGGCTTGCGGTCTTCGTTGTATCCGCCGTCGTTCTCCTCGCGATCGCATTGACTCCACCGCAGAAGCCGACAGAAACTACGCCGCGATAATCTCCAACGCCACCCCGTCACACGCGGTGCGCGCGAGTTCGGCTAGAGCCCCGCCCCGCACAGCATCACCGGCCGCATGGTGGGGGTCGGTGGAGACGACTACGCGCCCGACACTGTTGATAACGGTCACTTTGTCGCCGAGTTCAGCGAGTTGCGGAAGCAGCTGTCTTTCGATGGAGTCGATGAGTAGATCAAGGCCGGCAACGCCCACGAATGCGGTGTCGATGTGCACAGGAGCAGCAACAGTAATCGTGTATTCATCGCTGCAGAGATAGTCGACATAGGGGCCGGCAACGTGTCCTTGACCGGTTTCCATCGGGACCCGGAACCACTCAAGTTCGCTGTAGTCGATGTGTTCCTTATTGACGGATTGTGCGGCAAGCAGAAGCCTCTTCGGCTCCTCGCCCTGCCACCACGAGAGGTGATGGCGTTCGTCCGTCAGTAGCCCGATGGCGGCAATAAAGCCAGCGCCATAAACTCGGGCATCGGGCAGAGCAATGATGTTCAGTGCGTGGGGTTCAACCAGTCCGTCGAGTTGCTGGGAAGAAAGTTCCCCAAAGCGTCCTGACGCGGCAAGCTCAACGCTGAGCTGTACGGCTTTCGCCTCCAAGGCAGCAATCGGTGCACTGAAATACTGGGAAACGATCGCCGCCGCACGGGATGCGGTTTCGGTCGCAGTCGTTGTCGTTGTCGTCACCATGCCGTCATGCTATCGCTCGGGATCATTCGCCACTCGCCTACTGGTTGCGTGGTCCTGTTCGTGGCATCCTACGCAGCATCCGGCCTGCGGCGCTACTTCAGTGCGTGCGGGACTGCAGATTGATGAGGACATCGATCGCCGCGTCGACCATACGTTCCGTTGCGGCAACCGCCGCATGATCGTCGCCAGCTTCGACGGCATCCACGACGCTGAGAAGTTGAGCATATTGAGCACTGCGGGATGTCTCATCAGCGTCGATCAGTCGCAGCATTGGCGACATTTCTGCCTGCAATCGCATCTGTTCGCGCGTGAGGCGAGCGGATTGGCTGAGCGAGACGAGTTCAATCTGAACATCGTCTAGCGTGCTCCGCCACTGCTCAAGATCTGACGCATCGAGTCGATTGAGTCGCGAGCGCACTTGCTGCACTTCGGAAGGGACCGCGCGACGTGCAGCAAGACGCACGCAGGCGGCAGTGATCGCGGAATAATGGGCGCCCAAATCACGGAGGGCGAGTCGCGAGGTACCAGCGAGCGCGGTGCGCGCGTGCGCTACGGGGTCTGCGGATTCGGTAACAAAGCTGCCTCCGTTGCGCCCACGCCGGGTGACGACGAGGCCCCGACTGCGCAGCGCAAGCAAAGATTCACGCACCGTCGTTGGTGCTACTCCGAATGTTCTGGCGAGGTCATACTCGGACGGGAGTCGCTCGCCTGCACGCAGGTGGCCGCCAGTAATTGCCCCGGCGAGGCGGCGCTCGACGAGTTCGGCACGGCCAGCGTCACCAATGGATTGAAAGAGTGCGCCCTGCAGTCGCCCCGGCCGCGCAGAGTCGCGGACGAGTGCGGCGTCGTCGGCAACTGCCGCACTGTCTTCAGACACGTCAGTCGGTTCAAACGGGGACATTGCTCAATTCTTGCACCCTTCACCCTGAGTCGTTGCTGATTTGTGACTTTTACGATGTGGGTTGAAATATGAACTCTGGTTATATAGGTTTAAGTCCACTCAGTGATCAATGTCGTTCCAAGGAGTCCCTCGTGCACGCGTCCGCCCAGCAAGCCTTGTCCGAATCAGACTCCATGACAGCGCCCGGCGCAGTAACGCTCTCGGGCGTCTCAAAGCAGTTCGGTGACTTCACTGCGGTCGAAGCGCTCAACCTCGACGTCAAGCCAGGGGAGTTTCTTTCTATGCTCGGCCCCTCGGGTTCAGGCAAGACCACCGTGCTGCGGATGATCGCAGGCTTCGAGAACGTCACGAGCGGCAGTATCCATCTCAGTGGCGTCGACGTCACCCAGATTCCGCCTCACGCGCGGCACGTCAACACGGTTTTTCAGGACTACGCGCTGTTTCCCCACTTCACCATCGCCGAGAACGTCGGCTACGGGCTGCGCGTAGCCGGAGTCGGTCGTGCTGAACGTCGCGCACAAGTAGACATTGCGCTCGATCAAGTTCGCCTCACCGCCATGGCCGATCGACTCCCTCACCAGCTCTCAGGCGGTCAACGCCAGCGCATCGCACTCGCCCGCGCGCTCATCCTGCGCCCTCAAGTCTTGCTGCTCGATGAACCGCTCGGTGCCCTAGACAAGCAGCTTCGCGAAGAGATGCAGATTGAACTCAAGCAGATTCAACGTGATGTCGGCATCACTTTCATCTTTGTCACTCACGACCAAGAAGAGGCCCTCACTCTCAGCGACCGCGTCGCCGTCTTCAACAATGGCCGCATCGAACAGGTCGGCACGGCACGCGAAGTGTACGAATTTCCCGCCACCGAATTCGTCGCAAAATTCTTGGGGCAGTCGAACCTAGTGCCCGCCTCACTCTCCAGTGAGGGCGTGCAATCGAGCGTTCGTCCCGAGCGCGTTCGTCTGCTTGCAGCGACCGAACCTGCGAGCGCCGGGAGCATCTCGTTACTCGGCACCATCTCAGAAACCGTGTACTCCGGTCCAACGACGCGTTTCATCGTCGACACCGAGCCAGGGGTCAGCATCATCGCCGAACGCCCCAACGATCATCATCCCTCTGCCGAATCCGCCTTTAGCCGAGGCGACTACGTGCGCGTCGAGTGGACCAAAGACCACGCCTCTCCCATCGCCTAACCGTCTCGGCCACTCCAGCGGGAACCGACGACCCACAGCATCCACGACCACCCATAAGCGCACCATCCCATCAATCACACGAAGGAGACACCCATGAGATCGAAGATCATGACCGGCGCAGCAATCCTTGCTGCTGCCGCTCTGGCCCTCACGGCCTGTACGACAGATTCCAGCAGCACAGGATCCGGCGGCCTCAGTATCGACGTGCCTGACATTGCGATGCTCGAAGAGCTCGGCGACATGGAAAATGAAGTCAACATTGTCGCGTGGAGCGGCTTCGTAGAGCCCGCGTGGACCGACGAATTCACTGCAGAAACCGGTTGCACGGTCAACCGCCGCGTTGCGGGAACAAGTGACGAAATGGTTCAACTCATGCGCACCGGCGACTATGACGTCGTCTCCGCGTCGGGTGACGCAAGCTTGCGCCTCATCGCCGGTGGCGATGTTCAGCCGATCAACCTCGACCTCGTTCCCAACTTCGGCGACGACATCGTCGAGGGTATGAAAGGTCAGATCTACGACACCATCAATGGCAAGTCGTACGGTGTTCCCATCGGCCGCGGCGCAAACATCCTTCAGTACAACAGTGACGTTGTGACTGAAACACCGACGAGTTGGGATGTTGCGTGGGAAGCTGACAGTCCCTACGCCGGCAAGATCATTGCCTACGACGCACCGATCTACATCGCTGATGCTGCCGTCTACCTGATGGCTCACGAACCTGACCTCGGAATCACTAACCCGTACGCGCTCGACGAAACTCAGCTCGATGCAGCAATCGAACTGCTCAAGCAACAAAACGAGATCGTCTCCGAGTACTGGGCAGATCCTGCCGCGCAGATCACCTCGTTTGCTGGCGGAACCACTGTTCTTGGCACCTCGTGGGAGATCCTGCGCAAGCTGACCGATGACGCCAAATTCAAGAGTGTTCTTCCTGAAGAGGGCGCAACCGGATGGTCAGATGCATGGATGATCAGCGCCGAGTCCGAATCCCCGAACTGTGCCTACGCCTGGGTTGACTACACGAGTGAAGCTGAAGTGAATGGCGCGATCGCCACTAACTTCGGTATGGCTCCAGCCAACGGCGCCTTCTGCGAGACGAGCGATGAAGCCGCAGCACACTGCGAGTACTTCAATGCCACCGACGAAGAGTACTTCGAGCAGGTCTGGTTCTGGACCACCCCCATCGAGCAGTGCATCGATGGACGTACTGATGTCACCTGCACGAACTTCCAGGAGTGGACGGATGCCTGGCTCACCGTCAAAGGCTAAGTAGCCGGAGGGGTGGGTCGCATCGGCCTGCCCCTCTCCCCTCGTACGTACCAACCGAACGGAATCCCATGAATCGCCGCGCGCAACTCTCGGCACTGCTGGCGCTGCCCATGCTGTGGCTCATTGGCATCTACATTTTTTCGCTCGTCATGCTTCTCGTGACCGCGTTCTGGGTCACTGACCCTTTCACCTCCAAGGTGAAGCCTGGATTCACTCTGCGCAACTTCGAGCAGATCATCGCCAACCCTGCCTATGCCTCAACCTCGCTGCGAACCCTCGGCATCGCGCTCGCGGTGACAATTCTGAGCATCCTGATCTCGGTTCCGCTCGGAATATTCATGGCCAAAGTGGCTTCGCCAAAACTGCGCGCCCTCTTGGCCGTTGCCATCACGCTGCCGCTCTGGGCTGGCTACCTCGTGAAGATTCTGGCCATGCGCATTACCTTCACTGAAGAAGGATTCTTCAACTCGATGCTCGGCCCCCTCGGCATTAGCGGCCCCGGTTTTAGCATCGTGACTGTCGTCCTCACACTGACGTACCTCTGGCTGCCCTACATGGCCGTGCCGGTGTACACCGCCATTAGCCAATTGCCACCAAACCTGTTTGACGCATCCGCCGACCTCGGTGCCGGTGCCGGATTCACCATCCGCACCGTGGTGCTTCCACTCATCAGACCAGCGATTATTGCCGGCTCAATCTTCACGTTCTCGCTCAGCCTCGGCGACTATATTGCAGCCAAGTTCGTCGGCGGGTCTACCCAGATGATCGGAAGCATCATCGCCTCGAATATCAACCTGAACCCACCGATCGCCGCCGCGTTCTCGCTTGTGCCGATCGCCTTTGTTATCGTCTACCTCGTCGTCGTGCAGCGCACCGGCGCACTGGAACGGATGTGATGCCGCCATGTTAAGATTCTCCCTCGGCGCCAAGTTCACCCTCGGCACGATTGTCGCGATCTCCCTCGCGTTCATGTACATTCCGCTGTTCTTGGTAGTCATCAACTCGTTCAGCGCTGCGCGCTTGTCGAGCTGGCCCATCACCTCGTTCTCCACGATCTGGTGGGAGAAAGCGTTCGTCAGCGAGCCCATTCGGGCAGCGCTACTCAACTCAGTGATCGTTGGCCTCGGTGCAACCACAATCGCGCTCATTCTGGGCACCCTCGTCGCGTTTGCTCTGCAGCGCTACACATTCTTCGGCAAGCAGAGCGTGAATCTGCTCGTCGTGCTGCCGATTGCGCTCCCCGGCATCGTTACTGGTGTCGCTCTCAACAACACCTACAACCGAGTGCTCGAGCCGATCGGAATCGAAGTCGGATACTTCGGCATGATTATCGCCCACGGCACCTTCTGCATCGTCATGGTCTTCAATAACGTCCTCGCCAGACTGCGTCGCATCAACCCCAGCATTGAGGAAGCATCGCGCGACCTCGGGGCCACTCCATGGCAGACCTTCCAGCTCGTGACGTTCCCCCAATTCCGCAGCGCATTCGTCGCTGGCGCAATTCTCGCGTTCGCCTTGAGCTTTGATGAGGTCGTCGTGACGATCTTCACGGCACCGCCCGGTGTCGACACCCTCCCGCTGTGGATCATGAACCAGATGGCCAGGCCCAACGAAGCATCACTCGTCAACGTCGTCGCGACGATCGTGATCCTGGCTTCGTTTATCCCCGTCTGGGTCTCACAGCGACTCGCCCGCGGGGCTGACGAGCGCCACTAGGGCGACTGCCGCCGTTGAGGCAGCAGCCACCGAGCGTGGTGGCTGCGCCTTGGCGTGCGCTGCAGCATCAGGGCGCAGTGATCAGCGCCGCAAGCTCCTCGAGCGCATCTTCTCCTGTCATGTCGCGAACCAACAGCGGCAATTCCGTCAGCGGAACTGTATCGAGCTGCTCGCGGAGCGTCTGCAGACAGACATCTTCCCGTTTCCGTCGTTCAGCTAGGA
>Ga0307486_1003449_pt1 | contig 10180 bp, 4 predicted proteins | sample CBIW02metaG_FD_203663 | JGI IMG/M metagenome (GOLD analysis project Ga0307486, IMG submission 203663) | Sea-ice brine microbial communities from Beaufort Sea near Barrow, Alaska, United States - CBIW 0.2 | ecosystem: Environmental > Aquatic > Marine > Coastal | place: USA: Alaska | collected... | reverse complement strand
GAAGCAACAATTATTTTAAAAGACTGATACCGGGCTTCTTCCTGTTCTTTTTGTTCGGCATTAGCTTTTTAGCTACGGCTCAAGACACTGAGAAAAGAATTATTCAGGGTAAGGTTTTAGAAGATTCCGGCATCCCACTTCCGGGTGCTACATTAATTGAAAAAGGTACAAGCAACGGTGTCTTAACAGACTTCGATGGGAATTTTGAAATAGAAATTTCCGGAGAATCTTCCATCCTTGAAATTAGCTTTTTAGGCTATAAAACGAAAACGATTGCAGCATCGGGAGATTTTATGACAATTACGCTAAACACAGATGAAGCCGCTCTTGATGAGGTGGTGGTCATTGGGTATGGTCAATCGCGCCAGAGAGATCTAACCGGATCTGTTTCCGCAATCGATTTAGACGATATTGAAACCCAGCCGGTATCAAATATAGGAGAAGCCTTACAGGGTCGTGCAGCAGGGGTGCAGGTAATTACTTCGGGGCAACCGGGAAGTAATCCTACTATTAGGATCAGGGGAATTGGAACCATCGGAAACAATGATCCTCTGATTGTTGTAGACGGGGTGCCTTTGAACGGAGGCCTTAATCAGGTGAATATGCAGGATGTTGCTTCCATGCAGATCCTTAAAGATGCTTCCGCTACGGCTATTTATGGATCTCGTGGAGCAAACGGGGTAGTCATTATTACTACCAAACGAGGAAAATCCGGAGTAGGGCAATTGACTCTTGATGTATTCTCGGGGATTCAGGAGCCTACTAATATGATCGATGTTTTAAATGCGCAACAATTCGCACAACTAAGCAATGAGATGCTGGCCGCAGGTGGATTTACCACTAATCCCGATTTTTCAGATCCCATTTCGCTTGGGGCAGGTACAGACTGGCTGGACGCTCTTTTTACCACAGGCTATCAAAACAATGTAACTCTTGCTTACAGCAAAGGTAACGAAAATTCTAACGTGTATACCTCGCTGAATTTCTTTGACCAATCGGGGATCATCATTAATAATAACTACAAACGCTATATTTTCCAGTTAAACAGCGATGTCGATGTGAACGAACGCTTGCGTTTCGGAAACTCCATTAAAGTGAATCATGATATTAAGGAGCAGGGTGAGATGAATATCACAGGAGCAATACTTTCTCTTCCAACGCAACCTATTTACAGGGAAAATGCAAATTTTTCGGGACCAATTGGTCAGCCAATATATTCCGGAGATGTTGAAAATCCTATAGGAAAAGCGACTATAGTGGATAATACCACAAGTGGTTACAACCTGCAGGGGAATGTGTTTGGAGAGCTGGATATTTTCAAAAATTTCACTTTTAAATCCCTTTTTGGGGCGGAAGCGAATTTCTGGTTTGGAAGAACCTGGAGCCCGGCCTACAGCTGGGATTCAGATATAGCGCCAAATGCTTATCTTTCTGAATCTTCAAATCGAAGTATTACCATTCTTTGGGACAACACCCTTACTTATAAAAAAGAATTTGATAACGGCTCTTCTATAACAGCATTGGTGGGAACAAGTGCTCAGGAGAATGAATTTAAATTCTTGAATGGATCTGTTCAAAATTTCCCAAGTGAATCTACTCAGCAAATAAACAATGGAATTGAACTGCCAACCATCAATGGAAGTGGTTCTGAATGGGCAATTTTCTCTTATTTCGCAAGGGTTCAAATGGATTACATCGACAAGTATTACTTAACCGGAACCATTAGAAGAGACGGATCATCAAGGTTTGGTGCCGGTAATAAATATGGTACCTTCCCTTCAGCTTCTGCTGCATGGAGAATTTCAGATGAAGACTTTCTTAAAAACTCAAATAACCTTAACGAACTTAAGTTGCGATTGGGATATGGAATTACCGGAAACCAGGAGATTGGTAATTACGCTTTTGCTTCTGCCTACAACACCAACGTGTATAACTTCAACGGCAATTTTGTTACTGCCGCGGTTCCTACCACTTTGCCAAATACAAATGTACAATGGGAATCACAGAAGCAGTACAATATAGGTCTTGATGCTACATTTTTTAACAGGGCTGTGGACTTAAAAGTTGATGTTTATCGCAAAGACACGGAAGATATGTTGGTGCCGCAATCTGTGCCTGTTACTTCCGGTTACTCAGATATTTATGTGCCGTTTATCAATGCCGGAATGATAAGGAATCAGGGGGTGGAAGCAATTCTTACTACCAATAATTTTAGAGGAGAAGACTTTAGCTGGAGTACAGATTATGTGTTCACCTACAATGACAATGAGGTAATAAGCATTAACAGTGACACTCCACTAACAACAGGGGGAATTGGATTAAACTATAATCTTTCACGCATTCAGCCGGGTTATCCCATCAACGTCTTTTACGGATTTATTCAGGAGGGAATTTTTCAGAATCAAACTGAAATAGACAATGCCGCTGTACAATCTCCGGGAACCAACCCAGCAACCAGTACGGCACCTGGAGACATAAGATTTAAAGATCTAAATAACGACGGACGAATTACAGATGATGACCGTACTTTTATTGGTAACCCAAACCCCAAATTCACATACTCTCTCAACAACACTGTCAGGTATAAGAATTTCGGTCTTAGTATCTTCTTCCAGGGAGTCTATGGAAATGACATTTTCAATGCTAACAGACTTTATACCGAAAGTATGTCGGTTACCACCAACCAGTCAGTAGCTGTGCTTGATCGATGGAAAGGTCCAGGAACCAGCAATGATATGCCGAGAGCAGTTTTTGGAGATCCTAACAATAACACCCGGCCATCAACACGATATATAGAAGATGGTTCTTATCTAAGACTAAGGAATGTGAACCTCAGTTATAATATACCGGTAGATAGTTTTGCAGATAAAGTGTTTAGCTCTGCAAAAGTTTATCTGGCAGGACAAAATCTATTCACGATCTCAGACTATTCAGGATTTGACCCTGAAGTAGGACCCAACGGAATTGACAACAATACATATCCTGTGACCCGCAACTTCACAGTAGGAATTAATCTAGGATTTTAAAAAATAACGATGAGACACTTTAGAAAATACTTAATGTCACTTGCTGCCGTGCTCCTTTTGAGCTGTAGTGATGACTTTCTTGACAGGCAGCCGCTGGACACCATAAACACTGAAAATTATCCCACTACCGCCGAAGAATTGGTGACAGTGGTGAATGGAGCTTACCAGCCATTACAATGGCCAAAGCTTTACAATTTGAGAATGTGGACCACAGATATTATGGCTGGAAACAGTATAGTAGGCGCTGGGGGAGGATCTGACGGGGTTGAAACCCAGGATATGGCAAACTTTGTGACTTCCACAGACAATGCCGGAGCATTGGATCTATGGAGAGGACCATGGCCAGGCATCTTAATGGCAAATATTGTTCTCGATGCTGCACCCAGGCTTGATATTAATGAAAATACCAGAAACCGAAGCCTGGGTGAAGCTCATTTCCTTAGAGCGCATTACTACTTCATTCTTGCGAGATTCTTTGGAGATGTGCCATTGATCACGGAACCTCAAAGTGCAGACAGCGATCTTTTCCCTCCACGCGATCCTGTGGCTCAGGTTTATGAGCTAATTATCAGTGATCTTAATGCTGCTGCTGAACTTTTACCACCTAAATCCTCCTACGGTTCAGAAAATAAAGGAAGGGCTTCTAAGGGAACTGCTTATGGTATGCTGGCAAAAGTCCACTTAAGCCTTGGAAATTATCAGGAAGTGGTGCAGTACACTACTGAAGTTGAAAATCTTGGCTATGCTTTGAATGAAAATTATGCTGATAATTTTTCCATTGCGCATGAAAATTCAGTTGAATCCCTTTTTGAAGTGCAATACGCCTCTACCGGAGGCTATGATTTCTGGAGTAATGAAAACCAGGCTTCATGGGCAAGTCCTTTTATGGGACCCAGAGGCGCCAATTTTGTGGCCGGTGGTTATGGTTGGAACCAACCAACCCAGGAATTTGTAGATGCCTATGAAGAAGGAGACGAACGCAAAGGTGTAACAGTACTTTACGAAGGAGGACCAGAATTCGACGGAAAAATATACGAAAGCCGTTACTCCTTCACAGGTTATAATACAAGGAAATTCCTTGTGCCCCTTAGTCAGGTTTCTGCCTATGACAACAGTCCGTTAAACTTCCCGATCCTTAGATATGCCGATGTGCTGCTTATGAAAGCTGAAGCTTTGAATGAGTTGGGACAAACCACCCTTGCCGGAGACTACTTAAACATGGTGCGTAACCGTGCCGGACTTGAAGATATCGAAGGTCTAAGTCAGGCGGATTTCAGAAACGCTGTACTGCAAGAACGCAGAATAGAGTTGGCTTTTGAAGGACAAAGATGGTTTGATCTTATCCGTGTAAATAACGGGGAATACGGACTTAACTTCCTTAGATCGATTGGTCGGAACAATGCTGCACAAAAGCATTTGTTATTCCCAATCCCACAAATAGAATTAGACAGGAACCCAAACCTGGTTCAGAATCCCGGTTACTAAAAAATGAAAAACATGAATTCAAATTTAAACCTGAAGCGATTTTACGTAGTAACGCTCGCCCTGATCCTAGGAGTAATTAGCTTCTCCTGTGATAAAGACGAGTTGGAGGATCCTTCCCTCGAAAATGTAGATAATGAACTGGTTCTAAATGTTTCTGACGAAAATCTGGAATTGGAAGAGCATTTTATAGACAACGAGCTTAGCTTTAACTGGTCCAGTGGTACCAATCGAGGCACCGGGGCTGCCATAAAGTACACCCTTGAAATAGATCAGGCAGGGAACGATTTCTCAGATCCTCTACTTACCCTGGTGGAAGGAGTTCAGAACCAATATATGGTTTCCATAGATCACGGAACCTTAAATCACAGATTGCTTAACAGCGGTCTTGAAGCCGGGAATACTTATGATCTTGAGGCGAGACTAACAGCAGAAGTGACAGATTCATCGGTTGAAAATCAGGTGTCAAAAATGGCTTTTTCGGTAGGTACTTTTAAGCCGGTTTCAAGCAACCTATTTATTGTAGGAGATGCTTCTCCAAATGGCTGGGATATCTCCAAAGCTGTGGAATTGTCTCCAGCAAATCAACGCGGGGTATTCATTTATGAAGGAAAACTTACTGAAGGCAATTTTAAATTCGCAGTTAGTCAGGATGATTGTTTCTGTCAGGATTTCTATACAAAAGATCCCGATAATAACAACCAGATTGTCTACAGCGAAGGCGGAAGCGGGGAAGATGTGCAATGGACAATTTCTGAAGAAGGTAATTACAGGTTGAGAGTAGATTTACTCAACAAAACAATTGAAATTACCACTGTAGAAGATGCACCTTTCTCTAAATTATTTATAGTTGGCGACGCCACAGAGAGCAGTTGGAACGTTGATGATCCGGCAGGCTTTACCCAAAGTGAATTGGATCCATTTGTCTTTAACTATGAAGGAAATTTTGCACCGGGTGAGTTTAAGATCTTTGCCGGCCCAATGGGTGATTGGTGTGGAGACTGGTACAGGCCGCTGTTGAATGATCAAACACTTGAAAATGGAGCTGTAGTTCAGGCTGCCGGGTGCGAACCCGACAATACCTGGTTGGTGACTGAAGAAACCACAGGCAGATACAGAATTAGCCTTAACACCGCAAACAACACCATTCGATTCAACAAGGTAAATCTGCACATTGTTGGAGATGCAGGGCCTAATGGATGGAATATAAACAATCCTGCTCCAATGGAATACATAAATGGAGATTTCGTGTACGAAGGACCTCTTAATGCCGGGGAATTTAAGTTCTCTAAATACCAGGGAGAATGGTGTGATGGAGAATGGGTGAATCCTGCGGAGAATGGGCAGGCTATTACAAAAACCGAGTTCATTATCACCGTAGGTTGTGAAGAACCAGATAATAAATGGAAGCTTTCTGCTGATGATTCCGGGAATTATGAGATCAGGATTAATCTTGACACCGAAATCATGACCGTTACCGCTCTCTAAGGCCATAAAACAAAAAAAATGAAAAGAAACAGCATATTTTTATTGATGACGCTGCTGGTGATGAGCGCCTGTAGCAACGACGATGAAGCACTTCTAAGCCCCATTGAAGAAGGGGTGACAATGAGCTACAGCGAGGTCCTTAATTTCAAAAAGGACAAAGCAAAGTACAATCCGGGAGAAGAAGTGAACTTTAGTGTGAATGGAACTCACCAGAGCACAACAGTGCGCTATAAATACCTGGGGCAGGTGATAAGAGAGGAGCCGCTTACCGGTACTTCCTGGACCTGGGAGCCACCTTCCGAAGATTTTAGAGGTTACATGGTGGAGTTGGTAAAAGAAACGAGTGGTGAGGAAACCATAATTGGAACAGTAGCCGTAGATGTATCTTCAGACTGGACAAAATTTCCGCGCTATGGCTTCGTCTCAAAATTCGAAAATATTTCTGAATCTCAAAGAGGTGCTGTGCTGAATAATTTGAAGGATTATCACATTAACGGGTTGCAGTACTATGACTGGCATTTTGAACACCACAGGCCACTACCTCTCGGTGAGAATGGCCTACCTGCCGAAAGCTGGAACGATCTTTTTAACAGGGAGATATATTTGTCGACCGTAGAAGGATATATCGAGCAGGCACAGGAGCGCAACATGGCTTCCATGTTTTATAACCTCCTGTTCGGGGTATGGAAAAAAGATGAAGTACAACCTGTACCTAGACAGTGGTTAATGTTTAATGACCGCAACCATAATTCCATTGATCGCCACATACTTTCCGGTTTTGGTGACATTCAGCTTACCGATCCGGCAAACAAAGAATGGCAGGAGCACATTTTTGGAGAGACCGCCACGGTATATGAGAATCTGGATTTTGATGGCTGGCACCTGGATCAATTAGGGAACCGCGGTACAGTTTATAACTATGAAGGTTATAAAATAGATTTGGGCGATGCATACAAGGACTTCCTTGTTTCTCTTGAAAATCGTTTTCCCAGTAAGAAGCTGGTTCTAAATGCGGTCGATCAATATGAACAGCAGGACATCCTGAATGCTCCCGTAGATTTTGCATATTCCGAAATATGGAGCAGATACCAGTATCAGGATCTGGCAAAGGTAATCCTGGAGAATCATGAGTTTTCCAACGGCGAACTCAACACCGTACTTGCGGCTTATATGAACTACAACTCTCAAGACGGAAGCTTCAATACTCCATCGGTTTTAATGACAGATGCCGTGATTTTCGCTTTTGGAGGTGCCCATCTGGAACTGGGAGAACATATGTTGTCCAGCGAATATTTTCCGAATGATAAATTAGACATGAGCGTGGAGCTTGGCAATAGTGTTAAAGAGTACTACGATTTCCACACCGCATATCAGAACCTGTTACGCGATGGCGGAAGCTTTAATTTTCCCGCTGTACAGTCGCAGGATGCCGATGTAAAACTAAACAACTGGCCTCCGGTTGTTGGACAAGTTGCTGTGGTTGGAAAACAACTTGAAAACCGGCAGGTACTGCACATCTTGAATTATGACGGAGTTTCAACTCTGCAGTGGAGGGATGACAGCAAGATCCAGAAGCAACCTTTGGTAAAAGACAATTTCAGCATCACGGTTGAGACAGGAAGAAGCGTTTCAAAAGGGTGGTTTGCATCTCCCGATATTAACGGGGGTGCCTCACAGGAACTCGAATTCAGCCAGAGTGGGAATCAGATCACTCTTGAAGTACCATACCTCAAATTCTGGAGCATGCTTGTGCTCGAATACTAACCAGGACAAACGTACATTATGAAAAATATTAAATTCTTTTTAACTCCTTTTCTTTTCATCCTTGGACTAACTTCCTGCAGTTCTGATGATGATTTCACAGAAGTTACCCCCGAACCAACTGCCGACTTCTCTTTTGAAGCGGTAGGCGATAATCCGCAGCTTATCAGTTTTACAAACCTGAGCGTAAATGCAAAGGAATATATGTGGAATTTTGGCGATGGAACAGGATTTTCCACACAAAAACATCCTTCCTATGAATTTGCTTCACCAGGAAATTACACTGTAATACTTACCGTGGTGAATGGAGAAAACACAAGTTCGTTCTCTGAGGAAGTTAGTGTGGTGGGAATTCCTTCCGCCGCATTCACTTATGAAGTCGATGAGGAAAATCCTCTAACTATTTATTTTGAGAACCAGAGTCAGAATGTAACTCAGTACGAGTGGAATTTTGGAGACGGGTCTGAAGTTTCTTCGGAAGCTACTCCTTCTCACACTTATGCTGAAACCGGTACTTATACTGTAACACTTACAGCAGCTGGGGCTGGTGGTACGGCCGAAGCTTCCATGGGGGTAGAGGTGAAAGATGCACAGCCTGCCTTTAGTGCGATTTATATTGTAGGGGATGCTTCTGAAAGTGATTGGAACATTGGAGCTCCGGCAGCTTTTACCCAGAGTGAGAGCGATCCTTTCACCTTTGTATACGAGGGCATCCTTACCTCCGGAAATCTCAAGTTATCCACATTTACCGGAGATTGGTGTGACGGGCAATGGATAAATGCAACCGAGAACGGTGCTTCCATAACAGAAGCTTCTACTTACATTATTACACAAGGTTGCGACGGCCCTGACAATCAATTGCAGGTAACCGAAGAAACTCAAGGTCGCTACAAGATTACCGTGAATTTGCAGAATGAGACGATAAATTTTGAAGCACAGAATGCTCCTTATTCTGAATTGTATTTAATTGGAGATGCTTCTGAAAATGACTGGAATATTGGTTCCCCAGCTGTCGGATTTACCCAAAGTAGCACCGATTCATTTATTTTCACTTATCAGGGACAATTAACTCCAGGAGATTTTAAAATATCAACTTATTCAGGTGACTGGTGTGATGCAGACTGGTTGCACCCCTCTCAGGCAGATGCTTCCCCCGAAGCCGGTAATTTTGAAAGCCATTTGGGTTGTACGGGCCCAGATTATAAATGGAAGATCACCGAAGAAAATCAGGGGGAATATCTTATCACGATTAACCTTTATGATGAAACCATAAACTTTGAGGCGCAATAGGGAACCCCTACTAACCTATGCCCTTAAAATAGTTATTCCGGGAATCCATTTCGGATCCCCCGGGATAATATTTACCTAAAAAAAATGCTATGAGATTTTTGCAACATAAATTGGTTTTCCTCTTTATGCTTATTTCTTTCGGAGTTTTCTCTCAGGAAATGGCACTTACCTGTACTTCCTATGAATTGAACGGAAATAAAGTGGTTTTTGGCTGTGAAAACGGTGAGAAACTTTCCTTGATGTTCCTGGACTCTAAAAACATTAAATTTTGGTTCTCCCCTGATGGTGAATTTAAAAGGAACAACGAATCCTTTGCCGTCATTAACGCGGAATTTGAACCGGGCTTTAATATCAATGTAAATGAATCGGCTTCCGGTTTTGATATTTTTACGGGAGACCTGCGGGTTATGATCCAAAAACAGCCTTTTAAGATCCAGATCTTTGATAAATATCAGAGGTTGGTGCTTGGAGATTCCAATGATGAATCTTATATAGTAGATGGTACGAAGGTAGAAACACGAAAAGCACTTCGAAAAGATGAACAGTTCTTCGGTTTAGGCGAAAAAACTGGTCCAATTAATCGCAGAGGTCGCTCCTACACCATGTGGAATAGCGACAAACCCTGCTATTCAGATACGGAAGATCCGTTGTATAAGAGCATTCCTTTCTTTTTAAGTACTTATAATTACGGAATCTTCTTCTACAACACTTATAAAACCGAATTTGACTTCGGAAAAAAATCTGATGAATATTTTTCATTTTCGGCACCTGATGGTGCGTTCATTTATTACTTCATGTATGGCAAAGACCTGAAAGAAGTAATTCATAGTTATACAAAATTGACAGGGCAGCCAATTATACCGCCTAACTGGGCACTGGGCTGGTCGCAGAGCCGCGGAATGTTGGTGACCGAAGATCTTACAAGAGAAATTGCAGCAGAGTATCGAAAAAGGAAAATTCCTATCGATATTATTTACCAGGATATTGGCTGGGTTGAAGGTTTGCAGAATTTTGAATGGAGAAAAGACAGATATGATAGTCCTAAAAAGATGCTCTCAGATTTAGCTGAGGATGGATTTAAAGTAATTATTTCCCAGGATCCGGTTATCTCTCAGGCTGTCGAAGACCAGTGG
>Ga0307486_1003448_pt1 | contig 10180 bp, 17 predicted proteins | sample CBIW02metaG_FD_203663 | JGI IMG/M metagenome (GOLD analysis project Ga0307486, IMG submission 203663) | Sea-ice brine microbial communities from Beaufort Sea near Barrow, Alaska, United States - CBIW 0.2 | ecosystem: Environmental > Aquatic > Marine > Coastal | place: USA: Alaska | collected... | reverse complement strand
AGCGATTGGCCGGCCCGATGAAATCACCAGTTCGACGGCCTCGGCCCGGAACTCGGTGCTGAACTTACGACGATTAGTCATGAAACAGATTCTCCTTACGTCTGTCTCAATTCACCATACGGGCGCATGCAAATTTCGATGCGGTGGTGGCTGATGCAGGCTGCTCCGAGCAGGACCACGACGAAGACAAACACGAGCAGGGCGAAGCCCCCCTCGCTTGATGGGATAGCGCCGATTGCGCCCTGCGTGATGAGAGTGGCCGAAAGAGCAACGATCACCACGGCAAAGATGATGATCACGGCAGGGGCGAGGAATACATTTGAGGTGCGGTAGACCTGCGTTGTTGTCGTTGTCATGCGAGGACCTTTCTTTCGTCGGCCGGACGGATTCAGCTGGCAAATATCAACTGGAGCAGCAGAACAGCGTGTATACCGGACCTGACCCCGAGCCTACTGCTGGGTCTTTCCCGCAAGCCGGACGGTGACCGGCACACCAAGTAATTGTCATTTTCCGGAGTCTCCTTCATAACGGCCATGGTGTTTTCGCGGTTGTGCAGGCGAGTGTGAGCACTGCCTTTTCCGTACTCCTCTGCACAAAACGCCCGTTTACGCCGGCTCAGCTGCACGACGCACGCTGAGGCGGCGGTGTCCCCGGCTCGTTGGATTGCCCGGTAGCCCGTGGATCTGGCGACGCTGAAGAGTTCAGCGATCTCCGCGGTAATGTGTTCGCCCCGCTGGTGGACCTCGACCAGATGCTTCTCCTGCACCGCGGACAGTTTGGACTGCGCCAGTAGATTAGCGAACGACGTCCGAGCCGCGAAATCAACACGCAGCTCGGACCCTAGAATTGGAACGAGCAGAGACGAAATCCTGGCAGGCGGTTAGGAAACTTTCTGAGTGATGAACGCCCACTCGTTTCTCGGATCGATGTAGGTTGCCGACGATCCTTGCTTCACGAGGGTGCAGGCGCTGTTCTCAAGATACCGCGTTGTCAAACCGCTGTACTTGAAAGCGCCGATAGATAGACGTCCCAGCTGGTAAGACGCCGGGACCCTCCATGAGACGCTGGTCGTCGCAGTCCCGCTTTTGGTCGCTGTTATGGTGGCGCCGTACGTTGCGCTAACAGAGGCGATCGCGGCCGAAGCGGACACCGTGGAAGATGCGGTGATGCTTCCGCCCACGGCAAAAGTCACCGAAGTGCTGTTCCAATGGTGACTCCCGTCGCGCCGACGACTGAAGCGTTGTCCTGTGGCGCCCTCGTGAATATTGATGTTGCGCTTGAGCGGCAGACCGCGTGCGTACCGGGACATAGCGAGTTCGGAGATGCGATCCCGGCTTCTACGGCAGGTGCTGGAGCAGCGGAAGCGGTGGTTCCTCCGGTGAAGATCGGGGCAACTGCAAGCAGGCCGGTAGCAATGGATTTCTTCATCATTCGCCCGTTTCTATGTTTTCTGAAAGGGGAACTGCGATGATCCAGAAATGAACGCCGTCGGCGACGTCGAGAGTGACGCTCGTAGCCTTCGTGTCTGGGGGTAGAGGGAAGCTGCCGAAAGTTTGCGGCGCGGACACGCAGTTTCCTGAATAAAGTTTGGTACCGAAAGTCACTGTGAATGCACTTTCAGGAGTGCACGTCACAAAGAATTTCAGGTCCGTAACAGGTGGGCCGGGGAGCGCGATATCAAATGATGTCGCGCCTGAGCCACTTGCGTGCAAGGCCACAGAGGGGTTCTCGCCGATGTAGAAGTCGGCTCGCTTGTCGGTGAGCACTTCGAGCGGGTCGGGTAATTGGCTGCTATCTGGACCGGCGCTGGATGTTGGCGTGGACGATGAGGTTGATGGTGTCGCAGAGCATGCTGTGAGCCCGAATATGACAGCGACCATTCCAGCAGCGATCGCCGTCAATGCCTGTGCTGTCCCGGTGTGGCCTGTCCTGCCGTCGCGTGCAGTCTTCATAGGATTCCTTTCAACCGATTTCAGTCATTTCAGTCACCAAGAGGTGCGCTGAGAGGCGTGTCTGCACTGGCTCAGCGGGATGCTGGTCTACACCTTGTGTCGTTGCGATGATGCGGCTGCCGACGTTTCGAGGTGGTGTCCAGCTAGTTTTGTGGTCCGTTCCTATCACTCATGGACTGGTCTCCTTTGACCGCATGATTAGTCCATTGCGGCGAGCGATAATACCGCGGATTGTCCGGGCATCGAAGATGCTACCTCGATTTTTTCTGTACTGATACGTTTCGCTAATCTGTTGCATTTGATGCGTGTCAGGCGGACAATCTATGCCTTCTCCGCGATGGTCTGCGCAGACGTCAGCGCGCGCAGTCGCTCCCGCGCATGGACAGTGTGCCAGCGTCACCCGCCGCACCGTCGCGGCTGAATGGGGCACCAGCGCTTACCGACGGAAGAATCCTTGTGGTCTTGCCGCCGGTTAGTGGACACGGGTTAAGCGGCGAGTTTATCTCCAGCCGCGCACCCAGCCGGCCCGGGACTGATCGCCGCGCTCGACTACCTCCGACCAGGCGACACCCTCAGCGTCCGGAAACTGGACCGCCTCGGCCGATCCGTCAAAGAAGTCCTCACCATCGCCGAGGACCTTCACAACAAACACATCAACTTCAGCGCCCACCAGCACGCCAGGATACAGATGAAACGCGCCCACCCGAGCCTCTGAAACGCGCTGAAGACCCGTTGCGCGACGCCAAACTCAATCACAATAACGCCGAACCTGGTGTCGCCCTATCTGTAGAACCGTGAATGGGGAGCCGACTGCTGCTTCAGTGATCTGCCGGCGAGAAGATTGTTCGCGATAGGGTTCACGCATGGGGAAGGATTAGCGCATGGACGTGGGAATTGTCATTTTTATTGCTCTTGGACTGCTGGGGGTGGTCTGGGTTGTGGTGGTGTTGGTGCGCCGGGATCGTTTGAACCGCCGGTTGTCACAGCGTCGCGGGGCTGAATACTCGGATGAGCAGACCGCAGCCCGTGCGGCCGCGCACGCGGCGTCCATGGGGCGGGGTGGTGGTTGGCCTCAGGGCTGAGGTCCGAAATTGCTTCGTCTTCCGCCCGATGCCGGCTTGTTGTCACTTGACTGTGCGATCTGTTCGAGCGGAGCCAGTCCAAGGGTGAGGCACAAGAGGAACCGCTTATGCGACAGGCCTCCGGCCGATCGACGCTTGGAATCGGATCAGGTATCCATCCGGGTCCTGGACAAGAAACTGAGCGACACCAGCCCCGGTGTCGCCTGTCCGGTACCATCTCGTCTCCGGTTCCATGAAGAGCGGCCAGCGAGCAGCACGGAGAGCATGTTCGATCGGGTGGATCGACGCGACAGTGATCTGGAAATTGATGCCGCGACCGAAGGGTTGCTCCAGCGCCGCCGGTATCCAGTTTCGTCCCGCGCCCCGTTGCTCGAGCCTGACGTGCGCCGTGCCGCTGGTGATATAGGCAAACCCGTCGTCTGGGCGATCGTACAAGACCTCAAATCCGCAGAGACCGCACCAGAAATCTACACTCTTGTCCAGCGATGTGACCAGGAGCTCCGGGACGAGGCCTGGACCCGGCGTGGTTTCCGCGCTTGTCATGCGTTCACCACAGTTCTTTTCGGAACCAGTGGTTTGCATACGGGTCCGCGTTGTGCGCTTCGCCCTCGACGAAGCCAAGCGACGCATAGAGACTTCGCGCCTCGACGAGGTCGGTTCGCGTGTCTAACCGCAACGCGATAACCCCCAAGGAGCGGGATTCGCGTTCCAGAGTTTCCATGAGACGCCGCCCCACGCCGGTACCACGGGCAGTCGGCTCGACGAAGACCCGGGTCACCTCACCGATCGCGCCCGGGCGAACCCTCATTCCTGCGCAGCCAAGCACGGTGTGCCCCTGGCGGGCGAGCAGAAGGAGCCCGGTCGGAGCGATGAGGTCATCACTGGGGTACCCTGCCTGAGCGGCCAAAACCTCCTGCCGAGACGCGCGACGCCCGTGGTAGCGGCCCACAATGTCCTCGTAGTATCGACGTGACACACCCTCGGCTTCAGCGGACGTGGGCCTTGTCGCGGAGATGAGGATCGGCAACGCACGCAACATGCCCCCACACTAGTTCCCGAGCCATCACGCGAATGTCTCGCACCCCGTTCACGAGTGCTGACCGTAACCCGAACCCTTGTGGGTCAGGATGCGCCCACGACCTCGACTGTGAAGCCGGCTTCGTTCTCGAGGTATGCGGCGTAGTGGTCGGGGCCCCAGCGTGAGGAAAGCGATCCGCGTAGAGGGAACTCCAGCCGTGGTCTGTCGCTTCGCCAACAATGCGGTCGATGTCGACCGCGGATCCTCCATGAAGCGCGACGTGGTTGATTCCGAGGAGTCTCAGGTCATGCGCGTCACCGGAGAGGGCCGGCGGTCATGTTGTCACAATGTACACATCACCACACCGCCAGGGCAGTCCGCCCTCCCACTCCTGATCGACCGACCATCCGAGCGTGGCGAGTAGCCAGCCCCAGGACCTTCGCGCGCAGTCGAGGTCAGCGACCCAAATCTCAATGTGGTGAACCCGAAGTGCCATGGGGCCATCGTTCCATGGCGGAGCGGGTCGTGCCTCTCAGGGAACCGTCTACGGGACGACAGGGGTTCGTAGTGGTCGTGAAATTGCTTCTGTGGTCGCACAGTTAGGCCTGTGACCCGGAGGAATTCGATGATCCGAGGTTGCGAGGCGTCTTGCGACATGATCGCAGCGCTGCACCTGATCGATGTCACACTGGCCATCGCAGATCGGATTTGCACGCGGCGGTATTGGCGGCAGCGACGCGTAGGCATCCGGCGTCGATCAGTGTGCGTTCCCCGAGCGGCTGGTCGAGTTGGACGACGACGGGGACGGCATCGTTTCCTTGGCAATCAGCCACGTCGCCATCGAAGGGTTCTACGTCAATCCGGATCGCGATTTGTTCTGATGTGTACGTCACGATAGGGGCGAGGGTCTCACCGGTGACACCGGAGGAGCAGCCCACGCGGGTAACTTCGACCTCGATACTGGTGCTGAACCGGTCCAGATTCGTGGAATGACCAATTTGCCAGGTCGCGGTCTCGCCAGTCAGAACAGCGTCGGGATCACCTGCACCGATCTTATTTTCAGGACCGGTTTGGTGGCACCCTGCTAGAAGCAACGCGACGGTGATGGCTCCGAGTAGGCGAGCAGCCGTGCGTTGCAGATTCATTCCCTCATGATTCACCAACCGCATCTGATACCGCCACACAACCCACGTATTGATACACGAACGTAGTTTCGGGGCCAACTCAGTCGTTCGCCCGTATTCACTCGGCTGACGGGGCCACCGACGGCTGATCGACGCAGATCACGCACGTGCACGGAGAAGGCAGGGTGAGGCCCGACCCGTGCGTCACAGGAGAACCCCAACCGCTACTGCAAACTCGTTGTCGTTCGTGGGCAGTCGCACGCCGCCCGAACTTCTCTCGTTCCGTTAGATCTCTTGCTGGGCGAGTCGGTAGGAGTCGGTGCCGGTTTCAATGATCGTGCCGTTGAAGGTGAGCCGGTCCACGATCGCAGTCCGGCGGTTGCACGACTCGAATATTACAGGGTAGTGGGTGTTGCTCGTGCTTGTCCCTCCCGGTTCCTTCGTCCTGCTCCTGCTGGCCATCCGTCCACCACGAATTGAAGGCGCACGATTCGACACCTGAGGTAGCCCGCTCGCGCGCCCGCAGGCCGAACCTTGTACGGGGCAGCCGTCCCGCTCTAGCCCTTCCGAGAATCCTGTCATGAGTCACTAGTCATGAGTCATGAGCAGAAGCGTTGCGGCGATATTACACAAGATCCTTGAACTCCTGCGACCTCAATTCGATATGGTCGGGGGATGGAGCTATCGACACTTCCCACAAGGGTCCTTCTGATGGCGGAGTATGGCCAGCAGCTCCCGCTCTGGGACAAGTCCCCAACACCTGACAAGTGGTTAGGGCCTCTTGAACAAGGGGTGCTCGGACTCTCGGAAGGACTAGAGACGCGACTCCTCCGCTGGAACGAACGCTTCGAAACGTTTATGGGGTCCAACCTCGAGTGGCCGTCGCCAAAAGAGCACCTTGCGTTCGTCGTTGACGGTCACCTGCTCGCCGCCGACGCTCAGCGAGAGTTGGGTTCGCGAGTCGTTGTTCTCTATCTGGAAGCAGACGAGGAACGCCCTCAGGTGCCGCAGATTGAGCGTCCAGAGGATGACGCGTGGATCGCGAGCGGGCCGGTCGGCCGCGTCTCTTCGGCGCCACCCCCACGGAAAACAATTTCGGAACAGATGTGGGAGATGTCAGATGTTGAGTTCGAGGCGTTGACCCGAAACGTTGACATTCGGCAATTTCTCTGGACTCCGGGGCAAAAACCGGCGCGCGTCCTGCTTCACCCGCAGCAAGAGGGCTTGCCACTTGTTGACCGCTCGGCCGTGATTGGTATGACCAACGATCGGCTCGAACCGGTGACTCTGGGACTCACCGAACTACTCATCAGCAAGCTGCGCGAATGGAACAACCGCTGGCTAACTATGCCGACAAGACAGGTGCCAGCCCTAGACGATGAGTCGTTCGGTCAATACCTCGTCGAGGGTCACGAACTTGCGGCCCGCGTCCAACAGGAAGTTGGGTCTGGAGTAGCGGTTCTATTCCCGGAAGCCGACGGGAAGCGGTCGAGGCCGTCTGTCGAGATGCAAGATTTTATCAATCGGCTCAGAGCTCACGGAGACAACAAAGCCTTTCGCCGAGACGATGATGTGCTTGACCGCGAATAGCCGACCTTGAGCGGCACGGATCGAAAACGAGTTGCGGAGGAAGAGGTGGGCCGACCTGGTGTCACTAGGGAACCCCAAGGGGAGCGAAAAGTGCCGACTGTTCTTCCCATTGACGTCGTGAACGCGGTCGATGGGTGACTTGCCGCCGATACCGGTACGGGGTCAGCAGTGATTATAGCTATGAATCCAATCTTGGTAAATGGTCGCGCGGGCTTGGTCTGACGCGTAGTGGTACGCGTAGGCCCATTCGAAGGCGAGGGTGCGGCGGAAGCGTTCGATTTTCCCGTTTGTCTGCGGCCGGTAGGGCCGCGTGAACTTGTGCTTGATGTCACCGAGGGCGTCGTTGAAGACGCCGGAGCGGTAGCAGGAGCTGTTGTCGCTTGGCACGCGCAGCACCGTGACGCCCAACGAGATGTAGAACGCGTTGGCGCGCTCCCAGAACCCGGCTGCGGTGGCACCCTTCTCATCGATCAGGATCTCTGAATACACCGCGCGGGAATGGTCATCGATCGCTGAGTGCAGGAACGAATACGCGGTCGGCGAGTACTTCTTCCTGTTCTTCTTGCCGGCCGCGCCCAGGGTTCGCCAGCGCCGCCGCCCGGGATGCAGCCGAGTTTCTTCACGTCCACATGCACCAAATCGCCCGGTTTGGCGTGCTCGTAGCGGACGGCTTTGGGTTTACGAACGTCCAGTCCGGTGTTCAGATCCACATGCCCCAGCAGCGGCATCCGGTAGCGGTTGAGGACCTTCGAGACCGCCGACTGTGGCAAGCGCAGGTGGTCGCCGATCCGTCCTCGACGACCTGTTCAACGAGTTTGCGGCGCCCCGCCGGTATCAGGGGCGCATTGAGGTGAGTAACGTACGACATGAGGGCCTCCGTGGCATCGAATGAGTGCCGTAACCCAAATCGATACCGGAGGTCCTCACTTTTTCAGCTCACGCCACGCACACAACCTCCGTTGGAAGTACAACTAGCGGTCGCCGCAGCGTGTCGGAGGCAGGGTGCATCATTGGATCATCAACGATAAGTTCCGACCAGTCGGGCGCAGTCTCGGCGGAGAATCCGAGGTGAACTCATGGCAACAATTTCCGCAGACCAGTCGGCGAACGCACGACGATATCGGGTGCGGTATCGAACGCCGGACCGTCGGTAGACGGACAAGCGTGGCTTCACCAGCAAGCGTGAAGCTGAGCGGTATCTGGCTAGTGTTTCCGTCGCGAAGGACAAGGGCGAATGAATCGATCCGACCGTGGCGCGGATCTCGGTCGGCACCTGGTCGGACGTCTGGCTAAACGCCCACTCAAATCTCAAGCCGACAACACGCGGCGCCTATGCCTGGATTCTCAAGAAGCACATTCTCCCCCGATGGGGCCGGGTGTCCATTATCGATGTGACCCACACCGCAGTGCAGGTTTGGGTGACCGAGCTCAGCGATTCCCTCGCCCCCTTGAGCGTGCGAAAGATTCACCTCGTGCTGTCCGGCGTCATGAAATACGCCGTCCGGGACCGTCGTATCCCACGCAATCCGTGTGACGGGGTGCGCCTTCCACGCGTCGCTGAGAGTGACCGCGGCTACCTGACACCCGAGCAGGTGGATGAGCTGGCCGCGCTCTGCGCGCCCTCTTCGACAGTGATCTACCTGTTGGCCTATACGGGCCTCCGGTGGGGCGAGATGGCCGCCTTGAAGGTAAAGAGGATCGACTCGGGACGCCGACGCCTGGACGTAGCTGAAGCCGTTACAGAGCCAACAGGAGTCATCCTCTGGGGAACGCCGAAGAATCACGAGCGCCGATCCGTACCGTTTCCGGCGTTCTTGACCGAAATGCTTAAGGCCCAGTGTGCGTGCAAGTCGCGGGAGGACCTCGTGTTCACGTCTCCGGATAGCGACGTACTCCGAAACGGAAACTTCCGACGCCGAACGTTCACGACCGCAGTCGTCGAGCTCCGGGAACGTCACCCGAACTTGCCCACGATCACTCCGCCCTCATTGCGGCACACGGCAGCGTCGTTGGCAATTTCGTCGGGCGCGAGCGTTTTGTCGGTTCAGCGGATGCTCGGACACGCCTCCGCAGCAATGACTTTAGATGTCTACAGCGACCCCTTTGAAGACGATTCAGACGCCGTTGCAGACGACCTCAATAACCGCGCACTTAAAACAAATGTAGGCAAATTGTGGGCAAACCCGTCAAATCCGCCAAAACATACCGCGCAACGGGTTTCAGAAAACCCCATCTGACCAGGAAATTTAGTGGAGCCGCCTGTCAGAATCGAACTGACGACCTTCTCATTACGAGTGAGATGCTCTACCAACTGAGCTAAGGCGGCGTTACCAGAGCACCCCAAAAGGCGCCCGGTGACACAGCAGTCAAGCCTAGTCGTTTCTCTGAGTGATTCTGTACACCTCAGCGAACGACGCCTTCACGCACTCCGATAGGGGGCTCGCAGCATCGCCCTCCGCCCATACACGCCAAGCGTGACGAATGGCAGCCACGGCCACCAGCGTGAATAACAGGGAACGCTGGTTCAGCTCGGTTTCGTCGTCGGCCAGAGCGGGGGTATCCGCTACAAAGCGCCGCGCCACGATCTGCTGCAGCTGATCTTCAAAGTCGCGCAGGGTAGCCATGCGCATGCCAAACAGGTAAGAGTTTTCTTTCATGACGTCGCGACGCAACTGATGAATCTCGCGGTCGGCCTCTGTGCGTTGCAGGCTCTGAGAAAGGAGCACCGCGAGGTCGTCCAAGACGTCGCTCTGACGGCCGTTTGTTACAAAGATTTCAATATCTTCAGCGGATGCCATTCCGGGCGCGTCCCCGACAAGGGCCGCATCTTTTGACGGGAAATAATTGAAGAATGTGCGGGGTGACACGTTCGCGACCCGGCTGATGTCTTCAATCGTGACGTGGTCGATGCCGCGTTCGCTGGACAGCGTCAACACTGCGTGCTGAATTGCTCGCCGGGTAGCGAGGCGTTTGCGCTCGCGCAATCCGGGCAACTCAGGGATGATCGGCATACCCAGATTCTTTCACGGCCAATGATTTTTGGGTTGCTAGCACTGCGGATCAGTGGCCGGAACAGTCCCATCAACCAGATAGGCGTCGACAGCATCATTCACGCAGGAGTTGGACTTGTTGTAGGCGGTGTGCCCCTCTCCGGTGTAAGTCACCAAAGAGCCACTGTCGAGTTGGGCGGCTAGCTGCTCGGCCCAGACATACGGAGTAGCCGGATCGTTGGTTGTGCCCACAACCAGAATGGGCGCCGCCCCCGCCGCGTGGATCTCGGCGCGTTTTCCAGTGGCCGGGTACGGCCAGTCGGAGCAGCCGATGTCGCCGAAGCTCATAAATTTGCCGATCACCGGGGCCGCTACTTCGAGTTCAGCAGCTTGGGCGCGCATCGAGGTGGGGTCGGCATCGTAG
>Ga0307486_1003445_pt1 | contig 10206 bp, 7 predicted proteins | sample CBIW02metaG_FD_203663 | JGI IMG/M metagenome (GOLD analysis project Ga0307486, IMG submission 203663) | Sea-ice brine microbial communities from Beaufort Sea near Barrow, Alaska, United States - CBIW 0.2 | ecosystem: Environmental > Aquatic > Marine > Coastal | place: USA: Alaska | collected... | reverse complement strand
TTTACCCGATAAGCATCCCCGCGATAGTTGCAGAGAGCAGGGAAGCGATTGTTCCCCCTAAAAGGGCTTTCATTCCAAATTCCGAAAGCATTTTTCGTTTTCCGGGCGCGAGCGAACCAATTCCGCCTATTTGAATTCCTATGGAGGCAAAATTCGCGAATCCGCACAACATATAGGTGGCCATGATAATCGACTTTTCGTAATTTAAGCTCAAGGCGTTCATAGGGTTTTTTAATTCGGCCAATTGTATATAGCCCACAAATTCACTGGCGGCAAGTTTTATTCCCAGCAATTGTCCCATTAGCATCATATCTTCTTTTGCAACGCCGATAAGCCACATGAGCGGGGCAAAAATAATCCCTAAAATAGATTCGATGGAGATTTTTGAATAGGGGGTATATTCGGCCATTACTGAATTTAGAGTGGTAATACCACCAACCCAGCCAAGAATATAATTGATCATGGCTATAAAGGCTATAAATACCAATAACATAGCCGCTACATTGGCGGCGAGTTTCAATCCTTCTGTAGTTCCGTTTGCTATGGCATCCAGGATATTGGACCCGATTTTTTCCGAAGAAACCTCCGCATTGGTGTTGACAGGTTCCTGTTGCGGCAATAATATTTTGGAAATAACTATGGCTCCCGGTGCTGCCATCACCGAGGCTGCGAGCAGGTGTTTTGCAAATTGCAGGCGTAATACAGGGTCATTACCACCCAGAAAACCTATATAAGCCGCCAAAACCCCACCAGCCACCGTGGCCATCCCACCAATCATTACCAGCAATATTTCAGAACGGTTCATGCGTTCCAGATACGCCTTGATCATTAAAGGTGCTTCGGTTTGTCCTAAAAATATATTTCCGGCAACGCTTAAACTTTCTGCACCAGAAATTCCCATCAGTTTGCTTAAAACCCAGCCCATACCTTTTACAATTACCTGGATAACCCCTAGGTAAAACAGTACCGAAGTTAGTGCTGAAAAGAAGATGATGGTTGGCAATACCTGGAACAGGAAAATAAAACCGAAACTGTCTATGTTCATCATTCCCCCCAATAAGAATTCACTTCCGGCACGGGTGAAATCGAGGATCAGCACAAATATCTTCCCAACAAATTCGAAGATATTCTTGATGAAGGTTATTTTTAAAACCCCAATGGCAAGCAGCATTTGTAATGCAAGACCTATTAAAACCGTCTTCCAGTTAATGGCTTTTTTATTGCTGCTAAAAAAGTAGGCGATAAGCAACAATGCCAGCATTCCTAATAGACCACGCCAGAGGCTGCTGAAAGAAAATCCTGCACTGGGAATAATTTGTTTTGCGGCTTGTACGGGAATAACCTCTTCCAGGAGTTGAGGTCTTTCTTTAAATTTGTAGGTATTGTAATTGTCTGAAAAAATAAGGGAACTATCGCTGATTTCCGAAATTCGGAATTTCCGGATAGTATCGTTGGGCGGATTGTAGAAAAATACCAAAAGGTTATTTTGGTAGAGGTAATCGCCCTGGGATTTGATGGTTTCATCACCAGCCGATTTGACCTCGAAATGTCCATCGGTTAATGATAATATATCTTCAGGGGAAAAATCGTTTTGAATTTCGCTGGATTTTTCAGCTGACTGAAAGCTCCAGTTTTTTGATAGATCTTGAGAATGGGCAGCAAAAATTCCGAATAAAAAAAAGAACAGGCAATACAAATATTTCGTCATTTACAAAAAATCTTAATTGCGTTTTGAAATCTCGTCCCTAATTCTGGCGGCTTTCTCGTAATCTTCATTTTTAACTGCTTGCGAGAGCAAGGTTTCAAGTTCGTCTAAAGACAAGTTTTTATAATTGGCTCCTTCCGTTTCTTTGTTCTCAGTAAGTATATCGGTAATCTTTACATCTTCCATTTTGGAAGTTTCCTCGGCATCCGGCTCACCTTTTAAAAAGATACCGGCTTTGTCCAAAATATTTTTATAAGTAAATATAGGCGCATTAAATCGCAAAGCCAAAGCTATGGCATCGCTGGTCCTGGCATCTATAATTTCTTCAATTTTGTCCCTTTCGCAAATAAGGCTTGAATAAAACACCCCGTCTACCAGTTTATGAATGATTACTTGTTTTACAACAATTTCAAACCTGTCGCAAAAATTTTTGAATAGATCATGGGTCAATGGCCGTGGGGGTTTAATTTCCTTTTCCAGGGCAATAGCAATGGATTGGGCTTCAAAAGCACCAATTACAATAGGCAATTTTCTTTCACCATCCACCTCACTTAGAATGAGTGCATAGGCGCCATTTTGTGTTTGACTATAAGATATTCCTTTAATCGTAAGGCGTACTAAACTCATATATCAATAAATTAAAAGGGCATGTCCGGATAAAGTTATTTTACCAAATTCAGACAGCCCCTGTAAAGAGTGCAAGGTAAAAAAATTATGCATTTTTAGCTTTAAATTCTTTTAGTTTTTCCGTTAATTTTGGCACAATTTCAAAGGCATCGCCCACAACACCGTAGTCTGCAGCCTTGAAAAAAGGAGCTTCGGGGTCATTATTGATCACGACTTTCACCTTTGAGGCATTTACACCTGCCAAATGCTGGATTGCACCTGAAATTCCTATAGCGATATACAAATTTGAAGCTACCGGTTTTCCGGTTTGTCCCACGTGTTCGCTGTGAGGTCTCCAACCCATGTCGCTCACCGGTTTAGAACAGGCCAAAGCCGCTCCTAATGTCTCGGCAAGATCTTCGACCATCCCCCAGTTTTCAGGGCCTTTAAGACCACGACCACCTGAAACCACGATATCGGCATCGGCTATGGTGACTTTGTCTTTTGCTTTATCAACATTGATGACTTTTACTGAAAAATCTGCTTCAGATAAAGTTGGACTAAATTCTTCAGCAGTTGCATTGCCTTGATTTTCTTTTAATCCAAAGGAATTATTTGATAAACCGATAATCTTGATATCGGTGTCAATTTTTGTATGACTGAAGGCTTTATTGGTAAAAGCGGATCGTTTCACTGTAAAAGGATCGGCACTTTCTGGCAAGCCCACAACATTGGAAGCATAACCGGCATTTAAATGAACAGCCAGAAGCGGCGCCACATATTTACTGTTGGCCGATTGACTTAAAATCACAACCTTAGATCCTTCCTTTTCAGCAGCCTGTTTTAAAACATCAGCGTAAGCTTCTGCATTGAAATTCCCCAATTTTTCATTGGTTATGTTCAATACTTTGTCTACCCCGTAATTTTTTAGTTCCGAAGCATCGTTGGCGTTAAAAGTGACTGCGGTAACTGTGGTTTGAAGTATTTGAGCGACTTCTTTGGCGTAAGAAGCAACTTCCAAAGACGCTTTTTTGAATTTTCCTTCTTCTGATTCTGTATATACTAATACTGACATCTTTATATTTTTTTATGTTTCCTAAACCTCACAGGTTTTAAAAACCTGTGAGGTTTAAATTTGATTTATGACTTAAGGTGTTTTATTAATTAGATCACTTTTGCCTCGTTGTGGAGCAAATTGATCAATTCGTCTAAATTATCAGCATCAATTAATTTGATCGCGCCTCTTGGAGCCGGTTTCTCAAATTTCTCGATAGATGACTGGGTAGTTGTCTCTACAGGTTCAACAACATTTAATGGTTTTTTTCTTGCCTGCATAATCCCCCTCATATTGGGGATCCGCAAATCACTTTCTTGTACGAGTCCTTTTTGTGTTCCAATAACCAATGGGAATGATGTGGTTAGGGTTTCCTTACCTCCATCGATTTCGCGAATGGCCGTGGCTTTCTCACCTTCAACTTCAAGACCAATACAGGTATTTATGAAATTTGCGTTGAGCAAGGCGGCCAACATTCCTGGCACCATTCCTCCGTTATAGTCTAAAGATTCCCTGCCTGCAATAATAAGGTCATATTCCCCATCCTTTGCAACTTTGGCCAATTGTTTGGCGACCTGGAAACCATCGGTTGCGGGAGTATTTACCCGTATGGCACTGTCGGCGCCTATGGCTAATGCTTTGCGAAGGGTTGGTTCTGTTTCCGGTCCACCTACGTTAACTACGTCAACGGTGGCGCCTTGTTTTTCCTTAAACCACATGGCCCTGGTAAGACCAAATTCGTCGTTGGGGTTGATCACAAATTGCACCCCATTGGTATCAAATTTCGTGTTGTTATCGGTAAAATTGATTTTTGAGGTAGTGTCCGGTACGTGGCTTATACACACTAATATTTTCATCTATAAAGTCTTTTTAATATATTTCACATTACTGTTTACGAAGATAAACAATTTTACAAAATATTTACTATGCATGCATAATGAATATTTTATTGTGAAGTAGTAGTATAAACTTTCCCGAATTGCTATTTTTGCATTTTGGAATTAGATAATAACATATTACTATATAATGAAGACAATTCAATTTAGAGAAGCTATCCAACAGGCAATGAGCGAGGAGATGCGCAAAGATGAGAGCGTTTACCTAATGGGAGAAGAGGTTGCCGAATATAATGGAGCTTACAAAGCTTCAAAAGGCATGTTGGATGAATTTGGACCGGAACGGGTTATTGACACGCCAATCTCAGAACTTGGTTTTTCAGGAATTGCAATTGGGAGCGCTATGATAGGCAACAGGCCAATTGTTGAATATATGACCTTTAACTTTGCTTTGGTAGGGATAGATCAAATAATAAATAATGCGGCCAAATTGCGCCAAATGAGCGGTGGGCAATTTAATATTCCAATCGTTTTTCGTGGGCCAACCGGTTCTGCAGGTCAGTTGGGAGCAACCCACTCGCAAGCTTTTGAGAGCTGGTTTGCAAATTGTCCCGGATTAAAAGTAGTTGTTCCATCAAATCCTTATGATGCCAAAGGACTTTTAAAATCGGCTATTCGCGATAACGATCCTGTAATTTTTATGGAGAGTGAGCAAATGTATGGCGATAAAGGAGAAGTGCCGGAAGAAGAATACACCATTCCAATTGGAGTAGCCGATATAAAACGGGAAGGAACCGATGTCACTATAGTTTCCTTTGGAAAAATTATCAAGGAAGCCTACAAAGCGGCCGATCAATTGGAAAAAGAAAATATTTCCTGCGAGATCATCGATTTGCGAACCGTGAAACCATTGGATTATGAGACGATCTTAAAATCGGTTAAAAAAACCAACCGTTTGGTGATTTTGGAAGAAGCCTGGCCTTTTGGAAACGTATCGACCGAAATAACCTATCACGTTCAAATGCATGCATTTGATTACCTGGATGCACCGATCATTAAAATAAATACAGCCGATACTCCCGCGCCTTATTCTCCGGAATTGCTTAAGGAATGGTTGCCAAATAGCGGTGATGTTGTTAAAGCCGTGAAAAAAGTGCTTTACAAATAAACCGGTCAACTTACTATTAAAGCTTCATTTGTATAGATGAAGCTTTTTTTGTTCATATATATGAGGCAAATTATTTTTTTTACCGTCTTTTTAATTTCACTTTCAGCCTGGTCACAAACCAGGGTCAGTGGCGTTTTAGTAGATAAAAATGGCCTCTCTGTGCCTTTTGCCAATGTAATTTTTCTAAATTCAACTGAAGGGACAACTACTACTGAAGAAGGGAAATTTTATTTAATATCAGATAAAAATTACGATTCAGTTGAATTTTCCTTTGTAGGATATAAACCTCTTGTTCTTCCTTTGAAGAAAGGGGATAACCTTAATTTGAAAGTAATTTTAGAGGAGGAGGCAGAATCTTTATCTGAAGTGGTGATCTACCAGGGAAAAACCTCCAAAAAAAATAATCCCGCCTTGGATATCCTGAGAAAAATTTGGGAAAACCGAAGGCAAAACGGGGTTAAAAAATTCGATCAGTATCAATACCGAAAATACGAAAAACTGGAATTTGACCTGAATAGAATTGACAGCACTTTGATGGAAAACCGGGTTTTTAATGGAATGGAATTTATTTTTGATAACCTTGATACCAATAGGGTTACTGGAAAAACCTATTTGCCCATTTTCATCAATGAATCTGCGATGCAAGTATCGGGCGATAATTTAACGGGAAAGAAAAGGGAAGATCTTCTTGGGAATAAAAACTCAGGGTTCAATAACAACCAAACCCTCATTTCCGGAATAAAGGATATCTACAGGGAAGTGGATGTATATGACAATTACCTGAAATTTTTTGACAAAAGTTTTATAAGTCCGCTTTCCACCACAGGCATCGACAATTACAATTATGTGCTTGCCGATACTGCCTTTATAGGTGACAAATGGTGTTATAAGATTGTTTATTATCCCCGAAGAAAGAACGAATTGACCTTTAAAGGCGATTTTTGGGTAAACGATACCACCTGGGCCATCGCCAAAATTAAAATGGAAATGGCCGATGACGCCAATGTTAACTGGGTTAAAGGGGTTTATATTGAACAGGAATTTGATGTCTTAAATGACTCAATTTTCCTGATGAAGAGGGACTTTTTTATGGCCGATTTTTCCTTTCAAAAAAAGGAAGATGCGCGGGGAATTTATGGAAAACGAACGGTCCTGTATGACAATTACAAATTTAACCTAAAGCGTCCTGATGATTATTACGACCAAAAGGTGATAGAATTTCAGGAACAGGTGTACAACCGCGACGATGAATTTTGGACCAAAAACAGGCTGGAACCCCTTAGTGAAAATCAACGCGGGGTTTATAAAATGATAGATACCCTTCAAACGGTAAAAGCTTTTCAAAGGATCTTTAACCTCACCAAGACTTTAGCAACAGGATATGTGGAATTTAACGGGTGGGATTATGGCCCTATTTATTCCGTCGTTGGTTATAACGAAGTGGAAGGCTTGCGATTACGGGGCGGAGGCCGCACCTATTTTGGCTTTAACGATTCCTGGCGAATCGAAGGCTATGGTGCTTATGGACTGAAGGACCAAAAGTTCAAATACGGAATTTCGGGTAAGGTATTGCTGGATAAAAAGTCCAGATTGACCATTTCCGGAGGCAACCGTCGCGATGTGGAACAATTGGGCGCGAGCCTTACAAATTCTACAGATATACTTGGAAGGAGTTTAGCTTCCTCATCTCTTATAAATGTAGGTGATAACGATAAATTGAGTTCGATCAACCTGTCGATAATGGCTTTGGAAATTGAGCCGTTCCATAATTTTAATGTCCGTGTTGGGGCTTCATATAGAATCTTAAAACCGGCCTCTCCCACCTTTAGCCTGGATTATTATATAGATGAAGCACGCACCCAAACAGCTTCAGAAATAAATCAAACTGAAATCTCAACCATTTTCACTTATACTCCTGGAAAAAAGACATCGGGTTTTGGGGTTGAGCGGAACACCGTGAACGAGGGGGATTTTCCCACCTTATTCCTGAATTACAGCCTTGGGATAAAAGATGTAATAAACAGTGATTTCGATTATAAAAAGCTCCAGTTTTTTTACGATCAACCTCTTTTTATTGGAGGATTTGGGAAAGCCAATGTCAGTATTGAAGCCGGTAAAATATTTGGGGAAGTGCCCCTTGGATTGCTGAGCGTAGTGCCGGGCAACCAAACATATTTTGCGCTTTACAACACCTTTCCTTTGTTGAATTTCTACGAATTTGTAACCGATACTTATGTAGCGGTGCATTTTGAACACAATTTTAATGGCAGGTTCTTATCGAGGATCCCTTTACTTCGTGACCTCAATCTTCGGGAAATTGTTGGAATAAGGGGAGTGTGGGGAGAAATTTCCGAAGAAAACAAAAATTTGGATGCATCGGGTTTACCACTGTTAGCCCCGGATAACCAGCCTTATTATGAATATAGTGTGGGCGTTGGGAATATTTTTAAATTTATAAGGATAGATGCTCATTATCGCGGAAATTATTTCGATAATCCTGATGCCCGGTCCTTTGGAGTAACCGCCGCTTTTGGTTTCCATTTTTAAATGCGGTTTATACGGTTGAAAATCATTATATTCGCTGCCTTGAAATTGAATAAAAAATAAAGAAAAATGTCTGAGACCTTTGATGTATTGATAGAGATCCCAAAAGGGAGTAGAAACAAGTATGAATATGATTTTAAATTGAAGAAAGTCCGGTATGACCGGATGATCTTTTCTTCCATGATGTATCCTGCAGATTACGGGTTTATACCAAATACCCTGGCGTTGGATGACGATCCGCTGGATGTGCTTGTGTTGGTTACTGAACCTACTTTTCCCGGGATTGTCATGGAAGTAAAGCCTATTGGGGTATTCCACATGGCGGATGAAAAAGGACCTGACGAAAAAATTATTTGTGTCCCGGTGTCGGATCCCATATGGAACAAAATTAATGATCTTTATGAATTGAACGGCCACTTGTTAAAAGAGATCGAACATTTCTTCAAAGTATATAAAGACCTTGAAAAAAAGAAAGTAGATGTTGGCGGTTGGGGTGATTTAGCTGAAGCAAAAATAATCATACAACAGTGTATAAATCGATATGAAAATTACGAGGGAGACAAAAACAGGTTTGGAATTTAACCTGAAATTTTCCCCCTGATTTTTAAATAATTAAAAGCAATAATCTTCAAAGGTTATTGCTTTTTTAATTATCATTGATTTACTACATTTACTCCATTAACTAAACATTAACAATTTACTATGGAATCAATGATGATTTACATGCCGGCTATTCTGGCATTGGTTGGGCTCGGGTTTATGTGGGTCAAAAGATCCTGGGTTTTAAAGCAGGATGCCGGAGACGGAAAGATGCATGAAATTGCCTCACATATCTATGAAGGAGCACTCGCCTTCCTTAATGCCGAATACAAATTATTGACATATTTCGTGATTATCGCCAGTGTTGCTTTGGCGGCAGTTTCTTTTATAGTTCCCACCACACACTGGCTTATCGTGGTGGCTTTTATTTTTGGTGCGGTTTTTTCTGCGCTTGCGGGAAATATGGGGATGAAAATCGCCACAAAAACCAATGTACGTACTACCCAGGCAGCCCGTACCAGTTTACCTCAGGCTTTAAAAGTTTCCTTTTCAGGAGGAACAGTGATGGGACTTGGAGTAGCAGGTTTGGCGGTACTTGGACTCACCTCTTTTTTTATATTCTTTTTCCATTATTTTATGGGTGGAGTATGGACCAATACCGAACAGATGACCATAGTTCTGGAAACCCTGGCAGGATTTTCCCTTGGAGCTGAATCTATAGCACTTTTTGCCCGTGTGGGTGGAGGTATTTATACCAAAGCCGCCGATGTTGGTGCCGATTTGGTAGGAAAAGTTGAAGCCGGGATCCCTGAAGACGACCCGCGTAACCCCGCAACTATCGCCGATAATGTGGGTGATAACGTTGGGGATGTTGCTGGAATGGGTGCCGATTTATTTGGAAGTTACGTAGCTACGGTATTAGCAGCTATGGTACTGGGAAATTATGTCATTCGGGACATGGGCGGTAATATTGTGAACGAAGGCTTTGGCGGAATTGGGCCAATCCTGTTGCCAATGTCAATTGCCGGTGTTGGGATCATCATCTCTATTATAGGGACTTTCCTTGTGAAAATAACCAATAAGAATGCAAAAGAAGCTGAGGTTCAAAAAGCTTTGAATATTGGAAACTGGGTTTCTATAGCTTTGGTAGCAGTTGTCTGTTTCTTTTTGGTAAGATGGATGTTACCTGAAAACACCATGACCATGCGCTTTTTTATAGGTGGGGCTGAAGGTTATGAGCTTAATACAATTTCTTCTATGCGGGTGTTTTATGCAACCTTGGTAGGACTTGGAGTGGGCGGACTTATATCTGCAGTAACCGAATATTATACAGGACTTGGAAAAAAACCGGTGATGTCTATTGTTCAAAATTCAAGTACCGGAGCGGGGACCAATATAATAGCCGGTTTGGCTACAGGAATGATCTCTACATTCGCCTCGATCTTGCTTTTTGCAAGTGCAATCGTTGCTTCTTATGCTTTCGCAGGATTTTACGGGGTAGCTTTGGCCGCTTCTGCAATGATGGCCACTACAGCTATGCAATTGGCTATTGATGCTTTTGGACCTATTTCCGACAATGCCGGTGGAATTGCCGAGATGAGTGAATTACCGAGTGAAGTTCGGGAACGAACAGATATTTTGGATTCTGTTGGAAACACTACTGCTGCAACAGGAAAGGGTTTTGCGATCGCTTCTGCAGCATTGACTTCCCTGGCCCTTTTTGCCGCTTATGTGACCTTAACAGGGATAGACG
>Ga0307486_1003444_pt1 | contig 10209 bp, 9 predicted proteins | sample CBIW02metaG_FD_203663 | JGI IMG/M metagenome (GOLD analysis project Ga0307486, IMG submission 203663) | Sea-ice brine microbial communities from Beaufort Sea near Barrow, Alaska, United States - CBIW 0.2 | ecosystem: Environmental > Aquatic > Marine > Coastal | place: USA: Alaska | collected... | reverse complement strand
AACAGTTTATCCGTAAGTTTATATGGATTCTATTTGCGGTTTTCATTGCTGTTTGGACGGTGGGTGGCATTTCGATTTGGTGGTTAAATCAAAAAGCAAATAATGATGAATTGGTGCATAAGGCTTCCGTAAAAGCATTTACAGCAAGTTTAGAAAAAACACGTTCTGACTATGAAAGTCTGCTTGTTGAAAAGACTAAGTTAGAGCAGGACTTTTTGAGTACTCGTTCTCAGATCGCATTTTTAGATCAAGCGTTGCAAGGCCTAGAGGAATTGGTCGGCGAAGGGGATTCTGAATCCGAAGTGGATGTACCACCTTTGCCTCTCGATGAACGGGTTAAACGCGTTCAGTTAGATTCTTTAGGTAAAAATATCATGATGAGCATGGTACCAAGTGGCCCTGCTGTGGCGAATTATAGAGGACTAAGCAGTAAGTACGGACGGAGGATTCATCCGATTACCGGTAAAATTCACTTGCATGGTGGACTTGATTATCGCGGTAAAACGGGGGCTGCGGTTATCGCAACGGCTGATGGTGTGGTTAAATATTCTGCAATGAATGAAGAGAGCGGTTTTGGTAACTTAGTGACTTTGGTGCATGCCAATGGGTTTATGACGCGTTATGGGCACTTAAGCAAACGCACTGTAAAGCTCGGTGACTATGTACGAAAGGGCGAAAAAATTGGTGAAATTGGCAATACTGGGCGCTCTACTGGTCCGCATTTACATTATGAAGTTTGGTTTTTATATAAACGACTCAACCCTCAGGCCTTTAATGACTGGTCCTTAGGGAAGTACGATAAAATATTCACAAAGGTAAAAGGGGTTCCATGGGGTTCTTTAAGTCAAGCCGTCGACATGCTCGTCAAGAAGGTGGAAAAACAATTATTGCTGAAGGGTGTCTCATTAGCGGTGAAATCGCCGATTTAAAAGGAGCTTTGCATATTGATGGCCGTATCGATGGTCTTATTGATAGTGGTTATGATGTGTCTATTGGTGAATCAGGGCATGTTACAGGCTTGATTAAAGCCAAGCAGATTGTGTTGAGTGGTGTTCTCGAAGGTAAGGTTGCTTGCGAAAGTATTGATATTTTAGCGACTGGCAAACTTGTTGGCGAGTTGATCTGTGGTGAATTCACGCTAGAAACTGGCGGTAAATTTATTGGCCAGAGCCATGAGATGTCGGAAGACGGTATGGCTGTAAGTTTGCCTGAGACCTTTGAAAAATTGGGTAATATGACACAAATGTCTGTCTTAGAAAGAGTCGCCTTAAATAACCAAAGTAATCAAGCTAATCAAGATGAACAGGTGGATGAGATGGCTGAGACGTCTCAAGACACTCACCAGTGATCATTTCATAAATTATGTTTTTTTGAAAAAAGCATACACATTTTAAGATTTGCTCAAGATGAGCATATGCATCGTAATCAATTTTTCAGAGTAGGTTGATTTGCTAGACATAAAACTGCATTACGGTGAAATAATATTGAAGGGTAAAAAATGACTAAGTTATACGATATTGCTGTTGTGGGAGCAACGGGTGCAGTGGGTGAGACAATATTAAAAGTACTGCAAGAGCGTAATTTTCCTGTGGGCAACTTATACCCATTAGCGAGTAGCCGTTCTGCAGGTAAAAAGATCCTGTTTGCAGGTAAGTGGATTAAGGTTTTAGATTTGGCAGAGTTTGACTTTTCACAAGCACAAATTGGCCTCTTTTCACCGGGTGCTAGTGTCTCTAAAATTTATGCCCCTAAAGCGGCAGCAGCAGGGTGCATTGTGATCGATAACACTTCAGAATTCCGTTATGATGATGATGTCCCATTGGTCGTACCTGAAGTGAATCCTGATGCGGTTGCCGGTTACAAAGCGCGCGGTATTATCGCCAATCCTAACTGCTCAACAATTCAAATGATGGTGGCTTTAAAGCCTATTTATGATGCCGTCGGTATTAAACGCATCAACGTTGCAACCTATCAAGCTGTCTCAGGGACAGGTAAAAATGCGATTGAGGAACTTGCTAAGCAGACGGCTAACTTATTGAATATGAAGCCAGTAGAAATCGAAGTTTATCCTAAGCAAATCGCTTTCAACGTGATTCCCCAAATTGATGTCTTTATGGAAAATGGCTATACCAAAGAAGAGATGAAAATGGTCTGGGAAACGCACAAAATTATGGGAGACCCTAATATTAAGGTCAATCCAACAGCCGTGCGTGTACCTGTGTTTTTTGGTCATAGTGAAGCGATACATATCGAAACGGACAGAAAAATTACAGCAGCTGAAGCGAAAGACTTAATGAAAGCTGCAGAAGGTATTGTTTTGATAGATGAGCATATCGATGGTGGTTATCCTACAGCCGTGAGTGATGCCGCTGATACCAATCCAGTGTATGTTGGCCGGATACGTGAGGATATCTCGACTGAAAATGGTTTGAATATTTGGGTAGTTGCAGATAACGTGCGTAAAGGCGCGGCAACGAATACGATTCAAATTGCTGAATTACTGATTAAAGATCATATTTAGCCGGTGATTAAAATTGCACTGGGCATAGAGTACCAAGGTACTCAGTACTGTGGTTACCAGCGACAATTGGATTGTCCAACGGTTCAGGGGAACTTAGAACAGGCTTTGTCTAATATTGCCAATGAACCGATTGCACTCACCTGTGCAGGTCGCACCGATACGGGTGTACATGCTGTTGGTCAGGTAGTGCATTTTGAAACCAAGGCAATACGACAGTTAAAAGCTTGGGTTCAAGGGGCAAATACAAAGTTGCCATCTGATATTCGTATTAGCTGGGCCAAAGAAGTTACAGAAGACTTCCATGCACGTTTCTCAGCGGGCTCTCGGCAGTATCGTTATGTGATTTATAATCGTAGAGTGAACTCTGCGGTCTTAGCCAATAGGGTGACATGGATTTACGACCATTTGGACGTTGATAAAATGCACCAGGGGGCGCAAGCGTTATTGGGTCATCATGATTTTAGTTCCTTTAGAGCCTCAGGTTGTCAGGCAAGTAACGCATTGCGAACAGTGGAATCAGTCTCGGTATCGCGTAAAGGAGATTTTGTCTTTATCGATATTCAGGCGAATGCGTTTTTACATCACATGGTGCGCAATATTGCAGGGACATTGTTTCAAATCGGTTTATCTGAGAAACCAGTGGAGTGGGTTGCAGAAGTGTTGGCCTTAATGGATCGAACCAAAGCCGCGGCGACAGGGCCTGCAACAGGCTTGTATTTTGTGAATGCATTTTATCCAGAAAAATATGGAATTCCTAAGGTGGCTTTAGATGAGGTGCTGTGGCAGTGAACCAGAAGAATCAAAGAACACGCGTTAAAATTTGCGGATTAACCTCTAAGGAAGATGCTTTATTGGCAGTGAATAACGGCGCAGATGCCGTTGGTTTAGTATTTTATGAACCCAGTCCTCGTCACGTGAATATTGACCAGGCCTGTTCAATTGCAGAATCGATTCCTGCGTTTGTGACCAAGACAGCCTTATTTGTGAATCCGGACGCTGAATACGTTAAAGCGGTATTAAGATCGGTTAAAATTGATCTCTTGCAGTTTCACGGTGATGAGAGTCCTGAATTCTGTGAACAATTTGGTCTGACCTATATTAAAGCCGTCAGAATGCGTGAAGGGATTGATTTAGTGGCTTTAGAAAAGCGTTACAGTGGGTCAGCAGGCTTGCTATTAGATGCTTATAAAAAAGGTGTGCCGGGGGGTACCGGAGAACAGTTTGATTGGGCAAGTATTCCAGCAGGGATCGCTCAAAAAATTATTTTAGCGGGTGGTTTAAAGGCTGAGAATGTCCAGAGAGCTATCCAGCAGGTCGCGCCTTGGGCGCTTGACGTCAGTGGTGGAGTAGAGGCTTCGAAAGGAGTAAAATCCGCTGAAAAAATACAAAAATTTATGCAACAAGTTATGAGGTCAGTCCAGTGACAATTGATTATTCTAAATACCCTGATGAGCACGGTCATTTTGGTCCTTATGGTGGTACTTTCGCGCCAGAAACGTTAATGGCCGCATTGGAGCAACTTAGTCAAGAATATGCCAGTGTTAAGAACGATCCCGATTTTTTAAAAGAGTTGGCTGAAGATTTACAAAACTATGTAGGGCGTCCTACACCTTTATATTATGCAAAACGTTGGTCAGAATCTTTAGGCGGTGCAAAAATCTATCTGAAGCGTGAAGATTTGAACCACACTGGCGCACATAAAGTGAACAATGCAATTGGTCAAGCCTTACTCGCAAAACGTTTGGGCAAAACACGTATTATCGCTGAAACGGGAGCAGGTCAGCATGGCGTTGCCAGCGCGACCGTAGCCGCACGTTTAGGTTTGGAATGTGTCGTCTATATGGGGGCGGATGATATTGTTCGTCAAGCTCCGAATGTTATGAGAATGAAGATGCTGGGTGCGACTGTGATCGCTGTTGAGTCTGGTTCACGCACGTTAAAAGATGCATTAAATGAAGCGATGCGCGACTGGGTGACCAATGTGGATGATACTTTCTATATTATTGGTACGGTTGCTGGACCACATCCTTATCCTGCTATGGTGAGAGATTTTCAGGCGATTATTGGTCGTGAAACCAAGCAACAATCCTTAACACAGGAAGGTAAGTTACCGGATGTTTTGATTGCGTGTGTGGGGGGAGGATCTAATGCCATTGGTTTATTTTATGAATTTTTAGGCGATGACAGTGTCAAAATGGTTGGGGTTGAACCGGGCGGTTTAGGTCTAGAGACGGGCAAGCATGCAGCGCCTTTATGCAAAGGTTCTCCGGGGGTTCTCCATGGCAATCGTACCTATTTGATGCAAGATGAAAATGGTCAAATTTTAGGTACACACTCAATATCCGCGGGCCTGGATTATCCAGGTGTGGGTCCTGAACATGCTTGGTTAAAAGATATCAAACGCGTTGAGTATGTCTCGATTGACGATGAAGAAGCGTTGCAAGGCTTTAGAGACCTAACCAAATATGAAGGTATTATTCCGGCACTTGAGTCCAGCCATGCAATTGCCTATGCGACCAAATTGGCACCTACCCTATCTAAGGATCAGGTCATTGTGGTTAACTTGTCAGGTCGTGGTGACAAAGATATGAATACCATTGCACAAATTGAAGGCTTTGAGGTTTAAGCGATTGGGGTTCATTCAGGTTAAACCACCGTCAGTCACGATTAAATGAAGTCTTTTTTAGGGAAATAGTATGAGCAGGATACAACAAAAATTCGACGAATTGAAAAGAGTCGGTAAGACGGCTCTAATTCCGTATATTACCGCGGGTGATCCCGAGCCAAATGCAACCATAGATTTAATGCATTTGCTCGTTCAAAAGGGTGCAGACATGCTTGAATTGGGTGTGCCTTTTTCAGACCCGATGGCCGATGGCCCTGTGATTCAAAAAGCCGTCGAACGGGCGTTGCGTCATAATGTCAGCTTGGATGATGTCCTTGAGTTTGTCCGCGTCTTTCGTGAACAGGATAGTGAAACCCCGATCATTTTAATGGGCTATCTAAACCCGATTGAAGCCATGGGTTACGAAGCGTTTGCCAACGCAGCAAGTTCTGTAGGTGTGGATGCGGTATTGACCGTTGATATGCCACCTGAAGAATCTCAAGGTTATTTACAGGCACTCAGTACACATGAATTAGATCGTATCTTTTTAGTTTCTCCGACTACACCGGAGAGCCGTTTAAAGTCCGTTAATGAAAAAGGCAGCGGTTTTGTCTATTATGTTTCTTTAAAAGGTGTGACAGGCTCAAAAGAGTTAGATACGGCGGATGTTGCCAATAATATGGCACGATTACAGGCTAAATTAAAAATACCTATTGGCATTGGCTTTGGGATTAATAATGGACCAATGGCGTTTGAAATGGCAAAGCTTGGCGATGCTGTGGTGGTGGGTTCTTCGTTAGTCAAATTAATAGAAGCCAATGAATCCAAAGGGCGTTATGATATTCATCTTGCCATTGGTGAAAAAATGGCAGAATTTCGGCACGCGATAGACAGAGCCGATGCACTTAAAGGTCAGGAGTAGACATGAGCTGGTTTGAAAAAATTTTACCAAGTATTAAACAAGTTACGGAACGCAAAAAATCCGTGCCCGAAGGCTTGTGGACGAAGTGCCCTAAGTGTGAAGCGACCCTTTATCGTTCTGAAGTTGCGCGCAATAAAGAAGTCTGTCCTAAGTGCCAGCACCATATGCGTTTAGGAGGTCGTCAGCGTTTGCATGCCTTTTTGGATGAAGGCAGTTTCAAAGAGACGGCTGCGAATATTTCACCTGTGGATGCGCTTAAATTTAAAGACATTAAAAAATATAAAGATCGAATCGCGGCTGCCCAAAAAGCCACGGGTGAGAAAGATGCTTTAATTACGGGTGTCGGAACAATTAATGGCCTAGAAGTGGTCACGGCGGCATTTGAATTCAAGTTTATGGGTGGCTCAATGGGGTCGGTTGTTGGCGAGAAGTTTGTGCGTGGTGTCAATGAGGCGATTGAACGTCAATGCCCATTTATCTGTTTCTCAGCCAGTGGTGGTGCGCGTATGCAAGAAGCGTTGTTTTCTCTAATGCAGATGGCGAAGACCAGTGCTGCGTTAGGCCGCTTACGTGCAAAAGGATTACCATTTATTTCGGTATTGACTGACCCTACTATGGGAGGTGTTTCAGCCAGTTTTGCAATGTTAGGGGATTTGAATGTGGCAGAACCTAAAGCATTGATTGGTTTTGCAGGACCTCGTGTTATCGAACAGACCGTTCGTGAAAAACTGCCCGAAGGATTTCAACGCAGTGAATTTTTGCTTGCTCATGGGGCGATTGACCGCATTATTCACCGTCATGAATTAGCGAATGAATTGTCTGATATTTGTAAGATGTTACTGAACAAATCGGCTTAATTTATTTGAGTGGTGAGTCACATTATCAATGTGTAATTATTTACCTCAATCCCGTACTACGCGGGGCAAAGATTTAAAAATATGATAATTCCAAATCGTCATTCTAGTCTAACGGACTGGGTTGATTGGTTACTTCAATTACACGCTCAAGAAATAGACCTTGGCCTCGACCGAATTCGTTTGGTAGCGAATGCTATGCAATTGACTAAGCCCGCTCCATTGGTGATTAGTGTTGCTGGCACAAATGGCAAAGGTTCGAGTGTTGCTTTATTGGTTGCGATTCTCAAAGCCGCTGGACATCAAGTTGGCGCTTATACTTCTCCGCATATCCAGTTTTTTAACGAACGCATACAGATTAACGGTAATCCGGTCAGCGATGATTTAATCATTGAGGCATTTGTCGCGATTGAAGAGGCAAGAGCACAAACTAAATTAACCTATTTTGAGTTTTCAACCTTAGCGGCACTCTATCTCTTTAAACGAGCTCAGTTAGAGGTCGTCGTACTTGAGGTAGGTTTAGGCGGGCGCCTGGATGCCGTCAATATAATCGATGCAGATGCCGCTTTGATCACTGCGATTGATATTGATCATGTCGATTGGTTAGGAGATGATCGCTCTGTTATCGCCACAGAAAAAGCCGGTATCATGCGCCGTGGGAAACCTGCTGTTTGTTCAGATATGAATCCACCAGCCAGTTTAATGGCTTATGCAAATGAACATGCCGTGCCGTTAAGCCAGTTTAAAGTTGATTTCGATGTCCTGGTAAATGACCAGGCCTGGTCGTTTACATGGTTAACGCAGCAAAATGGTGTACAGTTGAAAGGCACATTAGACGACTTACCTTTTCCAGCCCTCAAGGGGGCGTTTCAACTGAATAATGCGGCAGGGGTGATTGCGCTTTTATTCAAATTTACGGCCATATTACGAGTGGATCGTAAAGCGATTAATTTAGGCTTACAACAAGTCAGTCATCCTGGTAGATTGCAATCCCTAAAGATTGGCGCTCAGTCCTGGTTAATTGATGTTGCACATAATCCCCAGTCAGCTCTGGCGTTAGCGACTTACTTACAGCAACAACAAGCCAAGCATACTAAATTACAATATTTGTCTCTATTTTCGGTATTAAATGATAAAGATGCACTGCCAATGGTTCAACAGATAGCGCCTTTTGTGTCTACTTGGTTGATTGTTGACTTAGAGATTCCTCGAGCAACTTCAGTTAACGCTTTACGTGTCTTATTGAAGGCGGCAGGGGTTGAAGATTTAAATATCATCACCAAGAAGAGTATGGAGGATGCAGTTTCTTATGCAAAAAGCTGTGCTGTAGAAGATGTGTTAGTTTGGGGCTCATTTTTTACGGTATCTCAAGTATTAGCCAGTTTAGCCGTGAAAAAACCCATTTCAAAAACAGAGAAAGCACATGGATGATCTGAGTAAGTACCGTATAACAGGTGCTTTTCTTTGGCTTTTGGTGCTGGTGATTTTAGTGCCTAGTTGGTATGGAAATCCCGTCAATTTTCATCCGGATGGGCATCAAAGCGTTGTGACTAAAGGGGAACGCCCTTTAGTAGAGCATATTTATGAATTACCTGTGCAAGCGGCCCAAAAGCAAGCAGAGATTCAAAGCAGCCCGGTGGCGAACAGTCAAACTACAGATAAAGACGCGGTCGTTAAGTCGATTAAAGAATCTAAAAGCACAGTGGTTGACAATCCGTTAGTTTCTAACGATCCAAAGAAGATGGAGCAAGCCTCTTCCCCCCAATGGATCGTCAGAATTACAGCCTACACAGAGATCAAGAAAGCCAACGATTTACGGGGGCGTCTTGAGTCTGATTATGCAGTATGGATTAAAGAATTTAAAAAAAGTGGAACTTATTCAGTGCGAACAGGACCTTATCTTTCTAAGGTCAAAGCTGAACAAGATAAACAAAAATTAGATAAAATGTTACGAACGAATGCAGAAGTCGTGCAACTTAATTGATCAGTGAGACGCTGAACAAAAATTTTTAAGTAAGAGAGAGTGTGCAAAGATGTGCGGTATTGTTGGGATTGTATTGGCTAACGGCCAAACGGTTGGTCAAGAGATTTATGACGCTTTAACTACGTTACAACATCGTGGTCAGGATGCCGCTGGTATTGTGACGTGTGACCAAGGACGTTTTTATCAACGTAAAGAGAACGGCATGGTTAAGGATGTGTTTCGCACACGTCACATGCGAGATTTGCATGGCAATATCGGAATCGGTCATGTCCGCTATCCAACGGCAGGATCTTCTTCAAGTGCAGAAGCGCAGCCGTTTTATGTTAACTCTCCTTATGGAATCGCAATGGGGCATAACGGTAACTTAACCAATGCTGATGAGTTGGCTCAGGATATTTATCGCCAAGACTTACGTCACCTTAATACCAATTCAGACTCTGAAGTGCTCTTAAATATTTTTGCACACGAGTTGATGCAACAGAAAAAACTGTTTATTGACCATGAAGATGTTTTCAATGCGGTGCGGAATGTGCATAAACGTGTGAAGGGGGGGTATGCTGCGGTCGGTGTTATCTCTAATATCGGTATTGTCGCTTTTCGCGATCCTTTTGGTTTGCGTCCGGTCGTGGTCGGTAAACGTGCGAATGCAAATGGTTTTGATTACATGGTGGCTTCTGAATCCGTCGCTTTAGATGGTTTGGGTTACGAGTTGTTAAAAGATTTGGCACCTGGAGAAGCGGTCGTCATTACCGATTCCGGTCAGATCTTCTTTCAGCAGTGTGCTGAAAAGCCGAAATTATCGCCTTGTATATTTGAGTTTGTTTATTTTGCACGTCCTGATTCAATGATTGACAATATTTCCGTTCATAAGTCTCGTTTACGTATGGGTGAAAAACTTGCTGATAAAATTCTTAAAGAGTGGCCAGATCATGATATTGATGTGGTGATGCCGATTCCAGACACCAGTCGCACCTCGGCATTAGAGTTGGCCTCTCGATTAGGTTCTCCATATCGTGAAGGTTTTATCAAAAACCGCTACATCGGACGTACCTTTATTATGCCTGGACAGCAGTTGCGTAAGAAATCGGTACGCCAAAAATTGAATGCCATTGGTTTAGAGTTTGAAGGTAAAAATGTCTTATTAGTCGATGATTCGATTGTTCGTGGTACCACCTCTGCTCAAATTGTAGAAATGGCTCGTGAAGCGGGCGCTAAAAAAGTCTATTTCGCCTCTGCGGCACCTCCGGTTCGTTTTCCTTATGTTTATGGAATTGATATGCCGTCGCCAACAGAGTTGGTTGCGAGTAATCGAACGGTTGAAGA
>Ga0307486_1003443_pt1 | contig 10209 bp, 6 predicted proteins | sample CBIW02metaG_FD_203663 | JGI IMG/M metagenome (GOLD analysis project Ga0307486, IMG submission 203663) | Sea-ice brine microbial communities from Beaufort Sea near Barrow, Alaska, United States - CBIW 0.2 | ecosystem: Environmental > Aquatic > Marine > Coastal | place: USA: Alaska | collected... | reverse complement strand
TAAGATTGGTGGTTTTCGGCCGGTCTTAAATCGAAAACCAATCGAAAAATAAACGTGTAGAAAGCTTCTCTATTGCTTGTTTGGACGAGGGTTCGAAACCCTCCGACTCCACCATATAGCCCGGTAAACCCTATGTTTACTGGGTTTTTTGTTTTAAGGTGACAATATAGGTGACAAAAAAATATAACGTTTATGTTGTTTTAAATCTTTTTTATTGGATGTAACAAGGTTTGTTCAATTTCCTAAAGTTTAAAACTTATCCGGTTGCCGATTTTAAAATGATGTAAAATTCCTTTTTCACTCCAATTGTTAACTATGAGTAGTTTCCAATGATTTCTCGTAGGTTACCTTATTGTAAAACTTTTTATGAAGAAAAAGAAAAAACACCTGATTTAGGTGTTTTTTTAATCATCTCGTTTTTATTCAATTGCTGGTATTATTCCATTCAATTTTGTAAAATATAATATGTTAAACTAATAATTAATAGAATATTTATTATTAAAAATAACGCAAGTAAATTAATTTTTCTCTTTTGACTGTTTAAATCTTTATCAAAATGTTTCTCATTTTTATTAATAATACCATTAGCCAATTCTATTTCTGAATTTATCTTTTCTTCAACTTCTTGAATTTTAGCATTAGTCTCTTCAACTTCTGTATTTAACTTTTCTTCAAATTCTTGAATTTTAACATTAGCTAATTCTAATTCTGTATTTAACTTTTCTTCACCTTCTTGAATTTTAGCATTAGTCCCTTCAACTTCTGTATTTAACTTTTCTTGAACTTCTTGAATTTTAGCATTAGCCCCTTCTATTTCTGAATTTACCTTTTCTTCAACTACTTGAATTTTAGCTTTAATCTCTTCATCTCGTAAATCTATCTTTTCATCGATTTCTTTATTTTCATCAAATATTTTTGTTATTTCCTCATCGTGTTTTTTGATAAGTTTTGCAAAATTTTCCTGTTTTTTGATTACATCTTCTTGGGCTTTTAATTGCATAACTACAGTAGTCAATTCTTGTCTGGCAAGTTCAGATAATTCTTCTTCAGAAGCACCCTTAAGCCTCATCTCGAGTTCGCGCACTACATATCTATTAGCGGAAATATTACTAACTCCTATTCCAAATAAATACTTTGAAATTTGAGCCAGCTCGGTGTGATGATCGAAAGAAACTTCTTGCGCCTTTGTCATTATTTGAACAGCTTCTGCTAATCCTACACCAACTGATTGAAGATCTTCAATTATATCTTTCTTATTAAACCAACCGACAGTCTTAGCTTTTGCATCACTAGCATGTTTCCTTGCCGACATCGCAGCTTTTTTTGAATCTTTATTTAGTGTTTCAAGCTTCTTAAGTTTATCAAATTGATTTACTATTATTTCAGGTAAATCCGTATCATTCAATTCCTTAAATTTATCTCCAATTATCTCATCAAGATCAAGCTTCTTTAAATTCGATTCGTTTTTTTTATCTGAAATCATGTATAACTGTTATTAGTGTTAATTTAATTTTTTAAGATATCTAGAATTTGGGAATTTAAATCTGGATTGTGTTTATCAATCCCTTTTTTGTAAGCACTAATATTTTGCATTGAGCGCATGTTTGCTTCCCATGTGTTAATAAAAATTATTGTAGTATTTTCCATCGTTACGAATACTTCTTGAATCGTTTCTTCGGTTTTTTCTGCTGCTACCCATGCATTAGCTTGTAAATAGTAAATTTTCGCATTCATTAAGTGTAGTTGTTCACTAAAAACTGTCATTCTCTCATTACGACGATTATTTCGTTGAATGCCCATCGATACATCAGTACCTACAGCAATGGCAAATCTCCCTAATCCAACAAAATTCACTCGCAAGATGAATTCTTTTCCAAACATCCCTGGATTCCCACCTGATTTAAGTGCTCCACGTATTGCTGCATCAGCCAAATCAACAAGTGTAAATGTAGTTGTAGAAATTGTTAACATTCTAACGATTGTACGATTTTTCCATGGCAGAGTTTTTTTCCATTCTATATTATTTAACTCACTATACTGACTTATGTTTTTCATTCTTATTTCACTTGTCAGCCTACGGATAAAATAAAAACCTCTTACAATGCATTCATTTAGAATAACAGGGACACTTTGGCGACCAAGTTCATATACGACACCCAATTCTGCCCGGAAATCAAATCTTTTTACGCTTTCTTTGATTAGTTTTCCACCACTATCTCTTTTCGCGAAAAAAGTACCATTGAATAGCTTTGAAATCCATACAGATAAGCTATTGTCACCAATTTGAGTATTTTTAAAAAATGGTAGTGCCGATAACTTTTTTGCAAAAGAAAGTAAAGGTCCAGGTAATCCTGTACCTGCACCAGGTGTGGAATTTGAACCCGCTATATCACTCACCATATGAAAGAACCAATAAACGAAACCAAACAAAAAATTTTCTCGAAGATTATTTCCAATATAAGTTTTGTTCTTAACTTCTACAATTATAAAAGAGCCAGCTGTATTTGTACCATATGCTTTTCCGGTAAACTGTGTTAACATAGAAAAAATAAGCCCGATAATTGTGGGGTGGTGTGCAAAATCCCTTAGATGGTGCTGTAAGCCTCCACCAAAGTCCGGTGTATTACTGTCACTTGATAATGGGAATTTTTGTTCAAGATGACTTATCGAACCTTGAAGATCACCCCCTTGATATCCCCAACTTTGGGCTATCTTAATAACAAACTTGTTGACTTTTTCCTTACTCCAATCCGTTCCTCTGTCCAAACTAAATTCACCAACCCAAAGTGAATCTATTATTCCTGCTACAATTCCGCTTAAAACAGCAACGATATTATCAATATTATCCGAATTATTTGTAAGTCGATCAATTTGAATGTTTAATTCATCGATTTTCTGATCATTTTCGGACAAAGCATTATTTACTTCTGCTAATTCAGCCTCAATTTCTTCATTCTTCGAAGAAGTGAATTCAGCATTATCACTTGACAGTTGTTCAGCAAGTTCAATCTCAAACTCAATTTCTAAATCTTTCTCAACAAGTTTTATTTTAGGCGATTTGATAATTTCTTGTGTATCCATTTATTCTTATTCCTATTACTTTACCTCATTATGACTGTTAACGATTTGTGTATGAAGCAGTGGGTGCTTTATTGCTCTTATTTTTCGATTTACCCCTAATTTGGTTGCACGATTATCAATTTTATGACTTATGCCGAATGACCTATTCACTTTATTGAACTAAACCTAAAGGTATTTTCGAGTAAATAATTTTAGCGCTTTTTACTACCATTAAGTAGGTGTTAATATTAAACATTGTAAGTTATAATAAAAAGTAGTCCCCTTCTTGACAGGGCCTGTATTTCTTTCCCAGAATTCTATGACCTTCACCGAAGCTTAAAGTGGTCTCTGAGCTTTCAGGCAAAAGCCAAAGCACCCCGACCAACTATGACGCAGCCCGGTTGCCGATTTTATAATGATGTAAAATTCCATTTTTACCCAAATTGTGGACCATGAGTAGTTTCTAATGATTTCTGATAGGTTGCCTTATTCCATTTCTTCTTTTGGGGTGAATAAGGGTACCGGGTGAGGTAAATTTCCAGATCACCATGGCCTTTGTTTAGCCTGAGGATCTCATTGGCGAGTTGCAATATCACATCTTTTTCCACTATTCTATTAATGCCAATGGCACCGCGGTATCTTTTCCACCTTGTCCCACATTGATTAATAGTACCTTTTAGTTGTTGTTTGCTGTCCAAAAATGAACCCCGAACTGCAAGTGAGCATCCTTAGTATCGGGTGGAGATTGAGATTTCGGTTAGAATATAAACATATTCTTAATTAATAAAATATCTATAATTTTTTCACTTAAAAATAAAATAATTATAAGTTTTGTATGCTCATTTTGAGTATTAATAGCAAAACTTCAATAAAGTTACTTGGTGTTCAGTTTGAATCAGGTACATTTGAGATTAAATAAAACAACATGCCGTCCAAAAGCGATATATCAGCGATAAGATATAAATGAAATGTTTGATATAAAATTTGTTGTACCCAATTTAAAAAAAGACCGTGAACATCGAAGAATTGAATTTTAGAGATACAGGAAAATGGATTTCAGATACACTTCAGACTCCTATTTTTTTTAGAATTTTTTTACCCATTCTACTTCTTGTACTTGGCTGGATATTGAAAAGTTACTACGATAAATATTTCGGGATAAAGCCAAAACTTTACTTAAAGCTTGGCAATTCATTATATGGACAAAAATTGCTCGGACTTGATGTTGGACACGAGTTAACTTGGCGCTATGAGGCGGAATTAAAAAATAATTCTAAATATGATGCTTATAATATTAACCTTTTTGAACTTAAAACTGACGATGATATTATAAGCAATGTTTCAGAGTTAGAGAGGGTTTTCAAGGATAATAATCACTTATCCAGTAATGGTATAGTGAATTTTGAGATAAAGAAAAAAATTGAAGTCGATGCAGATGTTTTAATTAAGATCCGAGTAGAAAACGGAACTAAATATATTACTCCGGGTTTAAAAATTTCTGAACCTCACAAAGTTTTGAAACCAAAAGTTCTTGATAACATCAATCTGATAGTAAAATATGAGAATGAAAAGGGAAGAAGGTTTTACGTTAAATTCACAAAGAAAAACGGGAAAGAAAAAAGTATAATAAAAAATATTAGACCATTTTTGTTCCAAAAAATATTAAAGTAAAAAACTGGGTACAATATTGTATAAAAACAATGTTAAAACCTCTGTCTAATCGAAAGTCCTTGCGCGCTTGTTACGTCTGATTTTATACGAGACGTTATGGGCAAGCCTATGCTGGCACTAGTAGATTTCAATCAGTAGAAATAAATTCAACATATTAATGTATGACAGATTCATCAATTGAAAATAAACTTCGAGTAAAAAAATATCTTGGATTGGAGAATGTAAGTGTACTTGCAGGAGCAGGAACTAGCTGGCATTTGGGAGCACCTGTTATTAGAAGTATACCAACTGAATTAAAACAAGACTGTGAGAAGGATATTGAAACATATTTTGGAAAAGGTAAAAACCCATCTTTTGAAGATTTGATGAATTGTCTGCAAGCAGATAGGTTTATCAAAGGAAAAAAAGGGGAGTCAATTACCGAAATTGATAAATCTATAAAAACAATGCAGAAATGGTTGTTTGATAATTGTAACACAGAAAAAACAAAATTAAATATTACAGATGATGAAAGGCTTAATAAAAGCAGATACCACTTTCATGAAATTTTCATAAAAAGATTACTTCAGAGACCTAGTAATTTAAAACGGGCAAATTTATTTACGACTAATTATGATATGGCATTTGATTATGCACTGGACAATTTAGGAGTCCATTATATAAATGGATTTATGGGAGTTCATAATCGCTGTTTCAGACCAGAAGTTTATGACTATGATTTATACTACCCAGGTCAAAGTGTGACTGGCAAAGTATATCGAGCAGAAAAAGTACTTAAATATTATAAAATTCATGGTTCATTATCGTGGGTAGCTACAAAGCCTAATGTTAGCAATACCTATGGAATAAAAGAAATACCACTAAATAATGAATTTAAAGTTGAAGGTGATAATGAGTTGATGGTTTATCCATGTGTCAGCAAAAAGTCATTTACATTAGATTTGCCTTATTCCGAATTATTTAGGCAGTTTTCTCAAACTATTAATCAACCTCAATCTGTATTGTTTTGTGTTGGATATTCCTTTTATGATGAACATATTAATGATATCATAAAACAAGCACTTACAATTCCATCTTTCACCTTAATTATCGCCAATTTTTCACCAGTAAAAGATGCGAAATCTCCTATTGAAGAACTTAGAAAATTAAATGACAAAAGAATAATAATTATTAATGAAGCAGATAGCAATCAGTCAACCTTTATTGGTTTTATTGAGAACGTAATGCCTGATTTATATGAAGAGGAAGAAAATGAAGTAATAGCAAACACATTACAAAAAATCTATGAAAGCAAAACTTTAAATCCAAATGAATCTATTAGCACAACTGTGCCTACTGAAACAGAAGAAGTAAAGAAAAAAGAAGATCAAGATGATGATTTACCTTTCTAACAACATTATAAAATAAAAATGACCGTATCAAATAAAGTAATAGGAAGAGTTCTTTCAGTTGATAATTTTAGGGTATTCATTAAAATAGATGAAGATTTAAGAGGTTCCTATACTAGTGGTGTAAATGATATTTATGAGATTGCCCGTATCAATTCATATTTAATTATACCTGTTGGTTCTGATAGAGTTGTAACATTAATTTCTCGTGTCACTATGAAGGAAGAAATTGAATTTGATAAAAATTCAACCAATATCACTCTTCCTACCTCGGCTCGTTATATATCAGCAACAATGCTTGGTACTATTGCAAAGGATGGCCATGAAGAAAAATTCATACAAGGAGTTTATAATTTCCCGACATTAGATAATCCAGTTTGGTATGTTACAGAAAAGGACCTCAGACATATTTTTGATGACAAGCAAGATTCTAAAGATTTAGATTATGAAAAAGATTTTTATTTGCCCATTGGCACATCTCCTTCATTTTCAAATTATAAGGTTAAGATTTGCCCTGACCAATTCTTTGTAAAACATGCGGCAATTTTAGGTAATACTGGTTCTGGTAAGTCTTGTACTTTCGCTTCTATAATTCGTAATCTATTTAAGTATGATTACAATGGCAAAAAACTTGAAAATGCACACTTTGTAATATTTGATACCAATGGAGAGTATAGAGATGCGTTTTTGCCTGACAAATTAGAATCACTTGATGGTAAAATTCAAGAGGAACTTAAATTAATCAATGCTTTTTATTATGGTGGTGACGAGCAAGTGCAAGTGCCATATTGGTTTATGAATTGGGAAGATGTTAAGTACCTTTTTAAGCCAAGTGAAGCTACACAGGCTCCTGTTTTGAATCGTGCAATTGGGCTAGCAAAAAATGATATTGCAACCGCAAAGCCTAATACTTACAGTCGAATTGTCATTCAGAAATTTGAAGATTTAGTAAATCATATTCAAAATTCAGGAAGTGACTATTGGAAAATAAAGAATTACAAAGACAGTATTGACGATTTAAAAGGGAAAAATATTATTTTAAGTGATGGAACTATTGTAAGTGATACACTTTCAGAAATATATGTGAATGGTGCAAGCGATTACAAGATACCTACAGCAAGTGAACTAGAACCTGTTTTGGCAAAATTAGCGGCAATTATTAGAACAATGGAACTAGAGAATCAGAACGAGACCTTAATAAGCGAACAAAACATTGATATGCCAACTTGGTTTAACTATCAAGAACTATGTACTAAGTTTATAGATGCTGCTATTGCCCAAGAGTCTAATGGTAATAATAGAATAGCCGAATTTGTCTCAACATTACGACTACGAATGAGAAGTTTTCTTAATGATAAGCGGATGGCAATCCCTCTTATGTTAAAAGATACTGATCGTACAAACAAGGATATTTTAGCACATTTTATTGCTTTTGTATTAGGAGACTTTAATCGTTTTTATAAACAGGAAGAAAACCAAAGTTTCATTAAGAATTATAATGATACTGCTTTATGCCATGATAAAAAGAAAACAAGCCAAATAACTATAGTTGATGTATCTCAATTGCCTTTTGAAGTATTAGAAACAGTTACAGCCTTATTAGGTCGTTTAATTATTGAATTTGTTTCACATTTTTTACCGGATCAAAGGGGAAAATTTCCAATTGTAATTGTTTTGGAAGAAGCTCAAAATTATATAGCAGAAAAAAATGAATCAGTAGCAAAAACTGTTTTTGAACGCATAGCAAGAGAAGGTCGTAAATATGGAATTTCATTAGTTGTTTGTAGCCAACGTCCTTCTGAATTATCCAAAACTGTTTTATCACAATGTAACTCTTTTATAATTCATCGTTTACAAAACCCTGAAGACCAGAAATACATTAAAGGTTTAGTTTCAAGTGCAAATGCAGACATCCTTGATCAATTGCCTATTATTCCACAACAACATGCAATTATAACTGGTGATTGTGTTAGAACGCCTATCCAAGTTAGAATCGATGATGTAAGCCCAACTCCTAATAGCCACAATCCAAAGTATATCCACAATTGGTTGACTGATTTGCAAATCCCATATGATGAAACTTGTAATAATTGGTTGGGTAAACCTATAGTTAAAAAATAAAATTATTTATATTGTAACAAAAGCCCTACCCATAACTACTACCCAAAAGTGGCGGTTCGGCGGTTAAATCAAGCTTTGTGTTTCTATCAAAGTTTGCGGTATATTGACAATGAATTGCTTCTAAACTGCCAACTTAAGGTAGCTCTAAAACATCAGTCTGTATAAAAAACCTGCCTTTTAATTTATAAATTTGATAATTACTTTTTCGGGATGGTTTTACTATTTCCCCAATCTTTTTCCATTATAAAAATAGCTATGCTCTAAGCCCTTTAGAGCATCCTCTAAGTGGGAATTGACACTTATGTCCTTTTTACTTTTTAACAGTAGTGGTGGGCTGTATAATGGCATAGCAATCTACTTGAAGTCTATAATAGTTAGAAACTTGGTCGCTCTAACTTTTTTTATTTAAAATTCACCTCAAAATAATCTGCTAAATCAAAACCTGGGGAGTTATTTGATTTTCCCATTTATCATAGTAATATTCAAAATAAAGTTACTGGGATGCTTTCCTATTGGACTCCAACAGCGTTTTTTCAATATCTGAACGTTTAAAACGTACTCTGTTGCCTATTTTATATGCCTTCAAAATCCCATTCTTACTCCAGTTGTGGATAGTCACCAAAGAAATACCCAAAAATTCTCCTACTTCTTTTCTATTTATCCATATTTCAGGATGTTTAGGGGTAAACTGCTCTGAAAATTCTTTCAATAGCTTCTCCACTCCTGCCAGGATCTCATTTTTAAATTCCTCCGGATCTACTTCATAAACCTGTATATTTTTTTTCTTCATTCTTTCCTAGCTTAAAAGGAGCTTCTAACCAACTGCCCATACAAATGTTGCTGAAACCCAACAAAGGCATTTCTGATCTCTGGAATGTCTCCCAATTCCCGTTTAGCATCCGCAATGGCTTTGTATTTCAAAATTAGCAGTGGTGATAATTTTTCGTCATCCAGTTCATCAACCCCAACTTTTACATACTGTTCCAGTACAAAATTCAAAAACTCCTGTTGTTTGGGATTATAATCCTGAAAGTGGATTTTAGCTTTTTCTGCCCGCTCTACACGTGGCACCAATTCTTTGTGATAGGCGATATAATTTAATACATCATACAGGTCACTGTCTTCCCCGTGAACCAATTTCCTCAGGTCGTCCAGTTGGGCGCCGGAATAGCCTTTTTCGCTTAGTTCTTCAAGTAATTTTTTTCGGGTTCCCGGAAGGCTCCAAAGCTTTCTCAATTCATCCTCATCTTTAAAGAAACCGGGCAAATCCCCAAATAGTTGTTCAATAAATTGCCCAGCTGAAATTGGCTGACCTGTTGCCGGATTCCAAAAGGAGGTTTTGACCATAGAATCAAATTCCCTCACCTTATTATCTGATAACTTTATCCTGACCATTTTCTTAGGCTTCTCCTCACATACACAGGGATCATTTTCACAAACGTAACATAAGGGAGCTGGTTCACCTGCGCAACTACAAGGCTCTTGCCCACATTTTTTACAGACTTTCCCTTCTCCTCTTGGTTTGGAAGGTTCCGGTTCTATAGGCTCCCCATCCCATTCCGGATCCTTGAAATGTTCATGGGCTTTTACAAAATCAAATACGGTGAAATAATCTTTTCCATCAAATAAGCGGGTTCCCCGCCCTACAATCTGTTTGAATTCTACCATAGATTTAATAGTCCGCAACAGCACAATGTTTCTGATCTCCGGTGCATCTACGCCGGTGCTTAATTTTCTGGAAGTGGTTAAAACGGTGGGTATATTTTTTTCGTTATTCTGAAAATCACGTAAATGTTGTTCTCCAATACCAAGATCATCTGCGGTCACTCTATGACAATAATTTGGATTCTTACTTATGGAATATTGATTTATTAAATCCCTTATTGCGGCTGCGTGAATTTGGGTTGCGCAAAAAACAAGGGTTTTCTGGGTTTGGTTTATCCTATCCATAAAAAGTTTTACCCGGTAT
>Ga0307486_1003442_pt1 | contig 10211 bp, 7 predicted proteins | sample CBIW02metaG_FD_203663 | JGI IMG/M metagenome (GOLD analysis project Ga0307486, IMG submission 203663) | Sea-ice brine microbial communities from Beaufort Sea near Barrow, Alaska, United States - CBIW 0.2 | ecosystem: Environmental > Aquatic > Marine > Coastal | place: USA: Alaska | collected... | reverse complement strand
ATCCAGTTCCGCACTATCCATTTGTACGCCGGCTGCCTTGTTTTGTAATCTTTGGTTGTAAATAATAGGTTCTTGAAAACCTACCCACCATGGGTTCAATTGGGGTGCATTATTATTTCTTCTGGGATTTCCGCTGGAAAAAGCCATTTTTATCTGTTTCCAATCAATTCCTGTATTCTGGGAAACATTGGCTTTATATACCAATTGAACGGGTTCGTTTAGATTGTCTACCCTAACTTCGTAGAAAGGGGTCCACGAAACATTGCCTGTGAAATAATTAATATCAAAATTTGTTTTTACTGCCTGATTCGAATTCATCCGAACCACCAATTGGCCTGCATTTTGTCCACTTCCACCAGCTTCTTGCATCTGTCTTTTAAGCTTGTCAACTGCTTTCTGCTGTTCCACTTCTTTACTTTTCAAAGCAACAATATTCGATGCCAAAAGCTTATATTCCTCCCGATAGTATTTTATCATTGTCGCCAAGCTCGCTGGAGAAACACCATTTTGTCCCCCAAACTTTCTGTTTTCCTCTAGTAGCGCCAAGGTACTTTCTTCTCCTTTTCTGGCGTTTATGAAATTGTCCAAAACTTCCTTTGCGTCTTCATATTTCTCCTTTAGCTCCAAGTATTGAGAGCTTTGGTTTTCGCCCTTAACCAAATAATCCTTTTCAAATGAAACAGAAAGAATGGTAATCTGGCTACTTTCACTGGTAACACGAATGCTCTGCGGATCTACATTCTGCGCAATTTGATTGATTACCAATTCAGAATTTCCACTTGGCACATCCAATTGTTTGGCAGTGTGGTGCAAACTGGCGCCACGTCCAAAAATGGTAGCATCTAATAAGGAGGCGTTGGTTTCCAAAACAGTTTGTGCGGAAACAAATTGTACGCCAGTGAGTAAAAAAAGAAAAACTGAAATTACAGAAAGAGGTTGCGAAAAGATTCTCATAAGAAATATATTTTTTGAATTACACTGAATATTCAATTTCTATGCCGTGCTTGAAATCATAATTGTAAAGCTATTATTATTTGGAATAATATTCTTCCACTATTGCTTCGGCCGGTTTATTTTGCGGCGTGAATTGACTGTTTTCAACCCCTCCAGTTGTGTCGTGAGAGATAAACCATTTCCAAAGAAAACCTCCCGCGAACCACTCTTCTTTCCAAACCGTTTTATACAAGCCTTCCAACAAATTGGCTTGGGCTTTCAGATTTACAGAATTCATCTCCCTATCGCTTTTCCAAGGTTCTTTCCCACTGAAATCAACACTTCGATATCCATATTCCGTAAAGAGAATTTTCTTCTCTTCTCTGTAGGAAAATGCTTTTAATTCCGTTTTCCATTGCTGCCAACCTATTTCTATTTCTTCAACAGTAGGCGTTTTACTTTCTGAAATAGGAAAATAGGCATCTACTCCAATAAAGTCCAACATATCCCAAAAAGGCACTCGTCTATATTCATCCCAATTAGCGGCATAGGTTAGTTTTCCTTTGTAAACTCCTCTAACTTCAACAATCAAATTGCGCCAATATTCTGGTCTATGTTCTATAAATTTTTCCAGTTCAGTGCCAATACAGAAAATTTCGATGCCTTCCGTTTCAGCCAACGCAGCATAATCCAGGATAAAATCTCTATAGGAATTTTCAAGCTGCAACCAGTCTTCTTCCGAAGCCATTTTCAGCAAACCAGTAAATTCTCCTCGCCAAATCCAGATTTGTGGCTTCAGCATTATTTTTACATTATTTATATGAAGCAAATTAACATACTGCCTTGCTCCTGTTTTAGTTTCCCCGAACCACTGCCTATCTTGATTGTAAAAAACTTCAGGATGTTTTAGATTTTTTATAAATCCGAATGGCATAATAGCCGCATAATTCGCATTGCTATTTAATAATGGTACAATATATTGCTGTTGGAGAGAATCACGCGATGCAACAAAACTCACACCATTTATTTTTGTAAAATTCCTATCATTCGTTAGCTTCTCGTCAAGTTTAATCGATAAATCTTTTGAAGCTTCATTGTTATTAAAACAGCCGAAAAAAAACAATAAAAAACAAAGTGAAAAACAGAAACGCAAATGTTTAGGCATATAAAGAATATCTAAAGATGAAAGTAAAGCTTATTTTAGACTTTAAAGAAATATTATTAAGCGTTTTCAATCCATCACACCGCTAATTGCGTATTTTTATAAACGAAGGAAAAAACAATCATTAAGATTTATGGAGCACATCGTTATTATCGGAAATGGTATCGCAGGAATAACAGCAGCGAGGCACATCCGAAAACTTTCCGACAAAAAAATTACGATTATTTCTGCGGAGACAGACCATTTTTTCTCCCGCACGGCTTTGATGTATGTATATATGGGCCATATGAAATGGCGCGATATTGAACCTTACGAAGGTTGGTTTTGGGAAAAGAATCGCCTAGAACTAAAAAAGGCCTATGTTGAAGGAGTTGACACCAAAACTAAAACACTTCATTTTAAAGAAGGTGGTTCCATTAACTATGACAAGTTGATAATTGCTACCGGCTCCGTCACCAATACTTTTGGCTGGGAAGGTTTAGAACTAAATGGAGTCCAAGGCTTGGTCTCAAAGCAGGATTTAGAAAATCTTGAGAAGAACGCGCCAAATAATAAAGTCTGTCCGCGTGCTGTAATTATCGGTGGTGGCTTGATTGGCGTTGAAATGGCGGAAATGCTACGATCTAGAAAAATCGCAGTAACAATGCTAATAAGAGAGAATTATTTTTGGGCCAACGCTCTTCCAAATTCGGATGCTAAAATGATATCGCATCATATCATTTCACACGGAGTTGACCTTCGGCGAAACTCAGAACTCAGTAAAATTATTGGCGATGACGAAGGCAATGTTAGAGCTGTGATTACAAAACACGGAGAAGAAATACCCTGCAACGTTGTTGGAATTGCAACAGGGGTAAAGCCGAATATTTCTTTTCTAAAAAATTCAACTATAGAAACCGATAAAGGGATTTTAGTAAATCGAAGGCTACAAACCAATATTGAAGATATCTTTGCAATTGGCGATTGTGCGCAGCAACGCGAACCAATTGGTCTTAGACCACCTGTGGAAGCTGTATGGTACACAGGGAGAATGATGGGCGAAGCATTGGCACAGACCATTTGTGGAAAAACCTATGAGTATAATCCTGGAAATTGGTTTAACAGCGCCAAATTTTTCGATATTGAATATCAGACTTATGGATGGGTTTTTTCCGAAGAAAGGAAAAAAGATAACGAAGCTCAGTTTCATTGGAAATGCAAAAGTAAGCTACGCTGTATTACAATTTCATATGATAAAAATACCGGGAAATTTTTAGGAATAAATACGTTTGGAATTCGAATGAAACAAGAAGTTTTTGATCGTTGGCTAAATGAAAAACGCGATGTAGATTATGTGATACAGAATTTAAAAGAAGCTAATTTTGATCCTGAATTTTACAGGAGGTATGAAAAGGAGATTTTGGAGGAATATTCAAAAATAATAGAAAAGGTATAATTTGACAGACATCAAAAGTTTCAAAAACCTTTGAGATCTAAACCTGGAAAAAAAACAAAAATGAGTACAGTACAAAGAAATATGTCCCTTACGGGGGAACCACCTAAAACGATAAACACCCAACAGAAAATAGCATCCTTTATTGGTTTGCTAGGACTGATGATATTATTTCTGGCATTTTTTAATGTCAATTTTCCAAACAAAGGATTATGGCTTACGGCTTCTTTAACCGCTATTGCTGGCGGAACCATTTGGTTTTCAATTGCGGCTTACAGCCAAAAACATGCAGGCATAAAAAACGACGGAGTATATTTTAAGTCGCTAACATCAAAAGGATTTTGGGCGTGGATCTTGGGTATTTCATTAACCTTATTTTATGTGTTGTTATATTGGTTTCCGCAATATTTAGGATTTGCACAGGATGGGAACAACACAGGCATTGTAGCACTATTCGATCCTTTTAGTCAAATACTGAATGGTGGTCCCGCAAGTCAATGGTTCGTGTATGGTACGCTCTACACATTAGCAATTCTAGCTTTCGGTGTGAAATTCATTATGAAGTACCGCCATAACAAATATGAAAAACTTCGTACGTATTCTGTAATGTTTTTTCAGCTTGGTTTTGCCTTTTTGATTCCTGAATTGATGCAACGTTTAAACAGCGAAACTTTTTCGCTTCCCTATTATGATCTAAAGAACATTTGGCCCCTTAATTATTACAATTTTGAACAATATCGCGTAGATGATTTTATTTCATCAGGAGATGTAGGTATAGGGCTTTTGATTTTCGGCGTTGCATCCATTCTTATTATTACACCCATATTAACCTATAAATACGGTAAACGCTGGTATTGCTCCTGGGTCTGCGGGTGTGGTGGCTTAGCCGAAACAGCGGGCGATCCGTTTAGACATTTAAGTGATAAAACTCAAGTTGCCTGGAAAGTAGAGCGCTGGGTAGTTCACAGTGTATTGGTATTTGTAGTTTTAATGACTACCGCGGTTGTACATTCCTATTTAGGAGATGACAGCTCTAAGTATTGGCTCACAAAAGATACTTTTCTTATTAGTGTGGCTGTTTTTTTAAGCATCGTCTTTGCAGGGGTTTGGATTTTTAAAAGAGAAGAACTGCAAAAAGATGCCCGTATTGGCTCTATAGCTTATTTTGTAATCATAATTGCTTTGGTGGCGCTCCATTTCGTAACTGGGAAGAAATTATTCCTATTTGATGCTGAAACATTGCGCTCATCGTATGGTTTTATAATCGGAGCGGTCTTCAGCGGTGTGATTGGCGTAGGTTTTTATCCACTTCTTGGCAATCGTGTTTGGTGTCGTTTTGGTTGCCCCATGGCAGCTATCTTAGGTTTTCAGCAACGCTTGTTTTCAAAATTTAGAATCACCGTTAATGGCGGTCAGTGCATTAGTTGTGGTAACTGTTCAACATATTGCGAAATGGGTATTGATGTACGTGCTTATGCACAAAAAGGAGAAAACATTGTACGCTCCAGTTGTGTAGGCTGTGGTATTTGTGCAGCAGTTTGTCCAAGAGGAGTTTTAAAACTTGAAAATGGACCCTTGGAAAACCGAATTAGCTCCAACGAAGTTCTTTTAGGAAATGATCTGGATTTAATGAATTATGTAAATCAGAAATAATAGTTTTTTCTGAAGTAAAACTTACTGAACTTTAAGTCTGGCTAATGCATTTCTAATAGCCATGTCTCTAATTGCAGAAGAATCAACACCTATTTTGGGGTGTCTAATCCAAAGTCTAACTATTTATAGTAAACCATAGCACATTAAACTTTCCGCTAATACAAATCTCCTGATGGGCTCCTATCTAGGAAAAATAGCGCTTAAAGTTTAAGTGAAAGAAGAAATCACACGAGTAAAACTACGTACTTAACAGTATGCTCTTGTTGCCCAAATAAATAGAGTTTAGCAACTTATAATAAGCTGACACTCTTCTTCAATAAAAAGTATTTACATATATAAAAGCAAACAGCACCAAGAGTAGAAACTCAAGGTGCTGTTTAAACTAATTAACAAAAAAAATAAACAATTATAGATTGGGTAATAAAACGGCATCAATTACATGAATAACACCATTTGTTGCTTGAACATCTGGGATTGCCATATTCGCTGGCTGAGCGTTTCCTACTCCCGCTACCGTTAGGACCCCATTAGTATATGCTCCTAGCGTTAGTGGATCTCCACCAAGAGGGCTAATTATACCTGCATCAAGCTCAGATGTAAATTTCCCATCATTGGCTATTACGTGATTTAGCAATACAGTTGCTAGAACTTCTTTCGGCAATTGTCTAATATCTGATGGCTTTGTAAAAGATAAGCCCAAAGCTGTTCCCAGATCTTTAAAGGCTTGATCATTTGGCGCAAAAACAGTAAAAGAAGGGCTTCCTTCAGATGCAGTCAATGCATCAACTAAACCAGCATATACGACAGCTTCAACAAGGAAAGTTAATTCCGGTTGTTTAAATACTTGTGCACTTTGTAAAGCAATTGCAGATTGTACGATATCGCCGCCGGTGGCAATCATTACTTTATCAATTACGTGTACTGTACCATTACTGGCATTAATATCTGTCGCCAATATTTTTGATCCATTAATAAAGGTGTTTCCTCCTCTATTTATAAATCGTCTATCTAAGCTAATTGCAGATGTAGAAGAAGCTCCATCTGAAAATAAGCTTCCAAATAAGTTTCCATTGGAAACATGATAAAGGAGCGTATTTGTTAAGAAGGACTGTTGAAGAACTCCAAGATTTTCTTCGTTCAGACCAAGACGAGCAAATGCGTCATTATTTGGTGCAAACACGGTATAGTTTCCGGCAGGATCGTTCGGATTCTTATTGCTCAAAACGACAGCAACATTGCCATAAACCGCAGCAGCTTCCAAGACACTAAAATCTGGATTTGATACTGCTATAGAAGCTATTGAAGGATCTAGATCTTCATAATTTGATTCTGTTTCACAAGCGCTGAATGTGAAAATTATGGCTAATGCCATTATTGATTTTATATATATATTGTTCATATTAGTATTTTTAAGAAATTAATAATTTTTAGAAAGAATAAACCAATCCTCCGTAAAACCCAGTGGATTTACCAAGATTACGACCCGCAACATATGTGTTAGCCCCTGCTGTAATACCAATACCATCAATTATCGGTACAAAGCCATTAAGACCAACGCGCGTATAATTTACACGGGTTGCAGGGAAATAACCTGTAAAACCATCACCAAGAATATCAACACCATCTTTTTCAGAAAGTTGATTGGCAACATAACCGTCTACATAGAATTTTGATGCAGCATAACCTACTTTCAACTGACTTAATAAAGCATGTGGAGCACCACTGTCATTAAAGCTATACCCTACTTGTCCAGTTGTAAAAAATCCAGAATCCACTTTAAAATTAACAATTCCCAAAGCGTTAAAACTACTGGAATGATTCCCTATTGCAATGATGGACTGTAATCCTTCATTTGCTTTATAATCGCTAAGCGGCGTTTCAAGACCTATGGAACCGATAAACTTAAGCTCGCTTTTATCAAAATTAAAAGTGTGAAAATTATACTTTATATAAAGACTCAAATCCTGAATCCCTTCTCTGGTATTTTCAAAACCAAGATTATCAAGTGTTCCTTGTCCAGCTTCTCCTTCAGATTTAATATACGGTACATTAAAAACAACATTTAAATTGTCTGTGATACCATATTCTCCATAAAGTGAGATACTTGTATTTGTAACTTCATTAAATACGGGTACGCCATCCACCTCTTGTGGTACTAAAAAGACTTTGTCATATTTCTCGTAAGAATAGGATACAACGAAAGATCCCTCGTTATTCTTTTTCATAAACCCACTAACTGGGCTCTGCGCGAGTAATAAAGAGGAGGTCAGTAAGCAAAATATTGCTAATAATTTTGATGGTAGTTTCATTTTTATAAATTTAGTTTTAAGATTATGCCATACTTACGGAGAAAAGAAATAAGTGGTTTTATTTCCTATAAATTAAAACCTCATTTCCCTTTTAATCGTAAGTAAGATGATTGGCGGCTAGCCTATAAAAACTTCTGTGCTTTTAAATATTCGGAGTTCAAAAAATCATACTAAGCAATAACCTGATTCAAGATGTCCATTTACCTATTTTTAGTTTTAACGCTTTTTAGTAATAGTTACTCTTCGCCAGACGGAGAATACCTTAAAAATTATTACGAGAGTGGCATTTTAAAATCTGAAGGCTGGACGGTTAATAATTATAAATCCGGATATTGGAAGTTTTATAATGAAGATGCCAAGCTCTCTTCAAAAGGTTCTTTTAAAAACGATAAAAAAAGTGGTTATTGGTATTTTTATGACAAAGATGGTACCCCAATAAAAGAAGGACATTTTGTGAATGGAAGTGCCGAGAATTGGTGGATTTTTTACGAAATTGGCAAACCTTATAAAACCAAAGTTGAATTCCATAATAATAAAAAAAATGGATATGCACTTTGCTATAAAAACAAGAAATTGATAAGAGTTGAAAAATATCACAGTAATGTAAAGACAGGTACCTGGACTAGCATTTCAGCCTTTAAACAAGATAACCCAGACGCCAGTTTTTAATGAAGCAAATTATTAAGGTAATAATCCCAGCTTTCAACGAAGAGGAAGCCATTGCAAAGGTGATCGCTGAAATTCCTGAAATTGTTTCAGAAATTATTGTGGTGAATAACAATTCTACCGATAATACTGCGCAGGTTGCCGAAGCAGCTGGTGCCACTGTACTTTTTGAACCCAGTGGCGGTTATGGCTATGCATGTTTAAAAGGAATGGAATATATTTCCAAAAAGGAAATAAAACCAGATATCATTGTTTTCCTAGACGGCGATCATAGTGATTACCCTTCAGAACTAACAAGAATAGTAGCACCTATACTTGAAGATGATATAGATTTTGTGGTTGGCGCACGTGTAAAAAAATTACGCGAAGATGGCTCCATGACTCTTCCCCAACGCTTCGGTAATGGACTGGCAACCAAACTTATGTCGCTGTTTTTTAAATCTACATTTACAGACTTAGGACCTTTTCGCGCAATTAAATATGAAAAATTGCTAGCTCTAAAAATGGAGGATAAAACCTACGGCTGGACAGTTGAAATGCAACTAAAAGCGCTTAAAAAGAAATACACCTATGTTGAAATACCTGTAAAATACAGAAATAGGATTGGTGTTTCAAAAGTTTCAGGTACCGTAAAAGGTGCTATCTTTGCAGGTGTAAAAATTCTAACTTGGATTTTTAAATACAGTTTCAAAAAATGATTCTTGAATCAATAATCATTGTAGTTTATTCTATCGCTCTTCTCCTCATTTTTATGTACGCGTTGGCGCAACTTAATTTGCTTTTTAATTATTTGAGTGCGCGCAAGAACCATAAAGATTCTCCTACTTTCAATTTTACTAATGAAGAAGAAATTCCTTTAGTGACTATTCAACTTCCAGTTTATAACGAACTGTACGTTATGGACCGGTTACTTGAAAATATAGCTCAAATAGATTACCCGCAAGACAAGCTGGAAATACAGGTGCTGGACGATAGCACCGATGAGTCATTTGAAAAAACGGCTACCCATATTAAAGCACTTCAAGCAACAGGTTTGAATATTCTGCACATGACTCGTGAAAATCGAGTGGGTTTTAAAGCCGGGGCACTAAAAGAAGGTTTAAAGACTGCAAAAGGTGAATATATTGCTATTTTCGACGCAGATTTTCTTCCGAAGAAGGACTGGTTAAAAAACACAATTCCATATTTTAAAGATTCACAAATAGGTGTAGTCCAAACTCGTTGGGGACATCTAAACCGTGACTATTCTATCCTTACGCGTGTTCAGGCATTTGCGTTGGATGCTCATTTTACTTTGGAACAAGTTGGAAGAAACAGTAAAGGACATTTTATTAACTTCAACGGAACCGCTGGCGTTTGGCGCAAAGAATGTATTCTGGACGCCGGAAACTGGGAAGGCGATACGCTTACCGAAGATTTGGATCTTAGCTATCGCGCCCAACTAAAAAATTGGAAATTCAAATATTTGGAGAATGTTGTAACTCCGGCAGAACTGCCTATAATTATAAGTGCAGCACGCTCACAGCAATTTCGTTGGAACAAAGGTGGAGCAGAAAATTTTCAGAAAATGGCGCGACTCGTTTTCAAAAGTCCCAATCTTTCCTTTAAAACAAAAACCCATAGTTTTCTACATTTGCTGAATAGCACTATGTTTTTAAACATTTTAATCGTTGCGATATTGAGCATCCCGATGCTTTATATCAAAAACGAATATCAACATTTGAAGATTTATTTTTATGTTATGAGCTTTTTTGTTGTAAGCACGGTGATATTTTTTGTTTGTTACTGGTTTACCTTCAAAAGTATTTACGGAGGCGGCTTTAAGCGATTTATAAAATATATAGGAATGTTTCTTACCTTCTTTTCCGTGGCTATGGGTTTCTCAGTGCATAATTCCATTGCAGTATTGGAAGGACATTTCGGCAAGAAAAGTGAATTTATACGAACCCCAAAATTCAATATAGGTAACTTGAAAGAGGGGTGGAAAGGCAACATCTACATCAATAAGAATGTCTCTCCAAATGTGATTATTGAAGGCGTATTAATGCTTTATTTC
>Ga0307486_1003440_pt1 | contig 10219 bp, 7 predicted proteins | sample CBIW02metaG_FD_203663 | JGI IMG/M metagenome (GOLD analysis project Ga0307486, IMG submission 203663) | Sea-ice brine microbial communities from Beaufort Sea near Barrow, Alaska, United States - CBIW 0.2 | ecosystem: Environmental > Aquatic > Marine > Coastal | place: USA: Alaska | collected... | reverse complement strand
CCTGTTCGCCGTCTACGGCCTGTTGGCCCTCGCGGCCACGGGCCGGTCTTTCGTGCAGATCGCAGAAACGTTCTCCGACGCCCCACTGTCCTACTCGCTCTCCGCCGTCGCCGCCGTGGTGTACATCGTGGCGACCGTCGCGCTCGTGCGGCGCAGCCCCGGCTGGTACCGGGTGGCGTGGATCACGATCAGCTTCGAACTGCTCGGCGTGCTGCTCGTGGGGACCCTGAGTCTTCTGGACCCGGCACTGTTCCAACACAAGACCGTCTGGTCCGTTTTCGGCCGGGGCTACGGTTTCGTGCCCCTCGTGCTTCCCCTGCTCGGCATGTGGTGGCTCGCCCGCCATCCCGCCGTGCCGCCGACCGGGGCGGTGACGCCCGAGTGAAGACCCTCTACGGAACCTCGGCCGTACCGGCCGATTGGCCGGACTCGGCCGTGTGCATCGGCAAGTTCGACGGAGTGCACGCCGGCCATCGGGCCGTGATCACCGGGCTGAAAACGCTCGCGGTCGAGCACGAGCTCGCGGCGGTCGTCGTGACGTTCGATCGACATCCGCTCGCCCTGCTGTCGCCGGAACACTGCCCGGACGCGCTCGTCAGCCTCGAACAAAAGCTGGACCTGCTCTCCGAAACCGCCGTGGACGCGACGCTCGTTCTCGCCTTCGACCGGCAGCTCGCCCAGCTCGCCCCTGAGGCATTCGTCGCCTCGATTCTCGCTGACGCGTTGCGGGCCAGGTTCGTGCTCGTGGGCCGCGACTTTCGTTTCGGTGCCAATGGCGCGGGCGACGTGGAACTGCTCACCGAACTCGGCACGAAGTACGGCTTCGAGGTGCGACTGATCGACGATGTGAAGCCGCGCCAGAACCGCCGTGTGTCGTCCACCTGGATTCGCAACCTGCTCAGCGACGGCGACGTGGCGACCGCCACCGAGATGCTCGACCACGTGCCCGCCATGCGCGGCATGGTCGTTCACGGTGCCGCCCGCGGCCGGGAACTCGGGTTCCCCACCGCGAACCTTGCGCCCGATGCGGAGGGCTTCACCCCGGCCGACGGCGTCTACGCCGGGTGGCTGACGGATGCCGGTGTCCGGTACCCGGCGGCCATTTCGATTGGCAACAATCCCACCTTTGAGGGCGTTGAACGTCGCCAGGTCGAGGCCTATGTGCTCGACGAGACCGACCTTGACCTGTACGACCACGTCGTGGATGTGTCGTTCGTCAGCCGGATTCGCGGCATGGTTGCCTACTCCGGGATCGAGCCGTTGATCGAACAAATTCGGGACGACGTCGAGCGGGTGCGCGACGTGCTTGAAGTGCGGCAGCACGCCCAAAAATCCGACTGACCGGTTACCCCAATTCGAGGCGGAGGGCCCGGAGAATGGGCGCGGGGGCGGCGATACTCGGAATGGCTGCGTAGAGTGGATGCGCGGCAGGGGGATCCGCCGCAGAGTGACGCGAGTACAAGGGGTAGTGGCATGAACGAGGATTTTGGCTCGAGTCCCGGCAGAGGGCGACGGTTCGGGGGAGCCATCGGCGGTCTGATCGGCCTCGTCTGCATGAGCGCCCTCGCCGGCCTGCTCGTGACCGTGGCCGTGACGCCGGCCCTCGCGCTCTCCGGGCTGACGGCGACGAACACCATCAGCATGTTTGAAAATCTGCCCGGATATGTTGCGCTGGACCGCTTGTCGCAGAAGAGCAACATCTATGCAAGGCAGAACGACGGTACACCGGTGCTCCTGGCCTCGTTCTACGAACAAAACCGGGTCGAGGTGGGTTCGGACGCCATCAGCCCCTTCGTCAAGGACGCCGTCGTGTCGAGCGAGGACCCGCGTTTTCTTGAGCACGGCGGCATCGACCTGCAGGGCACCATCAGCGGTGCCGTGAGCACCTTTTCCGGCGGAGACACGCGCGGCGGCTCATCCATCACCCAGCAGTACGTGAAGAACGTCCTGGTGCAGAAGTGCGAGGCCCTGGACGATCAAAAGGCGCGCAGCGAGTGCTACGCGAGCGCCACCGAAATTTCGGCCAACCGCAAGCTGAAGGAGATGCGCCTCGCGATCGGCATGGAGAAGGAATATTCCAAGGACGATATTCTGCGCGGCTACCTCAACATCACCGGTTTCGGTGGGACCGTCTACGGTATCGAGGCCGCCGCCAACTACTACTTCAACACGAGCGCCCTGAACCTCACCCTGCCGCAGGCGGCGAGCCTCGTGGCGATCGTCAACAACCCGGTGCGGTACCAGCTTGATCGCCCGGCGAGTGAACTGAACGGTGCGGCGAGCGGATACGCCGCCAACATGCAGCGTCGGGACTACATCCTGCGCGAGATGCTCAAATACGACACAATCACCGCGGACGAGCACGATGCGGCCGTCGCCACCGCCGTCGAACCCGTGATCACTCCGCCCAGCACGGGCTGTCAGACCGCCGGGTCCAGCGCCTTCTTCTGCGACTACGTCACCCGGGTGCTGAAGACCGATGTTGCCTTCGGCGCCGACGCAGACGCACGGGCGGCCAACTTCCGCCTCGGCGGCTACGACGTGTACACGAGCCTCGACCTTGATGTTCAGGGCGCCGCGGTGGCGACGATGAACCTCAACGTACCCAAGACCTACGCGGCCGGTGATATCGGCGGCGTCATCTCGAGCGTGCAGGTGGGAACGGGGCGAGTGCTGGCCATGACCCAGAGCAAGGACTACAGCCAGGATCCCGCCGTTTTGGCGACCGGTGCCAACTACACGAGCCTGAACTACAACACCGACAAGGACATGGGCGGTTCGAGCGGATTTCAACCGGGATCAACCTACAAGGTGTTCACCCTCGCCCAGTGGCTCAGTGACGGCCACGCCCTCGTCGAGCGGGTCGACTCGGCGCGTAAGGCCAACTGGGGTACGTTCCAGGACCGGTGCCTCGGACCCCAGAATTACAACAGTCAGGGTTGGAACCCTCGCAACGACTCGCTGGGCGAGACCGGCGCCCACTACAGCGCCCTGGAATCCACCATCAACTCCTACAACACCGGCTTCATCGGGATGGCCAAACGTCTCGACCTGTGTGACATCAAGGAACGCGCCGAAGCGTTCGGCATCCACCGCGCAGACGGCGACCCGCTCAAGCAGAGTGCCGCAACCGTCATCGGTACCAATGAGATCGCGCCCCTCTCCATGGCCGTGGCCTTCGCCGGGATCGCCAACAACGGGGTGACCTGCAGCCCGATCGTCATCGACCAGATCATCGGTGTCGACGGCGAAGAACGCGCCATTCCGCAGTCGACGTGCGAGGCGTCCGTGGAGCCGTCGGTCGCCGCCGGCATGACCTACGCCATGCAGCGCGTCATGACGAGCGGCACCGCGCGAGGGTCCTATTACGCCACATCCCCGCGTGTTCCAATGATCGCCAAGACCGGTACCACCGACTCCGGCGCCGACACGTGGATGACGGGGGCCAGCAGCAAGGTCGCCACGGTTGCCGGTGTGGTGAGCCTCACCGGCAAGCTCAGCCAGCGCAGCCTCTACTTCCCGAGCGGACGGGTCTCGGAGACCAGGCACCGCATGTGGCCTGATGTCATGGACGTCGCCAACGCCAAGTACGGTGGCGACGCGTTCGCCGAGCCCACATCCGACGTGATCTACGGCGTGCCGGTCGCGGTGCCTGATGTGCGCGGCATGCAGCTTGCCCAAGCCAAATCCACCCTGGAACGGGCCGGGTTCCGCTTCGCGAACGGTGGCGCAACGAGCTCCAATAGGCCGGTCGGAACGGTCGTGCGTTCTGACCCCGCGAGTTCCGCCATCAAGGGCAGTACAATCACCGTAATCACGAGCAGCGGGGCTCCGGCTCCGGCTCCGGCTCCGGAACCGGAACCGGAGCCCGAGCCCGAGCCGGATCCGCCCGCGGATCCGCCCGCGGCTGCGCCCGGCGGGTGAACGATCGGAAAAGTGCCCGGCAGGGCCGGTAATTCGGCCGGATTGTGCTCGGGCGGCTAATCTTGCAGCAGGCACGATCGAGGAGTGGCATGGCACAGCAGGAACGAGCGATTGAGACACGCGCAGCAATTATCCGAGGGGCTGCCTCGGCGTTTGAGGCACGCGGGTACGGCAGCACCTCCCTCGCGCAGGTCAGTGCGGCGGCCGGGGTGACGAAGGGCGCGCTGTATTTTCATTTCGACTCCAAGGAAGCTCTCGCGATTGCCATCATCGACGCGCAGCACGAGGCCTCCGCCGGCGTTGGTCGCACGCTGCTGGCCGACGGGGTGCCCGGACTGCGAGCGCTCATCGTGATGTCCCTTGAGCTGGCGCGTCAGCTGCATGAGGACCCGATTGTCAGCGCGGGCGTGCGCCTCACGATCGAGGCCGCGAACTTTGAAGCGCCCGTCTCGGGTCCCTACCTGGGCTGGATGGCGGCCAGCGAAGAGTACCTCCGTCGCGGCATCGCGGAGGGCGAGATCTCGCCCGACATCGACGTGTGCGCGATGGCGCGGTTCCTCGTCTCGGCCTTCACCGGTGTGCAGGTCGTATCTGACATGCTCACCGGCCGGGATGACATCGAGGATCGCCTGATCGACATGTGGGCCGTGGTGATGCCGGCGCTCGTTCCGGCGGATCGCTGGCTGGAGTTGAAGAGCCTGCCCGCGCGCATTCGCGTGGAACGCGCCGCGGCGTGATCCGCCACCTGGCCGCATGAGCGCCAGACGCGGATTGTTCTACGGCCGCACGCTCGCGTTCGTGGGCATTTTGCTCGTCGCCGCGAACCTGCGCACTGCCGTCGCCGCGCTGTCGCCGATCGCGAGTCGGATCGATGCCGACATCCCGCTGAGCGTCACGACGCTGGGCGTACTGGGTATGCTGCCGCCCGTGTGTTTTGCGGTGTTCGGCGTCTTCGCACCCGTCTTCACCCGCCGAATCGGGCTCGAAGGTCTTCTCGTCGTTGCCCTGCTCGCCATTCTGCTCGGGCATCTGGCCCGCGGACTGTCCACCTCGGTCGTTGGCCTGCTCCTCGCAAGTGCCCTCACATTCGCGGGTCTCGGGATCGGCAACGTGCTTCTGCCGCCGCTCGTCAAGAAATACTTTCCCGACCGGGTCGGAATCCTCACCTCGCTCTACGTCACCGTGGTGGCGATCAGCACCCTCTTTCCCCCACTCGTGGCCGTGCCGATAGCGGATGCCGCGGGCTGGCGAACCTCGCTCGGCATGTGGATGGTGCTCTCGCTCGCGGCCCTTGTGCCGTGGTCGACCATGCTGGTGCGGCACCGGATCGGGACGGTTCCGACCCCGGTCCTTGACGAGGCGGACCCGGTTGTCCTCGGTCGCATTTGGCGGTCCTCGGTCGCGTGGGCCATCGCGGCCATCTTCGCCATTTCGGCGCTCAATGCGTACGCGTTCTTCGCGTGGCTGCCGCAGTTGCTCCGTGACAGCGCGGGGCTGAGCGCGGCCCAGGCGGGGGTGTTGTTGGCCGTCTACGCGGGGATGGGGATTCCGGGGGCATTCCTCATCCCGGTGTTGGCGGCCCGCATGAAGAATGTGGGACGGCTCGTCTATCTCGGCGTGGGTTTCTTCGTGGCGGGCGACCTGGGCCTGTTGCTCGCTCCCGAAACCCTCACCTGGTTGTGGGTCGTGTTCGCCGGCCTCGGACCACTCCTGTTTCCGCTGGCCCTGGTGCTCATCAACCTGCGCACGCGCACCCACAGGGGCTCGGTGGCCCTGAGCGGATTCGTGCAGAGCATCGGGTACCTGATCGGTGCCCTCGGGCCGCTCCTGTTCGCCCTGCTGCACGCCGTCAGCGGTGGCTGGACCTGGCCGCTGCTGTTCCTGCTCGCCATGGCCGGTGTGGTGCCGGTGGCGGCGGCCGTCATCTCGCGCCCGCACACGCTCGAGGACGACCTGAACCGGCCGCGCTAGACCGCCCGGCGCATCACGGTACGAGTGACGCGCGGTGGATGAGCGCCGCGGCGCCGATCAGGGGGCCGTCGCCGGACAGGGCCGAAGGCACGACCTGCACCCGGGTGGCGTAGGGCAGTTGGGTACGCAGGGCGATTGCCTCTCGAGCGAACACGAACAGGTCGGGGGTCACCTGGGAGAACCCGCCGCCGATGGCCACGACGTCCAGGTCGAGCAGAGTCGTCGCGGCGGCGATCGCCTGCCCGAGGGCGCGGCCGCTGCGCTGCACGGCGCGAATGGCGATTGCGTCACCGGCGGCGTAGGCCTCGGCGAGATGTTCCCCCGTTTTGCCCGTCCAGCCCTGCCGCCGAGCCCAGGCCACGGTTTTGGGGCCGGATGCGATGGCTTCGAGACATCCGGTGCCGCCGCACACGCAGGGATCGTCGAATCCGCCGACCTCGATGTGTCCCACGTGTCCGGCATTTCCGGTGGGCCCGCTCACGGTGTTGCCGTCGAGAATGAGTCCTCCGCCGACACCGGTCGAAACGACCATGCCCATGACGTTGTCGTGGCCGCGCCCCGCGCCGACCCAATGTTCGGCGAGTGTGATGCACAGGCCGTCCATGCGCAGTCGCACCGTGGTCTCCGGAACGAATGCCTGCACGAGGTCGCGCAGCTCGAAATCACGCCAGACCGGCAGGTTGAGCGGCGACACGGTGCCGCCGGGCAGGTTGATCGGCCCGGCGCATCCGATGCCAACGCCGAGCAGCGCGGATTCGGTGGGCAGGTCGGCGAGCGTTCGGCTGAGCACGGTGGTCACGGCGGCGGCGAGGTCGTCGCTCGTGGCCCCCTGGCCGGTCGGAGCGCGATGCCGCGTTCCGGGAACCACGGACCCGAGCCTGTCGACGAGAGCGGCTTCAACCTTCGTGCCGCCCACGTCAATTGCGAGGGCGGGATGCGGGGGAGTGTTGTGCATGGTCAGAGCCTAGGGCGTGCCCGTCCGCGGCGCGACGCCCCAGCCGAGTGCTCATGTGAGCATAATCACCAACGTCCGTTGATTGCGCGCGCGGAGCAACCTAGGCTGGGCTCAGGACAGCGGAAAGGCACGGACGTATGAGCGACATCGATGAGCTTCTCTCCATTCGGGCCGCCGAGCTCTACTACGAGGAGAACCAGACGCAGGACGAAATCGGGGTGATCCTGCGCATCACCCGGTGGAAGGTGGGGCGTCTCCTCGCCCAGGCCAAGGCCAACGGCTTCATCCGAATCGAAATCGTGCATCCGCGAGCGCGTCGCCTGCCCATCGAACGTAAGTTGCGCGAGGCCACCGGCCTCACCGACGTCATCGTCGTCTCCTCCTCGGGAGTCTCCAATGACGAGGAACTCCAGGCGCGCGCCGCCCAGGCCGCCGCCGACTATCTCACCGCATTGCGGCCGATTCCCCGCACCCTCGGCATCAGCTGGGGACGCACCCTGCACGAAATTTCCCTCAGCCTCAAGAACGGCTGGGCGCCGGGGGTCAATGTGGTGCAGATCAACGGCGGCGTGAGCCTCAACCAGCACGCGGGCACCGCCGCGGCCACGGCCGTCATGATTGCGCAGAAGGCCAACGGAATGGCCACTCTGCTCCCGAGCCCGGCAATCTTCGAGCACCGCGAAACCAAGAGAGCGATCGAATCCGATCGCACCGTGGCAGCGGTCCTGGAACAGGGTGCCAATGCCGCCGCCTACCTGTACAGCGCCGGTCAGGCCGACGAGAACTCGGCGCTCGTCGACAGCGGCTATCTCACCGTCGCTCAGATCGATGAGCTCGTGCGCAAGGGCGCGGTCGGTGACATCGTTGGCCGCTACATCGACCAGAACGGACGCATCGTCGACCCCGATCTCGATGCGCGTACGGTTGGTATCCAACTGGAGCAATTGCGACGCGCACCGCATGCCATTTCCGTCATCTCCGGACGTGCCAAGCACCGGGTTGCCAGGGCCATCGTGGAAAACGGCCTCTGCACCGTTCTCGTCACGGACGAGGACACCGCAAACGCACTCCTCGGTACCGGCGAATGAGCCCCACGCTTACCCCGAACAGCAGCCATCACCCGGCGCCGAACCAGACTTTCAGAGTAAGGACAAGCAATGACGACCACTAACCTGGTACCCGCCCAGCTGGCCCAGCGTGCGCACTCCCTCATCGGCGGGGAAGCCACCGATGCGAACCTGCGTCGTTACCTGCACGGTATCCCCGGAATCGACGCCGTGGGCCTTGAGGCGCGCGCCGCCGACCTCGGCAGTCGCTCGATCAAAACCAGTTCGAAGCGCTGGGCGATCGACACGATCATCGGCCTCATCGACCTGACGACGCTCGAGGGTGCAGACACCCCCGGCAAGGTGCGCTCTCTCGTGAGCAAGGCGCTCATCCCCGACCCGAGCGATCCTGGCTGCCCGCGAGTCGCTGCCGTCTGTGTCTACGGCGATATGGTCGGTACGGCCGTGACCGCTCTCGGCCCCGCGCATGCCGCCGGAACATCCGAGGGCGTGAATGTCGCCGCCGTCGCCACCGCTTTCCCGAGCGGCCGGGCGTCCCTCGCGATCAAGCTGCTCGACGTGGCCGACGCAGTCTCGGCCGGTGCCGACGAGATCGACATGGTCATCGACCGCGGCGCGTTCCTGTCCGGCCGGTTCGGTCAGGTCTACGACGAGATCGTGGCGGTGAAAGACGCCTGCCGCCGCGGCGACGGAACGTCCGCCCACCTCAAGGTCATCCTGGAGACCGGGGAACTCAACACGTACGACAACGTGCGCCGCGCCAGCTGGCTCGCGATACTTGCCGGGGGAGATTTCATCAAAACCTCCACCGGAAAGGTTGCCCCGGCGGCCACCCTGCCGGTCACCCTGTCCATGCTCGAAGTCGTACGGGACTGGCACCGCCTCACCGGCGAGAAGATCGGCGTCAAACCGGCCGGCGGCATCCGCACGTCCAAGGACGCCATCAAATACCTCGTCACCGTGGCCGAAACGGTCGGCGAGGAATGGCTCCAGCCGCACCTTTTCCGCTTCGGAGCGTCGAGCCTGCTCAACGACGTGCTGCTTCAGCGCCAAAAGATGACCACCGGGCACTACTCGGGCCCCGACTACGTGACGATCGACTAAGGACCTTCCCATGAATTTTCTTGACTACGCCCCCGCCCCGGAGTCCCAGGCGATCCTCAACCTCAAGTCCGAGTACGGCCTGTTCATCGACGGTGACTTCACACCCGGTCGCGGGACGGCGTTCCAGACCATTTCCCCGGCCACCGAGAAGCAGATCGCCATGATCTCCTCGGCCGACGCCGCAGATGTCGACCTCGCTGTCGCGGCGGCGCGTCGCGCCTACGACCGAACATGGTCCCGTCTCTCCGGCAGCGACCGGGGAAAGTACCTCTTCCGTATCGCACGGCTCGTGCAGGAACGCGCCAGGGAACTCGCCGTCGCCGAGAGTCTCGACAACGGCAAGCCCATCAAGGAGACCCGCGACGTTGACGTGCCGCTCGTGGCCGCCTGGTTCTTCTACTACGCCGGCTGGGCCGACAAGCTCGATCACGCCGGCGCCGGGCCTAACCCCGCGGCCCTCGGCGTCGCCGCCCAGGTCATCCCGTGGAACTTCCCGCTGCTGATGCTGGCGTGGAAGATCGCGCCCGCCCTCGCCGCCGGAAACACGGTCGTGCTCAAACCCGCCGAGACCACGTCGCTGACGGCCTTGCTGTTCGCCGAGATTCTGCAGCAGGCCGACCTGCCCGCCGGTGTCGTGAACATCATCACGGGCGCCGGAGACACCGGTTCCGCCCTCGTCAACCACCCCGACGTGAACAAGGTGGCCTTCACCGGGTCCACGGCAGTCGGGCGCGCCATCGCCCGCTCGGTGGCCGGCACCGACAAGAAGCTCACCCTTGAGCTCGGCGGCAAGGGCGCCAACATCGTCTTCGACGACGCGCCCATCGACCAGGCCGTCGAGGGAATCGTTCGCGGTGTCTTCTTCAACCAGGGCCATGTCTGCTGCGCGGGAAGCCGCCTGCTGGTGCAGGAAAGCATCCACGACGAGGTCATCGACCGGTTGAAACGTCGGCTGTCGACGCTGCGCCTCGGCGACCCGCTCGACAAGAACACCGACATCGGCGCCATCAACAGTGCCGCGCAGCTTGCGCGCATCACCGAACTCTCCGACATCGGTGACCAGGAAGGAGCCGAACGGTGGAGTGCCGACTGCGCCATTCCCGAAAACGGCTTCTGGTTCACGCCGACGATCTTCACCAACGTGTCGACCAGTCACCGGATCGCCCGGGAAGAGGTGTTCGGTCCCGTGCTGTCGGTG
>Ga0307486_1003438_pt1 | contig 10220 bp, 10 predicted proteins | sample CBIW02metaG_FD_203663 | JGI IMG/M metagenome (GOLD analysis project Ga0307486, IMG submission 203663) | Sea-ice brine microbial communities from Beaufort Sea near Barrow, Alaska, United States - CBIW 0.2 | ecosystem: Environmental > Aquatic > Marine > Coastal | place: USA: Alaska | collected... | reverse complement strand
GGTGCGGACTGCCGAGCACGGGGAGCCGCGTTGGGTGCAATCGCTGCAGTGGACATCTTTCTCTCCTCTTGGGGTTCTCGCACCCGACTCTCGGCCGGGAGAGCCGGGTGCGAAGCTGTGTTCCGAACATACATTCGAATTGTTCTAATTTCAAGTACATATTCGAACTAACCACTGACATTGCTCAGCGACACTCGAACAAATGTTTGTTTTTGGTCTGTTGTGCGGATACAGTTTCGAATGAGCCACCGACATTGGAATCGTTCGTGGCAGAAAACGAGGACTCGTGACTGACTCAACTGCCCCCATCGGCGATGCCACGGAACGTGGAACGCGGCGGCGAACCAGCCTGAGCGCTAAGCAACTCGCGATCCTTGAAATGATCCAGCGCGCAGTTGCTACTCAGGGCTACCCGCCGAGCATGCGAGAGATTGGCGATGCTGTTGGCCTCTCGTCGCTCTCCAGCGTCACGCACCAGCTCAACCAGCTTGAGCTGAGCGGCTACGTTCGCCGAGACCCCAATCGCCCGCGAGCGATCGAGGTCCTTATCGATGTTCCGAGCGCAGTCGACGAGTCCAGCACGATTGGTCCATCGATGGGAGATGCCGCAATGGTGCCGCTCGTCGGCCGAATTGCTGCTGGTATTCCCATTACCGCCGAGCAGCACGTAGAAGAAGTCTTCCCACTCCCCCGTCAGCTCGTGGGCAAAGGCGAGCTCTTTATGCTGAAAGTCGTTGGTGACTCCATGATCGACGCCGCCATTTGCGACGGAGACTGGGTTGTTGTTCGACAACAGCAGACCGCCGAAAATGGCGACATTGTCGCCGCCATGCTCGACGATGAAGCAACGGTGAAAGTTTTCCGCCAGCGCGACGGCCACACGTGGCTTTTGCCGCGCAACTCGAACTTTGAGCCGATCCTCGGCGACTACGCCACGGTGCTCGGAAAAGTCGTCACCGTGCTTCGCGCTCTCTAGGTACTGCGCGCTCTCTAATCGCGTTGGCGCACAGGTTGCGCGCTGACGCTCACGACGCATCGCGTCGCGCTACGAGGAAGCGGTCACGAACTCCGTCAATTCGTCAAGTCGCGCTGGATGCACGAGCGCAGTCACCAACGTGCCGTCTTCGCGATAATCGGTCGACAACACTCGGCCCTGCACGTGCAATCGCGAAATGATCTCCCCGCGATCGTAGGGAACAAGCAAAGTGACTTCGATTTCGGGAGCCGGCAAAAGTTCGGCGATGCGCGCATTGAGCTCGTCGATTCCCTCTCCGGAACGTGCTGAAACAAAGATGCCAGTCGGTTCGAGGCCACGAATCACCAAGCGTTGGTCGTCATCCGCTAGGTCGCTCTTGTTGAAGACAACGATCTCGGGGATATCGCGCGCGCCAAGCTCACCAATCACATCGCGCACCGTGCTGAGCTGCGCGCCGGGATCCGGGTGCGAGGCATCGACGACATGGACGATTACGTCAGCTTGCCCAATTTCCTCAAGCGTTGAGCGGAATGCCTCAACCAGCTGATGCGGCAGGTTGCGCACAAAACCAACAGTGTCGCTGAGAGTAAACAGGCGGCCATCCGCTGTCGACGATCGCCGCACGGTGGCGTCCAACGTCGCAAACAGGGCGTTCTCTACGAGCACGCCAGCACGAGTCAAGCGGTTCAGGAGGCTCGACTTGCCCGCGTTGGTGTACCCGGCGATTGCCACACTCGGCACCTCGAAGCGGTCACGGTTTGCACGCTTAGCCTCACGCGCGGGAGCGAAGCCTTTGATCTGCCTGCGCAAGCGCGCCATGCGCGTGTGGATTCGGCGGCGGTCGAGTTCAATCTTGGTCTCACCCGGGCCACGGCTACCCATGCCGGCGCCAGCGCCACCGACCTGGCCTCCGGCCTGGCGGGACATCGATTCACCCCAACCACGAAGTCGTGGAAGCAGGTATTCCATTTGAGCCAGCTCGACCTGGGCCTTACCCTCACGGCTTGTCGCATGCTGGCTAAAGATATCGAGAATTACGGCCGTGCGGTCAATAACCTTCACACCAACCACGTCCTCAAGCGCGCGACGTTGGCTTGGTGCGAGCTCGGTATCCGCAATCACGGTGTCAGCGCCGGTTGCAGCGACCACATCGCGCAATTCGATCGCCTTTCCCTTGCCAAAGTACGTGCTGGGATCGGGGTTCGAACGTCGCTGGAGGAGGCCGTCAAGCACGACAGCGCCAGCAGTCTCAGCGAGAGCCGAGAGTTCACGAAGCGAGTTCTCGGCTTCGCGAAGGGAGCCCTGGCCGTAAATTCCGATCAGAACGACATTCTCGATTCGCAGCTGGCGATACTCAACCTCTGTGACGTCATCGAGTTCAGTCGAAAGACCACGCACGCGCTTAAGAGCATGACGGTCGTCGCGATCGAATTGATCGCCGTCTCGATCCGACTCGTAATGAGCATCAGACTGCAACGCTTGTGCACCGGATGAGCCAGCGCCAAAGCGCGTCACAGCGGCGTGATCGGATGTTTCGGTGGCGAGCACGCGGTCGACGGAACGATCGGCGTCGTCGCCATCGTGTGCCTCAATACTGGAATCTGGAGTAATTCGCGTCATTGGGTTAACCCTACTTCTCTAGTCTTCGGTAAGTTCTGTTCATGGCTAACGAGCACTACTTCTCGTCAACACCCGATAGTGAACTCAAGCTACGGACGATTCACGCGACCATTGCTGGTAGCGAGCGCGAACTTGTCACGGCAAATGGGATCTTCAGCCCCGTACGGATCGACGCGGGAACTCAAGTTCTTTTGTCAAACGTGCCGGCGCCTCCCCCGGGAGGAAACCTGCTCGATCTCGGGTGCGGTTGGGGTCCGATGGCGCTCACCCTTGCCCTCGAATCACCTCATGCAACGGTGTGGGCGGTGGACGTCAACGAGCGCGCACTGGATCTGGTGCGCGCAAACGCCAAGAAATTGTCCATACCCAATATTAACGCGGTACTGCCCGCAGATGTTCCCGACGACGTAACGTTTATGTCAATTTGGTCGAACCCACCCATCAGAGTAGGCAAGGACGAGCTCCACAACATCCTTGAGACGTGGCTGCCGCGCCTCGAATTGGACGCCGACGCCTGGTTGGTCGTGCAACGCAATCTCGGCTCAGATTCGCTGCAACGTTGGATGGAATCTACGTTCCCCGACGACTTCACGTTTAGTCGCGCAGCAACGAGCAAGGGATACCGGCTGCTGAAAGCGCGTCGCCGAGCACTCGCCGCAATCTAGACCACAACGACACGCTCCGAGGCGAGCCTCCGGCTGCGACGTGAGTCTCGGGCTTCGAGGTGAGTCCTAGACCAACTCGAGGCTGCCGGTATAGACGAGTTCTGCTGGTCCGCTGAGCGAGACGTGTTCGCCATCCTCTGTAGGGAACATGCGCACAACAACAGTGCCGCCTGGCACCGTCACTCGCCACTGGTTGGGCGCTCCCGCGCCAGCGTAGTGTCGGATAGCCAGAGCTGCGGCTACGGCTCCTGTGCCGCAGGAGAGCGTCTCACCGCTTCCTCGCTCATGCACTCGCATACGAACCGAGCCCACTCCGTCTTTGACGAGCGGCTCGGCAGGTACCACGAACTCGACGTTTGCGCCGTGCTCGGGCACAGGGTCAATGACCGGGATGTAGTTGAGATCTACCTGATCGAGTTCGGCGTCATCTGCCAGGGCAACGACCACATGGGGGTTTCCTACGTTGATGCCAAGACCAGGTCGAGCGATGTCGAGTTCTTTCGCCCGCACTAGGGGCTCTCCCCCATCGAGCGACCAGCGACCCATGTCCGCCTGATAGCCGGCCATGTTGCGTTGCACGTCGCGAACACCGGAGCGCGTGCCGATCGGAAGAGTATCGCCGGGCTCCAAATCTACGAAGCCATTCTCGGCGAGGAAGTGAGCGAAAACTCGGATGCCGTTTCCGCACATCTCTGCAGCACTGCCATCGGCGTTTCGGTAGTCCATGAACCACTCGGCATCGGAATCTTCAGCCAGCGCCGCAGCGCCAACATCAATGTTGCTCGAGCGTACTGCGCGCAGAATTCCGTCAGCACCCACCCCGAATTGGCGATCGCATATTGCCGCGATCTGCTGAGGGGTGAGTTCGATGTGACCTTCGGGATCGGAAAACAGCACGAAATCGTTGCCGGTTCCCTGACCTTTAGTGAAGTTAAGCGTCGCCATGGGCTCTATTCTCCCTCATCGCTAGGGTGAGGGCGTTCCGCACGCGATCAGGATCGTCATAATTCAGCCACGTGCACTCGCTGTAGCGCTTGAACCAGCCGACTTGACGCCGAGCATAACGGCGAGTGAGTGCCGCTGTTTGTTCAATGGCATCTGTCTCAGAAAGTTCTCCGTCAAGCTGCTGAATTGCTTGCGCGTAACCGATTGCTCGAGCTGCGGTTACGCCAAGCCCACGGGGGCGGAGCTCTCGAACTTCGTCAAGGAGTCCGGATTGCCACATCGTGTGCACTCGTTTGTCGAGGCGGGCCACGAGTTGCTCTCGAGGGGCGGTAAGCCCAAGGATGTGTGCTGGCGTCCACAGTTCTTGTTTTTCCGGCAATCCTGCTCCGAAAGGCTTGCCCGTGATTTCGATTACTTCGAGCGCACGAACGATGCGGCGACCGTTGCTGGAACCGATCGACTGAGCCGCGTCGGCATCGACTTCGCGCAATCGTTGAAAGAGAATCCCGATCCCGAGTGTCTCCAATTCGCTCTCGAGTCTGGCGCGCACGTCAGGGTCGCGTGCGGGGAACTGAAAGTCGTGGATGACGCTTGAAACGTAGAGTCCTGAGCCTCCGACAAGGATCGGAACGTGCCCTGTACTCTGAATTTTACGGATGATCGAGCGTGCGTCGGATTGGTACTGCGCGACGCTGGCGTCATCGGTCGGCGCCAATACGTCGAGCAGATGATGCTCGATTCCACGGCGCTCCTCTACAGGGAGCTTGGCGGTGCCGATATCCATTCCTCGGTACAGCTGCATCGCATCCGCATTGATGATCTCTGCTGTTCTCCCGTGCTCGCCGAGAGCGTCCGCGAGGTCAAGGGAAAGTTCGGATTTGCCGGTGCCCGTCGCACCGACAACAACGATGAGGTCGTGCGCGCCAGCGCTAGGCTCTGCGGCTGCGGCTGCCACTGGCTCAGCGCTGGGAGTCTGTTGGGTCATAGATCGGGATTGTCGAAACGCGCACGGTAGGGAGCCCGAGCGAGACCCGTGGGCCAGCGTCAGTCGTTGCTGGACCGCTGGGGACACCGCACGACTCGGCTTGGGCGCGATCCCACGCGTCGCCAGCGGTTGTCCTGCGGATATTGAGCATTCCGCCATCGGCCGTGTCTGCCACGAGATGGAATGTGGAGGCTTCGGAGATGGTGAGGGTGACCACATCACCGGGGCGCGGAACGGCGCTGCCTTCCGGGATGTTGAAGTGCACGAGTCGTGAGTCTTCTGCTCGACCGGAGAGGCGTTCTGTTTCCGACTGCTTGCGACCTTCGGTTGCGGTGACCATTACGTTCACTGTTCGTCCGACCTGTTTCTCGTTTTCTTCCCGAGAAATGCGGTCCTGCAGGGCTGCAAGTCGTTCGTAACGTTCTTGAACGATCGCCTTGGGGATTTGGTCCTCCATTGTGGCCGCTGGTGTGCCTTCACGGATGGAGTACTGGAATGTGTAGGCGGATGCGAAGCGAGCTTCTTCGACAACGCGCAGGGTGTCTGCGAAGTCTTCTTCGGTTTCGCCGGGGAAGCCAACGATGATGTCGGTGGTGATGGCGGCGTCCGGCATTTGCGCACGAACCCGCTCCAGGATGCCGAGGAATTTGGTCGAGCGGTAGCTGCGTCGCATCGCTTTGAGAATGCGGTCGGAGCCAGACTGAAGTGGCATGTGGAGCTGCGGCATCACATTGTGCGTTTCAGCCATCGCGTCGATAACGTCATCGGTGAAAGCTGCGGGGTGTGGGCTCGTGAATCGCACTCGCTCAAGTCCCTCCACCTCGCCTGTGGCACGCAGTAGTTTGCTGAATGCTTGGCGGTCGCCGAATTCGACGCCGTAGGAGTTGACGTTCTGTCCGAGCAGCGTCACTTCGATGGCGCCATCATCGACGATGGCGTGAACCTCAGAAAGAATGTCGCCGGCACGACGGTCTTTTTCTTTGCCGCGGAGCGCAGGGACGATGCAGAAGGTACACGTGTTATTGCACCCAACGGAGATCGATACCCACGCGCTGTGGGTTGATTCTCGCCGGGTGGGCAGGGTGGACGGGAATACGTCGAGTGATTCGAGTATTTCTAGTTGTGCTTCTTCATTGTGGCGAGCACGTTCGAGGAGTGCTGGCAGGGAACCCATGTTGTGGGTTCCGAATACGACGTCGACCCAGGGAGCTTTTTCGAGAATGACGTTCTTGTCTTTTTGTGCGAGGCATCCGCCGACGGCGATTTGCATTCCGTCATGCTCACGTTTGACGCTTGCGAGCATTCCAAGGTTTCCGTATAGCTTGTTGTCGGCATTTTCGCGCACTGCACACGTGTTGATGACGACGACATCGGCTTGACCTTCGGTTGCTCTGATGTATCCGGCTGCTTCGAGGGATCCACTGAGTCGTTCGGAGTCGTGCACGTTCATCTGACACCCGTAGGTGCGCACCTCGTAGCTGCGCGGGGTGGCCAGTTTTTCGTCAATCATGTCTTCCACCTTAAGCCTCTTCGGCGGTGCGGCGTGACGGGCAACTAGCGGAAGACGGGCCCGCCTGAGGATTCGGATGAGCCGGGGGCGAGCGCCGCTGTTACGGCTGCGGAAACGATGGAGCCGGAGTAGCCACGGCGCAGGAGGAAGCCCGTGAGGCGGCGCTTGGCTGTGACGCTGTCGAGCGAACGCAATTGAGGTGCACGCTTGAGTGCTATTTCTGTTGCGCGTTCTTGTTCTTCATCTCGCTCGCCGCCGATGACTGCTTCGATGTGCTCGTTGTCGATTTTGCGTCTGCGCAGTTCGGCTTTGATCGCGGATGCCCCAAGACCTTTGCGGTCGCGGAGTGTTCTCGCGAGGGTTTCGGCGAGGGCGGCGTCGTCGAGAAGAGCCGAGCCCTCGAGTCGCTCAATTTCACTTGCAATCTCGTCCGTTTCGAATTCGCGCGTGCCGAGAAACTGTGTCATCTCGTGAGAGGACATGCCCCGTCGGGCGAGTGCGCGCATGCTCACCCGGCTGATCTCCGAAAAACCGTCTCGTGCTTGCCGCTTTTCGGCCTTCGACTGCGTCTGTGCTGCTTGCGGCTGCACAGTGCTTGGTTGCACAGTGCTTGGTTGCACAGCGCTAGGTTGCACAGCGCGAGGATGCACTGCGCGAGGGCGGTCGTTGTCGTCGGAGGACTCGAAATCGGACATTGTCGGTAGCGCGCGAACGGGCGAAGGTGCCTTCACCGCGGCTAGAGCTTCGGCATCAACTTCGATTGTGTCGCCGTCGTCAGCCCATGCTTCGCTAACTTGTCGCGCTGATGATTCCTCCGACGACGCAGTCGTTGCGCTCGTCTCGGTGTGTTTGGTTCCCGTGCGGTCGCCAAACAGGTTGATGACAGGGGCAATGTGCTCGTCGTCGGAGGAATATGTCATTGGATTTACCTACTGTCCGACAACTTTTTTGAGGGGTGGAGCGGTGTCGGCCGCAACGGGAAGTACGGGTCCGTCAGCCTTTGCGCTGACCTTCGCCGCCTTCTCTGCGATTACTGCCGCAGCAGCGGCTTCTTTTGCTTCGCTGGCGATTGCCGCTTTCGCTTCCGCTCCAACGCCAAGCTTGCGCATGATCTTCTGTTCGATCTCTAGCGCGATCGCCGGGTTTTGGATCAGGAATGCACGCGACTTCTCTTTACCCTGGCCGAGCTGATCACCGTCGTAGGTGTACCACGCGCCAGACTTGCGAACGATTTCCTGGTCGACACCGAAGTCGATCAGGCTGCCCTCGCGAGAGATTCCGATTCCATAGAGGATGTCGAATTCCGCTTGCTTGAACGGCGGTGCCATCTTGTTCTTGACGACCTTGACGCGCGTGCGGTTACCCACGGCATCTGTGCCGTCTTTCAGCGTTTCAATGCGGCGGATGTCGAGGCGAACGGAGGCGTAGAACTTGAGCGCCTTACCTCCGGCAGTGGTTTCGGGGCTACCGAAGAATACGCCAATCTTTTCGCGCAGCTGGTTGATGAAAATCATGGTGGTGTTGGTCTGGCTGAGACCACCGGTGAGCTTGCGCAGCGCCTGCGACATAAGTCGGGCCTGAAGACCAACGTGTGTGTCACCCATTTCGCCTTCGATTTCTGCACGAGGAACAAGCGCAGCCACCGAGTCGATAACAATGAGGTCGATGGATCCGCTTCGCACCAGCATGTCGGCGATTTCAAGCGCCTGCTCACCGGTGTCGGGCTGGGAGACCAGCAGTGCGTCAATGTCTACGCCAAGCTTTGCAGCGTACTCAGGGTCGAGTGCGTGCTCGGCGTCGATGAAGGCCGCGATTCCGCCGTTGCGCTGAGCGTTAGCGATCGCGTGCAACGTAAGGGTGGTTTTACCCGAGGACTCTGGGCCGTAGATTTCGACGATTCGGCCACGGGGAATGCCGCCTATGCCGAGCGCGACATCCAGAGCAATAGAGCCGGTGGGGATAACCTCGACCGGAGCGCGTTCGTCGCTGCCCAGGCGCATAACTGAGCCCTTGCCGAACTGGCGGTCAATCTGTGCGAGTGCTGTCTCGAGGGACTTCTCGCGGTCTGCTGCTGATGGCATTGCATCTTCTCCATTGGTCGTAGGTTGCTGCCCATAGGCTGTCGTGATTCGTGCGGACCGATGCTGCAAGGTCCGCAACCTCCCGACAAAGGCTGTGTTGCTGGGTGCCACGTTACGTGCCTGCTCTGACATTCCTTCAGAAGAGACGCATCGCGTGCATCCACACCGTGTATTCGAGTGGATGTTAGGGAGAAGACTAACAATATCGAACAGATGTTCGAACTCGCCACGCGGGAGCTGGACTACTATTTCTTGGGTTCGCGCTGCCCGACACCGTAGCGGCGATCGGCGGGAACATCCATTGCGTCACAGAGGGCGGCCCACACCTGACGAGCAGGAACTCCGCGAGAAAGGGCCTGGGCGGCAGTAACGCTACCGACAGCGCCCAACACCTGATCGTTGACGAGTACCCGACCATATGGTTCACCGAACTCATCGGCAACCGCCGTCCAGAACTCGCTCAATCGCATTCAACTACCCTACGTTCGCTTGGCTTAACGCACGAATGCCCCGCTCCAACGAGCGAGGCATTCTGCGGAGAAAAATTAGCGCGAAATCAAGTTCGAATCGAACTCGGCAACGAGCTCATCGGGCAAAGTATCGGGGATCGTGGTTGCGCCTTCAATAACAGCAAGACGATCGCCAACCTCGCGCATAATGGCGGAGATAGGTGTGTCGAGGGCTTCAGCCACCGAGGCAAGAATTTCTGAGCTGGCCTCTTTCTGACCGCGCTCCACCTCACTGAGGTATCCGAGGGCGACACTCGCTTTGCTAGCGACCTGACGAAGGGTGCGTCCCTTTTGCAGGCGCACGTCGCGGAGAACGTCACCGATTTCTTGACGTACGAGAACCATTAGACCCTCCCTTAATGTTCAGTGATAGAAAAGCTTACCGTGCTGAAACTGTAGCTAATTCCATCTGTATATGTGTTGTGAGTACATAGTGTGTAATCAAAAAGAGTTCTTGGATATTCCCACTACGGGGCACTAACTTCTTGCGCATCGACGGGTTCGCGCTCCATTTGCTCTTGGCGGCGCTTGAGAAACAGCCCAAGGACGAGGAACGCGACAAGTGAAAGATAGGCAATAGCCGCGAACGGACTCGTCACAAGCGCACTGAGATCGCCCTGGCTGATCGCGAGCGCCTTGCGCAGTTGAGTCTCGGCCATTGGTCCAAGAATTCCGCCAATCACCATCGGTGCCACCGGATATCCGAAGCGTCGCATGAGGAATCCGGCAAGACCAACGATCAGCAAGATCAACACATCGAGATAGTTGAAGTTCATCGAGAATGCACCAAGCGCAGCGAACAACAGGATGCCGGCGTAGAGATACGGGCGTGGCACCTGGAGAACCTTCACCCAGATACCGACGAGCGGCAGGTTGAGCACGAGCAACATGATGTTGCCAATGTAAAGACTCGCAATCAACGCCCAGAC
>Ga0307486_1003435_pt1 | contig 10230 bp, 10 predicted proteins | sample CBIW02metaG_FD_203663 | JGI IMG/M metagenome (GOLD analysis project Ga0307486, IMG submission 203663) | Sea-ice brine microbial communities from Beaufort Sea near Barrow, Alaska, United States - CBIW 0.2 | ecosystem: Environmental > Aquatic > Marine > Coastal | place: USA: Alaska | collected... | reverse complement strand
CAGCGAGTTAGCCTGCTGATGCGGCCATCTCCCACCCGGGGGCTCGCCGAACTACTGTTTCACTGTGGGGAGCAGTAACCAGTATAGGGACGAATGCACGGGGTCGCTCTAAATGACGTGACATGTCATTTGCGGGGAAGCGTCACGCCGTGATCTACAATTGGTAGAACTGCCGAGCATTCGAGGATTAATGGACGTCGCCCTTCAGACCATCGAGAGAACTCCGCGTACGCTCAAGCGAACGCTGAAGGCCTATCTCTCGTTGACGAAACCGCGAGTCGTTGAGTTGCTCCTGGTTGTGACCGCCCCCACCATGATCCTCGCGGAACGTGGCATTCCGAGCCTGTGGCTCGTGCTCGCGACGTTGATCGGTGGAGCCCTGAGCGCCGGTTCGGCCGGTGCGTTCAACTGCTACATCGATCGTGACATCGACCGTCTGATGCACCGTACGCAGAACCGTCCGCTCGTCACCGGCGAGCTCAGCGACCGTGAGGCGCTGATCTTCGCCTACGCGCTCGGCGTGGCCTCCATCGCCTGGCTGTGGATTTTCACGAACTGGCTTGCCGCGGCGCTGTCTTTCGGCGCGATCCTGTTGTACGTCGTGTTCTACACGATCATTCTCAAGCGCCGCACGGCGCAGAACATCGTCTGGGGCGGCGTGGCCGGCTGCATGCCGGTGCTCATCGGTTGGGCGGCCGTCACGGGGGATCTCTCCTGGCCGCCGATGATCCTGTTCATGATCATTTTCCTCTGGACACCGCCGCACTACTGGCCACTGTCGATGAAGTACCGTGCCGACTACCAGGCCGCCGGTGTTCCGATGCTCGCGGTCGTTCGTGGCCGCGCCCAGGTCGGCCTCCAGGTCATCTTGTACGCCTGGGCAACCGTCGCGTGCTCAATGCTGCTCATTCCGGTTGCCGGCATGGGCCTGACGTACACCTTCGTCGCGCTGGTCACGGGTGGGTGGTTCATCTACGAGACCCATCGTCTCTACAACCTCGCCATTCGTCACGAGCACGTCTCACCGATGCGTGTCTTCCACGGTTCCATCGCGTACCTCACTCTGCTCTTCGTCGCCGTCGGTGTGGATCCGCTCCTGCCGTTCTAGCCGCTTGCGCGTGTTTCCCGCCTGGCCGGGCCTACTTGTCAACCCCCCCAAACGTGGGCGAACGTCTACACTGGGACAACACCCCCGCCCACGGACCGGAGCCCGTATCTGCGCATAGCTCGGCGCGGCGATCCTGATCGTCCGTGTCGGCGTCGGTGACCCAGAGTCGACGACGTGAAGTGGGTGTGAATGTGTTGGATTTTCTAGGGGACAGGCTGAATCAAATCCTGTTCTCGGGCTGGCAGCACTTCAGTCTGGTGGTGCAGTGCCTGCTCCTGGCGAGCGTGCTTGCCGTTGTCCTCGCCGCGCTCGTGTACCGCAGCAAGGCGCTCAGCGCGGTTGCGAACTCCGTATCGGCAATCGGGCTGACGATTCCGTCCTTCGCCTTCATCGGCCTCCTCATCGCCCCCTTCGGTTTCGGTGTGGTTCCCGCCGTGATCGTGGTGTCCTTCTTCGCCACGCTCCCCATCCTGCGTAATGCGGTCGTCGGCCTCTCCGGCGTCGCCCCCGCCATCGTTGAATCCGCCCGGGGCATCGGGATGAGCCGGTTCCGGACGCTCCTCCAGGTTGAGCTCCCGATCGCGTGGCCGGTCATTTTGACCGGGGTGCGAGTCTCCGCCCAGATGGTCATGGGCATCGCGGCCATCAGCGCGTACTCCCTCGGTCCGGGGCTCGGCGGGTTCATCTTCTCCGGACTCTCCCGCCTCGGCGGCGCCAATTCCCTCGAATCGGTGCTGACCGGTGTCATCGGCGTCATCGTGCTCGCCCTCATCCTTGATCTTCTTCTCGTCGGCGTCGGCCGACTGACAACTCCGCGAGGTATCCGTGTCTGAATCAGTCCAAGAATCAACCACCGCCGCAGAGGTCACCGGCGCGAGCATCCTGCTTGACACGGTGACGAAGCGGTTCCCCGGCCAGCTCAAGCCGGCCGTCGACGGCCTCACCATGGAGATCCCGGCAGGCAAGATCGTCATGCTGGTCGGACCCTCCGGCTGCGGCAAGACCACGACACTCAAAATGATCAACCGTCTGATTGAGCCCTCCGAGGGCAGGATCGTCGTCGACGGCGATGACGTGACCAAGATGAACGGTGACGAGCTCCGACGCGGTATCGGGTACGTCATCCAGGCCGGCGGACTCTTCCCGCACATGACCGTCGCCACCAACATCGGCATGGTCCCCAAGATGCTGGGCTGGGACAAGGCACGCATCGCGGCCCGCGTCGACGCGCTGCTCGAACTCGTGTCGCTTGACCCCGCCGCGTACCGCGACCGGTACCCCAACGAACTGTCCGGTGGACAGCAGCAGCGCGTGGGTGTGGCGCGCGCGCTGGCCGCAGACCCGCCCGTGCTGCTCATGGACGAACCCTTCGGCGCCGTCGACCCGATCACCCGGCTGCGGCTGCAGGACGAACTGCTCAGCATCCAGGAGGAGCTGCAGAAGACCATCGTCTGTGTCACGCACGACTTCGATGAGGCGGTCAAACTCGGCGATTGGATCGCCATCTTCAACGAGGGCGCCCAGCTCGTGCAGTACGACACACCGGAGCGCATCCTGGCGGAGCCCGCCAACGAATTCGTCGAGAACTTCATCGGCTCCGGCGCCGGGCTCAAGCAGCTCACCCTCACGCGCGTGGCCGATGTCGGTCTGGCGGAGGCCGTCGTGGGCAAACCGGGGGAGCGGGCCCAGGACGTGCTCAGTCGGGCGAAGACGGCGGGGCACGGCCACGCCGTCATCGTGGACGAACGGGAACGTCCGATCCAGTGGTTGTCCCTGCGCCAGCTGGACCGCCTGGAGACGATTACGAACGTGCCAGACCCGAAGCTTCCCGTTGTCGGCAACCGGGCGACGTTGAATGACGCGCTCGACACGATGTTGGTATCGAGCGCCGGGGCCGCCCTGGTGATCGGACGACGGGACGTGTTCCGGGGCGTCATCAACGTGAAGACGATCATGGACGCGATTACGAAGGCGCAGGGCGACGCCGCCGTCCAATCGGCGAATGCGCCCGTTGGCCTCAACACGGGTGTGTTCCAGTCGGCCGCCGCGGGTGAGCCGGCCCGACCGTGAGCACGGTGGTGAACGCGCCGGCGATGCCCGCCCGTATGGCCGTCGCCCCGACGCTCGCGCGGAAGGGGTGGCTCGCGTGGCGGAGCCTTGCCTTCCAGCTCGCGGGAATCGTCCTCGCCTTCCTCGCTCTTGTCGGCTGGCTGCTCACGGCCGATCTCACACCGGTCGAGCTCACTACGCTGGCACCCGATGCGCTGTGGGGGTATACGGTCGAGCACCTTCAGCTCACCCTGCTGTCCGCCGTCATCGTGTTGGCCACCGCCATCCCCGTGGGCGTCCTGCTGACTCGCCGACGCCTGCGCCGCTTCACCGGGCCGATACTCGCCCTCGCGAACATCGGACAGGCCGCACCGGCGGTGGGCGTTGTCGTGCTCCTGGCCTTCTGGCTCGGCTTCGGTTTCTGGGCCGCCACCGTGGGCCTGGTGTTGTATGCGGCGCTCCCGGTGCTGCGCAACACCATGGTCGGCCTGCAACAGGTGGACGCTCGTTTGGTGGAAGCGGGGCGCGGGATGGGGATGACCGCAGCCGCCGTGCTCTTCAAGGTCGAGCTGCCCCTCGCCGTGCCGGTGATGTTGTCGGGCATTCGTACGGCTCTGGTGCTGCTGGTCGGAACGGCCGCGCTGGCCACGTTCATCAACGGCGGCGGGCTCGGAATTCTGATCACGACCGGCGTCAATCTCAATCTCACGGCCGTCCTCATCACCGGCGCCGTGCTGGTCGCCTTGCTCGCCCTGTTGATCGACTGGGTGGGGCGCGTCGTGGAACACGTCGCCCGCCCGAAGGGAATCTGATGTCTTCGAAGCTCCGTCGCCTCTCGCTCGTGGCCGGTATTCTCACCGCGGCCGGATTGGCGCTCTCCGGCTGCGGTCTGCAGCCGGCGACCGCGTACGTTCCCGCACTCGGGCCGGGCTCGATCACGCCGATTTCGGGTGTGGACGGTGCGGAACTGACCGTTACATCAAAAAATTACACGGAGCAGCTCATCCTGGGGAAGGTCGCGGTGCTTGCCGCGTCCGCGGCGGGATTCACGGTGACCGACCTGAGCAACGTCCCCGGTAGTCAGCCCGCCCGCGAACTCATTCTGTCGGGGCAGGCCGACGTCCTGTGGGAGTACACGGGGACGGCGTGGCTCACCTACCTGGGACAGACCACGGCCATCCCCGACCAGCAGGAGCAATGGCAGGCCGTGCACGACATCGATATTGACAACGGTGTGACGTGGGGTGCTCCGGCGCCCATGAACAACACCTATGCGCTGGGTGTGCGCAGCGAAGCGGTCGCCGAGCTCGGGGGGATCACCACCATGTCCGAACTTGCCGCGCTCCCGGTCGAGGACCGCACGTTCTGTGTCGAGGCCGAGTTCAACTCCCGGCCCGATGGCTTGAACCCGATGCTTGAGCACTACGGCCTGTCGAGGGGGACCGCGGACGGGGTTCCCGACGGCAACGTTGGAATTTACGACACCGGCGCCATTTACAGCGCAACGGACACCGGCGCCTGCAATTTCGGCGAGGTCTTCACGACCGACGGGCGTATCGATGCCCTCGACCTTGCCGTGTTGGAGGATGACCTCGGGTTCTTCCCGGCGTACAACGTCGCCCCGGTCTTCTTCACCGAGACCCTCACGACGTACCCCGCCCTGATGAGCGTCTTTGCCCAGATATCCCCGAGCCTCACGAATGAGGTTCTACGCTCCCTCAACCGCCAGGTCGATGTGGACGGTGAAGAACCCGCGGATGTGGCGTTCGACTGGATGAAATCCGAGGGTTTCATCACCGATCCCGCCTAGCGGCGGTGCCGTCCGCCCTACAGGCGGCGGGTCAGCACGGCTTCGATCTTGTCGAAGTCCGCCTCGTGTAGCACGACGGTGACGATTCGCCCGCTGATGGCCGCCGTGGTGGCTCGGAACTGGGCGACGGTGACGGCAATCGCCGGGTAGAGCTTAAGGTCGACCTGAAGTTCGGCCTGGCGGGCCAGGGACTGCTCAACCTGGTGCTGCTGCCGCGTGTGCAGATCCGCCCATTCCTTCGACCCGAAATCGTGCGGGTTCTTGGTGTGGTTCATGACCACATATTGCAGGTGCTGGTTGAGCGCGTCCCGAATCGGATCGCCACCGCGGCTGGTCGACCCGGGTCGGTCGGTGAAAACGAATCCGCGCAGTTCGGCGAGCCCGACCGGCCCGAGCGGCGAATCATCGAACCAGAAATTGCCTGACTGGTCGGCAAGCCAGTAGTGCGCTTCCGCCTCGAGGGTGACGCCGTGGGACGTGATCCAGTCCCAGCCGCGCTCCTGAAGACGCGGTTGAGGCACGAATCCGAAAATGGGCGGCCCGAATTCCACCAGACGGGCCTCATCGTCCGGCGGTTCCCACACGGCTCTCTCCACGAGATGCATGCCTGGAGAATACACCGAGACCGGCCCGCGATGTCCGAGTTTTCAGCCCGATGTGGGCGAATTCTTAGGGCCTATTCTCGGGCGGAAGCGGCGCTGCCGATGGAGTCGACGGTGACCGGCGCGACGGCATCCGGCTGCTTGAGGTGCAGGATGACGGCCGTCATCGAGGCCACCAGCACACAGGCGAGCACCATGTGGATGCCGACGAGGAACGGCGGCAGCCCGAGATTGGCCTGCACGAGACCGCTGGCGACCTGCAAAAGTTCGACGCCGAGCAGCAGCAACACCCAGCGCCGCATGGGGACGCGTGCGCCGAACGCGAAGGCGAGGAGGGTCACGGTGAGGGCCAGGGTGAGGTAGGCCGGCCAGCTGTGGACGTGCTGCAGAAGCTCCGAGTCCAACCCGTTCCGCGGCGCATCGGCGTCGCCGGCGTGCGGCCCGGAACCCGTGGTGAGGATACCGACCACGATGGTGACCAACGCAACGAGGCTCGTCACGTGGGCCGTGATCAGTACCCGGCGGGGCACGGCGAGGGAACGGGGCCCATTGCCGGTGATCACCCGATACACGAATGCGGTGCACAGTGCGACGAGCAGCACCGAAATGACGAAATGGAACCCCACCACATACGGGTTCAGCCGGGTCAGCACGCTGATTCCCCCGATGACCGCCTGAGCCGGAATCCCCAGACCAGCCAGAAGCGTCAACCGAAAAAGGTCGGGTCGTTCGCGTCGCAGCCGAACCACGGAAAGGAACGCGACGATGGCGAGCAGGCCGAGCGCCACGCCGAGGAGGCGATTCCCGAATTCGATGACCCCGTGGATGCCCATCTCCGGGGTGTTCACGAGCGATTCCGCCGTGCAGCTCGGCCACGTGGGGCAGCCGAGTCCGGAACTCGTCAGCCGGACCAGGCCGCCGGTGCCCACGAGCAGGATCTGTGCCACGAGGTAGATCCAGGCGATCATCCGCGTGCGCGCGTCGATCGCGGCGGGCAACCAGGACGAAATCAGATTCAAGGTTTCAGCTTTCTGTTTCTGCGTTCCGCAGGCGGTCCGCATGTGAATACCCCGGCAAGCACAACAATCGCTGCGAACAGCCTGTAGAATTGTGGTTCCACGGAAATTCATGAGTGCACGCCGGTTGGCCGCGCTTACGAAAACGTGGTCCGTGAATATTCTAGGTTCGCAATGTAGCTGTCCACGCAATCCATTCCGTGGTGTTCCCCCAGTCCAGTATTTCGACGGGGAACATTTCGGGAATGACCGGACTGATATCCGGGTTGTTGTGGGTAGGGAAGAGGTAAGTATGTCGGATGTTCTGCTAGACCGCCCCGACCTTGAGGGGTTGGGCACGTACGAATTCGGATGGGCCGACTCGGACAAGGCCGGGGCATCCGCGCGCCGCGGGATTTCTCCCGAGGTCGTCACGGATATTTCAAACTTGAAGTCCGAACCGGACTGGATGCTGCAGCGACGCCTGAAGGCCCTGCAGCTGTTCGAGCGCAAGCCCATGCCCACTTGGGGCGCCGATCTCTCCGAGATCGACTTTGACAACATCAAGTACTTCGTGCGCTCCACGGAGCGGCAGGCCCAGACCTGGGAAGACCTGCCGGACGACATCAAGAACACGTACGAAAAATTGGGCATCCCCGAGGCCGAGCGTCAGCGCCTCGTCTCCGGTGTCGCGGCCCAGTACGAGTCCGAAGTCGTCTACCACACGATCAATGAGGAGCTCGAAGCTCAGGGCGTCATCTTCATGGACACCGACACGGCGCTCAAGGAGCACCCGGAGTTCTTCGAAGAGTACTTCGGCACGATCATTCCGTCCGGCGACAACAAGTTCGCCGCGCTCAACACCGCGGTGTGGTCCGGCGGATCGTTCGTCTACGTGCCGCCCGGCGTGCACGTCGAGATCCCGCTGCAGGCGTACTTCCGCATCAACACGGAAAACATGGGTCAGTTCGAGCGCACACTGATCATCGCCGACGAGGGCAGCTACGTTCACTACATCGAGGGCTGCACCGCCCCGATCTACAAGTCCGACTCGCTGCACTCCGCCGTGGTGGAGATCGTCGTGAAGAAGAACGCTCGCGTTCGCTACACGACCATCCAGAACTGGTCCAACAACGTGTACAACCTCGTGACCAAGCGGGCAACGGCCGCCGAAGGCGCCACGATGGAATGGATCGACGGCAACATCGGTTCCAAGGTCACCATGAAGTACCCGTCCATCTATCTGATGGGCGAGCACGCCAAGGGCGAGACGCTCTCCGTGGCCTTCGCCGGTCCCGGTCAGCACCAGGACGCCGGCGCCAAGATGATCCACATGGCTCCGCACACGCAGTCGTCCATCGTGTCCAAATCCATCGCCCGCGGTGGTGGCCGCAGCGGTTACCGTGGTGAGGTCCGCATGGATGCCACCGCGCACCACTCAGCCAACACCGTGCGCTGTGACGCTCTCCTGGTCGACACCCAGTCGCGCTCAGACACGTACCCCTCGATCGATATTCGGGTCGACGACGTGCAGCTGGGTCACGAGGCCACCGTCTCCCGCGTGAGTGAAGAACAGCTCTTCTACCTCATGAGCCGCGGAATGCCCGAAGACGAGGCCATGGCCATGATCGTGCGTGGCTTCATCGAACCGATTGCCCGGGAGCTCCCAATGGAGTACGCCCTCGAACTCAACAAGCTCATTGAAATGGGCATGGAAGGATCTGTCGGCTAAATGTCCGCAGCCACTGCGCCAACCCAGGGCGCTTCAACAACCATGCCCACGGCAGCCACCACAGAACCTGCCACAAGCGTCAAGACGAGCAAGCACGCAGACGGACGGTTCGCCTACGTACCCGTGCAGACCCGTTCGGGCCGCTTCAAGAGCACCAACGTCAACGACTTTGAGACCGTCACCGGTCGCGAGGCCGTATGGAAGTACCTCCCGGTCGCGAAGTTCACCGATCTCCTTTCGGGTGACCTCGACGGTTCCCCGTACGAGATCGAGTCGACCGAGAACGCCGACGTGAACGTGGAATGGGTCGAACGCTCCGACCGTCGCATCGGCCTCGCCGGCGCGCCGGAAGAACGGGCCTCCGCGAACGCCTGGACCGGCTTCGAGAAGGCACTGGCCGTCACCGTGAGCGGTGAGGAGGCCAAGGAGATCACCGTGACACGTGCCGCGCTCGGCTCCGGCCCGCGGGCGGCGCACACGATCATCGAAGCCAAGCCGTTCAGCCAGGCGACGGTCGTCCTGCAGAACTCCGGTGAGGCCCGCCTCACCGAGAACGTCGAAATCATCCTCGGCGAGTCGGCAAATCTCACCGTTGTGACGGTTCAGGAATGGGACGACGAGGCGGTACACCTCAGCAACCACTTCGCATCCATTGGTCGCGATGCCCGGCTCAAGCACGTCGTGGTATCGCTCGGTGGCCGCATCGTTCGGGTGAGCCCGTCGGTTCGCCTGGCGGGAAGCGGATCGGACACCGACCTGCTCGGACTCTACTTCGCCGACGCGGGCCAGCACCTCGAACAGCAGGTGTACGTGCACCACGACGCTCCGCGGAGCCGCAGCCGCGTCAACTACAAGGGTGCCCTGCAGGGGACGGCCGCTCACACGGTCTGGATCGGCGATGTGCTGATCGGCAGCAAGGGCGCCGGGACCGACAGCTACGAGCAGAACCGCAACCTCGTGCTGAGCGAGGGCACGCGGGCCGATTCCGTTCCCAACCTCGAGATCGAGACCGGCGACATCGTCGGTGCCGGTCACGCGAGCGCCACGGGACGATTCGATGACGAGCAGCTGTTCTACCTGCAGTCTCGCGGCATCTCCGAGGAGGAAGCGCGCCGACTCGTCGTTCGCGGATTCCTCACGGAAATTGTGCAGAAAATCGGTTCACCCGAGCTCGAGGCTCGCCTCCTGCTCGCCATCGAAGCTGAGCTTCTCACCACGGACGGGAAGTAATCATGGCGGCCACGAAGATCTGCGCGTTTGACGAGCTTGAACCCAACCAGGCCGTCAAGGTCGACATCGACGGTGTCGCGATCGCGCTCGTGCGCGATTCCAGCGGTGGGGTCTTCGCCATTGGCGATACCTGCACGCACGGCGACATCTCCCTCTCCGAGGGGTTCGTCGAAGGCGAAACCCTGGAATGCTGGGCCCACGGGTCCATGTTCTCCCTCACGACCGGCAAGCCGCTCACGCTGCCGGCCTACGAGCCGGTACCCGTCTATCAGGTTGAAATCGTCGATGGCGACATCTACATCGATCCCTCAGTCATCGTGGCCGTTTAGCGTTTCCCCCACCTGTCAGCTGGCGCTGCACTCACCCGCGGCGCCGTCACAGCTAAAGTCACTTCAGAAAGCGAATAACATTCATGTCAGTTCTTGAGATCAAAGACCTGCACGTCAGCGTCCAGACCGAGCAGGGCGTCACGCAGATCCTGCGCGGCGTCGACCTCACCATCAACGAGGGCGAGATTCACGCCATCATGGGCCCGAACGGGTCAGGCAAGTCCACCCTCGCGTACACGATCGCCGGGCACCCGAAGTACAAGGTCGAGAGTGGATCCATCACCCTCGACGGCGCCGACGTGCTCGCCATGACCGTAGACCAGCGCGCCCGCGCCGGACTGTTCCTGGCCATGCAGTACCCGGTGGAAATCCCCG